>Ga0316189_10001533_pt1 | contig 22870 bp, 20 predicted proteins | sample LowCovwburrow_MG_FD_204930 | JGI IMG/M metagenome (GOLD analysis project Ga0316189, IMG submission 204930) | Coastal sediment microbial communities from Maine, United States - Lowes Cove worm burrow | ecosystem: Environmental > Aquatic > Marine > Coastal > Sediment | place: USA: Maine... | reverse complement strand
GTGATCTCCAAAAATTTGGATCGATTTTGGATCGACTCTCGGCCCGCCCCCGAGAACCCTCGATTTCGGCACGTAGAAGCCCATCCAGAGCCCACATAGGGGTCACCGGCGAATACCACGACATGCCCAGAAACGCCCCAGAACGCCAAGATATTGAATTTATGATCCAATTTTGCGACCATTTTCCCGCTTGAATTGGTTCGATTTTGGTTCGATTTTGAACCGGTGACGATGCCCCGATTAACCGAAAGAGCGGTAGCGAGAGCCAAGCCGCGCGCTTCTAAGTACGAGATAGCCTGCTCGGTTCTTGCGGGCTTCATCCTCCGCGTGCTTCCGAGCGGCAAGAAGGCCTACTACATCCGCTACCGAGATAGCGCTGGAAAAGACCGTAGGGTGCGCCTGGGGGCCACTACAGAGCTGAACTTCGCCGACGCGCTCCAACAGGCGATGGATCAGCTCAATCGGCCCGAGCCCGCCCCCGCGGCCCGCCCCCGGAGTACCTCTCCGAAGACCAAGCCCGCCTCGCGCCCGACCAGATCCTCGCAGGCTCCGAGCCAAGCACCGGCCCGGCGAGCACGCGCCTCCAAGTCTCCCCTCCTCGGGGACTTCGCTCAGCGATACCTCAAAGAGTACGTCTATACACGGCTCAAGCCGTCGACCCAGGTGAAGTACAAGTACGGCATTGAGCACAGAATCGTCCCCGCTTTCGGGACCATGCGACTGGACGAGATCGAGTTCTCCGATATCGCTGCATTCCACGCGGACATGCGCGACACCCCCTACTTCGCCAATCACAACCTCGTAGTTCTCTGCTCGATGTACTCCCGCGCGGTCGAGTGGGGCGTCTTCGACCGCAACCTCAGCCCGCCGACCCGCGGCGTGAAGAAGTTCCCGGCCAAATCACGAGAGCGCTTCCTGACGCCCAAGGAGCGCGCTGCCCTCGATCGCTTCTTGGACAACGCGTTGGAGATCAAACAGAATCGTCGCGGCGGTCTGCGTTGGCACTCCGTCGCTACGATCCGCCTCCTCGCCTTCACCGGCATGAGAGTCAGCGAGGCCCTCGGGCTGACCTGGGACATGGTCGACGAGCGGCACCACTGCTTCCGCCTCCCCGACTCCAAGACCGGCAAGAAGATCGTCCCAGTATCCGCCGCGACGTTGGACCTGGTCCGCGAGTGCCGACGCGTCTGGGAGGAGTCCGATCTCGATCCAAAGCCCCGCCATGTCCTCTACTCGCGCTACGGCGGCCCCATCTGCCCCACCGTGATCTCGAGGACCTGGTGCGAGCGCGTACGGACCAAACTACCGGGGATGGAGAGCTTCCGCCTCCACGACCTCCGCCACTCCGCCGCCAGCGACGCGCTCATGGCCGGTGTGCCCCTCGCGGTCGTCGGCAAGATCCTCGGCCATCGCAAGCCGGAGACCACCGCACGGTACGCCCACATCGCTGACGAGGTGCTCTCTGATGCCGTCGAGACGATGTCGCAGGCGATCAGCCACAATACGCGGACAGGTGAGCGACAGGGGCGAGCGAAGGCGAAGAAGAGCAGCCGGGGCTCGTAGTACGGCGGGTCAGAACTCCGGTCCGAGTCACGCTCCCGCTCCGTTCTGAGTCGCGCTCATTAAATCGACAACAACGTGGTTCTGATCGCATCTTTCACTGCAACTAAACCATCGCGACTTCAAGCCTAGGTATCGCCACCCCTCGCCAGAACACCCCCAGCGCGCCGATCGGCCGCAATCCCACGAAACGGGTGTTCTGGCGCGGGTCTCCTGTGACCTCGGGTGACCTGTACTCCTGGAAGGAATGCTCGCTACACCAGCGGTGTACGTCGCTGAGAGCGTTGTTGTTCCGGCTTGCCAAAGCATGAACGAGTCAGAGCTAGAGTTCCACGGGACCGCAGCTACTCGTAGACAGGAATCGGTATCGGCATCGGTAGTATCGGCATCGGCATCGGCATCGGCACCGGGTCCGGAATCTGGCTGCTCGGCCCCGGGGCGAGCGCCATCACCTGGTCGATCCAACTGCGCACATGTGGGTTGTCGAGGCGCGTACCGATGACGGTGATCTCATCCCCGGGCCCGCCGCGGCCACAGCTATGATGACGCGAGAATGCGAAGGAGCGTGCGCCGATCTGCTCAACCTCGTACCCGTCTAGGTGTTCACCCGTCTGTGGGTCCTCGAAGTGGATCACCCGAGCGAAGAGTAGTGCCTCCGCAAAGAACTCGTTCCCTGCGGTCCTGACCAGCGGACTTCCGCTATCACCGCGGCACAGACCGCTTACAGGACCCTCGAGTTCGATCGTATCCGACTCGATAGAAACCGGTCGCAACACAGTCCGCTTGAGACGCCCCCAGTCGTATGAGTCGGGGGCAGATGACGTTGGCCCAACCCCATAGCCGAAGGCCTCATACTTGTTCGCATCCGCAACTTGGCCCCCAGTCGGGGGTAGAGGAATCGGTATCGACGAGGCCCAACCATCCAGCTCGATGATCGCAAGATCTCGACGCGCGACCGGGTGAATGTAGATATTCCTCACGCCATGACTGATGCCAAACTCGTCCTCATCGAGATGTAGCGCCTCCCACACAAAAGGTGACTCCTCCTCCACGAGAGGTGGCTCCTCCCCTGGTGACCGCAGCCTCCCCAGACGAATATCAAAGCGCTCCTTCGACACCACGAGTTCGAGTTCTGGCGATTGAAAATATTTTTCCAGCTCCGGATAACTACTACATTTCTTGCAAGACTTGACGACACAATGTGCAGCCGTCAGGACATGCCGCCTCGAGATGAGAACGCCGCTGCATGACCCGAGCCCCCCTTCCCGTGAGGGGAACGTGATGTGCGCCATCGCCCTGGTGATGCTAGACGGCTCGAGATCGTCCGAGATCGTCGAGTTCCGAGCCTGTGGGCGCGCAGGTACGTCGTGATCGATGTTGATCGAGACTTGAGGATCAAGAACCTCTGGAAACTCACTCTTGTCAAAGCGAATCTGGAGTGGCCATGGCTCTTTTATCTCGCCGCTGTTGAACTTGACTGCAAAGCCCCCATGCAATGCATTCTGAGCGGGGCTCGGCGCACAGTCTGGAGCCTGACACAATGACTCGTTATCGTCGTTGGCAAGAGACCAGTCTTTCTCACCGATGAGCACCTCCAGTGGAATATCGTCGTCCGTGCCGACATCAGACCCGACATAATGATTCCCTGACTTGAAGCAGACACGCGCACTACCTGGCGCTTCGAAAGGTGCACGAAAGCAGCTCACGCACCCTTCACAGCCACCGCCGCCAGGAATCGGCTCGTTAATCGCCACCGCCAGTTTCTGTGCGAGCAGGTGGCCAGAACTGCGGAATTCAACATCGGCCGACTCTTCAAAGTCGCAACCGAGCAGCGAGAGAGACGAGATGAAGCAGAGAGTCAGGTGTCGATGAGATATACGCATGGCGAGGCCCGAAGTGTATCTTCCCCCAGCGACGAAGCTGGCGAAGCGGCGTGTCCTCCTAGTCTTCCCCGTTGGCGACCCAACTCTTACAACAATTCTTCAGCTTTTTTTGCCCTTCGAATCCCGATTGCCTCGCTGCTCCTCACGCACGCGGTCATGTAGACCTCTGCTCTCCGGCTCCTAGCCTAGCGACTGTAGAGACGCAGCATCTTCAGATGCGGGATGTAGCTCCAATCGATCTTCCCCCGGACTTCGAGGTACGCATGCTGCCACGCTCGGGCCACATCTCCCGGAGCATCGCCAAGAGCGCTGTAGAAGGCCACGGCGAAGGCCTGCGCCACCTCCTCGTCGATATCGTCGACAGCGCCGATGACATGGTGAGCACCGCGCAACAAGAACGCCTGAGTCAGGCCGACACCGCCGCTGAGGGTCTCGGCGTCAGCGAAGGACGATTGACACGCAGAGAGATAGACGAGCCTCGGCGCTGCTCCACCTTTGAGGATCTCGTCTCGTGAGAGCTCGAGACCGCCGCCAAAGTGTAGCCGATCATCGGTGCGCAAGAGCTTGTGATCCACGGTCCGGGTTCCGTGGACGGCGAAGTGTGCGATGGAGGCCTCTGAGAGCTGCTCTTTGAGAGCCTCGGCCGAATCGGGGCTACTACGGACGCTCGCGGCACCTCTCAGCGCGCGCACAACGCTCACGGCGATGGCCTCCGCTTGGAGGCCTGCTTCATGCCCATGCAGCACAAGCGCGACACCGGAGCCGCTCCCTTCTTCCTCCGCCGATGCGGGAGCGAGGTCGAGACTGTAGGTCACCGGGACGTGTTTGATCAGCGGGTGGCCCCGCCACGGCAAGACGTGGAAGGGAACATGGTGTAGCGGCCCGGTCGCCAGGATCTCGACCGATCCAGCGGCCTCGAGCTCATCGGAGAAGGGTTCCAAGAGCGCAGCAGCGAACGGCTCCAGATCCTCTTTGGACGCATGAAGGAGGTCGCTTCCGACCGGCGGCAGCTTTACCGACTCAGAGTGCGGGCCCTCCGCGGTCAAGGCGAAGCCCGCCCAGTCGCTGGACCCATCCTCGGCGTCCTCAGAGGTCTGGAAAAACACCAGGCGGAGCTCATCACCCCGAGGCCGCTCCGTATTAGGCAACCGAGCGCCCGAACGCGACATATCAGCGATCCGCAGGGCTCGGCTCCGGGCCTCACGGACCACACGAAGCGCCTTCTCGTCGTCGCCGAGGTCGCTGAGCAACACCACCAGACGACGCGTTGAGCGCGAGAATGTCAGGTGACGCCGACCCGCGAGAACCGCCTCGCTGACGCCACGGCGCGAGCTAGCGTAGCTCTCAAGCTCGACCTCTGCCTGCTCATAAGCGAGGAGTGCGGCATCAGCGCTGCCCATCGCTTCGTGACGCCGACCCGCCGTCGCCTGGGCATACCAACGGACGAGAGTATCTTCGCCCTCCTCGCCGAGCTTCTCGAGCTCGTCCTGCCACTGCGCACTGCTCCAGGGATCTCCGTCTGCGATCGTCCGCCGGATCTGGACGATCCGCAGCCACATCAGCTCCTCGTCTGAGAACTTGTCGATGCACCGTTCGCTGCGCTCGATCTCCTCGATCCAAGCCTGGGCCTCTCTCGGGCTTCGATGCTGAGAAGCCGCAAGCGCTAGGTTGATCAACGTATTGCACGCTTTATTCGCGTTGGGTCGCTCGTCGACGAAGGTATCGAGCGCGGCCTTCAGTAAGTCGGTCGGGTCATCGGTATCGACGCCTGCATCATGGGCCATCAGCATCGACCAGCCGAGGAGATTGTAGACATCCGCAATGGCGCTCCCGGAAAGCACAGGATCGACGCTGTCGAGATCGACGCTGTCGAGGAGCTTCGAGGCAGAAGCCACGAGCTCGCGCAGCTCATCGGGTCGACGCAGCTCTGCGGCAATCTCAGCCCGTAGGGCCATGCTGTTCGCTATGCTCCATAGGAGACTCCAGCGATCCGGTGCGTTCCAGTGGCGGAACCATGCGATCACGGCCTCTGCCTCCCCCCACCGGAGATAGCCAAGCGCGCGCGGATCATCTAGCTGACGGCGCTGGTAGTGCGCCCAGCTGGTGCGATGGCGCGGTCGCTGGAGCGGGTCCGCAAGGCAACCACGCTCCTCATAGTGGCGGAGGTACGATAGCGCTCGCTCAGGCCTATGCCGATTCGCCACATCGAAGCCAGCATCGATCGTAAGGCAGAGGCTGCGCAGCGAGCCAGGTTCAATCGGGGACGGGTGCAGCTGATGCCACCGAACGATGCACTCAACCTCTTCATCGACGAGCCGAAGGGCTCGTTCATATTTACCGATATCGTAGGCCGCCTTGCGATCTCGTTCGAGCGCATCACACTCTGCTAGGATCGGCGCAGTGACCAGCGAGAGCGCTAGCAGGAGTCCGCTCATTCGACCGTGAGGGTCGCTGACTGCCCAACCAAACGCAGAGTCCCAGAGTTCGGCTCTTGAGCATAGCAGAACACCTTCCAGGGCCCCGGTGCGAGGTCTGCGTGGACCTTCAGCAGAGCTCTCCCGTCAGAGGGGACGACGGCTGTGGAGCGGAGGGGGCGGGCCTCGCCCGCCCCGTCGGGCACTGCGAGAACGCGGATGGTGTCGACCGTCCTACCTTCGACCGGACAGAGGACGGCAACGTGATCACGGGAGTGGATCTTCATTGTCTCCGCGGGCTCACGTCGTCCGGAGCCTGCACGGTTTGTCGCCGAGAGCAAAACGTTGCCGTGGAAGGCGTCCCCCCGCGTCCCCGCAGAGCCGCGTAGATCGACATACAATAGCGTCAGGAGCACCGCTGCGACGGCTGTCATCGGCAGCTGCCACCACTGTCGCCGTCGCCCTGCATCGTTCGCTGCGGCCGCGACGACGGCAGGTTTAGGGACCGCCGCCGGGGTCTCATCGCCTCTCTCCGCGAGATACGAGCCCAACACATTGTCGACGATACGACCCCGTGTCTCGGCGTCGAGCGGCGTGAGCAGCTCCTCGGCGACATCCTTCTCGAGAGTGTATGCCGACGCAGCCCGAGCGGTGTCGAAGTCAGCCCCGTCTATTCCGGTATCGACCCAAGCCTCCGGCGCCTGAGCGGCGAGGAGGTGAGCCTCTGCCCTTTCGACCTCCTCGCGGCAGCGGTTCAGCAGCTCGATCTCGGCCGCCTGCGCTTCAGAGAGGGTCTCGTCTATCAACATCGCCTCCGCTCCGGACTCAAGTCCGTTCGAACATCGAGGCTAGCGCGCAGGCGCTGGAGCAGTCTCGTCTTTCGTGCGTAGTAGGCCCCCTCGGATACGTCCAGTGCCTCACAGATCCCGGGAGGATCACGCTGCTCGATATAGATCAGGCGAAAGAGCGCGCGATCCAGGCTAGAGCAGGAGCGCACCGCACTTTCGAGATCCATCTCTCGCGTTAGACGCGCGAGACCGCGATCCATAAATTCACTCTCATCTCCGGTCATGAGGTCCTCCCTCAGCTCTTCCCATTTCACACGGTGTTTCTGATACTTGCGCTGCAAGCCAAAGATCGTGACTCCAATCACGTATCTCCGGAGGGCATTGTCGACCTGCCGAAAGCTCGGGTGCTCGCCGAACTTGCGCAGGACCGCCGCTCACTTCGAGAAGAGCGCCATTAGACCGTCCTGAACATCGTCCTCCTTGTCCCGCGCGTAGGCCCTCAACCACGGCTTGCTGGCCAGGAGCACAGCTCGACCTGCCGTCACCCCCACTATCAGCTCATCCGCCAACCTCCGAAGACTAGGGCTCTCCGGCCCGTCGAGAGCAGCTCGCACCTCCTCTGGAGTCCAACTCATCGGCCGGAGGACGATACCGCGCCCTGAGCCGAACTGGAAACATCCACATAGGAGGACGCTCATGGGTTCCAGTATCTGTCTGCGGTCGCAACTAAACTGAAGTCCCGCATCAGGGTCGACACGCCGTCCCCCTATTCGGAAGAATGGCGAGGCAGCATCCCCCGCTTGTTCCCACAGCCTGGACGCCGCGCCCGCCACGAGTAAGGGATACATGGATCGAGCCTTCTGACTGCTTGGTGCGCTGATCTGCAATCCCGTCTGCGAAATGTCGCCGCTACGGGGTCGCCTCAGTCAGATTGACAGAGTTCGGGAACACACACCCCGGGGTCTCGCTGATGATCTTATTGATCCACTCACTGACCTTCGGACGATCGAGACGTACCGCGATGTAACGAAGGGGATCCCCCAATCCGCCGATGCCGCAGCTGTTGTAGCCAGTGAACTCGAAAGATCGTGCCGACATCGGCTCGATGTCGTAGGAGGGGCTGCGCTCACCGTCACCAGAATCGAAGATCGCACGAGCCAGCATAACTCCGACGAGGACGTCTTGTTTGCTGCCACGATGGATCAGTGGACCTCCGCTATCTCCACGGCAGGGCCCGATCTCCCGCTCATCGATCCTACGAAGGCTGAGCAATGCCTCGCCCTCTTCTAGATCCGTGGGCAAGTCCTTAGTGATCTCCAATGGCATCCGCTTGATTCGTCCCCAGTCATAGGCAGACGCATCGGCCTCGCTTGGAATACGAGATACTCCGTAGCCATATGCATCGAAGGGAGAGTGTGCGACGAATACTGGCATCGTGCTCAACCTAGGGAGAGGGGTTGCAGCGACAGGTGCTGCAAGCTCCACCAGCGCGAGGTCGAGCTCCTCCTGTGGATGAATCTCGATCGAGATCGCCAAGGATACCGTGTCGGCGGGGTATGAATCCCCGCCTGGGGAATCTCGCCCCCCAATTCTGACGCTCAGCTCGTGGGGACCTATATAGCCGGTCTCGCCGTTTGCAGGGCGGAAGCAGTGGGCCGCCGTGAGCACGTGGCGATCCGACACCAGAGCACCGCTGCATGAGCCAAAACCGCGCCCGTCCACCGGAAAGGTGATGTGTGCGATCGGTTCTATATCTACAGGTGCGAGCGGGTAGTCCTCGGCCATGCTATTGGCCATGGGGCTCTCAGGTCTTGGGGCGATACCCGAGGGGATGGAGATCGAGAGCCTCTCTGGGAGTTCATCATCGAAATCCAGGGGCGCGCCAAAGGAGATCACTCGGGGTTCCTTCTTGTTCGAATAGTCGAGGTCGACGACAAATAGTTTGTAGTCATCCTCGGGAGAGCCCAAGGGCTTCAGAGTACAGCCCTGCTCCCCGCAGAAGGGGCTTCCATCGCCACTGTAAAGGTACCACGCTCTTTTGGTGATGAGGTCGGCAAGAAAAACGTCGTCCTCCAGTTCAAGGTCCGTCCCAACGAATTTGACGTCCGTCTTGAAACAGATCTCTGCCGCGCCGAGAGAACGACGATGGAAGCAGGCAACGCACCCTTCACAGCCGCCGCCGCCGGGTACAGGCTGAATTTTGCCACCTTTCTTGCTTGCACTCGGTGCATCAGGGAGCGAGGGCCGCGCTCGATCGGCCAGGGTCGAGATGACTGAGTCGATGGCCGGCCCCCCCTGTCCTCCCAGCCCTTCGGGGGGCTCGTCACAGGCAGAGGTCAAAGCGAGAAGCACCACGGCGAAGATGAGCCTGCGTAGGCTCCGATCGGCAAATTGCGTTTGCAAGTATGGCCTCGTAGAGGGGGCAGAACTGAATCTCATGCACATAATACTCTCGATCTCGAGTTGACTCTTGCAGGCCTCATCTGGGGGAGCGTGGCAGACTCTCGGGGTCAGCAGGCTCCGCAGGTCGACTGCTTGCCCTGAACCTAGTCTTCCGAGAGGCGAGCTGTTTCTTACATTTCGCTCTTCCCTTTTTTCTGGAAGCATACCGCGCGCCTTGCGCGCCCAACGTATGATCGACCTAGTGGCTGGGCTCTGCGGCGAGATCAGCACGCATAGCCATGCCGTTCGCATGGGAGGACAAGGGCCCGCGCAGATTCCCCGGCCTCCGTGAACTCGCCCTCGCCGACCGCCCAAAGCTCACCTGGCCACAAGCCTCGATGCGACGGTTGTCGGAGAATCGCCTGGTCAGAGCCAGTCCTTTCCCTTGCTCCGGTCGTGCGTCGCGGCCGTCCCGCACCTCGCCGCCGAGCGTGTCTGCCGCGACCTTCTCCGCCCGCCCTTCGCCCACGACGCCATCGAGGCCCTGACCGACGGCCGTGTCCACTTCAAGGCGCCCTCGCAACGAGGCGCTGCCTTCGCGGACATGATCGTCGACACCTTCCTTAGCGCCTCAGTGCCCTGGTACCGCCGCACTTCCACATGACCGCTACTACGGCGTCTTCGCCTCCGAGCTCGCGTCATCGTCCTCGCCGCACCCGCCGGTCGCGGACCGTGGATCACGAGTTCCTGCAGGGCGAAGGCGCTGTCCAGGGCAGCTTTCAGCTGCCGAGCGCAGCGCGGGACACCCTGGACAGCGGCGAGCACTCTGAGATGATCAGGCTGCGATGGAAAGATCTGGGACATCCTCATCACCCACTCAATCTCCTGAAAGCCCAATTTTTTTCTTCTGCATCTGTAAGAGTCAACGCTCTTTTGGGAATACTCAAGCGCAGGACCTGAATGGTCCTTGCTTTGTCCAACAAGGCCCTTGTCTGCCCATGTGGTGGGGAAGACTGCCAACATCTACGGCTCGAAAGATCTAAGAAGTATGTCAAACAGAATTTCACGATTGTTCTCTGGCCTGGCCCTGACGATGGGCTTCGGTGCCTCCGGTGCCCTTGTGGGAGGGTGTCTCCCCGACGATGGGTCCGAAGGCTTCAGTGCTTTGCACGACAACCCGGTTCAGCTACGAGCATCGCCCAATACCCTCTATGGCGTTTCCCCCAGCACAGATGAGTTGATCTCGATCGACACGATCACGGGCGTGGGGACCGTCGTTGGTCCCTTGGGAATCGATGTCAGCCTGGCCGGTGGCACGGCGGATTGCAGTGGGACCGTCTGGATGTTCTCCCATCAGGCCGACGATCCCGACGATCCCGACGATGACGACGTCGGGCTTCTGTACACCGTCGATCTCGACTCTGGCGCAGCCACCGTTCAGCAGACCTACGACCTGACCGGCAAACCCTGGGGCGTTGGCATCGAGTTCGGCCCCGATGGTAAAACCCTATACTGGCGAGCGCAAAATTTTCTCGGGATCCTCAACCCCGATGGCACGATCACGACCGTCAGCGACAGCCTCGCGCTGTCGGCCGTTAGCCTGGCCCGGTCGAAGGAGGGCGATTTCTACGCCGAGCAAGATGGCCACCTCGTTCGCCTGGGCCTCGATGGCTCCGTCGTGGAGGACATTGGCCTCACGAAGGGGAACATCAACTCGCTGTCCTTCAGCGATGGCCGCCTGCTCGCCCACGCCGGTGAGATGCTCTACGAGATCGATGAGACGAATGGCGAGGCGACGGAGATCGGAAGCATTGGCTACAGTACCCCCGGGACCGCATTTGCCATCGCCCAGGGCTGCGCTCCGGCGTGCGACAATGCGACGGTCGAGGATCTCTGGCCACCAAACCACAAGATGCGCTCCGTGGAGATCGCCGGCGTGCTCGATCCCGACGGGGATGATGTCACCATCACCGTCGACTCCATCTTCCAGGACGAGTCGGTCAATGCTCAAGGCAAAGGCGACGGGAACACCGCGCCTGATGCGATAGTCGGGATCGAGCCCATGGTCCGAGCTGAGCGTGCCGGCGGAGGAGATGGGCGCGTCTACCACCTCGGCTTCACCGCGACCGATAGCGATGGCAACAGCTGCGAGGGAAGCGTCACCGCTTGCGTGCCGCACGACCAGGGCAAGGGTTCTGAGTGTGTGGATCAGGGACCCCTCTATGATTCCACGGTGGAGCCCGACTAGCTGAGTCGCGAAGGCGCCCCCCAAAGCAGAAGGGGCAGCTAGCCCGGAGCGCCGGTGACCCACGCGGTCGCCGGCGCTTTCTTGTTGACGACGACCCTCACTGGACGCGATCGCTACGCCCTCATCAGACGAGTTTGGTCTCAGCCCTGCACACAGCACGAACAACGCGACGCAAGGTGGGTACTTCGGGTGTCGCGAGAGAGCGGAAGATCGAGGGCGTCGCGAAGCCCGGCGTCGACGGTGAGTTGGCCTACGAACGCATCCCGCGGGCCTGGTACCCGAGCGCGGAGGCGATGACGGCTCGCGAAGATGCCGCAATAGCGGGACATGTGGAAGCGCGGTGGCGGGACCAGGGCGCAGAGGCGGCTGAGGAGGGTGCCCGTGAACATGTCCGCGAAGGCGGCGCCTCGGCGCGAGGGCCTTGAAGTGAACACGAGCGCGACCGTCCCCCAGAGCCTCCACGACGTCGAGGGCGAAGGGCGGGCGGAGCAGGGCGGGCGGAGCAGGTCGCGGCCGCATGGAGATGTAGGCCATAGGCGGAGACCGTATGCGGTGGCGGCTCGTGTGGGGCGCGAGGAGTCCCCGACTCTACTGCTCCACACAGATCAACCGCGCTGTATACGAGCACCCTTTCCCCAACTTCTCAGACCAGTCGCTAGTCACCTCCGAGAGGACCCCCTGCAGCCCGAAATCCCCCTTGCCCTCGCTCTTCCAGTCGACACACGTAGGAGAGGACGCCTCTCCAGCAGCCGTCGTCCCGGTCCACGCGCGATCGCTGCCGATCGCGAGGCCCTTCTCGTTGATGACGATCGCGTTGCTGAGGGACCCATCGGTTAGCTCTGCCCAGGAGCTGGCGACCACGGTAGCGCCGTCGAGAAGCACGTAGGGCACTTCGTAGTGCGTCATCCGTGTAGCGGGTGACTCCTCAACGGTGCTGAGCCAGGCCATGAAGTTACCCGCGTTCGCGAGCCCCGCCTCCATCGCCACCGTGTTGCACTTGTCGTCGGCGCCGAGCAACCCGCCCAGGGCACCGTTGTAGAGCTTGCTCGTCGCGAAGATGACCTTGCCGTCGATCTTGCAGGCGCCGCTGCAGGCGCTCCCGTCAAGGCCGTTCATGTCCTCTCCGAGGTCGCACTCCTCGTAAGGCTTCTGGGTCTCACCGTCGCCGCAGTGCGGGCCCTTGGTGCAGGTCATCGGCACGCAGCCCCCGTAGACGTCGAGCTGGTTCTCGGAGCCATCATCGCACTCCTCCATCCCCTCCCAGGTATGGCCGTCACCGCAGATCGCGACCGTACACGCCTCGGTGCAGGCGCCCGCGTTGCTGTTCGCGGGCCCCTCGTCGCACTCCTCTCCAATCCCAGGCTGGAGGTGGCCGTCGCCGCAGAACGCCTTGGTGCAGGTCCCCGGTCGCGGTCCGGTCGATCGGGTGGACGAGCCCTCCGCTGACAAGGTCATCCCACCCGTCGGCGACAAGCTGACCCGTAGAGAGAACATAGCGCCCCCCGGCATGGTCGAAGCGGCTGACCGGCGAGCCCACGCCGTCGCTGATCCACGCGCGGAAGTTGGTCGGGTTGGGGAGGCCGAATTTGTCGGCTTGCTGCGAGCAGCGGAGGTAGGCGAGTTCAAGGCTCCCGAGCTGCGAGACCCCGTACGCTTCGTCGGTGACGAAGACGAGCCGATCGCGGAAGCACGCCGCGTTGCAGCCGTTGCGCCGAATCTCGAAAATAGCCCAGATCAGCCCAGCTCCCCCTGGAGCACCGCTTCCGAGCAGCCGAGCGCCGCTCGCGAGCCCTGGTCCCGAGCGTATCTCAGACCCTCGCGCCCCCGAGCTCACCGACGCATGTCCGTCCCATGCCGCTCGTTGAACTCTTTCCCTGTCGGGAAGCCCTCGGCCACCACCTCCTCCGCGCTCTTCATCATGGCGCGCAGACTTCCGCGGCCGTAGTTCTCCGTCGACCTCGCCTCCCCCTCACGGTTCCCGTTGTTCTTGAGCTCGAGGATCTAGGAGCCCAATTTTGTCCTTGTGATCCGGAAGTCTCCCCGCGAGTTCGGAGAGACCAGGGTGACCACAACCTGGGCCGAGCCCAGCGTGAAGTGGTGCTCGACCACCACCAGGAACCAGGGCAGCTTGCACTCCCCTGGGGGCTGCACCCCCAAGAGGCCTCAGTCCCCACGTTTTAGGGCAACGAGCTCGGCGCGAAGCCTCTCGTTCGTACTCTCGACCTTTCTCAAAGCACGGTAGCTCTGCTCTCGCTCGCGAACCCGCTCATCCATCTGGCGCCTCAACTGGACTAGCTCAGACTCGAGCCGATTGCTGAGCGCGACCCGCTCATCGATCTCGCCCCTCAACTGGACTAACTCAGACTCGAGTCGCTCACACTTCCCGAGGGCTGCGGCTTCGGCCGCCATGAAGCTGTCGCGCTCGCGGAGCGCGACCTTCTCCCCCAAGACCGCGCGACTACGATCATGATGCGCCTGATTCTGTCGTCCGTAGGCCTCGTCTCGTTCACGAATCGCTTGGTCTCGTTCGCGAATCCCCTCGTCTCGTTCGCCAATCGCTTGGTCTCGTTCGCCAATCGCTTGTTCTCGTTCGCCAATCGCTTGGTCTCGCTCAAGATTTGCCTGCTCTCGAGCCGATTCGAAGCGCTCGCACAAGGTAGCGTACGCCTTATTGTCAGCCTTCAAAACTCGGACGGCCTCGATCTGCTTCGCTTGAGCCGCCCTGAGCTTCCGCAGGCGCTGTAGTAGATCCTTCGCTCTAGCTCGTAGGCCCGCGTTGCTTTCCTCGAGTTCGTCTCCCCGAGCGCGCTCCGCGACGAGAGTTGTCCTGAGATAGTCCCGATGCGCACGGGTCTTCACGAGCTCTTGTTCTGCGCGCTCCGTCGCGTCACGGAGGGCACTCGCCGTGCCGGTCCTCCGACGGGGCGGCGAGGTCACAGCTTCGAGCTGGACCGCGGGCGTCAGCCGCCGTAGCTCGCGCTGCATCGACGGGTCCAGCAGCTGCGAGATCCACGCGGTGATGATCCTCGGACTTCGCCACTCGATGACAGGGCTGACCTCTGCGATGAGCCGCGGGAACGCCCGCGCGACCTTTGCGCTCGGCACCACCGGCAGGAGACGGAACTCCGCTCCAGTCCGCGCCAACCCGGGCGCGGTGTCCGTGATGTCCGGGAACCTGCGCCTGCACGCGTCCTCGAGGTTCAGCAACCATTCTTCCGCCGCGCGCACGCCCAAGACACCCCGCCGCAGCATCGTCACAGCGTGCCGACAGTGTGCCCCGATCAAGTGTAGAGCTTCTCGATCCTCGTTTGCCAATGCGCTTTCACTTTCGAAGTCTAAATCGGCGACGCGATCGATGACAAAACCGGGCACCCGTCCGAGCACTCGTCCCGCCAGCTCATCGAGCAGCGTAGGTGACCATTCTTTCGGCATCACAGAGGGTAGGTCAACGGGCATCTTCATGCGCACTTTCTTCCCGGGCGTGGGCGCGCACACCTGAGCGTCAGCATCACATACAAACGCGCACAGACCATCGATGAGCCCGCCGCATCTCCATAGGCGCGCATCCCGATCTTTCGACAGGGACCCACTTGGCAGCCACTTCGACCTGACTTGACCTCGACTCCACCGCGGCTCTTCCTATGTACGACGCTTCCTCTTGAAGCAGAGCGATCTCAGCCTGAGACCCTTCTAGGGCCCGCTAGCCGAACACGCGCAGCGTCCCCCGCCTTGTAGCCCGCCCCCTTTCTCAGCCTTCCCTGCGGAGAGAGGGCGCTCTTTGGGCGATTTCGGAGAGTTCTCTTCACGATGGCCGTGAGTGTTCACGACCACCTCCCCTCCGCCCCAACAAACAGCAAGCCGACCGAGTTCGTCATGCCGCCCTATTGCGCTCACTCTCGCAATGTTGGGCGCCTCCCGCACCGACGCATTCACCGAAGGCACGCGCATTATCAGGCAACTGCGAGCGATCTCATCAAAGCTATACCGAGACAATGAGAGCAGCTGTATGGCGCTCGATATCCAGCCACAGGATGACCCGCCCAACTGCGAGCCGCCTCCGCTATCCTTGGGGTGAGGAGCTGAAGGGTATGAGTGGGCTAAAGAAGAAAGAGCTACATGAACTTGATCGGCACTATGACCGGATTCTCGCGCCCTCCACCCAAGGCCCCCGAGCCTCGGCGGCCCTTCGGCTCGCACTCCAGCGGATCCCCGCGCGCTTGAGCCTCGCGGCGCGCCGGCGAGATGTTGTTCTCGGCCTTCTGGACCGGGTCCTCCGCGCGGCTGAACTCGGAGGATTCGACCTTACCGGTACCCCGCGACAGCTCGATGAAGCCCTCGCCGAGAGCCTCGGCGAAGAGCCCCGCGGTGCGCGATCTGTGTACCTGGCCCTGAGCTTGTTGGTCGGCAAGAGCGCCCTCGTTGAGCGACGCAGCCGACAGAGGTGGTCGCTCCGGATCTCAGGCCTCTGCGATCAGTCTTCTGCGGTCCACCGGGCCCTCCTCGCAGAGACCCCATCCCTCCATGTACTTGCACCTGCAGGGCCTCCCACTCAAGGCCAAGCCTATGCTCCTACATCGAGTGATGTCCAGAAGCTCCTGCGTAGGATCGTAGAGCTAGAGTCTCAGCTCCTCCACGAGCAAAAGCTCCGAGAGAACGTTGAGGCGAGGCTCGCAGCCAAGGAGTCAACCGCGACGCAGGCGATCGAACTCGTCTCAAGGGACGCCACGCGGAGCCGAGCAACTCCCCCAAATGACCAAAGTCAGTTAGCCGAAGGACAGCAAGCCGAGCCCGCTGCCGACAGCCGTCACTCTGCGGACCTCACGCGTGCGCGACCCAGGGCAAGGCCGAAACGGAAGAAGCCGAAGAAGCCGAGAAAGCCGAAGCGATAGGCAGACAGCGTCCCTCCCAGGGCATGGATTTCCGAGGATCTCCGACGAGGTCGGGATCAGTCAGTCGTTGGTCAAGAAGCGCGTCGACACCATGCGGCACCTCCTGGCCACGGAGACCGACGATGCTGCGTGGATCGCGAAGACGCAACGGACCAACGTTGAGGTCGCTCGCGCCTGGATCAAGCGCGCGGCGGAGCGAGCTGCGAGCGCTGGTGATCCTTCCTAGGTCTGTTCTGTGTCGGCCCATGGTCCTCGGCCGTTCTAGGCCTCGCCCGCAAAGCCGCGAATAACGCGCAGCTTCTTCTACTCCCGGACTGCCCCGCCTCGGCCCACGCCGCGTGCCAGGCAGGCATCCCCGCCAGCGCTCGACCGGCGACCAGCGCTCGGCCAGAGCGAGCCGCGAAGCAGAGCAGCGCCCCAGTGAGCGCCGCCACACCCGAAGGAGACGAGACCCTGAAGTTTCTCATCGTCTCCACGCAACAGCCCCCCACGTGTGGCCGACTACACGCGCAACGCGCCCTTGCCCCTTCCGCATGCCCTCGCTCCGGCCTACGATGCCCTCGATGCGCGTCGCCGTACCCATCATGTCGCTCCTGCTCCTCAGCTCCTGCACCGAGCCGAACCCCTACCTCGGGATCTGCGGCAACGGCGTGCACGAGCCCGAATTCGACGAGGAGTGCGATGACGGCGCAGGCAACGGGGACGCCTCGGACTGTTCGATGACCTGCCAGCTCGCCTCCTGCGGCGACGGGTTCGTCCAGCCCGGCGAAGAGTGCGATCTCGGTAACCAGAACAGCAACAACGGCGAGTGCACCCTCACCTGCCAGTTTGCGACGTGCGGCGACGACTTCGTCCAAGACAGCGAGCTCTGTGATGATGGTGATGGCAACCGCTGGCCCGCCGACGGCACCCCCGGCTGCTCGATCTACTGCGACCTCCTCCCCTACTGCGGCGACGGGGACGTCCAAGCGGACCTCGGCGAAGAGTGCGACGACGCCAACGACATCGACGACGACGCGTGCACGAACGCCTGCCAGGCCACCATCTGCGGCGACGGGGTCGTCCAGGGCGACGAGGAGTGCGACGACGCCAACGGCATCGACTCCGACGGCTGCACCAACGCCTGCACCTACGCCTTCTGCGGCGATGGGATCGTCCTCGAGGGCAAGGAAGAGTGCGACGACGCCAACGACGACAACAGCGACGCCTGCCTGAGCACCTGCTTCGCCGCGACCTGCGGCGACGGGGTTCTCCACGAGGGCGTCGAGGAGTGCGATGACGGCAACCTCGACCCCGATGACGGCTGCAACGCCGCCTGTCTCGTCGACCGGGTGGTCTTCGCGACCAAGGAGCAGTTCTCCGGCGGTGAGATCATGGGTGTCGACGGCGCTGACGCGCACTGCCAAGCCGAGGCGGAGCTCCACGACCTCGCCGCTCCCGAGCGTTTCCGAGCATGGATCTCGGACTCCAAGTCTTCGCCCGCGACCCGCTTTGCGACTCGCAACGCCCGCTATGTCCTCGTCGATGGATCCGTCATCGCCGACGACTGGGACGACCTCACCGATGGTCAGCTCAGCCACCCGATCGATCGCTTCGCCGACGGTGAGCCTGCGAATGAGCCTGTCTGGACCTCGACACAGGCGACCGGCGAGGCGATCGAGAGCGACGATTTTTGCGGTGACTGGTCCCTGAGCGGTGAGACCAACGGCCGGACCGGCGCCACAACGCTCACAGACTTCTGGTGGACCGACCGTCCAAACCCTGCCTTTTGCGTCCAGAGTCTCAGCCTCTATTGCTTCCGGGACTAGTCATGATGCTCACCCGCCCCAGCCCTCGCTACGGACCCATCGCCCCTCCCTGCGCTTCTCTGTTCATGGTCTGCTTACTCGGCGCCTGTCCCGACGACACCGCAAGCACGTCGAGCGAGATGAGCGCGACTGAGGCGACCTCGACAAGCGAAGCATCGACGACACCGAGCACGGACACCTCTGGCACCGGCTCGCCATTCGACACTGCGACCACAGGCACGATGGCCACCAGCTCGACGACGGCAGTCGATGACACGACGACCTCGATCGGTAGCTCGACATCCGGTGACGGCTCGCCGTCAAGCTCCACCACAACCGGCTCAACCGGCTCGACAAGCTCAACCGGCTCGACGACGGATGCCTCCGGTGTGTGCGGCGATGGGATCGACGACCCCGGCGAGGAGTGTGACCTCGGCAATGAGAAGAACGGCCCGGGTACCTACGGCGGCTGCAACGACGACTGCACCCTCCAGCCGCACTGCGGCGATGGAAAGCACCAGCCCGTCGACGAAGAGTGTGATCCGAGCGATCCACTCTTCGCCGAGGCTGCGGTCTGCACGGACGCCTGCACCTGGAAAGGCGTCATCGTCTTTCTCACGTCGGAGGCTGTGAAGGGGGACTTCGGCGGGGTCGCCGGAGCCGACGTTGTGTGCCGCGGTTTTGCCGAAGAAGCGGGGCTCCAGAGATGGGAGGAGTACCGGGCATGGCTCAGCGTGGGCGCGAACACAGCGGCGAGCCGGGTGCCGCTGGTCGATCGCCCCTACTACCGCTTGGACGGCCTGGAAATCGCCGAAAACTCCGGGAAGCTCCTCAGCTCGAAGCTCCTCCAGCCCGCGAACATCAGCGAGAAGAAGAAGAACCTCGGGTTTTGCCCGGTCTGGACCAACTCACTCCCCGACGGGATGACGACGAGCGAGTCGCTCGACTGCCAATCGTTCTCCAACCCGGACGCCGCCGATGAGGCCTACGTGGGGTTTGCGAACAAGACCGACGATCAATGGACCCACGCGGAGGTGACGTCCTACTGCAGCGACTCCGCCCGACTCTATTGTTTCAGTCCCGCATTCTAGCTGATGCCCACCCAGCCAAACGATAGCGAGTACAGCGTCGCGTCGCCCCTTCCGCATGCCCATGCTCTGCCCCTGATGGCGCGTCCGCGCTTCAGGTTGCGGCAATCGGGCGAAACACCCGCTCTCCTACTCGTCGCCCGCGGTCCAACGAACGACAAGCCCTGCACGAATCAACCCGAGCCATTGTCGCTCTAGTTGGCCACTGAAGGTCGCATCATCGATCAGCACGCCCGCCTCGATGTTCCGCTCCTGCGCCCGCGCGGTGAAGTTCGCGCTGGAGATAAACGCTCGCTGGCCATCGACCGCGACGCACTTCGCGTGGAGGCTGCTCCACGGCGGCCCAGGCTGACCCGCCCGACGGTCGCAGTAGACCTCTGGAAAGGGGGGACCGAAGCGCCAGTTTGAGGCCACGAACCGCTGAAGCTGCGCTTGCAGGGCAACCTCAGGATCGGCGACTCCGCGCTCTAGCTGAGATACCTGGACGAAGAAGTGCGACACGACGCCGCGCGTCTGCATCGACTCGTGCAGCGCCTTGAGAACGCGCTCGCTATTGAAGAACGTATAGCCCGCGAGGATCACTCGCTCCTGGGCGCTCTCGAAGAGATCGCGGAGGATCACAGCGGTGTCGCGAGCCGTCGCATGCGCCCCTTCAGGGCCGGTCCAGACGAGCTCGGGCGCCGGTCGGTCGAACTTCTCCCGCTCAGCGAGAACGGCGTCGAGGAGCGAGAGGCAAGCCTGCGTTGAGAAACCTGCGAGCGTCGAGACCAGCGGATCGAGCTGTTCACGCAGGCCGTAGGCGATCAGCTTGCTCCTGGAGATCGGCGCCTTCACTCGGCCCGCCTCAAGAGCGGCGTGGAGACGCTCGATCGTCGACTTGCTAACCGCGGTGAGACCTCGACTCACGGGCACTCCTGGAAGAAGGCGAGCTCGCGATCGTTGCCGATCGTCGGCACGACAAGGGCCCGATCGAGGTAGCGGTTGAAGCGCTCGCAGGAGCACTCCGCGACGTAGAGGCAACCGTGACAGGCCGCCCCCTCAAGCCGACGGTCGCTGGCATCGCTGGCGGGGTCATGGGCAGCGCAGACCGGATCGTTCGAGCACAGGCGGCCGAGCTGCCAGGCCTCGCGGAGGTGGTGTCGTAGACGGCGCCCCTCCTCGACGAGTCCGCCTAGGGTGCCCTCTGAGCCAGTCGTGCCGGTCGTCAGCAGAACCCCAGCCATGCCACCCCGCGCCGAGCCCGGAGGGACCGCCTCGCAGTAGATTCGCTCGCGGATCGAGCTCGCCGCGTAGCCGCACTCGAGGCTGATCGCGGTGAGGAGCAGGTGGGAGAGCGAGTGGAGGAGGTAGAAGCGAATCCCGGGAAAGTCACCGTTCTGACCGTCAGCAATAAAGGCTCGCAGGAGAGTCTCAGCACGCTCCTGTACAGCCTCGCGCTCCTCCCAGGCGGCGACAGCGTCAGGATCGAGCTCGAAGAAGATCCCTTCGCCTCGGACCTCCGCCGCGGGGAGCCACTTCTCGTTGCCGGTAGGAAGCGTCAGAACCGCGGGGCGAGCTTTCCCTGGAGTGCGTGTAAAGTCGTACTCGCCCTGGAGATTCGCGCTCAGGGCAGCGAAGCGGCTGAACGAGATCTGGACCCGGACCTCTCGGAGTTCGGGCACGACGACGAGCCGCGAGACGTTGGGCGGAAGATCGGCGCGACGTTCAGGGATCGTGAAGGCCGCGAACTGAACGCCCTCGGGGGCGAGCACCCCGGGGACCTCATCCGGTGCAGTCGTCAGACGCTCGTACTCGGCAGAGCGCAGCGGTCGCTCGGCTCGACCCTTATCCGCGCTGCGCTCGTTGTCGATCGCGTCCAGGGCGTCCTCAAGGCTAACCCCCTCGAGCGCGCTCGCGATCTTCGGGATTCCCGTGAACGCCCGGAGCTGATCCAGCGTTGTCGTGTGTTGGAGAATGTCCCAAATGTCCTTCTCGCGGATCTTAAGCGTTAGCGGGTTTGGAGCTGGCTCCGGGAGCCGTAGCGCGCTCACGACCTGGGCGAAATAGGCGTCCGACGCCGTGCGGACGAGCAGCTTGAGCTGCTCGCGACAGCCCTCATTCGCCGCCCAGCCGCCCAGCCAAGGACGATCGCCGTCGCACCTGAACGGCAGCACCGCGGCCTGGCTGAGCGGCCTGAAAGACTCACAGTTGCGGCACTCGACGATGATCCTCGCGACGTCACCGGTCGCCCCCTCGCGAAGATAGAGCTCCGGCCGCTCGCAGGCCTTCTCGTCATGCGCGAACGAGATCCAAGGAAAATCGCTGAGGTGACCATGCTTGCAGGCGGCGACAAAACGCACGGGGACCGCATGGGAATAGCGGCCGCGCTCGCAGGCGTGACGATAGCGCTCCTTGTGGGGCTCGAAGGCGTCATTCGCCCGGGCGAGGCGACGACAGCCCTGGCAGACAAACCACCGCGGGAACTCGAGCGCCCTCACACCCGTCCGCGGCGAGGGATTGCGCGCATCACAGGCCGGTGCGAGCCGGAAGTAGCCCTCCGCGGCCAGGTCTAGGTTTGGGTCGAGGGCTTTGAGGCGGGGGATCAGCGACCGCCTCAAGCGTGGATCATCGAGGTGCTCGTAGCCCTCGGACCCGTAGCCCCAGTGCTCGAGGCCGCCGATGACGACCGCCCGATCGACGAGGTCGACCATCGCCCCGGGGCCGTACGTCGTGACCATCTGGCTCTGACGGATCTGGCCCTCCGCCCGCTTGGTGTTCGCGTTCTTCGACTTTTTTTTGCTCGTCCGCGCCATGTCTAGCGCCTCTCATCCAGTTGGGCGAAGCGGAGCCAGATGTGGGTGCTGGGCTCAACATCGCGCATCGAGGTCGGAGCGACAAAGCGGCGCTCGTCGGAGTCATCGGGAGGGTCGTCGGTGGCGAAGTACATCAGCGCCGTGCCGAGCGTGCGAGCGCGATCAAGATCGCTGTAGGTCCGATCCCCTGCGCCTTCACGGGTGCGATCGATGACTCGCTCCCAGGCGTCGAGGAAGTTGCGTCCGCGTGCGCGGAGCTCATCTGCGATGCGGCGCTCGGCGTCGCTGTCGTGCCACTCGCGGTGCCGACGCGCCCGCGTCACCAAGACCTCGAGGATCGCGTCGGCGAGCGCCCGATTGTGGTGGAGCCTCATCACGCCGCGCGGCGGCTCCATGTCGAGAAGACCGTGGCGGATCATCGACAGGAGCGTGCCGACCATCCCCCGCTCAAGCGTCTGCAGCGAGAATGGGGTGACGCTGGTCGCCTCGACCTCGCGGTAGAAGCTCTCGTGATAGGCGACAAAGCGCTCAAAATGCGAGCGATCGCGGGGACGCGACGCGTTAAGGCAGGTGACGACAAGCCCCGGGTAATTGCGCCCGACACGGCTCGTCGCCTGAATGTACTCGCTCGTCGTCTTTGGCTGTCCGGTCACCACCATCAACCCGAGGCGGTCAACATCGAGACCTACCGAGATCATGTTCGAGGCGAGCACGACGTCGAGGGGCGCGGGGCCCTCGTCGCTGCTCCGCGTCGCCCGGCGCGTGGCAAGGCGGCTCTTGGTCTCCTTGACCCGATCTGTCGGCTCCCGCGAGGTCAGCTCGGCCGGCAGGGTGAGCTGCCGCGAAGCCGCCCAAGGGTGGGCCCCCACGTGGTGATGAGGCGTCTTGTCCTCCGCGAAGCCCTTGACCCTCGTCCGCACCTCGTCCTCGACGAGGCGGCGCATACCGCCCAGCTCGCGGAGCGAGTTGAAATAGCCCACCAACGTCATGTAGGGATCCGCAGGCTGATCAAGCGGCCCCTTGGGATCGTAGTGGAGCT
>Ga0316189_10001532_pt1 | contig 22880 bp, 14 predicted proteins | sample LowCovwburrow_MG_FD_204930 | JGI IMG/M metagenome (GOLD analysis project Ga0316189, IMG submission 204930) | Coastal sediment microbial communities from Maine, United States - Lowes Cove worm burrow | ecosystem: Environmental > Aquatic > Marine > Coastal > Sediment | place: USA: Maine... | reverse complement strand
CTGGGATCCTTCGGGTCAGCGTGCCAGGCGAACGCGCGGATGCGCTTGCGAAGGGGCTCGAGGCGCTCGAGGCCGGCGGTCTGCGGGTTGTCGTCGAGCGTGGCGCCGAGGAGAGTCACGATGAGGGCCATGTCATCGTGCTCGACCTGATCGGGAGCGATCGCCCCGGCATCGTTCACAAGATCTCCGAAGCGCTCGCAGCGCGCAACGTGAACGTCGACGAGCTCAACACCGAGTGCGAGGGAGCTCCGTGGTCGGGCGATACCTTGTTCAAGGCGAGCGCGCGGCTCCGCGCTCCGAGCGACCTAGACCTCGATAAGCTTCGCGAAGGCCTCGAGGCGATCGCCGGTGATCTGATGGTCGACATCAGCATCGGAGAGGCCAAGTAGAGCGCTCGCCCGCGCGCGTGGATAGCGTCGGAGGAGCTTTCTGGCCGCCTCCGCCTTCTCCTCGGGCGTCATCCACATCCGAAGCGTGGCGAATCGGTACATGGTGCGAAGGCTCGGGAAGAGCGCGAGATAGATCTGCCAAGCCCCGTCGTACGCGGCCGCATCGAGGGCAAAAGCGAGCTGCTCGTCTTCCACCGAGGCGCTCGAGTCCCCTTCACGCACTGCGACGAGCGCTCGCACGAGCCGGTCCACCGCATGTGCGCTCGGCAAGTGTCGGCCTTCGCCCTCGGGGTTGAACGACTTGCGCCGCTGGGTCCAGCTCTTCCGCCAACGCTGGTCACACGCGTAGAGCAAGGCGTTGTCGAAGTGTGCGAGCGCAATGAGACGGCTCCACTGCATGCACTGCCGGACGGTGTTGTTCGCCCGAAGGTTGATCTCGGGCACTTCGTCGCGCGTCACGGGGCCCCGCTCGGCACCGAACCGCTTCTCCATCCAGGTGAGCTCGGCCGGGAAATCATTGGCGGCGATCTGAAGCGGGTAGCTTGGCTGCCTTCCAAGGTCGAGCGCGATGTCTTTCAAGTCATCGAAGATCTGGAACGTAGCGAGAAGGTATCCCCAGCGCCGTATCGCGCCGGCGTGTGCCGCAGGGTCGAGACCGAGCAGTCGCGCTCGCAGGTCGAGCCAGAGCATCATGACGATGTTGTTCTTGCGGTAGAAGTGCCATGCGGTGCTCTGAAGTCCCAGGCGGTCGGCTCGATGCCCAGGCGCACGTTCGCAGAGTTCGACCTCGTCGATATAGGTCTGGAAGCAGTGGTGCAGAAAGAGGTGAGTTGCGTGAACTACCTCCGCATCGGCCGTTCGGAGGCACTCGTCAATAGCGTCGGCCAACTCGCCGAGTACATCGAAGAGGGCGCTGAGGCTCAGTCCGAACTTCGTCGTGTGTCCATCTGGGTCGACGCCGGCTTGGCAAAGATCTTCGAGGCGGAGGTCGCAGAGCGGTCGCATCGACGTATCGCTTCGATACGAAGAACGTACGAACCGGCCGGCCACCTCGAAGCCTCCCGCTGCTGTACTCAGCTCGTCGAGGAACTCATCGGCGAGCTGCATGTACAGGAACGCGAGGTCGGCTAGCCCGACCGACGTCGACCAAGGGATGCCCGCCGCTCCCTTGAAGCCGAAGTTGTCGACCAGTGGGCCGACCTGCTCGATCGCGAAGAAGGTATCGCGCAGTGCCCGGTGTTCGAGCACTGCCCGTGGTACGAGCGCTCGAATGCGACGGCGACGGACCCAGTAGAAAGGAAGCATCGCACCATGCCGGAAGAAGTCTCGGTTCTGCTCGAGCCTCTCGGCCGCGATCGATCGGACGGGGCGATGCGCCCGCCAAAGCTCCCAGTGGCGCGTCAGGCGCTCGCGCCGCTCGGGGGTTCGTTCGTCGGCTGCGTCCGGCTCTGGGTGTAGCAGGGTCGCCGTCTCGTAGCGCATCAGCACGGCAGCGCTGTCGTGCTCCTCTGCGGTGGCAGTGACCAGTCGCGCCTCCCATTGTCGTAGCTTGGCTGCCAGGGCCACGTCCGCATCGCTTTGGCTGTTTGGGCCTTCGGTGTGGAGTAGCGCCAGCCTTGCGCTCAGGACGTCTTCGAGCTCGCACGCGGCTGGGCTCTTCGACGCGAGGTCGACGCGCAGATAGGGGTGTTGCGCGAGAATGCCCTCGACGCGAGCGAGCACCTCGCGCTCGGCCTCGGAGAAATGAGGCATCATCATATGTGTGACTAGCGCCATGAAGCGACCAGGGTTTTGACATGCCCGGACGCGGGCTCCAATTCCCCAGAGCAAGGTGCTAGGGTCACCATTCGAGCGATGGCAAGAAGTGGCCGAAAACCCAGGTGGCGGGCTCCGTTCCGTCGATTAGCGATGGCCGCCGAGAATGCCCTCGAGCTCGCGCGTCTTGGACACTTCACCGATCTCGAGCATGCCTCGTACAAGGTCGCGCACGAAATGCCGATCGCGCGTCTTCGTCGCTATGGCCGGGATGACCACGAAGCCAGTGTTGCGGCGCCGGCTTTGTTGATTCCTCCGCTCATGGTGACCGCCGAGATCTACGACGTCGCGCCGGACATCAGCGGGGTTACTGCGCTTAGCGACCTCGGCCTCGACGTGTGGGTGATCGACTTCGGGTCGCCCGAGCGAGAAGAGGGCGGGATGGACCGCACTCTCGACGACCACGTCAAGGCGATCAGCGATGCCGTCGACTTCGTCCGCAACGAGACCGGGCACGACGTGCATCTCATGGGGTACTCGCAGGGGGGGATGTTCGCCTATCAAGTGGCAGCGTACCGAGAGTCGAAAGGCTTGGCCTCGATCGTGACCTGGGGAAGCCCCGTCGATATTCACCGCAACTTCCCGATCCTTCAGGACAACATCGCCGGTCGCTTGTTCGAGCTGGTGCAAGGTGCAGTCGAAGTCCCCATCGACAAACTCGAAGGCTTGCCCGGCTTTCTCACCAGCAACGGGTTCAAGCTGCTCGCCCTCGACAAAGAAGTGGGTCAGCTCGTGGACTTCGTGCGGAAGCTCCACGATCGCCAGGCGCTCGAGAAGCGCGAGGCTCGACGTCGGTTCCTCGGCGGCGAGGGTTTCGTCGCGTGGCCCGGGCCGGCACTCAAGACATTCATCGACGAGTTCGTCGTACACAATCGTTTGCTCTCGGGTGGTTTCGTCATCGACGGCCGGACGGTGACGCTTGCCGATATTCGTTGCCCGATTCTTTTCTTCCTCGGAGAGCGCGACACGTTCGCCAACGGCTCTGCTGTTCGTGCCATTCGTGGCGCTGCGCCCGAGACCGAGGCGTTCGAGGTCTCGATGCGGGCCGGTCATTTCGGACTGGTGGTCGGAAAACAGGCGATGAACTTCACCTGGCCGACCGTCGCCGGCTGGGTTCGTTGGCAGGAAGGGCTCGGCCCCCAGCCCGAGGCCATCAAGGGTCCGCCGCCCCTCGAAGCGCCTGAGGAAGCGGATTTCGACGAGGTCGACTTCGACCTGCAGCTGTTCTACGACACCATCGCCGGAGCCGTGGCGTCCTGGCGCCAAAGGCTTGGACGGGCCGCAACCGACCTAGGGGAACAGCTCGACAGCGTTCGATGGCAGGTGCCGCGCCTCAGCGTCCTGCAACAGATGCGCCCCGACACTCGCATCAGTCTTGGCTTGGCGCTCTCCGAGCAGGCGACCGCGAATCCCGAAGGGACGTTCTTCCTTTGGGAAGGCCGGGCGTTTTCCTATGCCCAGGCAGACCGGCGCGTCGACCACGTGGTCCGCGGCTTGATCGATTGCGGGGTTCGGCCGGGCGATAACGTTGCGCTCCTCATGGAACCGCGACCTAGTTATCTCTCAGCGGCCGCAGCACTGAGCCGCCTCGGCGCCGTGCCGATCCTTCTGAGCCCCCAGCGGGACAGGGCCACGCTCGAGGATGCGGTGCACGGTTCCGCGCCACGCTTCATCATCGCCGACCCAGAGAATGCCGCCCTCGGACAGGATCTCGGCGGCGAGCTCTTGGTCCTCGGCGGCGCCAACGAGGAGCACAGGCTCCCGCCAAACGCCATCGACATGGAGGCGATCGACCCAGACGCCGTCGAGTTGCCGGGCTGGTACGAACCGAATCCCGGCTGTGCCCGCGACCTCGCGCTCGTCATGCTCACCGCGGGGCGAGGCAGGAGGCCGCGCGCGGCGAAGATCACCAATCAGCGCTGGGCGTTTTCGGCATACGGCACCGCAGCGGCCTGCACTCTGTCTCCACGCGACACGGTCTACTGCTCTTTGCCGCTTCATCATCCCGCCGGGATGTTGGTGACTGTGGGCGGTAGCCTCGTTGGGGGGTCGCGCCTCGCGCTCGCGACCCGATTCGACCCGGAGACGTTTTGGGACGACGTTCATCGCTATGGCGCGACGGTCGTCTTCTACGCCGGAGAGATGCTGCGCGAGCTCTTGCAGGCCCCCCCATCCGCAGCCGACAACAAGAACCCCATTCGTCTCTTCGCGGGCAGTGGGCTTCGAGGCACTGTCTGGCGCCGGATCGTCGACCGCTTTGGGCCCGTCGGCATTCTCGAGTTCTATGCCTCGACCGAGGGCAACGCCGTGTTGGCGAACGCGTCCGGCGAAAAGGTGGGGGCGCTCGGTCGTCCGCTCCCGGGGAGTGCCGAGGTCGAGCTCGTCCAATACGACTTCGATGGCGGACACTTCCCCCGCGACGAGCGGGGACTCCTGGTCCGCGCCGACGATGGTGACGAGGGCATCCTCCTGGCCAGGCTCGATGCCAAGCACCCGCTCGCTAGCTTCACCGGCGGCGCAGAAGCGGGGAGCCGTCTCATCCAAGGGGTGTTCGAATCCGACGACACTTGGTTCATCACCTGGGACGTGCTTCGCCGTGACGCCGATGGCGACTTCTGGTTCGTCGATCGAGCCAGTCGAATGCTGGACACTCCTCACGGACGCGTTGCGACGCGTGCCATCGAAAACGCCCTCGAGGAGTTCACTTCGTTTCGACACGTGGTTGTCTATGGCGCGGGCGAGGAGGGCGCCGCGGCGGTCGTGGCGACCGAAGGTGACCAGTCGGTCGATGTCGACGCCTGGAACGAATTCGCCGCCGGTCTCGATCCCCTGCTCCGCCCGGTTTGGGTAAAACGCGTCGCTCGGATCCCGATGACCCAAGGTTTCCGGCCGGACAAGGCCGCTCTCGAGGCAGAACCGCTCGAATCCGGTGCCGAGCTGCTCCGCTATGACGCCGGCGCGGGCTGCTATCGCCCGGCCGAGCCAGAAGGTGCTCCGGTCCGGGCCTGAGGCGCACCACTGTACAAAAATCGCCCCCCCGCGACTCTCTTGCTACATACCTCTCGATGACCGCTCGATCGGCTCTTCCCTGGCTGACCCTACTGCTTTTGGCGGCTTATGCGTGCGCGAAGCCCATTTCGGACAGTGCACCCTGCTTCCAGAGCTCCGAGTGCAATAGCGGATCGATCTGCGCGGGCACGGTCTACGGGAAGTATTGCTTGAGGTCGTGCAGTGCGGACGTCGTTCGCTGCGACAACGGCGAGGCCTGCTTGCTCAGCTCCGACGTTGGCTTTGGCGGCGCAGGTGGAGAAGGCGGCGCAGGCGGGGCAAGCGGTGCGGGCGGTGAAGCCGGTGCCGGTGGCGTAGGCGGCACGGCTGGCTCCTCGGGTGCAGGCGGCGCGGGTGGTGAGGCCGGCGCAGGCGGCTTAGGCGGTACGGCTGGCGGCGGCGGACAGGCTGGCGCAGGCGGCGCGAGCGGCGGTGGCGGCTCGGCGGGCTCGGCCGGGAGCTCCGGTGGCGGGGGCGAGGGCGGCTTCGGCGGGTTTGCAGGCTTTGGTGGCATAGGCGGTGCCGGCGGAGGCCTGGAAGAGGAAGTCTGGGTGTGCCTCCCGGGCGATCTTCAGAACACCGACTTCATTCCGCGAATCATCGGCCAGGTCTGCGACTACAGCATCGACTGTGTTCGAGGCGGCGTTTGCGTCTGCGTCCCGGGAGCAACCTGCTCCGGTCAGGGAAAGAGCGGACCCACCTGTGAGGAGCTGTGCGACCCGAGCATCGTCAATCAGTGTCCACGAGGTCTCGCATGCACCGACCTGGGCACCGGACGAGGTTTTTGCGACCCATCGACGTTCCAAGGGAATTGACCGTTTACGAGCGACGCCGGGAACATTAGACTCCCCCCGGTCATGCCCACACCCCAAGAAACGGTCGACGCGGTTCGCTCCTACTTGCGCACGCACCCTGAGGAAATCGGACGCGCAGTTCGCAGCGCGCTCGGACTGCGGTTCGGAGTTCCCCTCGCTGCTCTTCGCTGGCTCGGTCTGCAGGCAGAGCGAAGCGGCAAGGTCGAAGACTTCCAGCTCGACTCGGTGCCGCCCGGGCTACGGCTGGGCGCGAGCATCGATTTGATGAACACGCCGATTCGTGCGGGTGCGATTATCTTCGTGGAGCGAGTGGTCTTCAACGACGAAGAGCTGACCGTCGCGCTTCGCCTCGAAGAGGTTGATCTCAAGCTCAACGGAGAATCGGAGTCCCCGATCGCCGCGCTTATCAAGTCGGGTGCCCTCGATCTTTCGAATCCGGGCACGTTGGTGAACTTCATGCCGAACCGATCCCCCGTGTTGGCAGAGGCGAACGGCAATCGCATCGTCCTCGACCTCATGCGCGATCCGAACATCGGAAAGAACCCGCTCGTTCGCCGAGCGGTGTCACTGCTCACATCGTTTGTCACGCTGCATGGCGTCGAGACCGACCGGAAGCATCTCGACATCGCGTTCAGGGCGCTTCCCACGGGTCTTGGCGGCGCGGTGAAGTCGGTGCGCAACAATCTCGTCCTCCCAGGGATGGGCCGTTTCCTGCCGCGATCGAGGTAGTCGTGGCGACGTGTCGATCCTGCGACGACGAAGTCGACGAGCTCGTCTCCGTGAAGGCTGACGGCCGACGCATCAAGGTCTGTGAAGACTGCGCGGAGCGCATCGCAGAAGAGGCCGAAATCGCCGAGATGAGCGAATCGGCCATGCAAGATATGATGGGTTACAAGGGGCGTCGCTGACGGCGAGCGAACGCGAGCGCGCCTCCCAATAGGCTGTATGCCGCCGATGCGATGAGCAGCACGAACTTCGCAATCGCGAGACCTGCGGCTACCTGCGGGTAGGGCGATGGCGTTGTGAGCCGATTGAGCTCGTAGAGCAGCACCCCGTTTTCTGCGACGTCGAACACAGCGGCGGCCGTAGCGGCCCACGCGGCGCGCACGCTCCACTTCGCCTCGCCGAGTCGCTCACCCACGAAGAGTGCGAGGGTTCCGAAGAACAGCGCATAGATGACGAGATAGATGAAGTCGACGATGAGGCTCAGCCGCCCGACGCCGAGCGCGTTTCGACTCCGCCACTCGAGCAAGATGCGGAGTGCTTGGTGCGGGGTGCCCGCCAGCTCGAACGACACGATGCCGTGGGGTGACGCCTCGCCCTGTAGCGGCACGTCGACGAACATCATCAACGCGGTGGCGAACACGAGCAGGCCTCCGAGCCGAATAGTGAACGGCCCGAGGAAGCGAGCCTCGATGTTGGCGAGTGGGTGGCGCATTCGCGTCAGCTGTCGGGAGTGGGCTCGTCAGCCACGGGATCGCTCTCGGGCTCCGGCGCGTGCGGGGCTGCTGCCCGCCCCTTGAGGGCTTCCAGCTCTTCCTCCGCGAACTCGAGTTCGAGCTCAGCGCGGCTTCTGGCGGCCACTGCGCGAGAGACAGCATCTTGGAGCTCGTCGGTCTTCGTGGCTTCAGCGTCCAGGCGCGCTTCGAGGGCTGCAATATCCCCCTGGGCTTGGAGGAGACGCTCGCCCGCACGTTCGAGTCGGCGCTCGAGGCGCTTGGTCTCGTCGCGCTGCTGCGAGAGGGTGTCCTCGGTAGCGTTGAGCTTCTGACTCGTCGCGGCGAGCGTACGTTCGGTGGTCGAGAGCTCTCGCTCAGTCTCGGAGAGATGTTGCTCGATGGTCGCCTTCTCCTGACGATTCTGCGCGAGCTTCTCGCGCGTTCGTCGGAGCCGCCGCTCTTCGTCCTGCAGGTTCGTCTTAAGTGAAGCGACCTTGCCGTCCGTTCGCGCGAGGCGCTTCGCGAGTTCGGTTCGGGTCAGCCGGCTCTGTTCGTACCGAACCTCGAGCTGTTCCGCGATCTCGCGAGTGGTGGCGAGATCCTGTGCCAACCCTGTTGCGGTCTGCGTTGCTTGTGCGGCGACCTCTCTCTCGGTTTCCGCCTGCTGATAGAACACGGTGACGGCTGCTCCAGAAGCGCCGAGCAGCGCGAGAGCCATTGGGATCGTCCACCTCAAGATCGTCTTGATCCGCGATCGTCGCTCTTCCGGAAGAGACAGCACGCAGAGTTCTTCGGCAAGCTCGTCAGCAGACGGCCGGACGTCCGGGTCGCGGTTCATCCAGCGATCGAAGGAGGGCTTGAGGTAGCGAAGCGGGCGTCGGCTCGGCGCACGGGGAGTCGCCTTCGAGCGAAGCTCGATGAATGTGTCCACTGCGCCCGCTGCAACACCTTCCTGCGTCTCCGGCTCGAGCGCGTTTCGAAGCGAGAGCGCGAGCGCAAAGACGTCCGCCTTGTTGCTCACCGCCGGCTTCTCTTCGACCGACGCGAACTGCGACGCAACCTCCGGCGCAAAGTACGTCGGTGTTCCCGCGACCACCATCTCTGCCTCGGTCGCTGCCACGCCTAGGTCGAGTAGGACCGGAGTGACCTCTTGCTTCCCGAACCCTGGAATGCGCGCGAGAAAAATGTTCTCCGGCTTGACGTCCTGATGACGAACACCGGCCGCGTGCATCGCCGCGAGGGCTCGAGCGAGTGGTTGGAAAATCTCGATTGCCTCTGCTCGGCTGAGGGGCTCCCGCTGGAGGCGCGACTCGAGCGTCTCGCCGTCGTACCAGGGCATGACGAACCAGAGGCGCTCCTCGAACCAGCCGTGGTCTTTGAACTGCACGATGGACGGGTGGAACACCGAAGCGATCAGACGAAGTTCTCGGAGCGCCGATTGCTTGGCGCTCTTCGAGTGAGCCGGCTGGTGAAGGAGCTTGAGGGCCACGACATGGCCGGGCACCTCGGTGTCTTTTGCTCGATACACGTCCCCAAACGCGCCAAGCCCGACGCGGGTTTCGACCGCGTACCGCCCACCGACGATGGTTCCGCTCGGCAGTGGCTCTACCGCTTCGCGTTCTTCGCCACGACCACGCGGTGCAGGCTCGAGTGCGAATGCTTCGATGATGACGCGTGCGAAGCGGTCTTCATCTGCCACGCCCTGCTCGTCGAGAATCGCTGCGGCGTGCGCCTTCGCCTCGTTTACACGCTCGTTCATCTTCGCGCTCGTCGAGCCGTACACGAAGGCGAGTTCCTCGATGCTCAGTTCGCGCGCGAAGCGAAGCTCCAGCAATTCCGATTCTTCAGGGCCTAGGTCGAAGCGAAGCTTGTTGAGTGGACTCACCGACATGTGTGCCGACGGAAGCGCTCGCCACGGGAGCGCTTCGAGGTCGTTGTGCGTGGGGGGTTGGTGGGGCCGACTCTGGTTGTGCAGGTAGCCACGCGCCGCACGATAGAGGCGTGCACGAATTCCGGGCGACTCCATCAACTCGTCGCTTCCCGTCTTTGCAACGAACGCTCGAAGTTTGCCAAGGTACTGGTCGGCGCGCTCGGTTGAACCGGTTCGAATCGCCAGATACTGCCGAACGCCTTCAGAGTAGAAACGAAACGCGCGTCCGTGCAGGACGTCGACGATCGTATGCGGTTGACCTTGCGCCAACGCGATTGACGCAGCGGCTTGCGTGAGCGCTGCGCCTCCTTGGTCGAGTGGACGGAGTTGATTTAGGAGAAAGGGTACAGTTCCCATAGTGGCCTCTCACAACGTGCGGGGATGTAAGGATGGGTCACCCATGAGGCTGTTCTCAACAAAACCGCAAGCGTTACGCCCAACCCTGAACGCTTGCCAGGGCGTACAACACTGCGAGAAGAGTCAGTGCAGCAACGATGTTCAGCAGGAAGCCGATTCGCATCATGTGTGGGAGGTCGAGCAAGCCCGTGCCGTAGGCGACCGCGTTTGGTCCTGTCGCGATCGGCAGCATGAATGCGCAGCTTGCCGAAAGCCCGACAGCAAGTGCTGGCGGCACAGGGGAGACGCCGAGCTCAATCGCAGCAGCGATCGCAAGCGGCACGATCATGTTCGACGAGGCCGTGTTCGAGCACGCCTCGGTGAAGAAGACGGTGAAGACGACCAACGCCGCCGTCAGACCCCAGAGCGATGAGATGCCCGTGATGTGGAGAAACCACTGACTGATGTGGGCGGCAAGACCCGTCTCGAACATTTGCGCACCGAGCGTCAACCCGCCTCCGAACAAGAGAATCAGGCCCCAGTCGATGCGGGCCGCATCATGCCAGGGAAGGACGGGCGTCGCCCCGTCGGTGTCGCGGACCAGGAATAGCGGAGCGGCGGCCAAGATGGCGACTGCACCGATGGGGAGCGCGCGCGCGACCTCGGCCGCGTATGGCGCATCCACTGCACGCATGATGCCGGGTAGCGTCCAGCCGAGGACCGCCAGCCCAAAGCAAACGGCCGTCACGACTTCTCCCTTGGACCAGGGAGAAGTGACCATCGTTACGTTGCTCTCCGCGGGTGGGGGAGGGGCTAGCCATTGCAGCACGAACCCGATCACGACCACCAGCGCGAGGGAGGCAGGAACGCCAATCCCCATCCACTGAACGAAATCGACATCCACGCCCGCCTGCTCCTTCAAGAAGCGAACGGTGATGAAGTTCGGCGGGCTCCCGATCAATGTGCCCATCCCGCCTACCGAAGCAGCGTAGGCGATGGCCAATACGCTCCCGGAGGAGTGCTCGTCGTCCTCCGGAAGAGTCCCTAGCAGAATGGGGATGAGGATCGCCGCGGTCGCGGTATTGCTGATCCACATCGAGAGTACGACCGCCGTCATCATGAACGCCATTCGGATGCGCACCGGCGACCCACGCACCAAGCGGAACGTCATCAGGGCCCGGGCGATGCGACGGTCGAGACCGTGACGGGTCATCGCTTTCGCGATGAAAAACCCTCCGATGAAGAGGAAGATCAGCGGGTCGGCGTATGGCGCGAACGCGGTTTGGCTATCGGTGACGCCGACGACGATCATAGCCGGCCCGATTAAGAGCGCCGTGACGGAGATCGGCATCACCTCGGTGACCCAGGCGACGATGACTGCTGCGAAGACGGCGGCCAGATGTTGCGCGCGGGGTTCGAGTCCGAGCGGCGCAAACCAAGTCACTACAAAGAGCCCCGGAGTAAGGGCGAGACCTACCTTGCGCCGCGTGAAAACGCCCATCTTCGCGCCATCTAGCACGGTGACCCATGGGTACGTCCAGCCTGGTGAGCCTGAAACTTGCATCGCGTCTCGATCAGCCCCAAGGTGCTTAAATCGTGGGATACGTGCGTCTGGGGTTAGTAACGATGTTGGCGTGTGCAGCCTTGTCCGGTTGTACGCCGAAACAGGATCCTGCGACCGCGCCGCTCGAAGGGGACAGCAAACGGGCCCGGCGCTTGCCGAACCCCGTCGCTGATAGCGGGCAGGACGCGGCGGAGCTGCAGCAAGCGGTTGCCTTTTGGGATGGCGGTCGCTCCGAGCGGCAGGTCGAGGGAGCCGATCCCGACCCGCGTCGCTACCTCTTGCTCGACCTCGGCGAGGAGTGGACGCCTTACATTCTCACCGAGGCTTCGTCGCCGGATGAGGAGCCGAAGCCAAATCAGTACCGAGCGACGTATTTAGCTCTCGCGCGCGGCGAGTTCCCGGACGACCGCCACGGCTATCGCGCCGAGAAAGACCAGTATCTCGAGCTTTACGGCATCCTGCCGACCCTGACGCTACTCCGAGAGCGTTTCGCCGAGGTGCGCGCGCTCGAATGCGCGAAGGAGCTCGACCTCGAGACGCTTCAAAGCTTTGACGGCTTCCTCGCCTATGACAAGGGCTGGGGACCCAAGCGCCGCGTCAACCGTTACGAGCGCTTCAAGCCTCAGATGGAGGCGCTCGTTGCAAGAGCACAGGTCGAGAGCCTCGACCAGATCACACGGGATCTCGTGGCAAACGACGAGCAGTGGGCTCAGGTCGAAGAGTACCGACGCATCGCGCCCGAGTATGAAGCCATCGTCGCCGCGCAGGCACGTCTCGAGTGCGAAGGGTTCTTCGAAGGCCGAGGTGAGTACACACCAGGCCTCTTCGACTGGACGACCCACGAGGCGCTAGCCGAGTTCGAGCGTCGTCATCACGTCTATGGCTGGGGCTTCATCGGCGGGGACACTCTCGCGGTCCTTCAGAAGACGCCTGAAGAGACCGAGCAGGAAGCGGTCATTCGCGTATTGACCGAGCGCGCGATGCATAGCGCGGAGGTCATCGAGGACGGCAGCACCTCCACCAAGCGCGACGAGGAGCCCCGCACCTACAAGACCGAAGACGGCCAGGAACACCAGATTCCAAACTTCGAGGCCGAGCTTCGACAACGTGTCATCGACGCCTTCGGTCTAGAGACGCCGGAGTCCACCTACGCGTGGCTCGACTCGCTCGGTGAGGTGCCGGCGCACGAGATCGTCGCGCTTCAGGGCGTCCAACTTCCGGCCTACTACAGCGATTCGATGGACCTTCTCGTCGAGATCGACCGCGGCGACGTATGGCTCGAGTTTCCGTTCGACGAGACGGGACGCAAGCGCTCCCAACCCGTTCGGCGGCGGCCACGCCTGACGGTCTTCGTCCGGTACGAGGGTCAGAAGATCCCGCTCGCCCGTTTCGGCACCACCGTAGGAGGGTGGCGAGGCGAGTACATCGACGGCAACACCATGCTGAAGTACAAGGATTCGCCCGTCGGCAAGCGCGTGTGGAGCCGGATTTCGGCCGCCCCAATCTGGGTTCCGCCGGAGAGCACGCCTCCTCGCGTGATGCTCACCAAGCGCAAGAAGCGCGGTGAGGTGTACTACGAGGTCAACTACCACACGACCGGTCCGAGCTATGCGTCCGCCTACGGGCTCGTCGCGGCGTACCATCGGAAGTACTACCGGGGCCCCGACGGTCAGATCCAAATCGGCGGCGATGAAGGCATCCGAACCCATGGTTCGGTGGACTACATGAGCATCATGCGACGCCACTCGCATGGCTGCCATCGTATGCACAACCACATCGCAGTCCGTCTCATGTCGTTCGTCCTCGAGCATCGACCGCACGAGCGCTTCGGCTCACAACCGATGGTGTATCGTCGCGAGTTCGAATACGAAGAAGAAATGTACGTGATGGAGTTCGACAAGGGCGGCTACAACTTCGTTCTCGACGAGCCGCTTCCGGTCGAGACTCTGGAAGGTCGTATTCGTGGGCAGGTCAAGGAGCCAATCTTGGCATCCCTGCCGCGCTATGATCGCGAGGTCGAGGCCTATGTGATGCCGGATGGGCAATGGGTGTCCATCGATCGCTTCGGTACCGTCACGCCGCGAGAGATGCCGTTCGACTTCGAGGCGCCGCTCGAAGCGCCCGAGTTCATTACCTCCGATACGACCACCGCGGACGCCAGCACCGTTAGCCCCGAATCCGGGTTGCCAAATACGGTGCCTGCATCGATTGCCGTTCCGACTTCCGTCGTGCCGGTGACACCCGTTCCTGTAGCTCAGTGAGACGCCACGAAGCGCGCCTGACGCCGCTTCATGTGGATAAACTGGGCGAAACGCACCCGGCCTGTGGAAAACTAATCGTGTTTTCCACAGGCGATTTGTGTTGATCATAATTCGTGGATCGGTGACAAAAGAGGACGGAAGATCGCGACAGCGAGCTTGGCCGTTCTTTGAACTAACCCATACGACGACAGCAGCGAAAGCTGTTGTCTCTCACTCTCACGGGGGTAAGAGGCGTGGCCGCAAGGCGACGCTGTCGGGTTGGCGTCAGGAGCGCCAAACGTGTCCGTGGGTCGTGAGGATTGCACAAGCCGATGCGCTAATGCGTGGGCCTAGGCGGAGCGAGAGCTCTTCCAGGGGCCGTCGACGCGAGGAGCATCGGTGAAGGCGCGCTCGAATCGGGACATCGCTCTGTTTCACCACACGGCGACTGCGAAGATTCTAGGCGATTCTTCGGGAGTGACAGGCACTGGACTTCCCGAATGAAAGCGACGGCGCGTCACAGGTTCGGTGCTCGAAAGAGCACTCGCCTGAGTGAGCGCGGCGAGGTGAAAGCGTCGACTCACCGTCGGAAACCGGTTCGGAACCGGTGACGGTAATCCCACGAGGTTCGGGTGCCCATCTTTGAAAACATCAATCTGGATTGCACGCGTCGGCCTGAACATGCTGCGCGGCTCTACTGCACACGGTCTAGCGGCCGGCAGTGGGGCGCGGGGCGGCATGAGACACCGGATCTGCCAGGAGCGCATCCCAATACGCCCGCAGCGAGCCGAAAGCTGCGGGTTCAGGTACGACGAGAGTCGTCGCGGAGTCCAATCACGGTGGTTTGCTAAACCCAAACCGCCGCTGGGATTCTGTCCGGAGGAATAGTGTAGGGCGACCTATGCAAGCCCTCGGTATCACGAGACCATCAAGTCGAGAGGTACGACGACAGCGCACGGGACGTGACGGTCAACGCTCTTCCAGTGAGTACAACAGCTCACGCGGAGGGTCAGTAGGCTTCCCGACGGGGAACGCATCACGCCGTAACGTGTCGCGCAAAGCTAGTGAGGCTGAATAGGCCCACCACCGAGCCTCGTGCTCGGAGTCCAGACAAAGTCGGTCGTGGTGTGCGCCACGTATATGCGTACACCTAGCCAAACGACGAGAAATCGTCGCGAGGCAAGCGAACTTCCAAAAGGGGCGTCCCGTGCCGGGGCGTCCCTTTTCTTATGGGGCGGCGGCAAATGGGTTGTGGTTTCGGGTTGTTGCAGCATTCGGGCCGCCTATCGGTTTTCTCTCGTTGACCTGACGTGGACGCGAGGCGGCGCGGAGGGCTCGAGATCGGAGTGCGTTACAACATCTCGTTCGAGGCCAATGGTGTGTCGAACGGCAATCTGCAGTTCGTCGAACCGACGCTCGGTTTTCGGTTCTGGATCTAGCGCCGGTCGTCGCGACCGTGGGGTACGTCCACTCCTTGCGGTTCGGCCATGGATACTGAACGTTTGGGGCGGCGCGCCAAGCGGCAGCGGGAGTCCAGATGATGAATTCCGCTGTATCGGCGTAATCGAGGTCACCGAAGGGTCTCCTCGCTCAAAACAAACGCGCCGTCGCTTGGACCCAGTGCGTCCTGACGTGTACCGTGAGTGGCTGGTTTGTGTATGAAAGTCGCCTATTTGGTCAATCAGTATCCAGCGGTCAGCCACACGTTCATTCGTAGGGAGATCGCCGCGCTTGAAGCGAAGGGCATGGCTGTTGAGAGGTTCTCGATTCGGAGGAGCGAGCACGACCTGGTCGACGAGGACGACATCGCAGAGACGAGCCGCACGACGGTTCTGCTCGATGCCAACGCATTCGCCCTGGTTCTGCAGACGCTCAGCGTGTTCGTTCGACACCCGCTGCGATTCGCGCGTGCGCTAGGGGCGGCGACGAAGATGGGCCTCCGCTCCCAGCGCGGCCTACTCCGAAACGTCGGCTACTTGGTGGTCGCCTGCCAGCTCCGCGATCGCTTGGCTCGCTCCGACTGCAAGCACGTCCATGCGCACTTCGGCACGAATCCAGCTGCGGTCGCGCGGCTCTGCGCCCTTCTTGGCGGTCCCGGATTCAGCTTCACGGTCCATGGACCGGAAGAGTTCGACAACGTCTGGGCGATCAGCCTTGCAGAAAAGATCCAGGATGCCGAGTTCGTCGTTGCGGTGAGCAGCTTCGGACGCAGTCAGTTGCTTCGCCTCTGCGGCGTGGACGACTGGCCGAAGATCGTCGTCGTTCGCTGCGCAGTCGACGAGCAGTACCTGCAGATAGAACCGCCGCCGATCCCAGAGGCGCCGAACCTCGTCTGTGTCGGTCGTCTCTGCGAGCAAAAGGGGCAGCACCTCTTGGTACAGGCCGCTGCGAAGGCGCGGGACGCCGGCGCAGAGTTTCGCGTCGTCCTGGTGGGCGACGGGGAGCTCCGAGCGTCGATCGAATCCCTCATCGAGGAACTCGGACTTTCCGACCTGTTCACGATCACGGGGTGGATGGCAGGCGCTGAGGTTCGAGCAGAGCTCCGCCGGGCTCGCGCGTTGGTTCTCCCGAGCTTTGCGGAGGGCTTGCCGGTGGTCATCATGGAGGCGCTGGCGCTTGGGCGTCCCGCGCTCACAACCTACATCGCGGGAATTCCCGAGCTCGTGGAGACGGGCAAGTGCGGCTGGCTCGTGCCTGCGGGCTCGGTCGATGCTCTGGCCGAGGCTATCCAGACGGTTGCGTCCGCGTCCGTCGAACAACTCGAGGAGCTCGGCCGCGAGGGCCGCCAAAGGGTCGAGCAGATGCATGACGCCCGGACCGCCGTTCAGCCGCTCTTCGAGGAGATCAGCCGCAGCGTGCGAAGGGCCGGTGCATGACGATCGCAACCATACTCGTGGCGATTGCGGTCGGGATCGTGTTCGTTCCATCCCTGACCTTGTTCCTCGAGTGCTTCGCGGCTCTGTTTGCGGCCCGAAAACATCCGGAAGCGACAGACCGCGACGCGACCGCTGCGGTCTTGATTCCTGCGCATGACGAGGCGCAACAGATCGTGGGGACCGTCGCCCAGGTCAAGGCTCAGCTCCGCGAAGGCGATCGTCTGGTCGTCGTTGCCGACAACTGCACTGACGAGACCGCGAACCTGGCGAAAGGTGCCGGTGCGGAGGTGATCGAGCGGTTCGACAGCGAACGCCGAGGCAAGGGGTACGCGCTTCACTTCGGTATAGAGTGGCTGTCGACCTCGCCCCCGGACGTGTTCGTCGTGGTCGACGCGGACTGCTCGCTCAGCCCGGGCGCGATCGACACCTTGGTGAGCAGGGCAGCGGAGCTCAACCGGCCGGTTCAAGCGGACTACGTGCTCTCGCCTACCTCGGTGTCCGGTCTCAGCATCGTCTCCGCGCTTGCCATGCTGGTGCGCAATCGGGTGAGGCCGCAGGGTCTGCATCGATTGGGCCTGCCCTGCCATCTGATGGGGACAGGAATGGCGTTCCCGTGGCGTGCGATCGCTGAGATGCCGAGTCTGGATGCAGAGCTCGCCGAGGACCTCGTGATGGGCGTCGAGCTGGCGCTCGCAGGCTATGCTCCCCGCTTGTGCCCCGAATGCAGCGTGCTCGGCGAGCTGCCCTCGACCAGCGCGGCGGCGAAGCAGCAACGAGTTCGATGGGAGCATGGTCATCTGGCCACGCTGTTCCGATACGGCCCACGTGCGTTCTGGCGGGGCCTTCGGACCGGTCGATTGGGGCTGATCTCGACAGGGCTCGATCTCATGATCCCGCCGATCGCACTGCTGGTGGCCGCACAGCTGGTGGTTCTGCTCTTGGCCGTCGCGGTGGCCGCTCTTGGAGGCTCGCCGTACCCGGTAGCGGTTGCCGCGACCTCGGTTGCCTTGGTCGGAGTTGCGGTACTACTCGGTTGGGCTCGGTTCGGCCGCGGCCTCATTCCATTCCGCTCGCTCGCCTTCGCGCCGTTCTACCTGCTGTGGAAGGTGCCGATCTATCTTCGCTACTTCACCGGACGTCGGGAACGTGAATGGCGGCGCACCGACCGGAACTGAGGTCGAGCGGATAGGGAACGGACAGGGTCGGAGCTGGACCGACCTGGACACCTTCTGCGGCCCCGTGCTACGGCCTTCGCTGATGATGAATTGCCTTCGATTGCCGTCTCTGCTGCTCTTTGCTCTGCTCTTCGGCTGCAGCTCCGCCGGCGCTCGAGGCCCCGAGCCTATGGGGGGAGCTGCGAGCGAGGATGCGCCTCCAGCGATCCAGCAGAACAACAGTAGCTGGCAAGGACTGCCGCAATCACCAGGGAGCGTCACGGTCACGGTTCGAGCCGACAGCGTAGCCGCACCCGGGGTCTATGCCGATCCTGCAGGAACCGGCTCGAGCGTGGACGGAGTGGAATGGACGCTGCACGGACCGAACGGCTACAGCAACACCGGCCACGGCACCGAGGCGCTCTCCAACCTCGAGCCCGGCGTCTATTACATCGACCTCTACAACGCGTGGCAGAACGACTACCACCTTCCTGCGGGGTACGGGTTCTTCGACAACCACCCCGAGAACCCCGACGGCACAGGCAACGGCGTTTGGACAGGTCCGGAGGAAACGTTGGTGGAGGGTGGGTCTCTCACTTTCACGCTCGACTTCAAGTACCGCGCGCCGCGCGGGAAGAGCGAACAGATGTGCGGGTTCAACGTTGCCCCGCAGATGTTTTGGGGATCCGGCTTCTTCGCCAACGCGATGATCGGCCGGGCGCGCTGGTCGGGCACCAACGCCGAGCTCAATGAAAAAGGGTATCCGCCGAAGCTCTTCAAGACGCAGCAGAAGACCCAAACGACGAACCTCAACACGCAAGAGGGAGCAACCGGCGATCAGGAGTTCCGCGTCTTCTGGCGCGGCGCGGGAACGTTCCGCATCGAAGACGCCACGAACGGACAAGGCACCGTCCTCGGCCCGGTCAACGTCACGGACAGAGAGGGCGACGTCGGAATCGGCTTCAGGTACAAGATCCGGCGTCCGCGGATGGGCCAGGAAAGGGTAGCCTTCGTTCTCCAGGAAACGAACGCGAAGAACCCGATCCACGAGGTCGAGATCGTCTGGCGCGGTCACTTCGATTCGGAGAACAGCTGGGCAGGGACCGTGAGGACCGTCTACGGCGATCCCGCGGGGCCACCGCCCCACGACCATCGCGACACGCGCGAGACCTACCTAGTCGAGCCCATCAAGACAGAACTCACCGACTACTCGAAGGTCTTGCGCTTCATGTCGTACAACCACTTCTTCAACGTGGAAGGCGACACGGGCTACGAGATGCACGCCGAGCATCGCTTTGACTTCGTGAAGGCCCCCGAGCAGTCCAACGCGCGCAATCCAGGGTCAGCCGAGCGTCTCGCGATCAACATCAACCCCCGGACTCAGGACGAAACCGACGTCACGCGCATCGACGTGAACGTTGCCAGCTTCGTCCAGCCGAAGAGCAAGAAGGGGCGATGGTACTTGCAGGACGGCTTCACCGAGCCCTACGCCTTCGTAGGCCGACAGATCTTCCTGCAGAGCTGGACGAGCGGGCGCAACAACAGGGGCAAGGAGTACCCGTACGTCACGGACAGCAGCGCCTACGAGATTACGGGCTTCAAGGACCACGGCGATTGGCACGAGCTCCAGGTCGAGCACCGGGCTACGAGTACGCCGGGCTGGTACACCAGTCTCCCTGCCGGAGCGACCATCGGCATCACCATGACCGGCTTCTACAACAAGTGGGAGGGCGAGTACACCAACGGTGGGCACACGAACCCGCTTCACGGGCGGCAGTACGCTACGGGTCACGGCGGCTCTCGACGCGGCAACAACGCCGCGACGCTCAAGCAGATCGTGCAGAGCATGATCGACATGTGCAACGCGACCGACAACGATCTCTACTTCGTGACCCCGACATACTGGGGCGAGTCCGCACAGCTCGTCCACGACTTCGTCGAGCACGTCGAACTCCCCTACAAACCGATACGCACCACGCGCAGCGGATACGGACCCGATGCCGCGGAGTACGGAGGGCTCAAGCCAGGACTGAAGGTCTACGTCGAATACTCGAACGAAATTTGGAACCCGGCGGTTGGCGACCCCGCCACGAATTACTGCAGCCGCTGGTACAACTACTATGCGGGGCGCAGCATCGACGCCACAGGATCCGTGTTGCCCATGGGTCCGCGTCCAGGGGGCGCGCATCCAGGCTTCGAGGATGACTCCCGGCTCGGGTTTCCGGATATCAGTCTTGGAACTGTGGGCGCTCGCGTCGGCAAGGCTCGCATCTACCAGATGTTCGCGAGTTGGAAGATCGCCAAGGCGGTCGAGGACAAGCTCGACGTGATGGGTCTGCTCGGCACGAAGTATGCTGAGGTCTTCGACCGCTACCGCGTCTCCACGGCCGACCAGATCATCTCGAACTGCGACAAGATGTACCGTCTCCACAAGTCGAGTGATTTGCGGTCTTTCGACGGAGTCGACCCGGCGCACGAAAAGATCTACGCCCACAAGATTGCACCCTATGCGCGGTACGACGCCAACATCGTCGACAAGGACCCCAAGCGGATTGCGCCCTGGGTCGCCCCCTACAACGAGGGCAACTACGACGAAGCGTTCCGAATCCTGTACACGGGCTACCCCGGTATCAACCCTAAGGACTTCGACGGATGGGCAGAGCGCCACCCCTTCCGCGCCCCGGATCCGGGTGGCTCGAACACACGCGAAGGCATTCGGAGCACCGAGAAGGAAGTTCCCGCCTACGGTGGCAAGCCCTGGGGAACCTACGAGGGTGGTGCAGGCAAGAGCTTGAAGGAGGCGAAGGCGTTGAACGGCGGCACGGACCTCTTCCACATCCGTTCCAACGAACACTGGTACCAGTACGAGCAGCAAATCAACAACATGATGTTCACGTTCGAAGGCGGGCTCGAAGAACCGTACATCGACTTCATCTATCGTTTCGACAGCAATGAACCCTGGGGGATGCCGCACGGACAGAACTACCCGGCCCGGGAGTTCCCACGATGGCGCGCGTTCGTCGACTATCAGTTCCTCGAGCCCCCACCAGAGCCCAAGCCCGGCCAGACGACGCGCACGTTTGCTCCGAGACCGACCAAAGCCATCATCATCGGCATGATCGTGCTGGCGATCGTGGCGATGGCGATGGTGGCCCTGGTGAGACGCAGGACGGCGCGCGGCTAGCCGAACCCTGACTTCGGTCAAACCGTCGAAGACGACGCGCGCTGCCGTTGGGGCGCTTCACGGAGTTCGCCAGGAAAACGGGGCCAGGTAGATCCCCTGCCGTTCTTCGTCGTAGCGATACCCGGCCAGATAGAACTGGCCATCCCACTCGACGACTTCCGGCGCGAGGACACCCGGCGGGTCTCCGAGCGTCATGGTGGTGAGCTCCCGATCGGGCCAGCGTTTCGGATCCTCCGACGCAAAGACATTCGACTGCTCCCAGCGGTAGTAGTACCCGTTGTGGAAAAGTACGAAGGGGCTTTCGGCGTTGAAGAAGCTGTACGGATCCTCGGGCAAGCTCGCGGTCCCCACGCGGACATCCTCGACCTCGCTCCAGGGGCCGCGGAGCGCGTTCGCGGTGCGCACGCCCACGCTGTGGTTGTTGCGCTCGGGGTACCGATTCGGCGTGATCCAGGTGTAGTAAGCGTACCAGAGGCCGTCGCGCGGCCGGTTGTCGAACAGCATGATGTCGCGGTTCATCGCGAATAGACGAACGTCGCTATCGTGTGCGGTCTCGCGGGTGAAGGACTTGCCGTCCGTGCTCGACAACAAGAAGGCGGCGCCGTTGCTGCTGTAGATCATGAAATAGCGGCCGTCGTCGCGGACGACATGGGGCGCTTGAAGCTGCCCCTCCCGGTGGGCTTCGTGGGCGTCGCTGGTCATGAAAATGCCCATGGGGGTCCAGTCCTCATTGGTCAGCTGGTCGGCTTGCCAGCGAAACAAGAGCCGTCCCCGGCCGGGGTAGCCGGTGCCACGGACGCAGGCGACCAGTTGCCAGGTGCTGTCGGCGGCCTGCCAGATCGAAAAATCGACGGGCTGGGCGTCTGGATCAGACCAGGGGCCCATGTCGGGGTTGCCGGCGATCCGCCATGCGGCCCCCGTGAGCACCGGGACGGCGGGGGCGGGGTGGGGCGCAAGACCGCTCCCGTTTCGGGCTAGCCGGGTGGGCGTGCAGGCCGACAGCAGGGTCAGAGCCGCGGTCAAACCCCAGCTGCTCCACTTCGCGAACCATGCGATACGGATGGGCATCATTGCGGCTTAGCATCGGGCGCCGGCCAGGGCGCCCGCAATCGAACCCGCCCACTCACGCCCCGTGCTGAAGAAGCATCCCAGATCTTCCGAGGTGTAGAGGCACTCCGCCTGATGGCACCGCGAGCAGACATCGACCTTCAAGAGGCGCTCGTCCTTCGCCGTAGGGTGCGGCGCTTGGTGTCCGCATCTTCTGAGGAGGATTGTGCGGGTAGAACGACCTCCTTGGTCATCCGACAACCGAACCATCTCAGTCATGGTGAGGCAAGACGTGTCCTTCGGCGTTCCGTTCTCCGCGACCTACACGATCTACAGCTCGAACACGACCTACATACTCCTCGATGATACCACCGCTGCGCGACTCGGCGCAGCGGAGGCGGACCTGAGTCCGCTCGACGAACCGTACGCGACGGCACCCTAGCTGAGGGGCCCTTCCCCAACGCCGGCGTCTAGTTTCGTGATGTCGCTAAGAGGCTCGTCGCTGCTTGCAACTGCGCGGCCGTTGAGAGGTCGTCCCGGTTGCGCACCCTTACCTTATGGTCAACTCGTCAAACTGTGCCGTCGTCAACACGCCATCATTGTGACTGGTGACGGCCAGTCCGACGTACACATCCGTATCCAGGTCAAGCACGACGGGGCCCGTCGGGACTGGCGTCCAGTTGAAGCCGTCGCTGGAGATGAAGCCGGTCAGCTGATTACCAGTGCGAACGAGCCTGACCCACGCTGGCGCATTTTCCGATGGGAAGGAGCTGCTACCCGACGGGGAAGGCGTACGCGTGCCTGCCCCTGTCTCGGGGCGATACTGAAACTCAACGCCCTTACTGGGCGTGACCGCCATCATGGCGTTGATGGCGTCGTCATCGAGGGATGCCCGAATCATGACGCCCGCCTTGGCCCACCCGGCGGTATTCTGCACGCTGACCACACGGGCGATGATCTCGCCGTCGCCGCTCAGCTGGCGGTAGGCAAAGTGGAACTCGTCCGCTCTGCCAAAAATGTCTCTACCTGACGCAAGGATCGTC
>Ga0316189_10001531_pt1 | contig 22882 bp, 28 predicted proteins | sample LowCovwburrow_MG_FD_204930 | JGI IMG/M metagenome (GOLD analysis project Ga0316189, IMG submission 204930) | Coastal sediment microbial communities from Maine, United States - Lowes Cove worm burrow | ecosystem: Environmental > Aquatic > Marine > Coastal > Sediment | place: USA: Maine... | reverse complement strand
TGTCGATGGTTCTATTGCCCAATACGTTCGCTTGGGCGGTATCTGTACCAATCTTATCAACCGGGATAATGTTTAATTTCAGGAACGTTTCGGGTGTTTCTAAATCTTGTTGGTCTTTGACGTATTTAACCCGGATTATGCATTAGGGATCGTTGCGAGAAGGAAAAGAGCAAAGAAAACAAGGGCTTTCGAAGGATTATTTGGCGATGCCATAGTCACTCTATGGTGAGCGGAATAATTCGAGAAAGTTATTGTTTTCAAAGCTACTTTCATTCGTACGACTGCATGGAGCAGGAGGTAGGGCAACGCAGGAGCTGTTGGCGAGTAGATTTCTAATACATAATCCGGGTTTATAGCCAACTGTACAATTATTGCAAGTTTTCTTTTTGTTGCCGAGGGGACTGTGGGTGAACGCTTCGCTTCGATTTTTTAGTGGCGTAGCAGTTTTTGCTAAAATTCGCGATTAAGTATCACCAGAAGACGAACGTTTAACTTTTCTAATCGCTGAGATTCTGGCCATGCGTATAGCCTCTTGAATCTGTGATCCATCAGTCATTCCTTGAGCGATCTTACCACCATCAACCTCATTGGCAGCCTTCTGGTACTTCAGAAATAGGTCTGCCTGAGGATATTCCTGATTCTCCAAACCAGTTCTACCCTTTGCATCCGCAGTACAGCATTGCGTAATCTGCAGTGCTCTGGCTGAGTCGTTTACACTGCGAGTCTGCTCTAGCATTTTTAATACTGTCTCCGGCCTGAGTTCTGCCATTTTGTGCATGTGTAAATGATATTCTGCAACCGCTAATGCAAGCGATAAGTGCTTTTTTGGTATACGTAAGCGCTCACACATTTGTTTAATTAGTGGTAGGCCGCCTTTCTCATGGCCTTTGTGTGAGGGTAAAACGTGTGCGGGGGTTTTGGCTTTGCCTAGATCATGTACCAGGGCTGCAAAACGAACAATCGGATCAGAGGTGATTCGTGCAGCTTGTTCCACCACCATCAAGGTATGGATGCCGCTATCAATTTCAGGATGATATTTGGCTGTTTGAGGTACCCCAAACAGTTCATCGATCTCTGGCAGAATTTTCTTGAGCGCACCGCAATCGCGAAGCGTTTGAAAGAAAGTTTGAGGTGCATCGGTATCCAGGGCTTTTTTCATCTCAGCCCAGACACGCTCGGGAACGAGAGCGTCAACCTCACCGTTATTGACCATGGTCTTTAGCAGGGTCTGTGTTTCCTCGGCAATAGTGAAGTTGAATCGGGCGGCGAATCTTGCAACACGTAGAATTCGAACAGGGTCTTCAATAAATGAATCTGAAACATGACGAATAATGCCTGCCTTTAGATCAGCCAAGCCATTGAAGGGGTCTATTAAGTTGCCCTTTGAGTCTTCTGCCATGGCATTAATAGTAATATCTCTGCGCTGTAAATCTTGTTCCAGAGTAATTTCCTCAGAAGCGCAAAACTCGAAACCTTGATAACCCTTTGAGGTTTTGCGTTCAGTGCGGGCTAGGGCATATTCTTCGCCACTTTTTCTATCAATAAACACTGGGAAGTCATTGCCCACCGGTGCATAGCCGAATTCAATCATTTGCTCAGGAGATGAGCCAACCACCACCCAATCTCTGTCGGCAACACAGACACCTAGGGCAGCATCGCGGACCGCACCGCCGACAAGGTAGGTTTCTAATTTTTTGCTCATTCGACTAGTCCAAATTTTTAGTCATGCTGGCTTTGCAACTTAAGAAATACCGTATTTAGCACGGTAGCCGCGCATTTTTTCCAGATGGCCTTCCTGCTCTGGTTGCTGCTTTAAATAGTCGATTAAATTGTCCAAGCTTGCAATTGCAACAACAGGAATGCCAAATTCCGACTCAATCTGTTGAATGGCCGAGGTTTCACAAAGCTTGCCATCTTTTTGGCCTAGTTCTTGCCTATCTAAGGCTAGAAATACTGCACAAGGCTTTGCTCCAGTGGCTTCAATCATCGAGAAGCTTTCTCTAATTGCAGTTCCGGCGGTAATCACATCGTCAATGATGGCGACATTGCCCGACAATTCTGCACCGACCATAGAGCCGCCTTCACCATGATCTTTCTTTTCTTTTCGATTGTAGGCGAATGGAACCTCTCGACCGGTATTTTCAGCCAAGGCCATGGCAGCGGCGCAACTGAGGGTTATGCCTTTGTAGGCTGGCCCGAATAGTACGTCAAAATCAATATCGGAATGTTCAATAGAAGTGGCAAAGAAACGGCTGAATTGCAACATGCTAGCGCCGGTATTGAACAGTCCAGTGTTAAAGAAATAAGGACTGACACGGCCGGATTTCAAAGTGAATTCACCAAAGCGGAGCACGCCTGTCTTGATGGCAAATTCTATAAATTGTTCTTGGTATGGAAGCATATATTTGTGGAGTAATTAACTTTCGTCATATCATACCCAGAAAACCACTTAGAACCTATACGAGAAACGGAATCAAACGATATGCCAAAGTGTCAATTTGGAGTTGTTCGCCTAGGAGTAGTTATTCTGTTACTAATCAGTAGCAGCCTACCTTTCGCGGCTGATGAAAAGCCTTTGCCGGGTGGGCAGTCTTTTGGTGACTGGGTGGTCAGGTGTAATTCAGCAGAGAAGCCTCTAATTACTTGTGTGATGACGCAGATGGCCATAGTTGAAGCAAGTTCTGAGCAGCTAATGAGGATCAATATTGCCTACCAAGCAAGTTTCACCGCTGGTGTGACTGATCCCAGTGAAGAAAAAACCACCATCCAAATTACCCTGCCGTTGGGAATTTCTTTACACAAGTCACCTCAGCTTTTTATCGAAGGCATGTTGCGTGAAGATGCCCCGATTGGAATATGCCTGGCGGATGGTTGTTACAGCACCTTTGCTCTGAATGAAAAATTACTTGCGGAGCTGTTAAAGATGAACAAAGGTGCAATGCGTGTTCAGGCAGGTAACGGCGAGTACTATGACCTGCCAATCTCGGGTAAAGGCACGAGAGCCGCGTATAGAGCAATGTTGACAATTGCCAGAAAACTGATGCAAGGGTTACCGAAACGGTAAACACATATTGGGGCTGTCGGATAATGATTTGCGTCAGGAGAAAGTGGTGCTTTCGTACTAGCATAATTCATTATCCGACAGACCCATATTGTTAATTTCTAGCAGACTCTACAGCACAAGAACCCGAATGCCTTCATAATATCCCCAAACCAAAATCACCAAAAATACTCATGAAAGTAATCTCAATTAATTTAAATGGAATTCGCGCTGCTGCGCGCAAAGGAATGTATGAATGGTTAGCCAAAGTTGATGCCGACGTTATTTGTTTACAGGAACTAAAAGCTCAACCTGACCAAATAGAGGGAGAACCTTACCATCCCCCTGGCTACCACACCTTTTTTCATGCGGCCGAGAAGAAAGGCTATAGCGGGGTAGGAATCTATAGCAAAATCAAACCCGATAATGTTCAAATCGGCTTAGGCAAAGGTTTTGAAGATGTCGATTTTGAAGGCCGATATATTCAGGCAGATTATGGCGATCTAAGTATCGCGTCTTTATACATGCCTTCTGGCTCCAGTAAAGAAGAACGGCAGGAATTTAAGATCGACATGATGGGCCGTTTTGAGGCAAAACTAGGTGAGATGGTGCAATCAGGCCGTCAATGCATCATCTGCGGTGATTGGAATATCGTACACAAGAAACGCGATATTAAAAACTGGCGTGGTAATCAGAAGCGGTCAGGTTTTTTACCAGAAGAGCGGCAGTGGATGGATTGGCTGTTTGGTGAAAGTGATCCCGAGCTGCCAGGCGCTGAGCGAGGGCATGCTGGGTTTGTAGACGCGTTCCGGCACATCAACGATGAAGACGAGCAATATACCTGGTGGTCAAATCGCGGACAAGCCTGGGCCAACAATACCGGGTGGCGAATCGATTATCATGTTATTAGCGAGAATTTGAAGGACAAAGTTGTTGCTGGCTCAGAACTTATTTATAAAGATGAGCGTTTCTCCGATCATGCACCATTAGTGATCGAGTACGATATCTGATGACAGATTTGGCAGCTGCAGCGGCTGAGAACATAAACCGAGAGCCGTTAAAATGGTGGCGAGAAAAGCCAGTTTGGGTGATGTTGTTCCTCGGTTTTTCAGCTGGCATACCAATCTTGCTGATCTTTGGTACGCTCTCTCTGTGGCTGCGCGAAGCAGGGGTAAGCCGTTCTACCGCCACTTTTTTCTCTTGGGCAATTCTTGGATACTCCTTTAAGTTTCTGTGGGCGCCGCTGGTTGATAACTTGCCCATACCGCTGTTAACCAAGCTTCTTGGGCGGCGGCGAAGCTGGATACTGGTTTCCCAATTTCTGGTAATAGGGTCAATTGTGCTGATGGCATTAACCGACCCACAGAGCGGCTTAATTGCAATGGCTATTGCTGCGGTATGTCTTGGTTTTGCTTCAGCCACGCAAGATATCGTGATTGACGCTTACCGTATTGAATCGGCCCAGCCTAGATTACAAGCGATGCTGGCCACCACGTATATCTCAGGTTATCGAGTGGGAATGATTATGGCAGGTGCTATTGCGCTGTCGCTGGCGGAAGGCTTTGGCAGTACCGCGGAGACCTATAGTTATCTGGCTTGGCAAAAAACCTATTTAATTATGGCGGCGGTGATGCTGGTCGGTGTGGTTACAACCTTGTTAATCAAGGAGCCTGAGGTTGATGCTACCAGATCAGGCTATCGTAACCGTGACTACCTAAGTTTTATCGCCGTATTTGCCTTATCGATTGCAAGCTTCGTATTGGTTCTTTGGGGGAGTCCGTCAACACCTGAGATGTTCCAAGGTGGCACACAAGTCTTTTTCAAGTTTGTCTTTTCCAGCTTATTTTTAGTGCTGGCGATTGTCTGCGCTTATGGCGTTGCGATACTTTGTGCGCGCGCAGGCTTAATCAATCAGTCTATGGTCAACGAGGCCTATAAAGAACCTGTTTTAGACTTTTTTAAGCGCTATGGAAAATTGGCAGTTTGGGTTCTGTTACTTATTCTCTTCTATCGGATCTCCGACATCGTGCTTGGTGTAATTGCAAACGTTTTTTATCAGGATATGGGCTATAGCAAAACGCAAATAGGTGCCATGTCGAAAGCTTTTGGATTAATCGTATCCATCATAGGGAGCTTCCTAAGTGGTGTGATTGCACTTCGCTATGGCGTTTTGCGTACCCTTCAAGGTGGAGCAGTTTTTGTTGTGGCAACAAATTTACTATTTCTTTGGCTGACCTCAGTGGGGCAAAACCACACCAATCTCGTATTCGATTTGCCTTTGCTTGGACAATTTGGTTTCCCCTTAGAGCTAGCGGTTGTGATTACCTTTGATAACTTAGCGCAGGGGTTCTCGACAGTGGCTTTTATTGCCTGGATGTCCAGCTTGACCAATGTTTCTTTTACTGCGACCCAGTACGCCATATTCAGCTCGATCATGACGCTCTTTCCAAAAATAATTGGCGGTTATTCAGGCACCTTGGTTGATAACTTTGGCTATTCCAACTTCTTCCTATTTGCCAGTGCATTAGGCGTACCGGTTATCTTTTTAATTCACTTTCTAAGAAATAAACTAGAGCTTAATAATGCACCTTCCGCAACTCGATAACCGCTTTTCGAAGGAACTACCTGCCGATCCAAAAGAAGGTGTTCAGCGACGGCAGGTTCACAATGCCTGCTTTTCATGGGTAAAACCTACACCAGTTGCCGCGCCTAAGTTGATTTCTTTTGCGCATGAAGTAGCCGAGTTATTTGATTGGAGCAAAGCCGATTGCGAGAGCGAAGAGTTTTTGCAGTTGGTGTCAGGCAATAAATTGCTACAAGGTATGCAGCCCTATTCAATGTGTTATGGCGGGCATCAATTTGGCAATTGGGCAGGTCAGCTGGGTGATGGTAGAGCAATTAATTTAGGCGAAGTGAAAAACCAAAAAGGCGAGCACTGGGCATTACAGTTAAAAGGTGCTGGCGAAACTCCGTATTCGCGCAGTGCCGACGGCTTGGCGGTATTGCGATCGTCGATTCGTGAGTATCTTTGTAGTGAAGCTATGCACCATCTTGGTGTTCCCACTACCCGTGCTTTAAGTTTGGCGACCACTGGCGAACAGGTAATGCGTGACATGCTCTATGATGGTCATCCCGAGGCTGAGCGCGGTGCCATTGTGTGCCGCGTGGCACCCAGTTTTATTCGCTTTGGCAATTTCCAGATATTTGCTGCGCGTGACGAATTGCCTGAATTGCGGCAGCTAGCTGATTTCACTATCAGGCATCATTTTTCTCACCTACTAAGCGAGTTTGAGGTCGGCAGCAAAGGTTTATATGTTGCTTGGTTTAACCAAGTTTGCGAATTAACCGCAAGCATGATTGTGCACTGGATGAGAGTTGGCTTTGTGCACGGGGTTATGAATACTGACAATATGTCGATCCTTGGACTGACGATTGATTATGGTCCTTATGGTTGGTTAGATAATTTTGACCCTGACTGGACACCCAATACTACCGACAACCAACACAAGCGATATCGCTACAGCCAACAAGCAAATATCGCGCTGTGGAACCTTTATCAACTGGCAAATAGCCTGTTTCCGTTGATAGAGGATACAAAGCCCTTAGAGAGCGCACTGACCAATTTTCAGCAGAATTATTTAGAGCAATGGCGCGGCATGATGGCCAGCAAGTTGGGTTTGGTCGGCTATGAAGAAGGTGACCAAGAGCTGTTTAGTGAGTTAGAGGCTATGTTGGTCGCGCAGGAAACAGACATGACAATCTTCTATCGATTATTATCAAACATCGAAGTGCCTAGTTATAAGGCACTGGCGGAAGCATATTATGATATTGATGCCCACACTGGCGATTTTGTGCGGCGGGTAGAGCAATGGCTGAGTGATTACGCTGAACGTCTGGCATTGGATGATCGTGCTTTTACAGTACGGCAATCGCAGATGAATAGTGTGAATCCCAAATATGTGTTTCGCAATTATTTGGCCCAGCAGGCCATAGATAAAGCTGACAATGGCGATGATTCAATGGTCAATGAGTTGTTAGAACTTTTTCGTAACCCTTATGCTGAACAAGCCGAATATGAGACTTATGCTGCCAAGCGACCCGATTGGGCAAGAACCAAAGTCGGTTGCTCTATGCTGTCCTGTTCGTCCTAGGCTCTCTCCGGCCCACCTTAGAGAGTTAACCAACTAAAGAGTTGTTAATCATGAATACTGAAAACATCGTTATAACCATCTTCGCCGAGGATCGTCCCGGTATTGTGCGAGAACTATCAGACACGGTTTTAGCCAATGGAGGCAGTTGGCAGGAGAGTAGTCTTTCGCGACTAAGCGGCCAATTTGCTGGCATCGTTAATATTGCCGTCGCTACCGATCAAAGAGAATCATTGCAGGCCGCCTTGAATGGCCTGCAAGACTCGGGCATCAGCGTTACCAGTCAAAACCGTATCGAGGTGCAAGCCGAAACAAGCAACGATGCGACGGTCGAGCTTATGGTGGAAGCAAATGATAGGCAAGGCATCATAGAAGAGATATCGTCGGCTCTTGCTACCGCACAAGTAAATGTGGAGCAAATGGAAACCCTTTGCGAAAGTGCCTCAATGGCCGGTTACGACTTATTTATTGCGCACCTAATGGTCGCCTTACCCGAAGGTATGAATATACAACAATTAGAAGGTGTGCTGGAAAACGTGTCCGACGATTTGATGGTATCAATTTTAGACTAAGGCAAGAGTGGGGTTGGCTTATAAGCTATTGTGATCAAGTAGCTCGACGATGTTGCCACCAAAATGCCAGGCCTTGAGCGTTAAGCTTAGAATCCAGTTTCACCCAATGTTTTATGGTCTCTGATGAGACGGTGTCCAGCTCGTTTTCGGCGCGTCTGATTGAATATGCATATAGCTCTTGGCTAAGAATAGCTTCCAAATCATCGATGTCTTGATCTGCTGCCTGTTGCGCCATCATTACATAGTCGTCAATTTGCTCGTGCAAACCAGCAATGTTTTTGGCGCTGGGTTGTAGCGCACTGTAATGCGTGTAGTACAGGTAACCTGGCTGTAGGTGCATAACTTTGTCTATCGAATTATGTAAGGCCTCGGGATCAAACTGCACAGGTGTTGTGGTGGGCATTACAAATGCATGATCGGGGTCACGCAATGCCTGATAAGCGATACCCAGAGTGTCGCCGGTGAATACACTATTGCTATGCTTGTCTAAGATGCAGTGATGGTGATTGGCATGACCTGGGGAATCTATAAAGGCCAGGGTTTTATTGCCTAGGCTGATTTCTTCTCCATCTGCTGGAGCGAAAATTCGGCTGGCATCTATGGCTGAAATTTCACCATACAATGAATTGAATTTATCTTCGCCATAAACAGACTTGGCGCCTGCGACCAATTTTTCCGGATTAGCCATGTGTCGTGATCCTTTCGGGTGAACAATAAGTTGCGCATTGTCACAGAGCCCCATTAGGGCACTGGCTCCGCCGGCATGATCGAGATGAATGTGGGTCAAAATTATTAGCTCGACGTTATTGAAACTTAGGCCAAGCTCATTTAGCGCATTTTCAACCTGTGGTACTGAATATTGAGTGCCGGTATCTATGATGGCAAGCTTATCATCAGCGCGAAGCAAGTGTATTGCTGCTAACTCAGGTTCAAGATAAAGTGCATCGATGGTAAAAATATCGGAGTCTTTGACTAATTCTTGCATGGCAACGGTAATTGGGTTTGGTGCTTGAGCATTATCAAGCAGCTAAGATTGAAAGATTGAAAGATTGAAAGATTGAAAGATTGAAAGATTGAAAGATTGAAAGATTGAAAGAATAAAGATGTAAGAAATTTCTTGGTTTATGGTTCTTATGAGATAGTAACATCTATGTTGTTAGCAGAGTCCGTTGGCTGAATTTTTTACTGAAAATTACAGAAAAGATGCATAATTCTGGAAACAGAGAATTGTAAGTGCCAACCTATAAACCGTCAGCTTAACCTTTGAACTGGAAATTTTATTATGAAAACCAAAAACATTATTGAACATTCACAAAAAACTCTCGGTGCGGCAGTCGCCACATCAGTCCTGGCAGCTGCTTTAATGGCGGTTCCTACAATTGCTTCTGCCGGTTCTTCTACCGAACGTTGTGCTGATATTGTAAAAGGCGGCAAAAACACATGCGCCGTAAAGTCATTAGGTATTTCCTGTCAGGGAAATGCAGCAGATGACAATATGCCTGGCGCATGGATTAAAGTACCAGCAGGTACTTGCGGAAATATCGTTGAGCTTTGCGCTGGCGGTGCCGAAGCGCCCGAAGGCACCAACGAAGAGAAGCTTGCCAAAGCCTGCACCAAGATTGCCGAGCAAGAAGAAGGCATTGTAGGCGGACGAGTTGTTGATAACATGGGTGAAACCGTAGATTCATAGAGCATGCTTTCACTATAAAAAAGGGGTGCTATGTCACCCCTTTTTTATTATGTTGTAGCTATTCAAAAAGTTCAGGAGTAATTTGCAATGTCGGTAGGGCTTGGTATTCGGCCAGAGTTATTTGATGCCGTTCTAGCACAAAAGCCTGCGTTGAATTTTTTGGAAGCGCATTCCGAAAACTATTTTGGTGACTCACTATTGCGAGCCAAATTACGCGATATTAGAGAAATCTACGATATCTCATTGCACGGAGTAGGGCTGTCATTAGGGCGTGCAGACAGTCTCGATGAAGATCATTTGGCCCAGCTAAAAGAGCTGATAGATGAAATAGACCCCATGCTTGTTTCAGAGCATTTGGCTTGGAGCGCGTATTCACATAGACACATTCCCGATCTACTTCCACTGCCTCTAAACGAGCGGTCGCTGAATATCATGTGTGAGCATGTGGATCAAATGCAGACAGCATTGCAACGTCAGGTATTGGTGGAGAACCCGTCAAATTACCTGCTATTTGATGAGCTGCAAATCCCAGAGCCTGAGTTTTTGAATTTTTTGGCTGAGCGCACTGGTTGCGGCCTACTTGTTGATCTCAATAATATTTGGGTCAGCGCGCATAATGTGAGCAGAGACCCTTTGTTGTATGTGCAGACTCTTAATACGTGCGCCATCTCGCAATATCATTTGGCCGGTTATACCGAAGTGGAGCGTGATGGTGAGAAAGTGTTGATCGATACGCATGACCATAAGGTTTACCCTGAAGTATGGGGTTTGTATCGTCAGGCTGTAGAATTACACGGTAGTCGGCCAACGCTGTTTGAATGGGATAGCGATTTTCCAGAGATGTCTGTATTGCTGGCGGAGTGTGACAAAGCGAGAAAAATATCCGAACAACATGCTTCTGAAATCGAACAACAAAAAGCACCATCTTTGGTGGGAGCTACACACACAGACGCATTAGCAGCCCAACAGTTTGACTTTTGTTCGATCGCGGAATATCAAAAATCATTTCTGGATAAACTGACGGATGGAAGTTCAAAATTACCGCAAGCAATAGAGGCCCACCAGCACCGTTTGTGGATATATCAGAACAATATGTTCGGTGCGACTCAAGATTACTTGGCGGAACTGTATCCCGCTGTACGCGGAGTTGTGGGTGCAGATTATTTCAAACAAATTGCGCACAGCTTTATTAAAGCTAAGCCGCCATCGCAGGGCAATATTCATTTATACGGAGAGAGTTTCAGCTGGGTTCTAAGTGAGTTCGAGGCCTTGCAAGAACTTCCATATCTACAGGATTTAATACAATTTGAGTGGGCACTGCACCATAGTTATTTCTGTTCGATTGGCAGTAGTATTAACTTTCGCGACCTAAGCCAAGAGGCGTTATTGGCATTGCCGGTTGATTTTAATGCCAGTGTTAGCATTGTTAAGTCGGCTTATCCAATCTTTGAAATCCATCGCCAATCCTTACCGTCTTATGAGCAGGATGTTGCAATTGAGCTATCACAAGGTGGCGATAAGCTGCTTGTGTACAAAGATGAGCTTGCAGTACAAATACATTCACTTGAAGAAAGCCAGGTTCTATTCTTAGACATTTTGCAAAACACCGACAATTTATTGCAAGCAATTGAAGGTGCAAGCGGGTCTCTATCAACAGATGAAATATCAGCGGTTCTTGCCTGGGCTTTGGGTTTGTTGAGCCACAAAAATAGTAATGGGAGCAAATAATGAACAAACTTTATAATGGTTTCTGCACATTCTGTCGTTCGATCGTGGCACCACTAGCCAACCTCGCGGCGCGAGTGTATATGGGGTGGAGCATATTTTTCGTGTCTGGCTTGGCTAAAATCGATGATTTTGAAGAAACTATCGAATTGTTTGATGATGATTTCGCGGTGCCCTTTTTGTCAGCAGAGCCAGCCGCATACATGGCCACAGTCGGCGAGTTGATGCTGCCGATTTTACTAATAGCTGGTTTATTTACTCGTATTGGAGCCTTAGGGCTATTAGTTATGGCGGCGGTGATTCAAATATGGGTAATGCAAGACCCTCAGCACTATTTATGGATGTTGGTGCTTGCTTTATTAGTTGGCTATGGTGGTGGAAAGTTGTCGCTGGATAATCTGCTTTTAAACCGAAAAGGTTGATGTTTTTCTTTAGTATTGTTGCCAAATCTGAGCTTGCTGAATCAGAGCTTGCTTGAGAAAAAGGATCACACATAGGCATTTTTGCACAAAAAATTGATATGCTCTGCAAATGATTGCAGAGCAACAACCCATCGCAAACTACGTGGCCAATGATCAACATACACCGATCATTGGTCGCTATGCCCCTAGCCCAACTGGTGTACAACATCTGGGCAATATCAGAACCGCCGTTTTGGCGTGGCTTAGTGCACGATTACAAGGCGGCCAGTTTATAGTGCGTATGGAGGATTTGGATACGCCACGCACAGTTGCGGGCAGCGCCGACCAAATACTAAGAGATTTAGAATGGTTGGGCTTAGATTGGGATGGTCCAGTTGAATATCAATCTCAACGTTCGGAATTCTATCAAGCCGCATTGGAGAATTTGGATAGCCAAGGTTTAGTCTACCCGTGTTTTTGTTCGCGCAAAGATATTCAGACTGCGCTCAGTGCTCCACATCGTTCACAGGCTGTCTATCCTGGCACTTGTTGTGCTTTGAGTAAATCCGAAATAGAAAAGCAGGCACAGCAAAAATCTGCCGCAATCAGAGTCAGGGTGGATGGCCAGATAATTGAATTTCATGATCGTTGTTTGGGTCCGCAAAAACAAAATTTGAGGGTAGAAGTCGGAGACTTTGTCATTAAGCGGGCAGACGGATTGTTTGCTTATCAATTGGCAGTAATGGTTGATGATATTGCCCAAGGTGTAAGCGAGGTGATTCGGGGGGCTGACCTCCTAGGTAGCACTGCTAGGCAAATTTATCTGGCGAAGAAATTGGCTAACAAGTGCCTAATACCGCAATATTGTCATGTGCCATTGATGGTCGATAGCGATGGTAGGCGCATGGCCAAGCGAGATGGTTCGCACTCTATTTCAAGCTGGATCGAGAACGGCAAGAGCGCTGAACAATTGCTGGCAAGCTTGGTCTATGGTTTGGGAATGCTAGAGTCAGATCAGCCGATGTCGCCAGGCGATATGCTTGATGCCATAAGTATTGAAAAATTTCACGCCAGCTTAAGTTGATTGATCATCAAGGGCAGCAATGCAGAGTTTTAGATTTATTGAACAGGCCATCAGCGAAACACTCAATCTCGAGTCGTGTCAGTTTAATTGGACAACCATAAGCGGTGGTGATACGCATTCGAACTTTAGACTAGAGCTGTGGCCTAACAATGGGCAGCCAAGGACACACAAATTCTTCGTCAAGACCAACAAAAGTGCTTTTTCTAAGGTTTTGAAATCAGAATACGACTCGCTTGGTATCATGCAAAATCTATCTGAGAATGAGCACGATCTTAATTATCCTATTCCAATCTTGTTTGATCGTGATAGTGAATACTGTTTTCTGGTAATGGAATATCAAGAGCTTCAGCCTTTGAATGGCAGGTCGGCAGCTGAGTTAGGTGTTCAGTTGGCGAAGCAGCATCGACTCTCTGCTGCCAATTTTGGGTGGAAATCAGATAATTTTATCGGCCTAAGCGAGCAATCAAATAGTTGGCGGACTTCCTGGGTGGAGTTTTACCGCTTAGAACGTATTCAGCCTCAACTAAGGCGGGCAATTCGGAATGACTTACATCCAGCTGTTGCAAATCGTATAAATATGCTCATTGAGAATCTGCACACCTATTTCGACAGTTATCAGCCACAAGCGAGTTTGTTGCATGGTGATCTATGGTCAGGAAATGTAGCGCAAATGGGCAGTACAAACGCCCCAGTGCTATTCGACCCCGCGCCATACTATGGCGACCGTGAAGCCGACATCGCAATGAGTGAGTTGTTTGGTCGCTTCCAGCCAGAGTTTTATCTCGGATACAATAAAGTTTGGCAGTTGGATAAGGGCTATGGGCAGCGTAAATATATTTACAATTTATACCACGCGCTTAATCACTTTAATTTGTTTGGAGCCGCTTATGCCAGCTTGGTTGCGCAACAGTTGGACGGATTGGCCACATAATCAGAGGGCGCTTAGACCCGTCAGCTAGTTTTTTTGCTTGTTGATCATAATTTCAGACCGTGACCTTAGTTTCTTTTTCAGTCTAATTTCTGCGAACGGGTCCGGACCTTCGTTTTGTTCGGGGTCGGTCGGGCTTGTATTTGGTTTGGCGTTCAATTTTGTGCTGCGGGGTTTGTTTCTTTGCCCAGCCTTTTTGCCGCGAAAGAGGTGGAAACTGATATAGATCAACACTCCGGCCACTAGCGCTGCCCATTTATAGATGAAACTTTTTCCGGCTAAATTGGCGTCGCTTTGTAGTTCAGCGTAATTCAGGTAGTCTTCATGAATGCTGCCTACCAACCACAAGTAGGCAAACAACACTAGGGTCGAAACAATAAGCTGTTTGTACTGTTTCCAAATCAGCGTTACAAAAGTGATTCTAAATACTTGCTTGAACATAGTTTTGCTTGAGGCTTGCCTTGGCCTACTGTCTCAGTTTATTAGTCCGGGTTCAACCGAACAAATGAATACCGAACAAGGCTAGCACCGCCAGCAATCCTTTTTCTCGAATGGAGCCCTTAATTTTATCTTCCTCCTCTCGTACCACCACTTCAAGATCATCCTGTGAGAACGTCATGGGGTCGCCGCCGGCTACAATAATGCGGGTTCTTGCTCTATTAATAGCTTTTTCGCGAATAAAGCCGCGATATTTGCTGGGAACATTAGTGATAAGCGATAGGCTTTTCATCTTAGGGATTAAGTTTTTACTGTTCATAACTATTTGAGGATGATAAGCCAAGGATTCAAGTTCTGCCAGCCACTAAATTGGAACAGTCCTTTATTTCTTTATTGTCCGTTCCTTATAATCTGGTATTTATAAGCTAAGCTCATGCGCAGAAAGTTGATACAATTAGCCCCAACTCCGAATTAGATCAACATTGTCTGCATGTCTCAAGCCAAAAGCCCCCAAGTTAATGCCAGCGGTAATACCCGAGCTAATAACAAAACTAAAACATATTTTCATGTTGGCTACGCACGCGCTGCCTCAACCTTTTTGCAAAAGGCCGTTTTTCCAGCATTAACGGGGTTGCAGTACATACCGCGTAATCGTTTTCGTGTTCGTGAAAGTGAAAAGAAGCGTTTCAAGAGTAATAAAATATTAATGTCGCGCGAGGCTGGTCAGCGAATTTTTGGACGTTGTGATGATGTGTATCGACTATTTAATAGCCGCATCATTATCTCACTGCGTAGGCATGATTCGCTGATTGCATCAAATTATCGTTTACATGTAAAACGCGGTCATAGCACTCGGTTTGACAAGTATTTAGACCTTGAGCACGATCAAGGCATATGGAAGCTCGAAGAACTGGAGTTCATGAGATTGATTCGCCATGTTGAGGAGACCACAGGCGAAAAGCCAATTGTGTTGATTTTCGAGGATTACATCAAAGACCCAGATTATTATTTGGCTTCATTATGTGCGTCTTTAGGCTGTGGTCTTGATGAGCAGAAGCTAAGCCACAAGCCAGTGCATAAATCTTACAATGATAAACAGCTGCGCTTGCGTCGTCAGTTCGCGGATAAATTTAAGGGCAACGAACGAGATCAAAAAACGCCGGAAGTTAGTTCGACTAGCGACAATAAAGTGTGGGCCTGGCTGAAGCGGAGATCATTGTTATGGGTGTCTGCTATTTTTATGCGGATCGTAAAGTTCGCCCCCGACTCATGGTTGTCCGACGAGCCGCTAATAGATCGAGACAGATTGATACAAATTCGAGAAAAGTTCCAAGCCGACTGGCAGGCTTGCGAACAATATGTAGCCCAACAAAATCAAGCTCTAGGTATACGGTCAACCACAAGATTGAGCCAAACCTCAACAGAACCTTCAAGCGAATCTCCAAAGACTTAGCAATATGCGCGCATATAGCGGTAGGTAGATCAGTCTAAGTTTGATAAAATCCCTGCCCCAATTAGCGCTCATTGAGCTGTTTAGTGAATCGGAGCTTGAATCTAATTCAAGCCAAAACAATTATGAAAGCAAGAGTTGCAGAAGTAGTTCGCGACACCAGCGAGACACAAATCGCGGTAAAAATTAATCTGGACGGTACCGGCAAGTGTAGTTTTGATACTGGCGTACCTTTTCTAGAACACATGATGGATCAAATCGGACGGCATGGTTTGATTGATCTGGACGTTAGCTGCACGGGCGACTTGCATATTGATGATCACCATACAACTGAAGATATCGGCATCACTATCGGCCAGGCTTTTAGTGAGGCGCTGGGTGATAAACAGGGTATCAAACGCTACGGGCATGCTTACGTGCCTTTGGATGAAGCTTTGAGTCGCGTAGTGGTGGATTTTTCTGGCAGACCAACCTTGATGCATAGTGTCGATTATAGAAGGGCCAGAATAGGCGGTTTTGACGTTGACCTATTTGATGAATTTTTTCATGGCTTTGTCAATCATGCGCGCATGACATTGCATATTGACAATATTAGAGGCAAGAATGCTCACCACATTGCCGAAACTATTTTCAAGGCGTTTGGCCGAGCCTTGCGCATGGCACTGGAGCATGATGAGCGAATTGCCGGTGTCATACCTTCCACCAAGGGTAGCCTTTAACTATTCTTTATTGAGCCCAAGCAGCTAATTTTTTGAATCGAAATACTTATGCGTATTGCAATCGTTGATCTGGGTATTGGTAATCTGCGTTCTGTTGAGCAGGCGCTCAAGGTGGTCGCGCATGAGAATGATATCTGTGTCACTCATGATCCAGTACTGATAGATGCATCTGACAAAGTAGTATTGCCAGGCCAGGGAGCTGTAGGAACCTGGTTTGCCGCACTGCAGGAACGCGGGCTCACCCAGGTAATCACAAAAGCGCTTGATGAAAAGCCATTGTTGGGAATTTGCGTGGGTATGCAGGCCTTGTTCAAGTTTTGTGAAGAAGGTGGTGGTGTAGAAGGTCTGGGTTTATTTGACGGTTCGGTGAAACATTTCAGAAACTTTCATGCTCCAGCCGCATCTGCCACACAGAAGCTGAAAATCCCTCAAATGGGTTGGAATCAAGTAAGCCAGAAAAATGATCATTCGCTGTGGTATAACATCGCTGACCAAGCACATTTCTATTTTGTACATAGTTATTGTGCCAACCTTGATGACAACTCCCAGCAGGATTGCGTTTATGGAACCGCTGATTATGGTCATGAGTTTATTGCTGCAGCGGGTCGAAAAAATGTGTTTGCAGTGCAGTTTCACCCTGAAAAAAGTCATCGTGATGGTTTACAATTATTAAAGAACTTTAGTGACTGGCGGCCTTGAAACGGTTACCGTCAATCGAGTGTTTTTTTAGAGTGCTAGACAATTTATATTGATAATTATGTTACTTATTCCTGCAATAGATATTAAAGAAGGTAAATGTGTTCGACTCCGACAAGGCATTATGGAGGACTCTACCGTTTTCAGTGATAGCCCGGTAGCAATGGCCGATAAGTGGGTTGCATTGGGTGCTAAGCGAATTCATTTAGTCGATCTAGATGGCGCATTTGCCGGCAAACCGGCCAATGCTGAGGTGATTCATGAAATCGCAGAACGTCATCCAAATGTTCCGATCCAGATTGGCGGTGGAATACGTGATGAGAAAACCATAGAAGCGTACCTAGACGCAGGCGTTCAATACGTAATAATCGGCACCAGAGCCGTCAATGAGCCGCATTTCGTCAGCGATATAGCCATTGAGTATCCGCGCCACATCATCATAGGGCTGGACGCCAAAGATGGAAAGGTAGCGATTGATGGTTGGTCGAAACTTTCTAAACATGATGTGATCGATTTAGCACAGCACTTTGAAGAAGATGGCGTTCACGCCATCATTTACACCGACATCGCGCGCGATGGAATGATGCAAGGCGTAAATCTGGAAGCCACTAAAAAATTAGCTGAGCAGGTTAGAATTCCTATCATTGCCTCAGGCGGCGTCACCAATATGCAGGATCTGATAGAGCTGCAAAAATTGGAAGAGTCAGGAGTGCAAGGGGTTATAACTGGGCGTGCTATTTACGAAGGCACTTTGGATTTTCAAGCAGGACAAAAATATTTTGATGAGCACGAAGTGCCTAAGCTTTACACCTAGTCATTGAGCAGAACTGGAGTAAATTAGTGCCTTTAGCCAAGAGAATTATCCCCTGTCTTGATATTGATAATGGGCGTGTCGTAAAAGGCGTTAACTTTGTGGGTATTCGCGATGCGGGTGACCCGGTGGAAGTCGCTAAGCGCTACAATGAACAGGGTGCGGATGAGGTCACTTTCCTAGATATTACCGCAACGGCACATGACCGAGATACGATTTTGCATGTGGTTGAGGAAGTTGCCAAAGAAGTATTCATTCCTTTGACTGTGGGGGGTGGAATTCGAGAGCTGCAAGATATCCATAATCTACTCAACGCTGGTGCTGATAAAGTCTCTATTAATAGTACCGCGGTGTTTAATCCTGAGTTTATAAAACAAGCCAGTGAGCATTTTGGCTCGCAATGCATAGTAGTGGCAATTGATGCCAAGCAGACAAAATTCTTAAGCAAAAATGACGCGGCTGATAAGTGGGAGATTTTCACTCATGGTGGACGCAAAGCAACCGGACTGGATGCGGTTGAGTGGGCGGCGAAGATGGCAGATTTAGGTGCTGGAGAAATACTACTTACCAGCATGGATGGTGACGGCACTAGAGCAGGCTATGATCTTAAATTGACCAAAGCGGTGAGCACCGAAGTTGACATTCCGGTTATCGCCTCAGGTGGGGTTGGTACTCTTGAGCACCTAGTTGCGGGAATTACCGAAGGCGGTGCTGATGCGGTACTCGCCGCGAGTATTTTTCATTTTGGCGAATATACAATTTGTCAGGCTAAGCAAGCTATGGCTGATGCCGGTATCGAGGTACGCTTGACCTCTGAAAATGAACTGGCATTTGCCAGCTAACCCTGTTACGTACCCAGCAATACAGTCACGACAATCATGCCAGAAAAATCATGTTAGATTACCTAGATCAGATTAAATGGAATGACTCAGGTTTAGTGCCGGCTATTGCTCAAGATGCTGAGACCGGTGTCAATCTTATGGTGGCGTGGATGAACCGAGAAGCCCTAGAGCAAACCATTAGTCTGGGCGAAGCCGTATATTGGTCGCGTTCTAGGCAAAAGTTATGGCACAAAGGTGAGGAATCAGAAAATACTCAAAGTGTGCTTGAACTAAGGCTTGATTGTGATGCGGATGTTATATTGCTAAAAGTTAAGCAAAATGGTGGCATAGCCTGTCACACTGGCCGCGAAAGCTGCTTTTATCGTGTGTTTAAAGCAGGCGAGTGGCATACTGTAGAACCTGTCATTAAAGACCCCCGCGAGATATACGCAAAAAAGTAATGAGCTCAGACATACTAGCAAGCATTCACCATACTTTGGTGGCCAGATTAGATGCGGATGCAGAGACTTCTTATGTTGCTTCATTGTATTCTAAGGGTCTCGACGCCATTTTAAAAAAAATTGGCGAAGAAGCAACCGAAGTTGTGATGGCTGGCAAAGACCAATCTGCCGAAAAACTGATTTATGAAATTGCCGACTTATGGTTTCATAGCATGGTGTTAATGGCGCAACAGGGTCTGGAGCCGCAACAGGTTTTGGACGAGTTAAAAAATAGAATGGGAACTTCCGGGCTGGTAGAAAAACAAGCCCGTGAGCTATGAGTATGGGTAGCGAAACATTGTTCTCTGCTTTGAAACAAACATTAATTGAGGAATAAAACATGGGTTTTGGTGGAATATCTATTTGGCAGTTATTGATCATTTTGGTCATCGTCGCGCTGATTTTTGGCACTAAGAAACTGCGTAATATCGGTGGTGATTTAGGTGGCGCAGTTAAGGGCTTTAAGAAGGCGCTTGATAGTAATGAGGTTGCACCAGAGGCCGACTCAGATGATCAATCTGAAGAACAATCTGAGAGTGACTCCGATGCAAAATCTGAAACTGTCGATAGCCAGACTAAATAAGCCCAGCGCTTATTTAGTCATTTAGAATGTTTGATATTGGATTTTGGGAGCTTCTAATTATCGCGGTGGTCTTATTGTTAGTGATGGGGCCGGAGCGATTACCCGAAGTTGCCAAGCAAGCCGCGTTTCTGGTTAGAAAAGCCAGACAGGGAATGTATCGTCTGAAATCAGAGATGCAGAGCGAAATGGATGCAACCCCCTTTGGCGATTTGCAAAAGGCGCGTGACGAGATAAGCAATTTTAAGAACGACATCAAGCAGTTTGGCCGTGATTTAGCCGATACTGCGGAACAAGAAGTTGGTGACGGTGCTCGCGATGTCAAATCGGACAAAGACGGTGATGACCAAGCAAATAAGCCAAGCAAGCCATCCGGTTCTCAAGTAGATAATTCATGACGGATTCGTTAGAACAAGAACCTCAACCCTTCGTTTCGCATCTAATCGAGTTGCGCAATCGTATGCTGTGGGCGATAGGTTCGATACTAATTTTATTTATTTGTTTAGTGCCTTTTGCAAATGAGCTTTACGAATGGTTTGCAAAGCCATTGATTTCAAATTTGCCGCAAGGCGGCACCATGATCAGTACCGAGCCGCACGGACCATTTTTTATTCCCTTTAAGTTTGCTTTTGCCACCGCATTTGCGCTAGCCATACCCATTGTTTTGTATCAGGTTTGGGCCTTTGTGGCGCCCGGCTTATATAAAAACGAGAAGTCCATAGCCCTGCCGCTGGTTGTTTCCAGTACCTTACTATTTTACTTTGGCGTAATGTTTGCCTATTACGTGGTGTTTCCGATTATCTTTGGCTTTTTTATACGCATGGCACCCGAAGGTGTGGCTGTCATGACCGATATAAGCTCCTATATGAGCTTTGCTTTGAAGCTCTTCTTTGCGTTTGGAATTGCCTTTGAAGTGCCGGTCGCAACTGTGTTACTAGCGCGCATGGGCGTGGTTTCAACACAAAATATGGCCAAGCAGAGACCCTATATAATTTTAGGCGCTTTTGTACTCGGCATGTTAATGACGCCACCAGATATCTTTTCGCAGATTATGTTGGCGGTGCCCGTTTGTCTGCTTTTTGAAGTTGGGCTATTTTTTGCTCGCAAACTCGAAAAGAATGATCTAAAACATAGTAGTGAATAACACAAAATAGAGAACCCATATGACCCAAAAATCAGGCCAGGCCAAAATCATCAACGGCAAGGAAATTGCGGCCGAGATTCGAGCAGAAGCGGCAATAGAAGTGCAAGAATTAGTGGCCCGAGGAATTCAACCTTGTCTGGCAGTGGTTTTGGTTGGTAGTAACCCAGCATCAAAAGTTTATGTCGGGGGCAAGGTCAGAGCTTGTGAAGAAGTAGGGATTAAATCTATAAAAATAGAGCTTGATACCAGCGTGACTGAACAAGAGCTATTGGATGAAGTAGATCGTTTAAACAGAGACCCTGTAGTGAATGGCATCTTGGTGCAACTCCCTCTACCGCATCATATTGACGAAGAAAGAGTCATCGAGCGCATTGACCCAGACAAAGATGTTGATGGCTTCCATCCAGAGAACGTGGGCAAGCTTAGTATAGGCATAGATTGCTTAACGCCATGTACACCCACCGGAATTCCCGAGTTAATTACTCGAAGTGGCATTTCAATGTCGGGTAAGCACGCGGTGATTGTTGGCCGCAGCAATATCGTCGGTAAACCAATGATGAGCATACTGGTGCAAAAAGGCGAAAAGGCAAACTGCACCGTAACTTGCTGCCATAGTGGTACCGATCACTTAGCAAACTTCACCCGTCAAGCTGATATCTTAATTGCTGCAATCGGCGTGCCAGAGTTTATTACCGCTGGTATGGTTAAAGAGGGAGCCACGGTTATAGACGTAGGGATTAATCGCGTAGAAGATCTAGAGCATTCTCACGGCTCTCGTTTAGTAGGCGATGTGGACTTCGCTGACGTGTCAGAAGTCGCAGGAGCAATCACCCCCGTACCCGGCGGCGTCGGCCCCATGACGATAGCCATGCTGATGAAAAATACCGTGAAGGCAGCTCGTTTACAGCATCCTTAGAGGTTAGGGAGAGGTCGAAGTACCGAGGTTATCGGTAATTTCGAGATTTGGTGAGCTTAAATGAGAATGCGATAAGGCTGGGTTAGCTTTGGCACGATTATTTAGCGAACACACTTAGTGTTCCAGCATAAGCGTTTCTAACTTGTGGGAAGCTTAGAGGTGAGATTTGAAAGTATCCGTAATCCTGTCATTTTGCATTCTTCTTTTAGTAGCCTGCAGTAATGCTCAGGTGAAAAAGCGTTCTTATCTAGCGCCCAATATGGACGAGCCTAGCTTGAAAATATTTCATTTTTCAGATGGTACACAGCTTAGTGTCTTATTACCGGCTAATGGGTTGTTTTTATCACCTGACCCGAAAACGAACCTGGATGAGATTACGAAAATTGGAAGTATATTTACATCGATGTACGATCAGCCATGGGGGCTTTTTGGTCAGCACCCACATATGTTTAGTATTAACCTCTTTCTGCGCCCCACAGAGGCGCACCCACTTGACCAAATAGAAAACGCTGAAGGATCAATTGTTAAAAGAGCAGGGGAGCATAAATGGATATGTTATAAAATAATTAAGGATATAGAAGGTCGTGAAGGTCGACACTGGGTTTGTGCTACCGAGTTTAATGAAGAATTTTCCGCAGTATTAAACGCTTCAATGTCCCCATGGGTGAAGGTTAACGAAGATCAATTTAATAAGTGGGAAGATCAGTTCTTTACAACGCTTGAATCGATAAGCATTGTGAAATTGTCAGAAGAGAGAAAATAACCTAGACACCCATTCGTAGGTTATGTGCAGGTGAATTTATTGCCTATATCTGATTTTCATTCTTTAGCTATAACTGAGCCGCAAAAGCAGCTTAGTCCGATAGATTTGAGTAGCAATTGACGGTTAGGATATAATATAGAGGATATAATATAGGACACCCTTATTATGTTGATCGATATTGGGCTAACCGATCGTGGTTTTACTGGGCATAAGTCTATTCAAAGTGGGCTAATCCATATGGGCGGCCGAGTATATATTATATAGGACACCCATATATATATTCAAAGGTTTGGATTTCGTAAGTGGTGGCGCTATAACTGAGGCAGGGAAATGGCTGGCGAGAAAAGGGCAGGCATTCTTTAATGGGGATAGTCGTGCTTTTGTCCAGTTCGATGCAGAAGGCGATTTGAACGAAGGTGCATATGATGACCATATTCATCCAAATGAAGAATTAGG
>Ga0316189_10001529_pt1 | contig 22897 bp, 17 predicted proteins | sample LowCovwburrow_MG_FD_204930 | JGI IMG/M metagenome (GOLD analysis project Ga0316189, IMG submission 204930) | Coastal sediment microbial communities from Maine, United States - Lowes Cove worm burrow | ecosystem: Environmental > Aquatic > Marine > Coastal > Sediment | place: USA: Maine... | reverse complement strand
ATGGCAGCAAGTTACTCAAACCGGGACAGCAAAGCTTTACAGTACTGGGCCAGGCCTACCTGGAAACACGTTTGTACAAGGACCTGTCGTTGAAGGTCTATAGACAGCGGCTCGAACTGCCGTATCTTAACGGCAACGACGCCCGTATGGTGCCCAACACCTTCGAAACCGTGTCCCTGTTTGATTTTTCCGGCAAACGTTTTGTCTACGGGCTTGGCCACACCTGGCGCATGAAAAAACGCGATGCCACCAACTTCATCAGTATGACGGAAGCCGCCGGCATAGATGGTCCTGACCGTGCCGTATCCACCGCCGGGGCGCGCTACACCTTCTCCAATGGCGCGAATGTGGCCATGGTCAATCACTATGGCCGTGACTTCATAAATATCTTTTATAGTGAAGGAAACTCACGCATGCGCAATCGGATGGGCATGGGATTCCAGTTTTCCGCCCAGTTTGCAAACCAGCGTTCAGTAGGCGACCAGCTCGGTGGAGACTTTGATACCAGCTTCTGGGGCGCCAAGCTTGCTGCCAGCCATGGTGGCCTGCTATTAACCCTGGCACGCACTTCCACAACGAACAATGCCGGGATTCAGAGCAACTGGGGCGGCGACCCCAGCTATATTTCTATCATGATCAAAGACTTTAACCGCGCCGGCGAGGATGCCTGGCTGCTCGGCCTGTCATCCGACTTCCGCTATTTTGGGGACACCGGGTTCAGCGGCTTCATCAATTATGCGTGGGGCGATACGCCGGATAACGGTAGCGACGCCAGCCCGGACCAGTCTGAATTTGACCTGACCCTCGATTACAAGCCTCGAACAGGTGTGGCGAAAGGGTTATGGTTCAGGTTGCGCGCCGCCTTTGTGGACCAGGACGGCGCTGATGGCAAGGATTTGCGTGATATCCGCCTGATTGCCAATTATGATTTTTCAGTACTGTAGATATCACTTAAACTACCGGCGTGTTATTAGCTGAACAAACGGAAAGCGTATGGAATTCGAAAACGGTGTCTTGCATTTCACTCCCTTCTTCTCGGTTACGCTGGGCATCGTCGTGCTCTTCCTGGGCAAGCGGGTAAACGACGCCGTCGGGTTTCTCAGGGAGTTCAGCATACCGGAACCTGTAACCGGCGGGCTGATCGTATCCCTGCTGATTGCGCTGGTGTATGTCACAAGCGCTGTCGAGATCGAATTCGACCTTGCTGCCCGTGATGTCCTGCTGGTGTATTTCTTCACCACCATCGGTATCAACTCGAGCCTCAAGGACCTGCTGTCGGGCGGCAAGCCACTCGTCATCCTGCTGGCGATAACCATCGGCTACATGTTCCTGCAGAACCTGACCGGGATAACGGTAGCTTCGTTGTTCGACCTGCCCACACCGGTCGGATTGCTGGGTGGCACCGTCTCCCTCATTGGCGGACACGGCACAGCGATTGCCTGGTCACCCAGAATAGCCGAAGACTACGGTATTTCCAACGCCATGGAAATCGGCCTCGCCTGCGCCACATTCGGCCTGATCCTGGCAAGTCTGATGGGTGGCCCGATTGCAAAGCTCCTCATCGCGCGCTACAAGCTGAAACCAGCGCATACGGAACAACTGGATATCGGTACGCCCGATACAGAAAAGCACAGCAGGATTGGTTACCTTGACCTGCTGGATGCGATACTTGCCATTCACGTGAGCGCCATCGTCGGCTTTTTGCTTAACGAAGAGCTCGAGGCCCTGGGACTGAAACTGCCACTGTTCGTGACCTGTCTGTTTGCCGGCATCCTCATTACCAACCTGATCCCGAAATCCTTTCCACGTATTACCGGAACGAAATGGCCGACCCGTACACCCGCCATTGCGCTGATTGCAGACGTATCACTGGGTACGTTTCTGGCGATGTCGTTGATGAGTATGCAGCTATGGACCCTGGTAGACCTGGCAGGCCCCATTTTCACCATCCTCGGCGCCCAGTTCCTGATCGCGATCAGCGTGACTCTGTTCGTGGTATTCCCTGCTATGGGGCGCGGCTACGATGCCGCTGTCATCTGCTCGGGGTTCGGGGGTATTTCCCTGGGCTCCACACCGACCGCCATGGCCAACATGTCAGCGGTTGCCCAGCGTTATGGTGCTTCGCACCTGGCGTTCATTATCGTACCACTGGTGTGCGCTTTCTTCATCGACCTGGTCAACGCGCTGCTTATCCCCTTCTTCCTGACAAACTTCTGATGGAACCAGGCTAAGGAAATGATAAAACGTGGTCTGTCCGTGTTTTCCCCTGTTTTACAGCGTCCGCCGAATCCTGTAGGTCGGATTAGCGTTAGCGTAATCCGACAGGTGTGGCGTCGGGTTACGGCGCTACGCGCCTAACCCGACCTACGCAATCTGCTTATCCCCTTCAACCTGACAAACTTCTGATGGAATCGGGTTGAAGGAAATTTGCAGCCTGCTAAGCGCGGGTGATCTCTTCCATACGTCGCGTCAGGCGCGCAATCTGTGCCCAGTCGTGCATGACAATGTCCTGCGCGTGTGCAAGGTGATTACGTAACGACTCCAGTTCTTTCACGGAGCGTTTGGCGGCGCTCTTGGTATCGAACCCAAGCCGCTCCAATGACACCTCGTCATTGATCAGTATCTGCGCCTTGTCTGACAACTGCAGGCAATCGATCAGTTCGCAATACTGGTTGCGGCGTTGCCGCTCAGCCTGAATGTCCCTGGCCTTCTGCAGGCGCCCTGCCGATACGACGGCCTGCCAGGCGGCATCCGGGAAGCGTTCATTAATCAGTTGCACGACGCCCATCTCGACCATGGTCACAATACCGAACAGCCACATGCGCACCATCGGCTTGTTGATATCGTCGCGACCGGCCACACCCGCGATATTTCCCAGCATGGTTACAAAGCAGTAATCATGACGGGTGAGCACATGGATCACATCTGCAAATGTTGCACTACCCGGAACGACCTGGTCCACGGTAAAGTTCCGGAAGTTGTTGCCGGCATTGTCACCTTCAACATCCGACAGTCGCAGGTACCCCTGTACCACACCGTTCACCCTTACACTGGCAACTTCACGTCGCTGGCGCTTGAGCGCTTTCGCCACCTCCGCGCAGTCATAATTGGCATCAAAAGACAATAATCCTTCCGCGATGTCCCGGGCGGTAAACAGCTCCATGAACATACGCTTGAAATGGGTGTTATCAAAACCGGCGAGGCCGAGAGAATCCGCTTCCGCTGTTTCCGTCTCTCTATGGGTGGCTCTTGGGAACCCCAGTTTCTCCATAGCACTGGCGTAGACGCGCACGGCCTGCTGGAAAAGACGCTCATCCCCTTCATCCAGCACGTCCAGCAAGGCACCCATTTCCACCAGGTATACCTTGGCAAATCGGGGATCGTGTTTAGTGATGTCCGTGCAATTATCGATCAGGTCAGCGAGCTTGACAGTCTTGGCACGTGGCGACGCCTGGGCACTGTGATCACGGTCAATCGCCTTGCGCCTGGCACGGTTACCGTCACTCGGCTTGCTGACGTCGCTAAGCTCTTCAACCAGCTCCGCAACCGGCAAGCCGAAATTTTCTTCGATGTCTTCCAGCGTGGCCGGCGTATCTTCCACGGTATCGTGCAACCAGGCGGCTGCAATGGTTTCCGGATCGTCGGTAACCTCTGCTACGAGTTTTGCAACTGCCTCCAGGTGTACGTGGTAAGGCTGCTTGTTGTATTTCCTGAGCTGGCCGATACGCTGGTGTGCTTTGGTGGCATAGGTCTGGGCACGTTTGACAAGATCAGTCATAAAAGATCAATTTACCGCTTCCGTTAACAATTCATCATACACGTGTTCCGCAAAACCAGAACCGGCCGCGGTATACAAATTATAGGCGGCATGCACACCCGCCTCCTGCAAAGCCAGCAACTCGTCCGGGTACTTGGCAACAGCAGCAAGCTTACCGGCATAGCCGAGATCCTTAAGCTGGCGTGCCGCAAACAGGTTCTCGTAGTGATTGGGCATAGTCAGCAGGATCAGCCCAACGCTGTCATGATCGAAATCGATGCGGTCCCAGAAATCGACATCCGTTGCACTGCCCTGGATAACACGGCGGCCACTGTCCTTCAGGTTTTCCACCGATTTAATGTCGACATCCACACCCAGTACAGTGTCACCCATGCGTTGGCGGATAGTATCATAGGCAACACTGCCGACCCGCCCCATGCCAAACACCAGCACCGCAGCATCACCGGGGTCGATAGTCTCTTCCTCGCCAATACGCTGTCCGGACTCGAATGCCTCCAGCCTGGAGCGGAAGCGTGCGTACAGTCGATATGACGCGGTGTTCAATGGCGCGGCCAGGATAAATGACAGTGACAGCGCAATTGCGATGGCATACAGCCATTGGCTGGAAAGCCAGCCGGCTGCAATAGCGGTTGCAGCAACTATCAAACCGAACTCACTGTAGTTCGCCAGGTTGAGCGAACTCAACAGCGAAGTTCGAACGCGTAAACGGAAACGTGACAGCAGCACGAAAAACAGGGCCGTTTTGAAAGGTAACAGTAACAAAAGCAACAAAGCGGTCATAACCACATCGAAACTCAACGGACCCGACAAACCAATGGTGAGGAAGAACCCGACCAGGAACAGGTCCTTGAATCCAAGCAAATGACGGGCGAGGTCCGATGCCCCGGGGTGACGGGCCAGCAGCACACCCAGGACCAAGGCCCCCAGGTCACCCTTCACACCGACCAGTTCGAATACCTGTGCGCCGCCCAGCGCCAACGTCAGGCCGAACAATACCTGTAACTCACCGTGACCGCATTTTTTCAACACCGCATCCAGCACAGGCCGCAAGGGAATCAGCCCCAGCAACAGCAATGCCCAGAGCGAGGGGATCTTGCCGGTTGATACCGCAAGAAACACCACCGCAGCAATGTCCTGGATAATCAGGATGCCGATGGAAATACGGCCGTACAGCGAACCCATCTTGTCCTTCTCTTCCAGCACTTTGACGGCGAACACCGTGCTGGAAAAACTCAGGGCAAAGGCGATCAGGACGACTGTCTGGATATCCAGACCGGCAAACAAATACAGGCCGGCGAAACCCAGCAGGTAAACCATTGCACAGGCCATCGCTACAGAAATAGCCATATGCAGGCTGGCCACTGCCCAGATCTGCGGCATCAGCAGGCTGCCCAGCCGCAGTTTCAGGCCAATGGAGAACAATAGCAGGGTGACACCGATCTCTGAGAATTCCAGCAGAGTCTCCGTAACGCGCCCACCGGCACTGTACAGAATGAACCCCGCGACCAGGTAACCGACCAGCGGTGGCAAGCCGACAAATCGCGCCCCCAGACCCAGAATAAAAGCGACGCCTATTGCGATGATGTCCGCGTGCATGTAGTGATCTATTCCTGCCAGGCCTTTTTCAGATTCTGTATATTCTGCTGCATAACACTGAGAAAATCTCCCTGTTCCGGTCTTCCGGCACAGGGATCAAACACCAGCACATCGATGCCCATCGAATCAAGATGTGTAACCGTTTCGCTTAGCGGTTGCTTTTCCCAGATCATCCATTGGGCGGGGAAGTCTTCCGTCACATAGCGAAGCCGCTGCCACTCATCATCTTCAGGAACTGTCTCCGGTTTCCACTGCACAGCTTCGAGGTGTAACAAATAACGGCGTGCCAGATACTGATAGACGGGGTGCGACACCAGCATGGGCTGTCCCGGGCGGCCTGCGACTACTTTTTGCATTTCCAGGTCAAGCGCCATCAGATCCTTGCGCAGTGCGGCAAAGTTGCTTTCGAACGCTGCTTTATTAGCTGGTTGTTTTTTTGCAAGTGCCTGCATAACGGACTCCGCCTGCTGTGCCGCCTGGTGGAAATCCAGCCAGGTGGTAAACGCGGACCCGGTGTGGGCATGTTCACCTGCGGGGCCATGGCTGCGCGTAACAGTATCCTGCACCGCAATATAGCCCTCTGCAAATGAGGCGGATGTATCCACCTGGCGCATGCGTGATAGCGATACCTTTTTTACCCACTTCGCGTAGCCTGCACCATTCAACAGCACCAGGTCGGCCTCCTGGTAACCCCTTATAGCCTGTTTATCCGGCATCCAGAAAGCCGGATCCACTTGCGCTGGTGCCGGGAAAATCACATTGGCATGTTCACCGGCTATACGTTGTGCAAAGTATTGCAGGGGATAGTTGACTGTATAGATGGTCAACTGCTCAGCTGCCGGCAACTGGCGGGAGGTCAAAACCAGCAGGATGCCAATTGCCGCAAATAAAGTTCGTCTCACAATGCCCACCTTCTGGCCTAGAACTATCACTCCCGCAAATTATACCTGGTCTGCGGGGTTGGACAATTTGTACAGATCATGGCGGATACGCAAGAGGAAGTGCTACCCGGGAGCCCCCGTTCCGGAAGTACTGTTCAACCGTTCGGTGGTCTGATCTTCGGACTGCGGTGGGCCGTACAGGTATCCCTGGACCTCATCACACCCTTCCTCCAACAGGAATGCCTTCTGCCCGGAGTTTTCAACACCCTCGGCGATCACCCGCAGTCCCAGGCTGCGGCCCATGGCGATTACCGCACGCGCAATGGCGTTATCGCTATCGTCTTCGGGAATGTCCCTGATGAACGAGCGGTCAATCTTCAACTTCGAGACCGGTAACCGTTTAAGGTAGGCCAGGGAAGAGTAACCGGTGCCGAAATCGTCAATCGCCAAATCGATGCCGATGCCCTTCAGCTGTTGCAGGATCTGGAAAGAACGCTCGTGCTGCCGCATGATCACCCCCTCCGTGATCTCGAGTTCCAGCCACTCCGGCCGGCAGCCACTTTCCTTGAGGATCTGCTCCACCATCGGCAGGAAGTTGTCATTGTTCAGCTGGTTCGCAGTGAGATTGACGGCAACCCGCCCGGGGCACAAACCAGCCCTGTACCAGGCCGCCATCTGCCTGCAGGCGGTTCGCAACACCCATTCACCCAGTGGCAGTATCAGGCCGGTGTCCTCCGCCAGGGTAATGAACTTTGCCGGTAGCAACTGGCCAAGCTCCGGGTGTTGCCAGCGCACCAGCGCCTCCAGGCCGACCAGCCTGTCGGTATGCAATTCAATCTGCGGTTGGTAAAACAACTCAAACTGTTCGTTTTCCAACGCACGGTGCAGGTGAGACTCCATCAATACCCGCTCAAAGGCCAGCTCGGTCATTTCGGCTGTATAGAACTGGAAACTGCTCTTCCCTTCGCCCTTGGCCTTGTACATGGCGGCATCGGCATTCCGTAACAGGACTTCTGCATCTTCTCCATCCTGTGGATAGAGACTGATACCGACACTGGCCGAAACGTAGAGTTCATGCTCCTTGTGCCTGACCGGACGCTGCACTGTACGGATAACTTTCTGCGCCATGGTCGTTGCGTGCCGGGCATTGTGAAGCGAATCCATGATGATGGTGAATTCGTCACCGCCCAGGCGGGCCACCACATCATCTTCACGCAGGCAGTCCTCCAATCTCCTGGCAACGGCTTTCAGTACCGCATCTCCCTGCGCATGGCCCAGACTGTCATTGATCTGCTTGAACCTGTCCAGATCGATGAACAGGACCGCAAGCTGACTGTTCGCACGGTGCGCCTTTCTGACGGCCTGCTGCAAACGGTCAAGAAACAGCAAACGATTCGGCAAACCGGTGAGTGCATCGTGGTGGGCAAGCTTTTGCAAGCTGAGTTTCTGTTCTTCAAGCTCACGCCGTGCAGACACGTGGCCGGTAACATCCCTTGCGACTTCAATGACACTGCGTATCTCACCACTCTCATTCTGCAACGGCGAAGTAACCAGTTCCACATAGCTTGTTGCACCGTCAGCCAGGGAATTCCTGTGGACAACCGTCACTGCCTCCCCGGACTCAATAACCTTTGCCAGCGGACAGGGATGATCCTTTCCACCACAGGGCTCGTTAAAGTGGTGCGATACCTCGTAGCATTTTGGATGATCAATATCCGAGATAAACTCTGGCTGCATGGCATCCCGCGCAACCTGGTTCATCAACTGGATACTGCAATCCTCGTTGATCACCATGATGGAATCATGTACACCATCGATTACCGACTGTAAAAACTCCTGCTGCGCAGCCAGTCGGTGCTGTGCATGCTTGCGTTCCGTGATATCCCGGTCTATACCCCGGTATCCCGCCAGCCCGCCGTCTGCATCGAAAAACGGCACGCCGCTGGTTTCCAGTACGATTTCGCGCCCATCGCGATGGATATTGGTATTTTCCAGGGCGGGGAACGCTTGCCTCTTACCAACGATCTCCCTGAACTTCCCGGCAACCGTTTCAGCATCCTCTGCCGTCATAAATTCGAACGGCGTTTTACCCAGCATTTCCCCGGGCGTGTATCCCAGCAGGCTTTCTACCTGTGGACTGCAGTACGTGTAGATTCCCTTCCGGTCGACTTCCCAAACGAAGTCGACCGTTGATTCAACCAGTGCACGGTATTTTTCCTGACTGAATTTTAGCGCTGCTTCAGAATTCTTGCGCTCGGTGATATCCGTGACTATCCCCAGGTAGTGCGTCACTTCTCCTGCTGCATTACACTGAGTTACGGTATGATCATCAATCCAGCGTATATCCCCTTCACAGCCAAGCACGCGGTACTGCTGGGTGAAGGATTTCAGCTTTTTGGCTGTGTACTCTTCGACTTCCTGAATAACTCGATCGAGGTCCTGCGGATGCACGATCTCGGAAAACTTCTTCCTTCCCGAAATAAATTCTTCAGCGCTGTAACCAAACTGGCTTACGTTCTCCGATACGTGCTCGACCGGCCAGTCCGTTTCCGCTCGCCAGTAAAAGAAAATGGAGGGACTGGCGCGCATGTACTGCTGCACCAGCGACCAGTCGGGGATGTGCTGTGATTCTCGCATTAATCAGGAAAGTGTCTCACCTTACCCCCTGGTGAAACAATACCCGGCCAGACATAATTATATGTGCCATCCCACAAAGCCAGGATGAGTAAGCTCAGTCGTCGTTGTCTCCGTCCTCATCTTCATCTGTTTCGGCAATAATGGTGGTAACGCTTGCATTTCCGTCTTCAAGGATCGCGGTAATGGTATATACGCCTTCCTTGTCACCAATACGGACCGGTACGTTGTAAATGCTGCCGTTTGGTCCGGTGACACCGTCACCTGAAGTGGTCAGCGCATCACTCGGCAGAATCTCCGGACTGGAGCCTGCCGGACCACTGATCGTTGTGTGTCCCACTATCGTATCGTCTGCATCCGGAATACCGTTGAAGTTGGTATCCTGCACCATGTGAACATGCGTTGGATCCGGGCTCTGAATATAACCCACACCCGCCAGGCCTTTCTGTGGAATAAAGGAGTCAGGCTGGTTGACCAGCTTGTCAAACAGCAGGAAGCGCGGTGCATAGGGCGCACCATCCGAGAAGGTGGCGCCTTTTACTGTATTGACTAGCTCTGTGCCGGGGGCAACGTGCTGAAAGTGCACTGACTCCACCAACTCAGTTGTGATTGTTGCTGGACTACCCTGACCGCCGGTTGCAAGGCCGACATTGGTGACACCAACAACCTGGCCACCGGATGCGGGGAAGGTGACCGATGCCGAACCCGATTCGGCCAGCTTGCCATTGGCCTTGTAAATCCGAACTTCCATAGTACCGATAGTTCCAGCCGGGCCATTGGTGAAAGCAGAGGTGCTCTCATCGGTTCCGGGCCGCGGGCGAATATGGACAACTTTCACGCCGATTTTTTTGGCACGTTTCTGATCCAGCCCGTTTCTGCCTTTGCCACCATTCGGTGTAACGGTAATGATTTTGTTACCATCATCGCTGATAGTGTAGTTTCCGTGCTGAACACCATCGCCTGCGGGCGCGGTAATGGGGGCCTGTGGCAGACCGGTTACCAGCACAAAATTGGCATTGCTGCTAATAGCACGAAAGGCTTTGGCATTGTCTACGCCGTTCCGTTCAAAGCTGCCACCCAGTTCAACTTCCATACGACCGCCGGCCTTAATCTGATAACCAAAGTTTTCCGGATCCATCGCCAGGTTGGGGGGTACTTCCTTAACAGCCAGCACTCCGATCACTTCAGTTGGTTCACCTGCAATCGTTCCGTTGGAAACTACCGGCGGACTGACGAGGGCTCTGACAATATTAATTTTTTCGTCATCATCAGCAAGCGCAGTGTTAGAGGCGCTCAGCAAAAGAGCACCGCTTACAGCGGCAAGGCATACAAGTGATGCGGAAACGTACTTGGACTTGGCTTTCATTGAATTCCTCCTGGTATTAATGCAGGTTTCTGCAGATTTTTGTATGACAGAACTACCGGGCCTGTCACGGTGGCGCGGATTTTTCCGTCCTGGTATAGATACAGTACGGGGGATTTAATTCGATTAATATTTGTTATACCCACTGTGTGCCGTACTAATACCTGTACTCGGGTTAACCCGAGTCAACCCTCGGTCACCACCTTGCGAATGAGCTGCATCAATTGTTCACGGGAGTACGCACTCTTTTCGATCACCTGTTGCACCCGGCCACTAAGGATACGCTGGTCTTCGTCGGTAAGGTCCTTGGCGGTGAGCACGATCACGGGAATGTCCTGCCATTCGGCATGGGCGCGCATCTCCAGAAGGAAGTCGAAGCCATCCATTACCGGCATCATCAGGTCCAGCATGATGAGCGCGGGTCGTACATCGGTCAGCAGGTGCAACGCCTCTCGGCCGTTAGCGGCCTCTATTACCCTCCAGTCGGCCTTCTGGAGTATGCTCGTCATCATATCGCGAGTGTCGGCGTCGTCTTCCACAAGCAACACCGGGCCTGCCTCGCCGGGGATGTCAAACCCGGTGAGAGTGTTGAGTAGCTGCTCCCGGTCCACTGGCTTGGTGAGGTAGTCGGTGGCGCCCAGAGAGTAGCCCCTGCTCTTGTCATCGACCATGGTCAACATGACCACAGGCACATTACGCAGACGGGGGTCAGCCTTGAGGGCACGCAGTACCGACCAGCCATCCATGTCCGGCATCATGACGTCCAGGGTGATAGCAGCGGGCTGGAGCTCATGCGCCATACGCAGGCCTTCCCCCCCGCTCGTGGCGGTGACCACCGAGATTCCGTCCTTGCTGAGAGAGCGCTCGATGATCTCCCGGGCCTCGGGATCATCGTCGATCACCAGCACCGTGGTTCCGGGCTCGGCCCTCAGAGTCGTCTCCGGCTTCGCTCCGGTCCCTGCCGGCACTGCTTCGTCCCGGGTTTCCGCTGTTGCGCTGCCGGGCAAAATTGCGGGCAGACGGATGGTAAAGGTGGAGCCCTCGCCCAGCCGGCTGTTTAGCGTGAGATCGCCGCCCAACAGCCGGCAGAAGCGCCGGGAAATGGCGAGTCCCAGGCCCGTACCGCCATAATCGCGTGTGGTTGACTCGTCAGCCTGGCTGAATTCCTCGAACACATGGTCGATCTTGTCTGCCGGGATACCAATACCGGTATCGCTGACCGCGAACGTCAACCAGTCCACGCCTGCGTCTTGCTCACGCTTCACACTCAGTGTGACTTTGCCTTCATGGGTGAACTTCGCTGCATTGGATAGCAGGTTGAAAAGCGACTGCCGAAGTTTTGTCACGTCCTGGTGCGCGGTACCCAGCTGCTCGCCACGCGCGATCTCAAAACGGTTCCCGTTTTTGTCGAACAGCGGCTGGGCGGTACCGGCCACCTCACCGAGCAGGGCAGCAACGTCGATGTCCTCGGCATAGGCTTCCATCTTGCCGGACTCGATCTTGGACAGATCGAGCACATCGTTGATCAGCGCCAGCAGATGGGTGCCTGCCTGATTGATCTTCTTGAGATCCGGTATAAACTCCTCCTGCCCCAGGTCTTCCGCCTCTTCCGCCAGCATCTCGCTGTAGCCGAGAATGGCGTTCATGGGTGTGCGCAGCTCATGGCTCATGTTGGCCAGGAAGGCACTCTTGGCTCTGTTCGCAGTGTCGGCGGCGTCTCTGGCACCGGCCAGTGCCAGCTCCGCCCGCTTGCGTTCACCGACTTCGCGGCCGAGGCGACGGTTCGAGACGGCTACGAAGACAACGATCATGAATGAACCAATAATAAGAGGTGCAACCCAGGCCGCCACGCTTTTCCAGTCCAGCCCGTGTGACATCCAGCGATCATGGATGGCCACCAGGGTATCCGAGGGTATCGCGTCCAGGCCCCGGTTGATCAACGCGAGCAGACTATCATTGCCCTCAAGGACCGCGGCGTGGACATCTTCCGTGAACAGGGTATCCCCCTGCTCTGCAGCTCCGGTAATCCCGAGCCGGCTCAGGGCAGACGTCATCTCGGGCACTTCGGCAACTGCGGCTTCGACCTCTTCCAGTAGCAGTCCTGTCAACAGGTCATCAATGTCCTCGTAACGAACCAGTTGTTTACCTGGATATTTCCTGCTCAGGTATTCCCCTTGAAAGGAGCCGCGAATGGCACCAACGCTGACATCGGAAAGCGCGTCGAGTGGAATGGCATCGGTCGTGCCCGATTTAAAATAGACCGCTGTCTCTATCTCATAAAAGGGCTCGGAGAAAGCCATCCACTCTTCCCGCTCGTGGCTCCTGAACAGACCGGAATGAATGTCCGCTTCTCCGGATTTGATTCCACCGAGCGTGTCCAGCCATTTGCTGGCCCGGAATTCGACGTCCCTGCCAACCTGCCTGCCCCATTCACGCCAGAGATCCACGAGGTAACCACCGGGTTTGCCGTCGACACCAATGGTTGAAAACGGTGCATAGTTACCGGAGATGGCGATGATGATCGCGTCCGATGCCTCGCCGGGCATTCCCGATACCCAGCGCCGCTCGATCCGCTTGCGCTCATCCAGGGAAATGAGGGCCATACCCTGATTGATGAGTTCCAGCATCCCGGCATTGCCTTCGCTGGATGCAACCAGCCAGTCGTTCTGGTACAGCGGGCTTAAGTGATCGTAGTGGAACTTCGCCAGTAGCCCGGCCTGTGCCAGATGATAGAGTCCCGTCGGCGTGTCCGCGGCAAACACCTTGAGTTCGCCGGACTGGAGCTTTGCCATGATCACGCTGTAATCCGGGAAGCCGACAACGGAACCCGGTTCTACCTGTTCCTTCAAATAGCCTTCAACGAAATCCTTGCCAAGTACACCAATCCGGTAGGCTGAAAGCTTGCTGACGTCATCGGGGATCCCGACCGAGTTGTGAAAAAAAACATTGGTATCTGTCCTGGTCAGCGCCACACCGTAGTCGAGAAACCGATCCCTCTCTTCGTTGAAGAACAGGCCGGCATGCGCATCCACTTTGCCGTCCCGGGCCAGAACCAGCGTCTCGTTCCACGCTGCTCCAATGAAGTCGACGGCGATTCCGGTCTTCTCAGACCACAGCCTCCAGTAATCGATGATGATCCCGCTTGGCTCGCCACTTTCATCGGTGTATTGAAACGGGATACTGTCGATCGAGTAGACAACCGAGATTCGCTCGGGTGAGGCAGCAAGAAGCGGGAAAGAGAACAGACACACCAGCAGCAGAAGCGACAAGCGGATGGCATACCGGGCCACCGATGTTACCGTGTCGTGGCTGTTGCCGGCTGTGTTCACTGTGAGCGGCTCATCTTCGGCCCGGTTCATTTCTGGCATGTCCTGTTCAGTGCTGGATCTCATCCTACCAAAATAAGCAGTTCAGGTTTGGGTGACTCTGCCTGGGACAGGGCGGTTGACTTACCCCTTTGCCCCGCGGTTGGTGGCGCCAGTGACACCGGCAGTCAGGGTAAATCGCATTGCTTCCTCCATATTCATATCGACCGGCCGGACAGCACTTCGAGGTACCAGTACGGCATAACCACCAATCATGTAACTCAGAGGCAGATAGACCAGGACACTGTCTTCTTCGCGAAAATCTTCGGGCAGGCTTTCCGGGTTTGCCTGGGTAACGAAGCCGATCACCTGCATACCGGTATCCCCCAACGATACTGATACCACCTGTTCGAATTCCTTCCTGGTGCCCGGTGAAAAATAATTCAGGAAGTCGCGTAAAGCCGGATATATCGATTTGACCACCGGGGTGTGGTAAAGGAGTTTCTCCCCCTGGGCGAACAGCCTTTGCACCACGTAGGCATGCATCAACAAGCCCACGATGAACACTGCCACCAGCCCGGCAATCACACCCATGCCGGGCCAGTACAGGTTTTCCGGCAGCCATAAACGGATCATGTCGCCCAACACGGATTCAGCCGATACCGCAAACCAGTAGAGGAAATAGAGCGTGAGCACAACAGGCAGGATTGTCACCAGTCCGGTAAGAATATGTTTGCTTATGAATTTCACCATCTGAACGGCCTCCAGCAAAAACCAACGCCCGGTTATGAAAAATCAGCATACACGTAAACGCCTGTTATCGGGATAGTTTCTTAAGGCTGAAGGACAAGGTATGATTTCGGTTATTATTGGAACAAATATCCCTGGTGTGAATTGTTCGGTAACGAGGAGAGCAGAGTGATGTCAGTTTTGTCTGGAAAGGCGGGATTCCTGGCTGCTGTATTGAATGTAATGGCCTTATCTGCGGTAAGCACACCGCTTTCGGCACAGGAATTCGACCGCGGTGAGGCGCTTTACAAAAATCACTGCGAGGAATGCCACGAAGCACTGGCCCATACACGCAAGGGAAGCCGAATCAACTCTATAGGCGACATCCGCAGCTGGGTGGCATCCTGGAGCGTCCATTCCAAGCTCGGCTGGTCCAGTGAGGATGTCGAGGATGTCGCCAATTTCCTGAACAATAAATTTTACCATCTAACCGACAAACCCTAGGAGCCTGGTCACACCAGGGTCTGGTTTCGCTCTCAAGATTAAGGAAATTTCGATGGCCAGTGTGCAACGCCTCGTTCTCGATGTACTCAAACCTCACCAGCCCAATGCTCTCGAATTCGCCCATGCCATTGCTGCGTTAGGCGAGGGCTATCGTGTCAATATCCGGGTGGTAGAGGTGGATGAGCAGACCGAGACACTGCAGCTGGCGATCGAGGGTGACGGGCTTGATTTTGAGCGCATCAGCGACGCGATCAGTGAAAACGGGGCCTCCCTTCACAGCATCGACGAGGTTTCCGTCGTCGGTAAGTGATACTCCAATGGCGTTGAAACAGATCAAAACCCTGCTGGAGATTTCCCACTCCGGGGAAATCATGCGCCGTTACTTTGTTGTCAACGGCTTCGATGGGGCCTTGACAATGCTCGGATTGATTATGGGCTTCTACGTCAGCGATCGTGTCGACCTTGCGGTGGTAATCACATCCTGCCTCGCTGCAGCGCTGGCCCTCGGCATGAGCGGGATATCCAGCGCTTACATCAGCGAGGCGGCGGAGCGGCGCCGTACCCTGGCGCAACTCGAAAAAGCGATGCTAACCTCGCTCGATGAGAGCCACCACGCGCGGGCGGCAATATGGATCCCATGGCTGGTTGCCCTGGTCAACGGTATCGCCCCGCTGCTTATTGCCCTGATCATCGTCACACCACTGTGGCTGGCACGCAGTGGTATGGTGCTGGCGCTCAAACCGCTACCAGCGGCGATGGCTGTGGCGCTGGTGATCATCTTCCTCCTCGGCGTCTTTCTCGGTCGCGTCGGCGGCACCTTTTGGCTCTGGAGCGGTCTGCAGAGTCTGGCGGTTGCATTGCTGACACTGGGGTTGATCTATCTCGTTGCGTGAGTGAACAGGTCAAGGAAACCGGTATGGCACAGACAAAGCGCACCGAGCAGTTCTGGTGCCCCATCAAGCATGCGCCGATTACGGGGACCCGGATGCATATCCGGAAAAACTCCAGGCTGACTTCCAGCACCCGCGATATTGCATAGGAAAACGACTCTCAATCCTCATCTCTGTTCTTCGCCTCGTCACCTTCCAACTTGTCCCCTGGCATGAATTGCGCCAGGAAAATATCCATCTTGCCCCACATCCACTCTTTAATTCGCTGCATACCTGAGCGCTGCCGCCATTGCCGGTAGTCGATTTCACTGCTGCGCCTGAAATCCGCCTGCAGCATGTCTGCAACTTCCCCTGCAAACACCCCGTCCTCCACTTCCTGGTTGGCCTCGAGATTCCAGCGCAGATTCCATCGGTCCAGGTTGCTGGAACCGATGCTGCACCAATCATCCACCAACACCACTTTTGAATGCATAAAGCATCCTGAGTATTCATAAATGCGTACGCCATAACGCAACAGACGTGCATAGAAGCGGCGGCTTGCAAACCTGACGGCAGCGTGATCAGTAATCGGGCCAGGCAAAAGCAGGCGTGTATCCACGCCCCGGAATGCGGCTTTACGCAGCACCCTGCGAATTTTGCGTGATGGCACAAAATAGGCCGTCGCCAACCAGACCCGGTGCCGGGAGTGCCGCCCTCTGTTGATCAGGATACGCTGTATTTCAAGGTTGGTAGTGCCCCTGGCTGTGCAGGCAACACGGCCTCGCTGGTTTTTACTATCAGATAATGGTGCTGCAGCATGAACTACCGGACTGGTCGCCCATTCCCGCCAACTCCGGGAAAAAAGCATGTGCCAGTCCTGTACTACTGTACCCCTGATTTCCAGTACGGTGTCTCTCCAGCCACGCTGCCCGGCAAAAACATCCGCAATTCCCGCCCCGCCGACAAAGGCACGCATACCGTCCACGATGAGGAATTTCCTGTGCGTGCGAAGCAGGTTTCTTGCTGGTCGGCTGAGTTGTAGCGGGTTGTAAAATTCAAGCTGCACACCCGCTCTTGCAAGTTGCTCGCGATTGTCATCCGAGAATGCCCTTGCACCGAAAGCATCCAGCAGCAGCTGAACAGTCACACCTCGCTGCACGGCGTCTGCAAACGCCTCGATAAAATCATCCGCCACATAACCGGACTCAACCAGGTACATTTCCATAAGCACGTATCTGCGTGCACCACGTATCGCCTGTAGCATGGCAGGGTAGTATTCGGGCGCATTAACCAGCAGACTGAAACTGTTACCTGCCCGCACCGGAAACCGGTTTACATTCACACCAGGATTCACCTTTTGAGTTTTTACACAGCCTGGGGCGTTTCCGGACATTCGGCAACGCTTCTGTTGAGCAGCGCGTCCGCAAGCTTGAGACAACTGTGCGTACTGAGGAGAAGCAAAAGCCGACCGAGTGACGATCAGGCGTCAGTCGTCTCATCGACGGGTGGCTGAGACGGGTCTTCCGGAGGACGCTCGCCCTTCGCCTCAATTTTCCGCTGCCGCTTTTCCTCCTTCTTCTTTTTTCTGGCAAGATCTTTCTGACGCTTCTCGAACGCGTAGTTGGGTTTGGCCATTTGCTATCCTATCCTGTTCAACTGGGTTCCAAGTTTAGACAAAACACATGGGCGAGTCCTCCTCGAAATTCCAACCAACCCGATCAGGCTGGAGCCGGCGCATCGCCACATTGAGCTATCCAGCAGGCTCCTGAATTCTCCTTAACCATATTGCGGGCAGACCAAACACCGCTATCCCTGCGTAGCTCCAGAAAAGATCGGGCAGGTCGAAGGTTCGCGATGGAATTGCGAGTTGTCCGAACTCCTCAAATGTTATCAGCAGGGTAATCGCTCCCAGCATTGCAAATGGCCCATAGGTACGATTGCGAACCACGACCGACGATATTCCGGTGACAACGAAGATAGACAAAAGGCCCGCGCCGAGGAAGTGAAGCAGCTTGTCTCTTCCGGGTATGCCTTCGACAAACGCAAACCATTCCGGTTGGATGGAAGCCAGGATGCTGACGCCAAAATATACCACGATTGCCAGAAGTGCAATATTTCTCACATTGGGCCTGCGCTGTCTGAAATTTTTTGACTACACGGGAAGAAAGGTCAATGCTTTACATAACCCGGTTTAGCAAACGGATTGTTGCACGAGATGTTCATTCCTTGATATTCAATAAAATCTGTCGCATACGTTTTATTTTGATATATACCTGAATTAAGGCCTCGTTTTATCTGCCAATCCCAGGAATTATGGCTTCCCCATTCGATTATCAGGATATTACCTTGAATTTTATCCAGCGCTTCTTTCAGGAAAAACGAGGATCCAAAGCCTGAGCCTATAATTATCAGCTCATAATGATTTTTTTCAGCAACTTTTGCCGATATAACATTCATTTCCACAGTATCCGACTATTAACTCACACGGAGAATAAACACTCCTTTTCCTAAAATCCATGAGTATTGGGCAGCACGTTCCATTGCTAACGTGCCCGCGATCGCCATGAATGTTCGCTGAATCGCACCGTGGCGGTTCTCGGATCGTCGGCTTATCGAACTACACCTGATTCATCAGGAGTTCGCAGGTTATCGGTGTAAGGCATATGGTGAAAGCACCGATGAGAACACCTGATCCAGGCTCAGCTGAAAAGGATACTTGCGGTGGCAGGCAAACTCGCCGGAGAGTAGCAGCATGGCAGGCGATCATCGGGCGATAGCAAACCGGAAAGAGACTGGCTCGGTACCTTGAATTCCCCGGATAGCTACGCTCCATGGAGTATAGCTGTTTCCGCTGGAACCCTGCAATCACACCATCCGTGACGAGGCTGGCATTGACAGCCCGAATCCCAAAGCGCTAAGGTGCGATCCTCACGCAGCGGGTGCTCCCGGGATGTTCGTCCAGGGAGTTAATCGGGAAGCCGGTGCGACGCGGGGCATCGCCCTCGTCAAACCCGACACTGCCCCCGCAACGGTAAATGAGCGTGGGATGGATTCTGTGAATCCACCCCGCAGGATGGACCAGACAGCCACTGCGCCTCAGGCGTGGGAAGGCGGTTCATCCGGCGCAATGCCACTCATGAGTCCGGAGACCGACCCTGCTGTGAATATAACCGTAATCGATACGGTGTCGCGTGGGGTGACATGTCGATGCAAATGCGCACTGGAACCGGCAGCAGGGCCAACCACCTGCCATACCGCAGCGTACGTTCATCTCCAGCTTATCCTCATCCATGCACCCATGACACGCGGGGGATGTGTCGCGATGAGTCACCTGGAGAAACCTTGTGCGATTTTTTATCGGGGCCATTAATAGAACATGCGGCAGATCGCTACAAACGGTCGCCTTATTCATTAACATCACCGGCATTGCTGCTGCACCGGCGATGGCAGAGCAATCCCTGTCGGTGCGGGAAATGGACGACCTGGTGGTAACCGCCACGCGACTGGCCACACCGCGCGGAGAACTCGCCAGTTCGGTGACCGTAATTACCGCCGAAGATATCAAGCGCAAACAATATCGCAGCGTGACGCAGGCCTTACGTTCAGTGCCGGGCCTGCACATTGTCCAGACAGGCGGTCCCGGCCAGCAGACGTCGGTGTTTATGCGCGGCGCCAATTCCAACCACACCCTGGTGTTGATCGATGGTATCGAGGCCTCCGACCCCAGCTCACCCAATGGCGCGGTGGACTTTTCCAACCTGTGGCTGGATAACATCGAGCGTATCGAGATTGTGCGCGGCGCGCAAAGCACGCTGTACGGGTCCGATGCCATTGGCGGTGTCATCCAGATCACCACCCGTCGTGGCGCCGGCAAACTGCACGGTGCAGCCAAAGCCGAGGGCGGTTCGGACAACACCTTCAACCAGCAGGCATCGGCAGCCGGTGCCAGTAACAGCATGAATTACTCCCTTGGTGTTATTCATGTTGACACCGACGCTGACTCGGTGACCCCGTCCAGGCTGCGCAATGATGTTTCTGCGGAAGATGATGACTACGAGAACTGGACCACGTCGGCAAGGCTGGGGGTAGATGTTAGCGACACACTGGAAATGAATTTTTTTGGCCGCTATATCGACAGCGAGACGAAACTTGATCCCGAACTGGAAATGTTCGGTTTCGGCACTACCGAAGACCGCGACGCCAGGCTCGAACAGACTGAATACCTGTTGCGCGGCGAAGCAACAGCACAACTGCTGGATGGTCTGTGGGAAGCGACCTTCTCCACCTCCTACACGGATTTCGACCGCAAGAACCGCAATGATCGCCAGTCACCGAACGAGACCCTGACGCGCACCCGTTTCGAGGGTGACAAACTCAAGTTCGAACTTAAGAATGATCTTTATCTTACTGACGAACACACCTTCACACTGGGTCTGGAAACAGAAAAGGAAAACATGGACTCGGGCGGATTCTCGGACTTCGGCGGCTTCGTGGTCGGCGAGGAAAGCAACGCAGACTCGCGCAACAATGCCGTCTACGCGCAGGACCAGTTCAGCTATGGCGGACACTTGTTCGGCACCATCGGGGGCCGCTATGACAAGTACGACGACTTTGGCTCGGAAGTCACCTACCGCTTTGCGCCCGTCTACGTTCTTCGCAAAACCGGTACGCGCATCAAGGGCAGCGTCGCTACCGGCTTCAAGGCGCCCACCCTGTTCCAGACCGATGGCTTCACACCCAACAACTTCGGCTCGTTCTATCGCGGCAATCCGAACCTGGATCCGGAAGAAAGCTTTGGCTGGGAAGCGGGATTCGAACAGCTGTTGTGGAATGAACGCATAAACCTCGGCGTTACTTATTTCAAGAGTGATATCGACGACCTGATGCAGGTGGTGTTCGACCCATCCTTCAACAGCACCTACGAAAATATCGACAAGGCTGACATCAAGGGCATCGAGTCTTTTATACACGCACAGCTTTTGAAATCACTGTCGGCAAACACGAACTACACCTACACTGATGCGGATGATAACAACACCGGTGAAAAACTGCTGCGTCGCCCCAAACACAAGGCGGATCTAGATATCCAGTACCAGCCGATAGCGAAGGCAAGCATCAACCTGACTGTCAATTACGTCTCTGACTACGATGATATCTCCAGGGAAACGGGAGGGACCATCAAGGGAGACGATTACACCGTGCTCGATATCGCGGCGGAGTACGCTATCAGCAAACGCTGGAGGGTATTCGGACGTGTGGAAAATGTTACCGATGAACACTACGAACCCGCCGACGGCTTCCAGGCGCCCGATCGCGGCATGATCGCCGGCGCTGAGCTGAAGCTGTAGACTACCCGCATGGACCTTGTCACGCCAACCACACGCCATAGCGCACCGCCCCCACGGCCTCTTCTGGGTTACTTCGTGGTGGGTTCTCTGCTGCTGCACGCGCTGCTGGTCGGCCTCTGGCAGGGCAAAACACCGACCGGTCCATCAGCACACAGCACCTTCCAGGTCACCCTGCTGGCGCGTCACGGCGATACCGCGAGCGCGCCGCAAAGCGCTAACCGGGTTGTTCCGGCGCACACACCGGAGCTGGAAGCGGGTGCCGCGGAATCAGTTGCTGCCACAGTGCCAGCAACTGTTGAACGGTCTCAACAACCGGCAACCCTGGCAGAGACAAGGCAGGTAACCCGGCTGCACACTGTTGCCAGATCGTCCGGTAATATGAACAGGAAAAGGGATGCCCGCACAGAAACAGAAACGCGCAGGGCAACCGTAAAGGAAACGCCGTCACACGATCAACAAAAACAGCTCAGTGCACGAAACGGTTCAGCCAGTCACGGCCGACACGAACTCACCAGTGCCGCAAGATACCGCAAGACCCGGCGTGCGTTACTGGAAGCACTGCTGCCGCATTTTGACTACCCGCCGCTGGCGCGCCGACGCGGCTGGCAGGGACGCGTCAATGTCGGCCTGCACGTTGAAGCCGACGGGGATCTAACCCGCATTCATCTGGTTGAATCCTCGGGCCATGCCTTACTGGACAGGGCAGCAGTCAGGAATATCACCGAGTTACGCGGGATCCCCCGCGCGGCCCAGTGGCTGGAAGGCAATGGGATGGACATGGTGCTGCCAGTACGCTACCAACTTGCCGACTGACACACACAGGCGTCTGATTTAAAGAATAACGGATTGCCGCTTACGTCAACTGTAGGAGCGGCCACATGGCCGCGATTGGTAATTACACAGAATCGCGGCCATGAGGCCGCTCCTACAGAGAAGTTAAGTCAGTCATTAGTGACAGGAAAATCCGGTTGGTCAAGGCTTCAGTGCTCTATCCAGTTTGGTGAATATCCTGGTCTCCCAGTCCAGCGAGTTGGTGTTTGATTCAACCCGCTTCACGTTGATCACTTCAACCCGTGTTGATGCATTATCATTAGTCGGCTCGACATAGATAGCGACGTTCTCGCCAAAACTGAACCAGGTCAGTTTTCTTCTGGCCAGTATCACGCCTTCGTTTTCATCTTTCGAAACGATGTTCAGGCTGGTCGTACCCAGCACCTCCAGCATGCTTTTCCAGACTGTCGCTTTGGGAAGATCGTAAACCTCCACCCTGCCGGAACCACGCTTGGCTTCCGCGTCCTTCACGGTAGCGCAACCGGACTGCAGCAGAATCACAAAAACAATGGATATTGCACTTAGTAACCTGGTAGTCATTCTATTCTCTCCGGTCTGAATCATTCACAGATGGGATGTGCTCCCCGAAAACAACTATCACACACTATCACGTTGCCAACCGTACACATAACGCCATATATTTTCTTTTTGGTTCTTCCCCTGATTGAGTGAGCAACACTGCAAGCGTATTCTACCCACCCGATCAGGGGAAGAAAAAATCGGCGTCAGAATGGCGCTTACTTAAGGCTATTTGTCGCTCCAATGAACAGGTTGAATCCCGTTGCGAAATCGAGGCCGCTCTGGTCGGAGTCGACCAGTACCGGGGCAGGTTGATTAAGTGACAGGTAGGCGCCGCAGGCCTCGCCCGGATCACAGATATCTGCGTCATTGTCAAAATCGGTACCGGCATAGATCAGGTACTCGCCAAAAGGCACGTCTGAAACTGTGTAGTCATAGCTTCCGTTACTTACCTCGGCAGTAGCAAATGCTACACGGTTCAGGGTGTCTGGATCGAACACTCCGACGTAGTGGAGACCTGCATCGTCTGTTGTTGTAGCT
>Ga0316189_10001528_pt1 | contig 22906 bp, 18 predicted proteins | sample LowCovwburrow_MG_FD_204930 | JGI IMG/M metagenome (GOLD analysis project Ga0316189, IMG submission 204930) | Coastal sediment microbial communities from Maine, United States - Lowes Cove worm burrow | ecosystem: Environmental > Aquatic > Marine > Coastal > Sediment | place: USA: Maine... | reverse complement strand
ACGGCGTTGCAGCCCTTGTTAAGGGAATAACCATTAACTGCAGACTGCGCCTTGTCTTGGATCATTTGTGGGCCTCTGATAGGTGCACGTTATTCGTTACACCACACTAGCATTTGTTACACAGTCCTTCCAGAAGCATATCGGCATAGCCGACGATACCCAGCAGCTGTCCCTTGTCGATCACCGGTGCGTAGGAGAATCCCAGCTTGTTGAACAACCGTGCGCAGTAGCGGATATCCATGTTCGGGGCCACGCTAACTACAGGCTTCGACATGATTTCATAGATATTGACCCGTTCGGGTGCACGGTTGACGGCCAGCACTTCACGGGCAATATCGGACAGCAGCACGATACCGTATTCATCATTGTCATCGCGCTTGTCAACGATCAGCACGGGAGCGCCGGTTTCCTTCATCTTTGACAACGCCTGGTCGGCCATCATCATACCGTCAACCATTTGATAGTTGTCGGTCATCACATCCTTGACACGTACAGGCTCTTTGTCACTCATAATTTGTCCTCCACGATTTCATGTAATTTGTTTATTTGCAGGTTAACGCCCACGGCATCCTCGACATCCAGCTGAAAGGCAATCCCGGTTCCCGGGCCTTCATCGAACTTTCCTATAGCTGCAATGCTTTCAAGGATCTGCCGGCTCATATGTTCCTCGACCAGAAACATCAGCATGTCACGTTGTGTTTCCAGGTTCAGGCCAAAAAAAGTTTTTGCCGCCTGGATACCCTCGCCGCGTACCTGATTCAGTACCGTGGCACCGGTGGCGCCGGCCTTGCGGGCGGCATCCAGAACGGCATCGGTCCTCCTGTCCTCGACCAGTGCAATGATGAGTTTGAAATGCATAATGGCTTACCTCGCTTGCTACAGCTGTTGTTTAGTCTGAATCCTGTGTATCAATGTCTTGCTGTTTGTTCATGGCCCGGCGCACCCGCCACTCGCCAAGCTGCGCGTAGCCCATTACCGTGATAATGGGGAACAGGCTGGCGAAGGCAATCAGGCCAAAGCCGTCGAGCAACGGGCTGCGGCCGGGTATGGTGCTGGCCAGCCCAAGGCCAAGCGCTGCGACCAGTGGCACGGTCACGGTTGACGTGGTCACGCCGCCGGAGTCATAGGCCAGCGCGATGATCATGCGCGGTGCAAATACCGTCTGGATGACTACAATGATATAGCCGGCAATAATGTAGTAATGCAAGGGTGTGCCGGTGACGATCCGGAAGGTCCCGAGTGTGATACCGATGGCGACACCGATGGCCACGGCGGTACGCAGGCCCCAAACGGTGATTGCACCGCCGGAGACCTGTTGTGCCTTGATGGCAACGGCGATCAGGGCGGGTTCGGCTATGGTGGTGGAAAAGCCAATGGCGGCGGCAAACAGGTAGATCCACTTGTAATCATGCCATTGCAGGCTGTCGCCCACTACATGTACCGTGCTGCGGATAAATCCCGGGTCGGTGAGCTGCTGTGCCATGAGTTTGCCCAGCGGGAACAGTGCTTCCTCCAGGCCCACCAGGAACAACGTCAGGCCAATCAGTACATAAATGAAGCCCACCAGCACGCTTTTCAGGTTGGGAATATTTTGCCGCAGCACCAGCAGTTGAAAGCCGAAAATGATACCGGCAATCGGCAGTACATCGGTGATTGTGGACAGACCGGTCGCCAGCAAGTGATGCAGCAGTTCCATCAGATCAGCATGCCGTAGGCCATGACGAATATCATCGGTGTCAGGGACGCAAAGGCGATCAGGCCAAAGCCGTCGATCATGGGGTTGCGTCCCTTGATACTGCTGGCCAGGCCAACACCGAGTGCCGTGACCAGCGGTACGGTCACTGTCGAGGTGGTGACACCGCCAGAGTCATAGGCGATACCGATGATTTCCGGGGGGGCAAATACCGTCATGATGACTATCGCGATATAGCCACCCATAATTAAATACTGAATGGGCCAGCCACGGAGAATGCGATACACACCGGCAAGGATGGCCACGCCGACAGACAGGGCTACTGTCAGACGCAGTCCCAGTGCATAGCTGGCCATAGCGGATTGATCCTGTGCTATGTGTCCATCAGCAGCGGCGATCTTGGCGGCCTCGGCGGCGACGGCTGTCAGGGCCGGCTCGGCGATGGTGGTGCCGAACCCCAGCGAAAATGCGAACAGCAGAAGCCAGAAAAGATTGGCCTTGCGTGCAAAGGCATAGGCAATAGATTCACCAAGGGGGAACAGGGCCTGCTCCAGCCCGCGAATGAAAAAGGTCAGTCCGAGAATCACCAGCAGCGTGCCGGAGAGGATCTCGGCCAGGTCGGGCACCGGCTGCCGGATGACCACGATCTGAAAAAAGGCCACCACCAGTATGATGGGCAACAGATCACGCAGGCTGGAGAGCAGGGTAGCGAAAAAAGCACTTAACTGTTGCATGGCTGTCCCTGTCTCTGTCGAGGGTCGCTGTTACTAGCGGGAATGATCTGCAGCACGGGTCATTTAGACTGCATATACCTTCAGGATTCGCCATCCACCGGCTTGCCGGATAACACCTTCCAGCCGGTGAACATTGCCGAGATGAGGCCGCCGCCTTTGCGTACTTCGGTGAACACCACGGCAGCGATGTGGATGACAATAACAAACATCAGAGTAAAGGCAGTGTACAGGTGAATTTCGCCAAACGGTCCCTTGAAGGCCTTCAACCGGTCGAGTTTTTCTGTATCAACCCCAGCCGGATCATAGGGCACCAGGCTGTCAGGATCACTGCCCGGTGCGGCAACATAGTCAGCCACGTAGGCACCGAAGGGCGGATAGTAGATATCAGTCCCGGCGCGAATAAGTCCGGTGACGGCCATGATGATTAACAGCGCCAGCATTAGTGTAACGGCGAGACGCCCCAGCGGGTTATGGCCCAGAAACTGCTGCGGCTTGTCTGTGCCCAGTGAAGTCTTGTAGTCACGTACGGACTGCAGGAAACCCTTTCCGGGCAGGGTAGTGCCCCAGCGGGCAAAGTGATTGCCAATGAAGCCCCAAAGAATTCGAAATGCCAGGTTCAGGACGAAGACGTAGCCGATGATGACATGGACTTCCTTTAAACCGATTTTTGCCTCCACACTGGTGATGCCGAGTTCCTTCTTGTAGAGCATGATCAGCCCGAAAAGGATGAGGCCGATGATGGCGGTAAAGTTTATCCAGTGGAACAGCCGGGTTGGTAGATCCCATACTTTGTATGCCTTGAGGTTTGTTGTGTTCATAGAGCTTCCTTTTAGTGACGTGGCGATCAGGTGCAGATCCTATCACCATCTATTTCTGGCTGATTTGATCTGTGCCAGGTAAAGTCCAGGATGTTTTCACTTGTTTACTCCCTTCTGAAGTATACAAAGTCGGGGCGCTCCTGCCGAATGCGGTGAAAAATACCGGGCAGGAACACGATACCCATGAGCAGGGTAAGGACGCCGAGTATTGCCAGCAGCAGGTTGGCCCGATTGGCAAGTACAGCCATCCCGGTGCCGTAGGCCAGGGCGGCTGCCAGAATAAAGATCCAGTTAAACCAGTTGACGGCAGCAAAGACCTTGCCCTTGTCGCTGAGTTGTGGCCGCGACTGGATAAACGTCAACAGGGGTATCGAGTAGAATCCCGAGGTGATGCCCAGCAGGAAAAACAGGCTGAAGGCCATTATGCGGATTGCACTCGGTGCCGGCGGTATAATGCGTGCGTTTTCCAGCAGTTCAGGTGTCTGTTTGAGTTCGTTAAAGCGCAGGATGTCGTCAGCCGTCGGATGGTGCACCGGTAAGAATGCAAAGGCCAGCAAGCAAACGACCAGTAGTGTAAGTGCCGGGACAACCAGGCCCAGTCGTACCTTGCCATGTGACAATGTCGCGACCAGTACACTGCCGATGGCGATCCCCAGGGAGGTGGTGGCGATCAGCAGGCTGGTTTCAAGGTTATTCATGCCCAGTTGAAAACGCCCGAAGGCATTGATCGCAGTCAACGCCACACCACCGACAAACCAGAACCATGAATAGATCACCATGACACGCATCATAAGGCCATCATGGCTAAAGATATCCGTAAGGGTGCGCAGAATGCTGGTAAATGAGCGGGCCGTTATTTGCCGCTGTGGGTCGGCGGGCGGGTTCCTGGCGATTCCCAGTGAAACCAGTGTACCCAGCACGGCGATTGAAACCGTCACCAACCCGGCCAGGTAGTAGCGTCCGACCAGCAGGTCGGCCAGCAGTCCCGCCAGCGCCACGCCGAAAATGATGGCGAGAAAGGTGGTCATCTGTGTCAGGCCGGTTGCTGTGGTGAGATCGGCCGGACGTACCAGTTCGGGCAGGCCACCGTACTTGGGTGGGCCAAAAAAGGCACTTTGTGTCCCCAGTAGAAAAGTCACGGCGCCTAGCAGCCAGAGAGAAAGTGGTGCACTGCCGGAATCCGGAGGTGCTGAGGAGATCATTAAAAAGGCACCGACACCCAGCAGTGCAATGATGATCTCGGCAACCTTGCAGAGTACCATCAGGCGGCCCTTGCTGATACGGTCTGCGATATCCCCGGCGAGTCCAGAAAACAGCAGAAAGGGCAACGCGAACATAAACTGCACCACCGCCTGGTATTCCACGCCTGCCATCAGGTAACCCACACCCAGCAGCAACACCAGCTGCTTGAAGACGTTGTCGTTGAATGCGCCCAGCGACTGTGTTCCCAGGAAGCAGAGGAATGAGCGGTTCTTTACGGGCAGGGGTGGGAGTCTGGAGGTGTCTGCAGTGCCTGATGTCGCATTGGCAGGGACTTGCTTGGGCATTATTCTGTTATTCCTCCGGGCTGTTTTGGAACTTCGCCAGGTAATCAAGGTCTTCTGGTTGTATTCATACGGGTTTTCCTGCTTATGATTTGTTCAGAACTCGCCATCATTGTCCGCTAATAAACAGCATATGCCTTGAATTATTGAATGCAATAGGTTTACCCTCAAAAGTTATGAGTTGCCGGATGCGTAAATTCGTACTGATTCTTGTCACCCTTGCCCTGGCGATAGCGCCATTGCGTGCTGCGCTTGCGTTGCCGGTCATGGTGATTGCAGATGAACCAGACCACTGCGAACAGATGAAGGAAGGCATGCAGGATGTCGCTGTAGACAATCAGGATCATAGCTGTGACCAGGGCTGTGGCGGTGATTGTTGTGATGGTGCATGCAATGCCTGTGCACACGGTTCAATCGCACTATCAGGCCCTATTACTATTACGTCAGACAATCGCGACACCCATCTTAATAGTCGCGTCGCCTATGGCGTTTCCGGTCGCACAGTCCATCCACCCTTCCGACCCCCCATCCCTCTCCAAAGCTGATTCGGTTCACACCGAATACCCTTAACGACTGGCAGGATTGTCAGTCATAATGCTTTTTTTATGGCGTTGGAGAGTTGCCATGATTGTTTACCCGTTTATCCATAGGCACGGATGCAAGCCGCTGCTACTGATCCTTATGCTGTCAGTCGCATCCACTGTACAGGCTGATATTGATCTCAACGAAGCCATTCGGCTGGCATTAACAGACGACCCCGTTATTGCGGCCAGCCAGGCGCGTGCACAGGCATTCAGTGACAATGCCATCGCTGATGGGCAACTGCCTGACCCCAAGCTGAAAACCGGTATCTATAACCTGCCAGTGGATGATTTTGATCTCCACCGGGAGCCCTCGACCCAGTTTCGGCTGGGCCTGGTCCAGGATTTTCCGCGCGGTGACACACTGGAATTCAAGCAGAAGAAATCCGAATGGATGGCAAGCTCGGAGCAGGCAAAGACCGAGGCCGCACAGCGCATGCTGATTCGTGATGTGCGGAGGAATTTTCTGGAGCTCTATTACCAGTTGCAGGCAGAACAGGTCATCAGTGAGACCCGCGATCTGTTTGCGCAGCTGGTGGAAATCACCCAGGCACATTACGCAACTGGCCGGGTCAGACAGCAGGATGTGCTGCGCGCATCACTGGAATTATCCCGGCTGGATGACCGTACCACCCGCATCCGCAATGAAGCCGACAAGGGGCGTGCCGCACTGATGAAATGGATTGGTACTGCCGCCTCGTTACCCTTAGAGAATAACTTTCCGGAATTGCCGGCGCTTCCCCCAAAAACAGAAATCGAGACGGCACTCCCGCAACACCCGGTTATCCGTGTCGAGACGGCAAAATTTGAGGCGAGTAACCAGCAAATCCGGATTGCCCGCGAGCAGTTCAAACCGGCGTGGAGCGCCGGGCTGGAATATCGCAAACGCTTCGGTGATGACCCGAATGGTGACGATCGCGCCGATATGATGGCCGCCATGGTGACCGTGGAACTGCCCTGGTTCACGGAGAATCGTCAGGATAAACGCCTCTCCGCCAGTATCGAGCAGGCCGGGTCGGTGCAACTGCTTCGTGATGACAAGCTGCGTGAGCTAAAACAGATGCTGGCAACAGACTATGCCAACTGGCAACGTCTGGGGGAGCGCGCCGAGCTCTATGCATCACAGCTGTTACATGAATCCAGTGCCAATGCCCGGGCCTCGCTAAATGCCTACCAGAACGGCGTTACTGAATTTACTACCCTGATGCGTGCACGGATCACAGACCTGGATGTGCGCCTGGATGATCTGCGCATACGCGTGGACCGTGCCAAGTCACAGGCCAGCCTGCTCTACCTTGCAGGAGAAGGCCAATGAAACATCTAAACGCGTACACCCTGCCAGTCAGTCTCTTGCTTGTTACCTTGCTGGCACCCTTGACGGCTGCTGCAGACGGCGACCGGGAAATTCTTTACTGGGTTGCACCCATGGATGCCAACTACCGGCGTGACAAGCCGGGGAAATCTCCCATGGGTATGGAGCTGGTGCCGGTGTATGCCGGTGAGGCAGGCGGTGATGGCAGCCGCGTGACCATTGCGCCGGAAGTGGTGCAGAATCTGGGGGTACGCACTGCCGTTGCCGAGCGATCCAAACTCTGGCGCGGCATCGATACCGTTGGCTATGTCGACTATGACGAGTCGAAGGTCAGTCATATTCACTTGCGTACCGAGGGCTGGATCGAAGACCTGGTGGTGGAGTCTGAAGGTGAGCGGGTAAGCAAAGGGCAGCGCCTGTTCAATCTGTACTCACCGGAACTGGTGAATGCACAGGAAGAATTCGTGCAGGCCCTGAAGGTTGGCAACAAGGGTTTGATCAGCGCATCCCGCAGCCGGCTGAAGGCGCTTGGCGTACCGGACAGTCAAATCAAACGCGTGGAGAAGGAACGCAAGGCCCGCCAGACAATCCCTATTTATGCGCCGCAGGATGGTGTCGTGTCATCACTGTCGGTACGTGAGGGTATGTACATCAAGCCAGCCACCCGTGTCATGAGTCTTGCCGACCTATCCAGCGTGTGGCTGCTTGCCGAGGTATTCGAGCGTCAGGCTGACTGGGTCACAGTCGGCCAGCCCGCCGAGGTCAGTCTGGCCTTTTTGCCGGGTCGTACCTGGGAGGGCAAGGTGGAATACATCTACCCGAGCCTGGATCCGAAAACACGTACGCTGAAGGCACGGCTGCGATTTCCCAATCCGGATGAGTCCCTCAAGCCTAATATGTACGCCAACGTAAAAATCTACGGCGGTCCGAAGAACGACGTTGTTGTCGTCCCGATTGAAGCGTTGATCCGTACCGGGCGCCAGGAGCGGGTTATTCTTGCCCTGGGAGAAGGGCGTTTCGAGTCCCGACCGGTGCGTGCAGGTATCGAGAGCGGTGATTGGGTAGAGATCATTGAAGGCGTGGAAGCCGGTGAACAGATCGTTGTTTCAGGTCAGTTCCTGATCGACTCCGAGGCCAGCCTCAAGGCCAGCATGATGCGCATGACCCGTCCGCTAATGGATGAGCCGGACGACACACAGCCATGATTGAGCAGATCATCGGCTGGTCGCTGCGCAATCGCTTCATGGTGATCCTGCTCACCATGATTCTGACGGGCTGGGGCATCTATGCGGTAAAAAGCACGCCGCTGGATGCCATACCGGACCTTTCCGATGTACAGGTCATTATCAAGACCACTTATCCCGGACAGGCACCACAGGTGGTCGAGGACCAGGTCACCTACCCGCTGACCACTGCCATGCTCTCCGTGCCCAAGGCCGTCACAGTCCGTGGCTACTCCTTTTTTGGTGATTCGTTTGTGTACATCATATTTGAGGACGGTACCGATCCTTACTGGGCACGCTCGCGAGTACTGGAATACCTGAGCCAGGTGAGTAGCAAGCTGCCACTCGAGGCACGCCCGGAACTGGGCCCGGATGCCACCGGCGTCGGCTGGGTCTATGAATACGCACTGATTGACCGCAGCGGCCAGCACGATCTGTCGCAATTGCGCAGCCTGCAGGACTGGTTTCTGAAGTATGAACTGCAAACCGTACACGGCGTGTCCGAAGTGGCCACCATCGGCGGCATGGTCAAGCAATACCAGGTGGTGCTCGACCCGGACAAGTTACGGGCCTACGGATTGCCACTGTCAAAGATCAAGAGCGCCATCCTGCGCGGTAACCAGGAGGCCGGTGGCTCGGTCATTGAAATGGCGGAGGCCGAGTACATGGTACGTGCCACCGGTTATATCGATGAACTGGATGACCTGCGCCACATCCCGCTGGGGGTGAACGAGCGTGGTACCCCCATCCTGCTGGACGATGTCGCCGAAGTGCGACTGGGGCCACAACTGCGTCGTGGCATCGCCGAACTGGATGGTGAAGGTGAAGTCGTGGGTGGCGTGATCGTCATGCGCTTCGGCGAAAATGCTCTGCGTACCATTGAGGGCGTCAAGGGGAAACTTGCCGAACTGGCCAAGGGTCTGCCGGATGGTGTGGAAATCGTCGAGACCTATGACCGCTCGGCATTAATAGAGCGTGCCGTCGAGAATCTTAAAGGCAAGTTGCTGGAAGAGTTTATTGTGGTCGCCCTGGTCTGTGCCCTCTTCCTGTTTCACCTGCGTTCGGCGCTGGTGATTATTGTGTCACTGCCCGTCGGTATCCTTATTGCTTTTATTATCATGGAACGTATGGGCATCAATGCCAACATCATGTCGCTGGGCGGTATTGCCATTGCGATCGGAGCCATGGTGGATGCGGCCATTGTCATGATCGAGAACGTGCACAAGCACATGGAAAAAACCGAGGTCACGGATGACAACCGCTGGGACATTATGCGTCAGGCGGCGACGGAGGTCGGCCCGCCGCTGTTTTTCTCGCTGATGATCATCACGCTGAGTTTTCTGCCGGTGTTTACCCTGGAGGCACAGGAAGGCCGGCTGTTTGCACCACTGGCGTTCACCAAGACCTTTGCCATGGCCGGTGCTGCCATGCTGTCCATTACCCTGGTGCCGGTACTGATGGGCTATTTCATCCGCGGTCACATCATTCCCGAGGATAAAAATCCTGTCGATCGCGTCCTGATTGCCGGCTACCGTCCCTTTATTCATATGGTATTGAAGGCACCAAAGACGGTGCTGGGTATCTCCTTGCTGCTCGTCATCATCGGCATGTGGCCATTGACACAACTGGGATCGGAGTTCATGCCGGACCTGGATGAAGGCGATCTACTCTATATGCCAAGCACATTTCCAGCCATCTCGATTGGCAAGGCGCAGGAACTGCTGCAACAAACCGACAAGCTGATTAGCACGGTCCCAGAGGTCAAGCGGGTGTTTGGCAAAATTGGTCGCGCAGAAACGGCAACCGACCCGGCGCCTCTGACCATGGTCGAGACAACCATTCAGTTCAAGCCCAAATCAGAATGGCGACCGGGTATGACCATTGAAAAAATCAAGCGCGAACTCAATGACATTATCAGGCTTCCCGGTATTTCAAACATTTGGGTGATGCCGATCAAGAACCGCATCGATATGCTGGCGACCGGTATCAAGACACCGGTCGGTATCAAGGTTGCTGGTCCGAATCTGGATGAGATACAGAAAATCGGTAAACGTATTGAGGAAGTGCTCAAGGAGGTACCTGGCACCGTATCCGTATACTCCGAACGTGTCGCAGGCGGTCGCTATGTGACAGTGGATATCAACCGCCAGGCCGCTGCGCGCTTTGCACTGAATATCGCCGATGTTCAGGAGGTGGTACGCACGGCTGTGGGCGGCATGCGCGTGGCACAAACAGTGGAAGGTCTGGAGCGCTACCCGATCAACATTCGCTATCCGCGTGACGTGCGCGACTCGCTGGAAAAATTGCGTAACCTGCCCATCGTCACACCCACCGGCGCTCGCATCCCGCTGGCCGAGGTTGCCGACATTCGCATCGATCCGGGGCCGGGGCTTATTAAAACGGAAAATGCCCGCCTTAATGGCTGGACCTATATTGATATTGAAGGCCGCGATCTCGGTTCCTATGTCATTGAGGCGCAGCAGGTGGTCCATGAACAGGTTGATCTGCCGGCTGGCTACTCCATTGCCTGGTCAGGCCAGTACGAATACATGGTACGTGCCAAGGAACGACTGGCGATGGTGGTACCGGTCACCCTGGTTATTATCGTGCTGCTGTTATACCTGAATTTCCGCAATATGATTGAAGTCCTGATCATCATGGGGACCTTGCCGCTGGCACTGGTTGGAGGTTTCTGGCTACTGTACCTGCTGGGATACAACATCTCTGTCGCCGTCGGTGTCGGCTTTATCGCCTTGTCCGGTGTCGCCGTTGAGATCGGTGTGGTGATGCTGGTATACCTCAACCAGGCCCTGCAACACCAGCGGGAGGCTGCAGATCGTGAGCAACGACAACTGACGACAGCCGATGTCCGCAGCGCCGTCACGGCTGGTGCCCTGTTACGCGTTCGACCGATCATGATGACGGTGGCCGCCATCATCGCCGGTCTGTTGCCCATCATGCTGGGTAGTGGCACCGGTTCCGAGGTCATGCGACGCATCGCGGCCCCCATGGTTGGTGGCATGATCAGTGCGACTGTGCTGACACTGGTCGTGATCCCGGCAGTATTCCTGATCTGGAAACGGCACGGTGTCAAAAGCCTGGATTAGTGATTATGTGTACTAAATTCATTCTGTAGGAGTGAAATCAAGTGATAAAACAACTCACAGACCCTGTATGCGGCATGACGGTAACCCCGGCAAGCGAACACCACCATGCCTACCAAGACAGCGACTACTATTTTTGCAGCAAGTCTTGCCAGATGAAATTCACCGCTGACCCCGAGCACTATCTCAATCCACCCGAACCCGCCGCAGACACGAACGCCACAGACAGCCAGACCTACACCTGCCCCATGCACCCGGAGATACAACAGCCAGGGCCGGGGAGTTGTCCCAAGTGTGGCATGGCGCTGGAACCAGTCGCAGCAGGGGTTGAAGAGGACAGCAGTGAACTCGATGACATGACGCGGCGTTTCTGGGTGAGCTCCGTGCTGGCTCTGCCGGTACTGATGCTGGCGATGGTGGCGGACCTGGTACCTGCCTGGCTGCCCGACGGCCTGTCCATGAAAGCTGTGCAATGGATCGAATGTGTGCTGGCAACTCCGGTGGTGCTGTGGGGTGGTTGGCCTTTTTTTGTGCGCGGCTGGCAGTCGCTGGTGACCTGGAACCTGAACATGTTCACCCTGATCGGCCTTGGTGTTTCCGTCGCCTGGACCTACAGCGTGGTTGCACTGCTGTTTCCGGAAATCTTTCCGGCCGTCATGCAAATGGGAGGTGGTCTGGTAGCTGTTTACTTCGAGGCGGCAGCCGTCATCGTTGCATTGGTCCTGCTGGGGCAGGTGCTGGAATTACGCGCCCGCAGCCAGACTAACGCTGCCATCAGGATGTTACTCGGACTGGCACCCAATACCGCCCGCATTGTGCACGATGACGGGCGTGAGGAAGACATCCCGCTGGAACAGGTGCAGCCGGGTGACCTGCTACGTGTACGCCCGGGTGAAAAGGTACCGGTAGACGGTCTGGTCACTGCTGGCAATAGTGCGGTGGATGAATCCATGATCAGCGGCGAGCCCATCCCGGTGGAAAAGATCAGCGGTGAAAAACTGATTGGCGCAACGGTCAATGGCACTGGCAGCCTGCTGATGCGTGCAGAAAAAGTCGGTAGCGATACCTTGCTGTCACAGATTGTACACATGGTCAGCGAGGCACAACGCTCCCGTGCGCCTATCCAGAAACTGGCTGACGTCGTGGCCGCTTATTTTGTGCCTGCGGTGGTGGGTGTGGCAGTCATTGCCTTTGTCGTCTGGGGTGTCTGGGGTCCGGAGCCGCGACTGGCGCATGCCATCGTCAATGCGGTTGCCGTTTTGATTATTGCCTGTCCCTGCGCACTGGGACTGGCCACCCCAATGTCCATCATGGTGGGTACCGGCAAGGGTGCGACCCTGGGCGTGCTGATCAAAAATGCCGAGGCACTGGAGATACTGGAAAAAGTCGATACCCTCGTGGTCGACAAGACCGGTACGCTGACCGAGGGCAAACCCGGACTGGTTGCGTTACAGGCCAGCAACGGCTTTACAGAAGATGAAGTACTGCAACTGGCGTCCAGTCTGGAGCGGGCCAGTGAACATCCGCTGGCCGCAGCCATTGTGCGTGGCGCAGAAGAGCGGGGCCTGAGCTTGAATCAAACTGAACATTTCGAGTCTGTCACCGGCAAGGGTGTAAGCGGCACCGTGAATGGACGCACGGTGGCACTGGGTAATATCAAGCTGCTTGAGGCGCTCGGCATCGATCCGGGTGTCCTGCTACAGCAGGCGGAGACCGGACGTGCAGAGGGCCAGACCGTCATGTTTGTGGCTGTCGATGGGCAGGCCGCCGGACTGATCTGTGTGGCAGACCCCATCAAGGACTCCACAGCGGAGGCCATCCATGATTTGCACGCAGAAGGTGTCAAGGTGGTCATGCTGACTGGCGACAGTCGCACCACGGCCGCGGTGGTTGCAGGCACGCTTGGTATCGACCGGGTAGAAGCCGAAATTCTGCCGGAGCAGAAGGCGGAAATCGTCAGGCAGTTGCAGGCCGAGGGACACATTGTTGCCATGGCTGGCGACGGTATCAATGATGCCCCGGCGCTGGCGCAGTCACATGTGGGTATCGCGATGGGCACCGGCACGGATGTGGCGATGGAAAGCGCGGGTGTGACTCTGGTCAAGGGTGACTTGCGCGGCATTGTGCGGGCACGCCGCCTGAGCCGTGCCGTGATGCAGAATATTCGACAGAACCTGTTCTTTGCCTTTATCTATAACTCGCTGGGCGTGCCGGTGGCGGCCGGTGTGCTCTACCCGGTGTTCGGCCTGCTGCTGTCACCCATGCTTGCCGCAGCCGCGATGAGTTTCAGTTCGGTGTCGGTGATTGCTAATTCGTTACGCCTGCGCAGTGCACGCATCTGACGCATTGTAATAGCAGATTAATACTCTGTTGCTCAAGAAAAATACGACAGGAAGAACAGCTCGGGCAGCAGGACCTATTCGAACACAAGAGTCCTGTTTTCATAGACCATGATGTTGTGGTGCAGATGGTGCCATACGGCACGGGCCAGTACCATCTTCTCGAGATCGCGCCCCTTGCGGATCATGTCCTCGACCGAATCCTCGTGGCTCACGCGCACCACGTCCTGCTCAATAATCGGTCCGGAATCAAGTTCGGCGGTTGCATAATGACTGGTGGCGCCGATGATCTTCACCCCCCGGTCATGCGCAGAATGGTAGGGCCGGGCGCCAGGAAACGCCGGTAGAAAGGAATGATGAATATTGATGATGCGGTCGGGGTAGTTGCCGATAAACCCGTTACTCAGAATCTGCATGTAGCGCGCCAGTACGATGAAATCGATCCGGTACTGCTGCAACAGTTCAAGCTGTTTGCGCTCCTGTGCCGCCCGGTTCTCCCCGGTGACCGGCAGGTGTACATAATCGATACCCAGACGTTCGGCCGCGGTCTGCATGTCGGTATGGTTACTGATAATCAGGGGGATCTCGACCTGCCACTCGCCGGCCTCGTAGCGGGCCAGGGTATCGTAGAAGCAGTGCGGCTGTTTTGACACAAACAGGGCCATGCGCGGTACTTCATCCGAGAAATGCAGCCGCCAGTTCATCGAGTAACGCTTTGCCACAAGGGTTTCGAAGTACTCACCAATCTTCCGGTCAGCAATAACAAAGTCATGCAGGTCCCATTCGACGCGCATAAAAAAGACCTGACGCTCGGTATCCACGTGCTGGTCCAGATACAGGATATTGCCGCCGTTCTTGAATATGTACTCGGTGATTGATATCACAATCCCCTTCTGATCCGGGCAATGAATCAGCAGGATTGCCGACTTTGATGTCGCGTTGTTCACGTCAGCAAACTGAAAGAGGGGCAGAGCGATGAAGTCTCATTTACTCCGCCCCCGGTTGATTTCAATCGACTTTAATGATGCCGCAGGCGTCGCGAGAACCGCCGGCGCAGCCTTTCTTGAGATCGCTCTCCTGGTCGCAGTAGGTATCTTCATTGGTATGAATGATAAAACTGCTGCCATCGGCATCAAACAGGGTAAGACGACCCGGTGACAAGGTAACCCGGTTGGTCGTGTGCTTCATGGAGCCCTTGCCGTTCTTTACATCGATGTTGATAAGATCACCCATATGATACGGGTGATTGATGTCAGCTGCGGGAACCTGGTCGCCCGCGCTATCCGGTCGCGTCTGACCAAAAGGCCCCGGATCATGGTGACCCCTGGCAGCGCCGCAGGGTTCACAGGCGGCCGTTTCGTGAATGTGCACCGCATGCTTGCCATCGGACAAACCCGCTACTTCAAAATGGATAATAACTTCCTTGATGCCTTCGTCCGTCATCTCTTCGGTGAGTGTCGCGCGCCCCGAAATGCCGGCGTCTGTACAGCCTTTAATGTCGGCCGTGGCCGTGAGTGTGGCGGCAGCAGCGGGTAGCGAAATACAGGTCAATGCAGCCGCAGCAAACAAGGAAACCCAGGTGGTACTAGCTGCTTTTAGCGGTGTTTCGATCATCAGTGACTCCTCCTTTCTATATTTATTTGACTGACTTTTTGGAGCATACACCCGGCAAGCATATGTAACCAAACGATTATATAACGGTTTGAGACAGTCGCAGTCATGACGGCCTGCACTGTTCCGCAGGGGCCCGGGGTTGCAGATTGGCGGAGCAGAGACCCGGATGGTAATGTTGGCCGCCACTAATAGTGGGAAACTGCGGACGGATTCTTTATGTCGAGACATGCTGCATTTCCGGGTTTCCCGGAGGACTTGTTCCTGTTTCTACGGGCGCTTTCCGAGAACAACAATCGCGACTGGTTCAATGCGCACAAGGATCGCTATTACACGGCTGTCGTTGACCCGGTCTGCGATTTTATCGAGGCCATGCGTCCCGGATTGCAGGCAATATCGACACACTATGTTGCCGATTCCCGGCCACACGGTGGCTCCATGTTTCGTATTTACCGGGATATACGCTATACAAAAGACAAGCGGCCTTACAAGGAAAATGTCGGTTGCCAGTTTCGTCACGAGGCCGGCAAGGATGCGCATGCAGCAGGGTTTTATGTGCACATCGCCAATGACGAGATCTTCTTCGGTGGTGGTGTGTGGACACCGCCCAATACGGTGCTCGGCAAGATCCGTGACGCCATTGTTGAACAGCCTGACCGCTGGAAGAAGATCACCCGGAACAGGGCGTTTATACAGCGTTTCGGTGCTGTGCATGGCGATGCGCTGAAGCGTCCACCGCGCGGTTATGATGCCGACCATCCGTACGTCGAGGACCTGAAGCGCAAGACCTTTTTTGCCATGCAGCCGGCTTCCAGGGAGCTGGCCACTTCACCCGAATTTATTAACGAGGTGAGCCGCGCCTTCAAGGCGGCAAGCCCGTTAATGGCGTTTCTTGCCAATGCGCTTGAACTTCCCTATTAGGCTGACCTGAAAAGTTTATCTTGAGAATTTTTACAGCAGATGGCCAACGGGGGGCGGTCTGCAGTTACAGAGGAGCAATGTCCGTGGATTTCAACGAGTTTATACTGGCCAATGAAGTGCCCATCCGCCTGAGTTTTTTCCTTGGCATCTTCGCCGCCATGGCGCTGTGGGAAATCGTCAGTCCCCGGCGCTACTTGCGGACTTCAAAGGCCATCCGCTGGGGCAACAACCTTGGCCTGGTTTTTTTTAACAGCTTCATGCTACGCCTGGTGTTTCCGGCAGCGGCCGTGGGTATGGCCGTGTTTGCCAGCGAACAGGGTTGGGGATTGTTCAACTATGTTGATGCCCCGTTCTGGGTGATGGTGCTGGCCTCCGTTGTCATTTTGGACTTTTTCATCTGGCTACAGCACGTGATGGTCCATGCCGTCCCCTTACTCTGGCGTCTGCACCGTGTGCACCATGCAGACCTCGATTACGACGTGACCACCGGGGCACGCTTTCATCCCCTGGAGATCCTGCTCTCCATGCTCATCAAGTTTGCCGTGATCATGCTGCTGGGTCCACCGGTGGTGGCCGTGGTGATTTTTCAAGTGGTCCTGAATGCAACCGCCTTGTTCAACCATGGCAATGTACGGCTGCCAAAAACCCTGGACCGGTATCTGCGCCTGATCGTTGTGACGCCGGACATGCACCGGGTGCATCATTCCGTTGAAGACGACGAGACCAACAGTAACTTCGGCTTTAACCTGCCATGGTGGGACCGCCTGTTTGGCACCTACCGGGCGCAACCGCGTGCCGGACACGAGGCCATGACCATCGGCATCCATACCTTCCGCGAGGACAAGTGGTGCAGCTGGCTGCCGGGCATGCTGGCCATTCCCTTTGTGGGCAAGGTGCAGGACTATGCTATCAACCGCCGTCAGTGGGGTGATGGGCATGAACAGTAATCGCCTCATGCGCATCGTATTATTCCTCGGGCTACTGGTGGCCGTTACGCTGGCCATACTCTACCGCGACCAGTTTGACGCCGCCGCGCTCGAGGCCTGGGTGCGCGACGCAGGACCAGTGGCACCGCTGCTGTTTGTGCTGCTTTATGCAGTGGCAGCCATCCTGTTTCTACCCGGCACGGTCTTCACGCTGGCCGGTGGTGCCCTGTTTGGGCCCGTACTGGGTACCCTGTACAACCTGACCGGTGCCACGCTGGGCGCCACCCTGGCCTTCCTGGTTTCGCGTTACCTGGTCGCCGACTGGGTTGCCGCCAGGGCCGGCGGTCGCGTGAAGCAGCTGATCAACGGCGTCGAGGGTGAGGGCTGGCGCTTTGTTGCCTTTGTGCGGCTGGTGCCGTTGTTCCCGTTTAACCTGCTGAACTACGCACTGGGGCTGACACGCCTGCGGTTGCTGCATTACATCATTGCCACCTTCGTGTTCATGACGCCAGGCGCGATCGCCTACACCTATCTGGGTTATGCCGGGCGCGAGGCAGTTGCCGGTGGTGAGGGCATGATCCAAAAAGGGATGCTGGCACTGGCATTGCTGGCCGTGGTCACCTTCCTGCCGCGCCTGATCGGCAACCTGCGCCGTGGTCCGACCATGAACACGGAAGAACTCAGGCGGCGTCTGACGACTGACAGGGATTTGCTGGTACTCGATGTTCGCACTGCTACAGACTTCGTCGGAGAACAGGGACATATCGAGGCAGCCTTCAATATCCCGGTAGAAGACCTGCAACAGCGCATGGATGAGATTGGAAATCACCTTGAACAACCGGTGGCGATAGTCTGCCGGACGGACAAAAAGTCTGCAAAGGCGGCACTGTTGCTGACGGAAAAGGGTTTCGCTGACGTGCATGTGGTGCGCGGCGGCATGACAAAGTGGCTAGAGGCGGGTCTGCCGGTTGTCCGATAGCAGTGATGAAGAGTCGCCCGTAACAGGCGGGTCGTTTCTGTAGTGACTAACGCCAACCCTGTGACATCGCCTGAATGCCCCTGTTTAGAGCGGTTGCAGCAGGTTGGCGATCAGGCCCGTCCAGCCTGTCTGGTGCGATGCACCGAGCCCGCGCCCGTTGTCACCGTGAAAATATTCGTGGAACAGCAGGTAGTCCCGGAAGTGAGGGTCGGTCTGGAATTTCTCACTGTCACCGAACACGGCCCTGCGTCCCTGCTGATCACGTAAAAACAGTTTGCCGAGCCGCTGCCTTAGTTCCAGCGCCACCTCCTTCAAGCTGACAGTTTCGCCCGAGCCGACCGGATATTCGATCCTGAAGTCATCACCATAATAATCATGCAACCGCAGCAATGATTCAATCAACAGGTAATTGACCGGAAACCAGATCGGACCACGCCAGTTGGAATTGCCGCCAAAGAGCTCGCTTTCCGATTCACCGGCTTCATAGGATATGCGGTAATGTTCATTGTTCATATTGAATTCGAAAGGCTCTTCGCCGTGCTGTCGCGACAGCGAGCGGATACCGTAATCCGACAGGAAGCGGGTTTCCTCCAGCATGCGCGCCAGTAAATCGTGGATTCGCTGCCCACGCAGCAGCGATAGCAACATGCGCCGGTGCTGGCCGGGTTCTGTCCAGTGCGATACCAGGTTGGCAAGATCCGGACGATACTTCAGGAACCAGCGCAGGCGACCGGCGAACGCCGGCAGTTCACTGGCATACCTCGAGTCCAGTACCTCGACGGCAAACAGCGGAATCAGCCCGACCATGGAGCGTATCCTGAGCGGCACCCGGGTACCGTCAGGGAAACTGAGCACATCATAGTAGAAGCCGTCTTTCTCGCTCCACATCCCCTTGTCCGCAACACGTTTTTCCATTGCCTGCGCCACGTAGAGAAAGTGCTCGAAAAACTTGGTGGCAATATCCTCGTAGACGCGATTGTGTGACAGTGCCAGCTGCAGGGCGATATGCATCATATTCAGGCAATACATCGCCATCCAGGCGGTACCGTCTGCCTGGTTGATATGACCGCCATCGGGCAACGGCTTGCTGCGATCGAAAATACCGATATTGTCCAGACCGAGAAAGCCGCCGTGAAAGATGTTGTTGCCCTCGGCGTCCTTGCGGTTGACCCACCAGGTAAAGTTAAGCAGCAGCTTGTGGAAGACGCGTTCCAGAAACTCCAGATCGCCCTTGTCGCCACGTTGTTGCCGGTCGATCTGGAACACACGCAGGGTGGCCCAGGCGTGTACCGGTGGATTCACATCACCGAAGTTCCACTCGTAGGCCGGCAGTTGCCCGTTGGGATGCATGTACCATTCACGTGTCAACGTGACCAGCTGACGCTTGGAAAATTCCGCATCGACCAGGGCAAAAGGAATACAGTGAAAGGCCAGGTCCCAGGCTGCATACCAGGGATACTCCCAGGTATCGGGCATGGAGAGAATATCAGCGTTGTTAAGATGCTCCCAGTCGCTGTTGCGCCCTGTTAACCGTTCCCGGGGTGGAGCGGGTTGCCCCGGGTCACCGTTCAGCCACCGGGTGATGTCAAAATGATAATACTGCTTGCTCCAGATCATGCCGGCCAGCGCCTGGCGCTGTACGTTGCGTGCATCTTCGTCGTGCAGATCCTGCTGTAGATATCCGTAGAAGAGCTCGGCCTCATCATGGCATTGTTCGAACTGTTGATCGAAGTGCGCGAATGGCACCGCTTTACCGGACAGGGTGTCCTTGCACAGGCGCAGGCGTAGCTGCCGGTTCGCACCGGGTGGAATGTCCATTGAATAATGAATGGCAGCACGGGTGCCGGTGCGGGTGCTGTTGACGGCGGTATGGATACCCTCCACCAGGTAGTCGTTGAAGGCATCCTTGAAGTAGCCCGGTGCATTTGGCTTATTGCCAAGGCGGCGAAGGTTGGTGTCGTTGTCGCAAAACAGCAGCGACGGCTGGCCATCGGCATACAGTTGCCATTGTCCGAGGTCGGGATGCTCGGCAACAATTCTGTTATCACCCTCGGCGTACAGCAGCGGCCGCTCATCAGTGCGGCCCCATGACCAGGTGTTACGAAACCACAACAGTGGCAGCAGGTGGATGGTCTCGATATTCGGCCCGCGATTATGCACATTAATGCGCATCAGGATGTCGTCGGGTGCTGGCCTGGCGTACTCGACGAACACGTCAAAATAACGGTCCTCGTCAAAGATGCCGGTATCGATGAGTTCGAACTCCCGGTCCTGCTTGCCACGCGCGGTGTTCTCCGCTACCAGTCGCTGGTAGGGAAATGCGGCCTGCGGATACTTGTAGAGCATCTTCAGGTAGGAATGCGTGGGTGTGGCATCGAGGTAGTAATAAATCTCCTTGACGTCCTCGCCGTGATTACCCTGTGCGTTGGTCAGACCAAACAGGCGTTCTTTAAGAAACGGATCCCGGCCATTCCACAGGGCAAGTGACAGGCACAGTCGCTGTTGATCGTCACTGATGCCGGCGATGCCGTCTTCGCCCCAGCGATAGGCGCGCATGCGTGCCATGTCGTGACTGAAATCATTCCACGCCTCGCCGTTGCGGCTGTAATCCTCGCGCACCGTTCCCCACTGGCGCTCGCTGAGATACGGGCCCCACTGCTTCCATGTCTTGTCACCGTTGCGGTCTTCTTCGAGGCGCTGGTGTTCGGGAGTTGCTGCTGTCATTGAACCTCAGAAGTCTCTATTCAATCTCGGCAGCTGCGAACACGGCAGGGCCGTACAGTGCCGTGCGCTCGTTGAGTATTACCTTGACCGGCATGTCGCGCATCCGCTGTTCCATACGTCCCTTTGAGCAGAATCCTCTCAGGAAGGTCGCTTCGCGGAAGCGCTCGAGATTCTTCGGTGCTATGCCACCGCCGATATAAACGCCCGCGGTGGCCATGATCTTCAGGGCATGATTGCCTGCTTCCACGCCGTACAGGTACACGAACAGGTCGAGAGCCTCGCAGCACACCGGGCAACGGCTGGCCTGTGCCGCTTTGGAAATTGCCGCCGCCTGATCGCCTGTCTGCATGTCTTCGGCGAGCCAGGCGGGTGTTTCCGAGCCACGGTAGTTGCGTAAAAACTCGTAGATATTTACCAGTCCCATACCCGAGAGCACACGCTCCCAGCTAACATGTGAATAACGCTGTTTCAGGTGTCGCAACAGGTCGATTTCAAGATCGGAGTTGGGTGCAAAATCACAGTGCCCGCCTTCGGAGGCAAAGGGCCGGTGGCGTTCACCGTTCCAGAAGAGGCCCGCCTCGCCAAGACCGGTGCCGGCGGAGATAATCGATGCATTGCCGTTCGGATCCGGGTTACCTGCGTTGAGCACACAGAAATCCTTTTCCTGCAGCGCACTGATGCCCCAGGCGTTGGCTTCCAGGTCATTCATCAACCAGACCTTGCGAAAACCAGCATCGTCGCTCAGTCGTTGTGCATCCACCAGCCAGGGCAGATTGGTGGTTGCAGCCTTGCCGTTGCGCACGGGCCCGGCGACACCAAAACTGGCCCAGTCGCAGGCATGATCCTGTTGCGCAACAAACTGGCGCACAATCTCATCAAGCGAGCCATACTGCTGGCTGGGATATTTCTCCAGCACCAGTACTTCCAGCCGGCTGCCCTCGACCTCGAAGATGGCAAGAGATGTCTTGGTGCCGCCGACGTCTCCTGCCAGTACCCTCACTGCGCCACCCGCCACTTGTAACCGTCACGGTTCAACAGTTCCTCGGCATCTTCCGGCCCCCAGCTGCCTGCCGGGTAATTCGGAAAGCTGCGCGGTGGCAGGGCCTGCCAGATGTCAAGTATTGGCTGTATCAGTTCCCAGCACACCTCGATATAGTCAGCACGCTTGAACAGGGTCGCATCTCCACACAGGCAGTCATAGATCAGGGTTTCATAACCACTGGCCGTGGTGGACTCGTCGAAGTAGTCATCGTAGTCAAAGTCCATGCACACCCGGGACACATTGAACACAGTGCCGGGTACCTTGGCATTGAATTCCATGCTGATGCCCTCGTTGGGCTGTATACGCAGCACCAGCTGGTTGGAGCCGATATCCTTGCGCCGCTGCAGTGCACCACGAAACAGCATGTTGGGTGCATGCTTGTACTGGATCACGATTTCGGAATAACGTCCCGACATTCGCTTGCCGGTACGCAGATAAAAAGGCACGCCGGCCCAACGCCAGGAATCGATCATCAGCTTCATGGCAACAAAGGTTTCCGTCGGTGAATCGTCGGCAATACCCGGTTCGTTGCGATAGGCGCGTGCAGGATCACCGCTGGCCATTATACCCTCACCGTACTGACCACGGACCGTATCGCTTAACACCTGCTCCGCAGCAAAGGGCTGTATCGCCTTGAGCACCTTGATCTGTTCATCACGTATGGCATCGGCATCGAAGGAGTTGGGTGGTTCCATGCCAACCACCGACAGCACCGCCAACAGATGATTGACAATCATGTCTCGCAGTGCGCCCGCCTCTTCGTAATAAGAGGCACGGTCTTCAACACCGAGAGACTCGACCACGGTAATCTGCACGTTATCGATGTAACGGTGATTCCATATCGGCTCGACCGTGCCGTTGCCGAAACGGTATGCCATGATGTTCTGCACCGTCTCCTTGCCCAGGTAGTGGTCGATGCGATAAATCTGCTGCTCTGTAAAACTCCGGTGCAGGGTTATGTTCAGCTCCCTGGCGGATTCCAGATCCCGGCCAAAGGGTTTTTCAATAATGATGCGTCGCCAAAGATTGCCGCTTTCTTCTGTCAGCCCGGCCTTGCCCAGTTGCGTCGCGATCACAGCAAAGAAACTGGGAGGGGTCGCCAGATAGAATAGGTAATTACCCGGTGTGCCCTGTTCCCTGTCCACCTCAAGCAGCAGCTTTTTAAGCTGACTGTAACTTTCCGCATTACGGAAATCGCCTGGCATGTAGTAGGCCTTGCCGATATTGGCATCCCATAACTCCTGGTCAAAGCCTTTACCAACAAAGGAACTGATCTCCTGGTTCAGGGTTTGCCGATAGCGCTCACTGTCCATTTCCACACGGTCAATACCAACCATGGCAATCTGTGAAGACAG
>Ga0316189_10001527_pt1 | contig 22906 bp, 20 predicted proteins | sample LowCovwburrow_MG_FD_204930 | JGI IMG/M metagenome (GOLD analysis project Ga0316189, IMG submission 204930) | Coastal sediment microbial communities from Maine, United States - Lowes Cove worm burrow | ecosystem: Environmental > Aquatic > Marine > Coastal > Sediment | place: USA: Maine... | reverse complement strand
TCGCTAACAATGTCACTGTTTCTAGGATGAGGTTAACGGGCAGTGCCATTTTGCCAAAAGGTTCAAAAGCTAGTTCACCAAAAAATCCGCCCGCACCTTTAATCTTAAAGCTGTAGTACAGCATCAGACCAAAGACCACCAACGCCATACCCATGGTCGCGTTTGGATCCGTACTTGGAACAACCTTGAAAAAGACATGATGGGGATCTGCACCAAATAATGCGGCGCCTTGCGCGACGGCTAATGGCAAAATATCAACCGGTATCAGATCCATTAAGTTCATTAAAAAGATCCAGACAAAAATGGTCAGTGCAAGCGGTGCAACCAGATCATTTTTACCACCACTGAATGAACCACGAACAGTATCGTTGATAAAGTCGATAATCATTTCAGCGAAATTTTGTACTGGGGAAGGGACGCCGGTGGAAATTGTCTTTGCAACACTTCGGAAAAACCACATCATCAGTGAACCGAGTACGATGGACATTATCATCGTATCAACATTAATCGCCCAGAAACCCATCTGCGTTGCTTCTTGAGCTGACGTTGCAAAACCCCACTCACCTGTTGGAGCCCAAGCACCAGATACGGTTTCTACTTGTTTCTCACCATAAGTGAGGTTTTGTAAATGATGCTTGATATAGCTTGATGTAGTAATCGATGATTCACTAGCCATTTTTGGTCTTAAGTCCGATTATAATTTCCAAACAACACAATAACTTGCGCTACTATAAAGCCTACTAACAACATCATTGCTGACGGTTTCAAAACTGAAAACCCAATAGCAAACAAAATGATGGTCAGTGCCCAACGTTCAGCAACACAACGATACACCCTACCTAAATTCTTACCTGCATCTGCTTTAGCAAACTTTGCAGCTGCCAACAAATGCCACCTTTGCAATAAGGTATTGGCTATCGCGATACCACCGCCAAAACAATAAGCGATACTCGCAGCCATTCCCTGCCAGAGAAAGATGATTGAAACTGTTATTACCAGCGCGATGATCTGCAACTTCAGCAGATGATTGATAGGCTCAACTCTCACTAAACCGTCGATCGTCTTCACTGGGTTTTAATTCTTACCTAGATAAACCACGGCATTATATAGAGCAGGCCATTACTGGGTCAATTAAAATCGTTGATTTACTTTATTTTTTTTACAATCTTTTTCAAATCATCAACATTAGCATAATCAATAATCAGTTTACCTTTACCACTCACCGTATGCTTGACTGAAAAAGGGTGGTCTAACTTCTGCTTGATCACTCGCTCAATTTTATCAAGCTCCGCAAGTAAAGAATCTTCATATTGCGGCTTTTCTTTTGCCGGACGCAATAAGCGCCTGATCAATTGTTCTGTTTCTCGAACAGATATACCACGCTCAACAATATTCTTTGCTGTATCGGATTGCAAAACCCCATCTAGCGGTAATAAAGCACGGGCATGGCCCATTTCAAGGTCACAATTTTCAACCAATCGTTTGACATCTTCATTAAGATTTCGTAGCCGCAATAAATTAGACACCGCTGCCCGCGAACGACCTACAGCTTCAGCCGCCTCTTGATGTGTCATTGAAAACTCTTCCCGTAAACGATGCAAAGCATTAGCCTCTTCCATCGGGTTTAAGTTTTCTCTTTGAATATTTTCAATCAGTGCCATTGCAATCGCATTACGATCCGGCACATCTCTCACTAAGGCTGGAATGGCCTCCAAACCCACCAATTTTGATGCCCGCCAGCGTCGTTCCCCTGCGATAATTTCATAATGACCGTCATCAACCGGACGAACAACAATAGGCTGTACCAAACCTTGGGCCCGAATCGAGTCTGCCAACTCTTCAAGCGACTCTTGTGACATATCAACACGTGGCTGATACTTGCCAGGTTTAATCATATCCAGAGGGAAATATTGCAAACTATCACTGATGCCTTCGCCCTGATGGTCAACATCCGCCAATAAGGCATCTAAGCCCCTACCTAACCCTCTTTTTTTAGTCGCCATTACTGTGCCTATCTAAATTATTTCAAAGACTAGTTTAACTTTTTTCACGTCGCATAAACTCACTTGCTAGCGCCAAATAGGCAATTGAGCCACGTGATGAACGATCGTAGCTTACCACGGGGATACCATGGCTTGGGGCCTCGGCTAAGCGTACATTCCTAGGAATAAGAGAATGAAATACTTTTTTCTCAAAATGGCTTATCAATTGCCTAGAGACCTGATTAGCAAGGTTATTTCGAGCATCAAACATCGTTCGAAGCAAGCCTGTAATTTCTAATGTTGGATTGGCACGTTGCTTAACACGCTCAACCGTTTTCAATAATGATGATAAGCCTTCCAAAGCATAGTATTCACATTGAATGGGAATAATCACTCCTTTTGACGCAACCAAGGCATTCAAGGTCAACATACTCAAAGAAGGTGGGCAATCAATCAAAATAAAGTCGTAATTTTCGCGTACAGGCTCCAAAGCTAATCGAAGTCGGTGTTCACGTAAATCTTCATCCAATAATTCAATTTCAGCCGCGGTTAAGTCCGAATTAGTCGGCATCACATCAAAGTTAAAATCATCACGCTTTACAATCACATCAGCCGCTGTCGCCTCGGTCATGATCACGTCATAACTACTTTTCTCGAGTACCGCTTTGTCAATGCCGCAGCCCGTAGTCGCATTACCTTGCGGATCAAGATCAACCAACAATATTTTTTTACCATTTTCAGCTAATGATGCTGCCAAATTAACGGTGGTGGTCGTCTTGCCCACCCCGCCTTTTTGATTCGTCACAGCAAAAACATTACCCATTCAAACAACCTTTTATTCTAAAAATCACTCGCTTCTGACCAACTCAACCAGGTGCCGCTGACCATCAGAGCCCGGTACCTTCAAGGCGTGTATCGCTTCAAGCCTGAAGCCACCCGCTAGCTGCTGCAATTCCTGTTCAGGATAAACACCTTTCATTAACAACAGTCTGCTCGCATCATGGCAGTGTCGCTCGGTTAAATCAATAATGTCACCGATTGTCGAAAAAGCCCGTGCCGTTACCAGATCAAACTGCGACAAATTAGCCTGCTCAATGCGTGCATGAACTACCGTCACATTGTCTAAACCTAACTCTGCCTTCGCCTGTTGTAAGAAGCGAGTCTTTTTTGAATTACTATCCAATAAAGTCACCGCTAATTCCGGCATCGCAATAGCAATAGGAATGCCAGGCAAACCACCGCCTGAACCCACATCAAGCAATGAAAGACCCGATAGAAAAGGCAAGATAGCCAAGCTATCCAATACATGTCGGCTCACCATGTCATCAATATCACGTACAGATGTTAGGTTATAAACCTTATTCCACTTAGCCAATAATTGAACATAAGCCAACATTTGCTGTTGCTGCTTCGACGACAGTGTCAGCGCTAAATCATCACAACCTTGCTGTATTTGTTGCAGCAATGATGCCGCCATCAACTGGCTTCGCTTTGATCATGATGATCGCCATGGTCACGTTTTAAATGCACCAATAATAAGGATACTGCCGCTGGCGTCACACCCGAAATACGCGCAGCTTGTCCCAAACTATTCGGCCTCGCATTAGCCAATTTCTCGCGAACCTCATTCGACAAGCCTCGGACATTATCGTAATTCATATCATCTGGTAAAACCGTGGTTTCATGCCGTTGTAGACGATCAATTTCATTTTGTTGCCGGTTGATATAACCGGCATATTTCGTCCGAATAACAACTTGGTCTGCGACGACATCATCAACGGCCTGATCTTCACCTAATAAGGTTAATAAGCCGGCATAATCCACACTCGGACGACGTAATAAATCCATCGCCGTACTGGCTTTCTTCAGCGGTTCACCTAATACCGACTCAGCCACAGCCTGATCGGTCTTCTCTGGGCTAAACATTACGGCATCAAGCCGTGTGATTTCTGCTGTCACCGCATCTTGTTTCTGATTAAAGACCGCCCAACGGTGATCATCGACTAAGCCTAATTCTCGACCTGTCGGCGTCAGCCGTAAATCAGCATTGTCTTCGCGCAATAACAAACGATACTCCGCTCGGCTGGTGAACATCCGGTAAGGCTCTTGGGTGCCCGATGTAATCAAATCATCAATCATCACACCGATATAAGCTTCATCACGGCGTGGTGACCACGGCGCCATCTCACGGACTTGTAAACCCGCATTTAAACCCGCAATCAAGCCCTGTGCTGCTGCCTCTTCGTAGCCTGTTGTACCATTAATTTGACCAGCAAAAAACAAGCCGGCCATATATTTTGTCTCTAACCACGGCTGCAAATCACGTGGGTCAAAATAATCGTATTCGATGGCATAGCCCGGACGCGTAATATGTGCATTTTCTAAGCCCTTCATTGACCGTACAATCTGATATTGCACATCAAACGGTAAACTGGTTGAAATACCATTCGGATACACTTCACCGCAGTTTAAACCTTCAGGCTCAAGGAAAATTTGATGGGATTGTCGCTCCGCAAAACGGACGACCTTATCCTCTATAGATGGGCAATAACGTGGCCCAATACCCTCAATCTCACCGCCATACATCGGAGAGCGATCTAAATTGGCACGAATCACATCATGTGTCGCTTCATTAGTGTGGGTTATATGACACGAGATTTGTTCGGGATGATGTGACACATCGCCCAAGAAAGAAAACACCGGTGTTGGCGTATCTCCGGGCTGTTCGAGCAATTGTGAATAATCAATACTGCTACTTGCGATCCGAGGCGGTGTCCCTGTTTTTAAACGATCCACTCGAAACGGTAAAGCACGCAGACGCTCAGCCAACCCAATCGACGCAGGATCGCCCGCTCGTCCACCACGATGACTTTCCATACCAATATGAATTAAGCCACCCAAGAAAGTCCCCACTGTCAGGATCACCGCTTTAGCAGAAAAGCGTAAGCCAACCTGAGTGACCACACCGACAACGCGATCATCCTCAACCACCAAATCATCGACAGTTTGTTGAAATAAATATAGGTTCTCTTGAGACTCTAGTGCTTCACGCACTGCAGCCTTGTATCGGACACGATCAGCTTGAGCTCTTGTCGCCCTCACCGCAGGCCCTTTACTGGCATTTAAAATACGGAATTGGATGCCGCCACGATCGGCAGCTTGCGCCATCACACCACCCAATGCATCGATTTCTTTAACCAAGTGTCCTTTGCCAATACCGCCAATAGCCGGGTTACAGCTCATTTGCCCAAGGGTTTCGATATTCTGGGTCAGCAACAAAGTTTTAACGCCCTGACGTGCAGAGGCTAATGCCGCTTCAGTACCCGCATGCCCGCCACCCACCACAATCACATCATAATGATCTTGATAACTCATAGTCATAACCCAAACGCTAAACCTTAATCAACATATAATTTTAACATGAGCGAGCGGTTTTTTATGAAAAAAGGCCCTTTTAAATTCTTTTAGAAGAACCATAAGCCGCTGACAAACCAAGATTTTTCACCACCTTGAATCATGTTATAGTCCGCCTAAACAGTACTATCAGGAACAATGAGATGAAAAAGAATACCGGCCTTATGCGACTTGTCTATGCCAGCCAATATTCATGGCAAGGTCTTAAAGCAGCGCTCACTAACGAAGCAGCATTCAAACAAGAGTTCTTTGCCTTCGTCATTTTGACTATCGTGACTTTTTTCCTTGAAATCACCGCTATAGAACAAATGGCCATGCTCGTCAGCCTATTGTTGGTTCTGATCGTCGAGATCTTAAACTCAGCCATCGAATGCGTTGTTGATCGTGTCAGTACTGACCACCATCTCTTATCTGGACGGGCAAAAGATTATGGCTCTCTGGCCGTGCTTATGACCCTCATCATCGTTATTCTTACTTGGTCGGTGATTCTCTTGGGCTAACTCCATCTAGCCAGCACGTTGATAAGCACGCACGGTAAAAAACAAGCCCATCACAATCATTGGCAATGACAAAATCTGACCCATGGTGATCCAGTCCAATAGCAAATAGCCATATTGTTGATCCGGAATACGAACGAATTCCACCAAAAAACGGAAAAAACCATAACCTAATAAGAACAGTCCCGACACCGCACCAGGTGGTTTTGGCCTAGCAGAATAAAACCACAAAATAAGGAATAATAAAACGCCCTCTAGTGCCGCTTCATAAAGTTGCGATGGATGCCGAGCCAGTGGCCCCCCTGTTGGAAACACCATTGCCCACGGCACATCACTCACTTTGCCCCACAACTCACCATTAATAAAGTTACCAATACGGCCAAAAAATAGCCCTATTGGCACCATTGGCGCAATAAAGTCGCTGATGGCGAAATAAGATTTGCCTGTTGACCTCGAAAAAAAACCAAATGCTGCCAACACGCCCAATAAACCACCATGAAATGACATGCCACCCTGCCAGACTTTAAATAGGTTCAGCGGATTATCGATCAGTGCGGGAAAATCATAAAACAGTGCATAACCGACTCGACCGCCCACAATGACGCCAATAGCACCATAAAATAACAAGTCTTCTACTTGCGTGACAGTCCAGCCATAACGCGTCGCCCTGACCCGGCCAAGCCACCAAGCGCCTGCAAACCCAAGTAAATACATCAGGCCATACCAATGGATCTGAACCGGGCCCAATGACAATGCCACCGGATCAATTGTTGGATAAATCATCAAAATCTCTCAAAAATGTAGCGAAAACCAGTCATCATGACCAGAATCAGTATTAAAACTAACTCATCATACCAATTGTCGTTAATATAGCGACCCATTGTCTTATTTTAGTGGCACCAAACTAAGCTAAAAGGCAATCCTAATGCGTCAACAGCGCTGCATCAAAAAGCTTGGATAAAACACGTCATCATTACGTATACAGATGGCAACGCAATGACGCGCATCATATTTTGGCCGATTTATTTAAACAAATGACCCTGATTACCAACACTAATTTAGATTGCTAAAAATCAGATGATCAAGCCACTAACCCCGTTGTATCTCCACTCTCCATAGATAATGCGTATTCCGTTAAACCTCTACCCTCTTTTCGCGCCTACCGCCCCCCATAGACAACAATTCATTAACCGACGCTTTGCACCCTTATGGCGCATAGCAATAATTTCGCGCACCAATAGTGCACAGCGCCAATCAAAATATAACCGTCAGAACCCTCGTATGCCATTGTTATATATATAAATTATCATGTTGGCCCACATCCTGCAATAACACTGTTAGTCTGAATTCTCACCTGCTTCATTAAGGGCATTCAAACACTGTTTTTATATTATTCGGAGAGAAAGCAATGAAAATGAAAAAACTATCAACGCTATGCATAGCGGCAAGTACATTATTAGCAACCTCATCAGTCATGGCTTGGGAAAGTGAAGATGGCCAACACTCAACAAGTGCCAGCGTGGCAATGACATCTGATTATGTATGGCGGGGTTATAGTAACTCCAATGATTTACCAGCCATTCAAGGCAGTTTCGACTATGGCCATGCCAGTGGCTTTTATGCCGGCACATGGGGCTCAAACGTAGATTTTGGTGATGCTACCGTCGAAATTGATATCTACGCAGGCTATGCCAACGAAATTGGCGATACCGGCATCAGCTATGATGTAAGCGCCTTGCGTTACATCTACCCCGGCGCAGGTGAGTCAAGTTGGAATGAATACACCCTTGCGTTCGGCTATAGCTACTTCAGTGCTAGCGCCGCTTTTACAAGTGATATTTATGGCAGCGATGAAAAAGCCACCTATTATTCAGTAGGCTTTGATTACGACTTACCTATGGGCATCGCACTCAGTGCTGGCTACGGTCTCTATGATTTTGATGATGCTGATGCGACTTTCTCAGAGGGCGCACCAAACAGTTCAACTGATTACCGTATTGGCTTATCAACTGAGCTTGTCGGCTTTGGCTGGGATTTAACCTATACAGATTCAGACAGTGATGGCGAAGAGCTTAATGGTCACGACCTCGCTGATAATCGTTTAATTTTCACAGTCTCAAAATCTCTATAAGCAATAACATAGCTGCCTACTCTACGAAAACCTAGCTTAGGCGGCTTTTTGATAAAGAAGGAAACACTTATGAAACAAGTTGTAGCAATAATAAAGCCCTTCAAATTGGACGATGTTCGTGAAGCTTTATCTGAAATGGGTGTACAAGGTTTAACCGTTTCTGAAGTCAAAGGTTTCGGACGCCAAAAAGGCCACACAGAACTCTATCGCGGCGCGGAGTATGTCGTCGATTTTCTACCTAAACTTAAACTAGAAATCGCCATTGATGATGACGTAGTAGAACAAGTCATTGAAGCGGTTATAAAAGGTGCTAACACTGGAAAAATCGGTGATGGCAAAATTTTCGTTTACCCATTAGAGCAAGTGATTCGGATTCGCACAGGCGAAACCGGTCCAGAAGCACTTTAATTAATTAGGAGATAATGTAATGGAAAACCAAATTTTCCAACTCCAGTATGCTATGGACACTTTCTATTTCCTAGTGTGTGGTGCCTTAGTCATGTGGATGGCCGCTGGCTTCTCGATGTTAGAAGCAGGCCTTGTTCGTGCTAAAAATACGACTGAAATTTTAACAAAAAACGTCATGCTATTCGCTATCGCCTGTACGGCATACTTAGTTGTCGGTTATGACATAATGTATTCCGCTGGCGAACCTCTTAATCTTTTCTTAGGCGGAATTGCAGGGGGTGACGATCTTGTTGCTGATGCGCTTACAGCCTCTGCTGAAGCAGGTTTTGAAGGTGGATCCGTTTACTCGGGTGCCTCAGACTTCTTCTTCCAAGTTGTGTTTGTCGCCACCGCGATGTCAATCGTATCGGGTGCCGTCGCGGAAAGAATGAAACTGAGCGCCTTTGCCTTTTTTGCTGTTGTTATGACCGCCTTTATCTATCCAATGGAAGGCGCTTGGACATGGGGCGGTGCATCGGTATTTGGCTTATATTCATTGGGTGACGACTTTGGTTTCCTTGATTTTGCTGGCTCAGGTATCGTGCATATGGCCGGTGCCGCAGCAGCCCTTGCAGGCGTTATCCTATTAGGTGCTCGTAAAGGTAAATATGGCGCTAATGGCGAAATCAAACCGATTCCTGGTGCCAATCTACCTTTAGCCACACTGGGTACATTCATCTTATGGATGGGTTGGTTCGGTTTCAATGGCGGTTCTGTTCTAAAACTCGGTGATATGGCCAGTGCCAATGCCGTTGCGATGGTGTTCTTAAATACCAATGCCGCAGCAGCAGGTGGTGTCATCGCTGCCCTCATCATGGCAAAGATCTTATTCGGTAAAGCCGATTTAACCATGATTTTGAACGGCGCTTTAGCAGGTTTAGTCGCTATTACCGCCGGCCCTGATACACCAACACCATTAGCAGCAACCTTAATCGGTGCAGTCGGTGGCGTCTTAGTGGTTATCTCAATCGTCATGATGGATAAATTCAAATTGGATGATCCTGTCGGTGCCATCTCTGTTCATGGTGTTGTCGGCTTATGGGGACTCTTAGCCGTGCCGTTAACCAACAGTGACGCTAACTTTACCGGTCAATTAGTCGGTGCAGCTACCATCTTTGTTTGGGTATTTGGTGCCAGCTTTATTGTCTGGGCAATACTGAAAATGATCATGGGTATCCGCGTAACCGAAGAAGAAGAATACGCCGGTGTTGATTTAAGTGAATGTGGTATGGAAGCTTACCCTGAGTTCACTGATAGATAAGATAGCTATTCAATAGTTATGCCTAAAGAAGGGCGGTTCGGTTTCGAACTGCCCTTTTTTTCATTCAGCCTGTAATATAAACATTATTTATGATCCACAGGTCAATGCCATGAGTAACTCAGCATCAACAGACTTTCTATCCATTATCGTCCGACTTTTTGGCCTAGCACTCCTTGTCATTGGGCTCTATATCGGAATCAAAGTTATTTTCGAAGCTTGGCATCTCTATGAACAGCCTCAACGTATCGAACGCTTTGCCGATGCAATAGAGCATGGCTCAAACCTCGATGCCTTGCTGGCCTCCGTAACCTCCGACAAACCGCCGTCTCTGCTTGAACAATCAAACACAGCTGTACCGACTCCAGCTAAAAAAACCACTCCGCAACTCAAAATGACCTACTTCCTCGCCTGGGGCATTGTCGTTGTTTTGTTAATGGTCATTGGTAGCCTGGCCTCGACCGCTATAAAAACAGGTGGCCAACTCGCATTGTATGACTTACAAGTTAAACAAATTGCCAAGCAACTACTAACAGATGCCAAAAAAGCCGAGCAACACCCTGAATATCGGCAATTTCCAAAAGATTAAAAAGCCAGTCAAAACAGAATCAAGTAAACTAATCCTATACTTGCTCAAAAGGTTCAATCAAACATGATAAATTTAGACACCGTCAAACAAACAGAACTCAAAACAGAGCCATTCCCCTACTTCTCTATTCCCCAATCACTTGACGATACCAAGCTCGCTGAGCTCATCCAAGAATTCCCCCATATCCAAAGCGGGGGTAGCTTTAATACAGAGGATCTCGAACTCAGCGATAACTATCATGCCCTACACGACGCAATAGACTCCCCCGCATTTCGCCAAGCCTTATCAGAAAAGTTTGATGTCGATGTAATGGAATCGCCGTTGATGCTGACCTACCGTGGCTTCTCCCGAAAAAAAGATGGGCGCATCCATACTGATTCAAAAACCAAGTTACTCACCATTCTGATCTATTTTAATGATGGCTGGCCAGCTGAAACAGGTAAATTACGCATTCTCAACAGCGATAATATGAATGATTTCGCCGATGAAGTGAATCCCACAGCAGGCTGTATGATCGCCTTTAAAGTCACTGATAATTGCTGGCATGGCTATCCTTCATTTGAAGGCACACGCAACGCGATACAGATCAATTTCTTAGCCAGCGAAGCCGCCAGTAAAAAGCACAAGTTCTTTCATAAGATCAGTGCCAAACTCAAATCTAGGTAGGTAAGACTCCGGTTTTCCTAGCATAGCGATGTTAAAAAGTAAGGAAGGCTAATTGCTCAAGCAAAGCCTTCCTTCTATTTTGCCCTGCTCGCTCTCAACGCGACTATTTTTCTTTCGCTAATTCCTGCCGAAGTAACTCAAGACGCTGGTGATAATCTTCCGCGTCACCATAATCAAAGAATTTACGATAACGTGCATGGGTGCCAAGGACTTTATGAGCATGTTTAATCGGGCAAAAATATTGCTCTGTTCGTGCCAAAATTTCTCGGCTATACGCGATAAGGCCATTGCCATAAGAACAATACATGCAATGGGCACGTTCGAAAAAATTAAGATACATTAAATGGTGGCGATCAATCACAATATAATCCCCGCGACGTACTTTGGTGATTTTATAGATCGGAAAACAACTCCACTGATAAAAGCTAATCATCAGATCTAAACTCACTAAAGGAATGAACATGCCGTAAATAATGGGCGCGGTAATGATATTGATAGAGCGAACTCCGAATAACCACCGGACTAAGCCAGTTTTAAGTTGGCGATGTGCATCCCGAATGTGTTTTTCAAACTCGACTTTTTTGCCTTTTAATTGGAAAAAGACCTTATGCTCTTGCTGCTGCAACTCAACTGCAAGCTCTTCCTCCAAAACCTGAATTTGATCGAGTAATTGCTTTATTCGCTCCAACATAAAACCTCCCTAAGAGATTATCTTTTTGGCCAATATCTTTGCATTTCTAAAAAAAGGAAAGAGGCCGACCAAGTAATCAGAACTAATCCTGTTAGTGATTCTAGCCCAGTAAGGAAACGTATATGACCAGCAGGAACAATATCGCCAAAGCCCAGTGTCGTATAAGATGTAAACGAATAATAGCTGCAATCCAATAAGCTTTGATCAATATTGCCAGATAAAGCACCAAACCCATCATTATGGATCATGAAATAGTAAGCAACGGCAAACAACCAGATTTCTACAATATGAGTAAAAAGAATTATAAAGACACCGGTTAAAACACGTAAACGGGGCCGTACCTGTTGATTGGGTAAGCGACTAGCAAGTTGATATAAAACCTCATAATGAAGCACTACCGCCAGTGCGACTAAAAAAGCGTTAATAACGAAAGCAATAAGCACTCAAACACCCTCCTTGATAGTCACCCTATATAAAACAACAACTAAAAGTCGCATTTTATCTCCCCTTTAACAAGCCAAGCTCATTCCCCTCCATTATAGCGCCAAAAGCATGGCCTATATCACACTGTGTGTGATGCACAGATATTTAGTTCTGGTTAAAGGTGTCAAGAGAAGCAGAATCTTTTAATTTTTGACTCAGGCATTCACTTCCATATTCATTCGAATGCTATTTTGGCATTTTTTTATTGGTGATAAGGCTCACTCAAACGATGGACTGAATCCACTAAACGCGCCATATTTTCTGGTGCAATGGTCGGGTGAATCCCGTGCCCTAAATTAAAGACATGGCCTGTCTGACCTTGACCAAAGCCAGCTAAAACACTTGCGACTTCTTGTTCAACCCGATCAGGCGATGCATAAAGCACACAAGGATCCATATTGCCTTGTAATGTCACCTTGTCACCGATACGTTGACGTGCTGCTGTAATATCTGTTGTCCAGTCTAAACCGACACCATCAACACCGGTATCGGCCATCATCTCTAGCCATTGGCCACCACCTTTAGTAAACAAGGTAACAGGGACTGTTCGGCCTTCATTTTCACGAGTCAACCCTGCAACGATTTGCTGCATATAGGCTAAAGAAAACTGTTGATAATTGCCTTGGCTGAGTGCGCCGCCCCAAGTATCAAACAACATAATAGACTGTGCACCGGCCGCTATTTGAGCATTTAAATAGGCAATCACTGATTTTGCCAACACTTCCAATAATGCATGCATTTGTTCGGGTGCATCAAATAGCATGCCCTTCACTTTAGCGAAATCTTTACTTGAGCCGCCTTCGACCATATAGCACGCTAAAGTCCATGGACTACCACTAAAGCCAATCAATGGTACTTTGCCATCAATTTCACGGCGCGTTAATCGAATCGCATCCATCACATACCCCAGATTGTCTTCCATATCGGGTACGCCCAACTTGGCAATATCGGCAGGTGTTTGAATGACTTTGTTAAATTTTGGTCCTTCACCAGACACAAAATGTAAACCCAGCCCCATGGCATCTGGAATGGTCAAAATATCTGAAAAAATAATCGCCGCATCTAGATCATAACGACGCAAGGGTTGCAGCGTGACTTCGCAAGCCAATTCTGGTGTACTGCACAGGGTCATAAAGTCGCCAGCTTTAGCCCTTACTTCTCGGTATTCTGGCAAATAACGACCTGCTTGGCGCATCACCCAAACCGGTGTTTTATCAACAGCTTGACGTAATAACGCTCTTAAATAACGATCGTTTTTTAATTCAGACACAAAGGAACCCTTATATTTTGAAGTGTATTGTTATTTTTTTGTCGAGGCGATTAGACTTTTAGGTAGTCCAAAATTCCTTCTGCAGCCTGACGGCCTTCCCACACGGCTGTGACCACCAAATCTGAACCACGCACCATATCACCGCCCGCAAAGATTTTAGGATTGCTTGTTTGGAAAGCACATTGACCTTCTTCAGGCGCAATAACACGGCCACCGTCATCAATTTCAACACCATAATCGCTAAACCAAGGTGCTGGGCTTGGACGGAAACCAAAAGCAATCACCACCGCATCAGCCGCAATGATTTCTTCACTACCTGGTACCGCTTGTGGACTACGGCGTCCACGATCATCAGGCTCGCCTAACTCCGTTGTCACCACTTTAATGCCTTCCACTTTGCCGTCGCCAACCACTTCTATCGGTTGACGATTCCATAGGAATTCAACCCCTTCTTCGCGCGCATTATTCACTTCACGGCGTGAACCCGGCATATTCTCTTCGTCACGACGATAAGCACATTGGACTGAATCGGCACCTTGGCGAATCGCGGTACGATTACAATCCATCGCGGTATCACCACCACCCAATACAATCACTTTTTGGCCAGACAGATCGATGTAATCTGGTGAATCTAATTCAAGCTGCTTTTTATTATTGGCAACGAGATAAGGCAAGGCTTCATAAACACCGGTTTTATCTTCGCCTGGGAAGCCGCCTTTCATATAGGTGTAGGTACCCATTCCTAAGAAAACAGCATCATGCTCTTCAAGCAGTTGTTCAAATTGCACGTCTTTGCCGATCTCAGTATCCAATACAAACTCAACACCCATGCCTTCTAATACTTCGCGGCGACGTTTAACCACTTCTTTTTCAAGTTTAAACTCAGGGATGCCAAAGGTTAATAAGCCTCCCACTTCTGGGTTTTTATCATAAACAATAGGTTTTACGCCATTACGCACCAACACATCAGCACAGCCCAAACCAGCAGGCCCCGCACCAATGATAGCGACGCGCTTGCCGGTATCAGCCACATTAGACATGTCAGGGCGCCAACCTTGTAACAAGGCAGTATCGGTAATATACTTTTCAACAGACCCAATGGTCACTGCACCAAAACCATCATTCAGGGTACACGCCCCTTCGCATAAGCGATCTTGTGGGCAGACACGGCCACAAATCTCCGGCAAGGTGTTGGTTTCATGCGCCAGTTCAGCGGCTTGCTCTATATTGCCTTCACTGACCAGTTTCAACCAGTTCGGAATATAGTTATGCACTGGGCATTTCCATTCACAATAAGGATTACCGCACTCGAGACAGCGATCAGATTGCTCCGCCGCACCTTCTTGATCGAAGCTGCCATAAATCTCACCCGAACGCTTGATGCGTTCCGCAGCATCTAGTTTTTTGGGGTCGACACGGCCAACCTCTAAAAATTGAAAAGTATTTTTAGCCATAATATTTTTATTATTTCTCTGGGTTAAGCGTTAAGCTGCTTTCGCTTTACGTTTACTGACTAATTCGATTAAACCATCAACCGCCGCTGCTTTGGGCTTGACCAACCAGAATTGCTTCAAACGTTGCTCAAACATGTCCAAGATTTGGTTGCCCCAAACACTGCCCGTTTCACGCACATGATCTTCAATCATAGCTTTCAAATAAAGCGCATGCTCCGATAAGGCATCGCTATCAATACGAACTAATTCAACCAGCTCATCGTTATAACGTTCAGCAAAGGTATTATCCATATCCAGAACATAAGCAAACCCACCTGTCATACCCGCGCCGAAATTCAAACCTGTTTCACCTAGCACCGTCACCACACCACTCGTCATGTATTCACAACCGTGATCGCCAACACCTTCTACGACAGCAATAGCACCTGAATTACGCACAGCAAAACGCTCACCCGCCATACCAGAAGCATACAAAGACCCACCCGTCGCACCATACAAACACGTATTACCTACAATGCTCGCTTCTTGGCTTGCAAACTCACTTTCGGCTGATGGGTAGATAGTCAACTTACCGTCGGCCATCCCTTTACCCACATAGTCATTGGCATCACCTTCTAAGCGCATTTCAAGACCACCGGCATTCCAAACACCAAAGCTTTGGCCCGCTGAGCCTGTCAATTGCACTCGAATCGGGTTCTCATTCATACCGTAATTGCCATGATGACGCGCGATTTCACCCGAAACCCGTGCACCAATAGAGCGGTTGATATTACGAATATCGTAGCTGAAGAAGCCGCCCGCTTTAGTCTCAATCGCCGTTTGCATCTCAGCCATCATCTGTTCCGCCAACTCGCCTTTATCGTAGGGCACATTGTGCGGTTCAATACAAAATTGTGGTTTATCAGCTGCAATACCCGCTGTTGATAATAATGGCTTCAGATCAAGCTTGCGTTGCTTGTCTGTTGACCCAGGCAGAATCTCCAACAAATCTGTCCGACCGATTAAGTCTTCCAAACTCGCAACGCCTAATGCCGCCAACCATTCTTGTGTCTCACGTGCAACAAATTGGAAATAGTTCATCACCATTTGTGGCAAACCAATAAAGTGCTGCGAACGTAGTGTCTCATTTTGAGTTGCTACACCGGTTGCACAGTTGTTCAAATGACAAATACGTAAGAACTTACAACCTAATGCCACCATCGGTCCGGTACCAAAACCAAAGCTTTCCGCACCTAAAATAGCCGCTTTGACAACATCTAAACCGGTTTTCAAGCCACCATCTGTTTGTAAGCGCACCTTGTCTCGTAAGTCATTCATACGTAAAGTTTGGTGGGCTTCTGACAAGCCTAATTCCCATGGCCCGCCGGCATATTTCACCGACGTTAAAGGACTCGCACCGGTACCCCCGTCATAACCAGAAATGGTAATCAGATCCGCATAGGCCTTAGCTACACCGGCTGCAATCGTACCCACACCGGCTTCAGAAACCAGCTTCACAGACACCAAAGCAGACGGGTTAACTTGTTTCAAATCGAAAATTAGCTGGGCCAAATCTTCAATTGAATAAATATCATGATGCGGTGGCGGTGAAATCAAGGTCACGCCAGGTACCGAATGACGCAAAGTCGCAATCATTTGATTGACTTTACCGCCCGGTAATTGACCGCCCTCTCCAGGCTTAGCACCCTGCGCTATTTTGATTTGTAATACTTCGGCATTAACCAAATAATGTGGTGTCACACCAAAGCGACCTGAAGCGACCTGTTTAATTTTTGAGACCTTCTCAGTGCCAAAACGAACAGGATCTTCACCCCCTTCACCCGAATTAGAACGTCCACCTAAGCGGTTCATTCCCACCGCCAAGGCCTCATGCGCTTCTGGTGACAAAGCACCTAAAGACATACCCGCACTATCAAATCGTTTTAAAATCCCACCGATGCTTTCAACTTTATCTAATGGTAAAGGTGATTCTGCTAACTTCAGACTTAATAAGTCACGAAGTACCGCGACAGGACGTTCATTCACTAACGCGGCATAAGACTTATAGTCATCATAATTACCACCCTGTACTGCTTTATGCAGCTCCCCAATCACATCTGGGTTATAGGCATGATATTCACCGCCATGGACAAACTTCAGCAAACCACCTTGAGTACGCTTTTTACGCTTATTCCACGCTTTATCGGCCAAGGTTTGCTGATCGGCTTGTAAGTCTTCATAACCGGTACCGCTAATGCGGCTTGTTGTTGCCACAAAGCATTTATCAACCACTTCTTCATTCAAACCGACAATTTCATAAAGTTGGGCGCCACGATAACTTGCAATCGTAGAAATCCCCATCTTAGAGGTAATTTTATATAAGCCTTTATTGATGCCTTTACGATAGTGAGTACACACCTCTGCATAGCTCATATTCTTGATTTCACCGGTATGAATCAAATCATTCAAACACGCATAGGCTAGATAGGGGTAAACCGCTGTCGCACCATAACCCAATAACACCGCAAAGTGATGTGGGTCACGAGCCGTCGCTGTTTCAACAATAATATTAGCGTCACAACGCAAACCCGCTTTGATCAAACGGTGATGTACTGCGCCGGTCGCTAATAAAGCATGTACCGCTAAGCTGTCACTCGTCACATGTCGATCCGTTAACATAATAATGACACTGCCATCACGAACCGCTTGTTCCGCTTGCTCAGTAATGGCATCAATGGCTGCTTCTAAGCCAGTGTTCGCATCATAGTTCAGCGATAATGTCGTTGTTTTATAATCTTGGTTATCTTCTACTAAGGCTAATAATTGATTAAAACGACTGGTTGATAAAACCGGTGAATCAACCACAACACGCTTGGCATGATCAGCCCCTTCTTCGAATAAATTATGTTCCTTACCAAAACAAGTCTCCAAAGACATCACGATACTTTCACGTAGCGAATCGATCGGTGGGTTCGTCACTTGGGCAAACTGTTGACGGAAATAATCAAATAAAGATCGCTCATGCTGGGACAAAACAGGAAACGGGGTGTCATCACCCATTGAACCTGTTGCTTCTTGACCCGCTTCACCTAACACACGGATCACTTGATCGCGCTCTTCAAAGCTCACTTGGAATAATTTCTCAAGCGTTTCAAACGTCTGGCCATCAATAGTAGGCGGCACTTCATCTTCCGCTTTATCATGCAAGCGTTGTAAATTGGTTTCTAACCATTCACGATAAGGATGTGCATTTTTAAGATCATTATTAATATCTTCAGGTAATAATAATTCACCTGTCGAGGTATCAACCGCTAACATTTGACCCGGCTTCAAGCGGCCTTTAGCCACTACATCTTCCGGCTTATAGTCATAGACACCGACTTCTGATGCCAAGGTAATGTGACGATCCTTTGTAATGATATAACGTGCAGGACGCAAACCATTACGATCCAAAGTACAAGCGGCATAGCGACCATCGGTTAACACCACACCAGCAGGGCCATCCCATGGCTCCATATGCATTGAATTGTAATCATAAAAGGCTTTCAGATCGGCATCCATGGTGTGATCATTTTGCCAAGCAGGCGGTACTAATAAGCGCATCGCACGGAATAAACTGATGCCACCCGCTAACAAGGCTTCTAACATATTATCCATGCTTGATGAATCAGAACCCGTCAAGCCGACTAAAGGACGAATATCATCCATATTTTCGATCAATGACGTTGCAAATTTGGCACCACGCGCCAAAGCCCAGTTCCGATTACCTTGTACAGTATTAATTTCACCATTGTGTGCTAGATAACGAAAGGGTTGAGCTAAACGCCATTGTGGCAAAGTATTGGTTGAAAAGCGTTGGTGAAAAACACAAATCGCAGTTTCCATCCGCTTATCTTTCAAGTCTGTATAAAAGGCGGGTAAATACGCAGGCATGACCAAGCCTTTGTATGACACAACATGTGACGATAAACTTGGAATGTAAAACGCGTCATCAGACACCGCTTTTTCTGACAGACGGCGCGCAATATAAAGATGGCGCTCAAATGATGCCTCGTCCATATCAGCTGCCGCATTGACAAAAACTTGCCGCATAATCGGTAAAGAGCGCATGGCTTGTTCACCACAGGCGGTATCAGGGTCAACAGGCACATCGCGCCAGCCTTGCACATCAAGGCCTTGACCGCTCAATTCCTTCGTGACAATCGCTTGGTTAATTTCCGCTTGCGCAGCATCTTGCGATAGAAACACCATACCAACGGCATAATGATCTGATAAGACAAAACCGTGTTCACTTGCCACCGCCCGGAAGAAACCATCTGGCTTTTTCATCAATAAACCACAACCATCACCGGTCTTACCGTCTGCACCAATCGCACCACGGTGGGTTAAATTACCCAACGCTTCAATCGCTGTTTCAATAAGCCAATGACTCGGCTTATCATCCATCTGAGCAATCAGACCGAAACCGCAGTTATCTTTTTCAAATTCCGGCCGATATAGGCCCTGTGTTAATTCTTTTGGCTGACTCACGTCTATACCTTCAACATTCGTGTTAATGCCTGACCTCTCGTCACCAATTTAACTTGAGAAGCACTGTCTTAATAAAATAAAGACGGCAAAATGGATCGACTATTATAGCTGTTGATGTGATGCCATTCAATCATCACATTGCTTTGTAAAACATTTCATCTCGTTACAAATTTCCCTAAATTCAATAAAATAGCTAAAATATCGGGTTCTTTATTAAAAGAGAGATTGGATCAAACATGGATAAACCTGTCGTTGGTGTCGTCATGGGAAGCAATAGTGACTGGCCTGTAATGCAAAAAGCCGTTGAACAACTAGAAGCTTTCGGTGTCCCCTATGAAGCTAAAGTCGTCTCAGCACACCGTACACCTGATTTACTAACAGATTATGCGCTTACTGCAGAAAAAAAGGGCTTAAGCTGTATTATCGCTGGCGCTGGCGGGGCAGCACACCTGCCTGGTATGCTAGCAGCCAATACCACTATTCCAATCCTCGGCGTGCCTATACCCTCGAAATATTTAAAGGGACAAGACTCTTTATTATCGATTGTCCAGATGCCTAAAGGTATTCCCGTAGCCACTTTTGCTATTGGTGAGGCTGGCGCAGCCAATGCTGCTCTATTTGCCATTGCACAGTTAGCAACGAGTGATGCAGCCCTCGCTGAAAAATTAGCACAATTTAGACTCAAGCAGCACCAACAAGTGTTGGCGATGACCCTTCCTCCACAATAACGGACCTTTTGATTATGATTTTACCTGGCGCCACTTTAGGCATGCTTGGCGGCGGCCAATTAGGCCGAATGTTCACAACCGCAGCCCAAACAATGGGTTATAAAGTCATTGTCTTAGATCCTGATACTAATAGCCCTGCTGGCATCATTGCCGATCAACACCTCTGCGCCAAATACGACGATGAATCCGCATTAGCAACCTTAGCCCAAGCTTGTGATGCCATCACCACAGAATTTGAAAATATTCCAGCTGCCACATTGGCTTTTCTAGAATCCAGAACCGTTGTCCACCCTTCTTCAGCGGCATTAGCAAAAACTCAAAACCGCATTGTCGAAAAAGAATTCATCGCATCACTCGACATCGCTGTTGCGCCCTTCTTAGCCATCCGTTCAGAAGCAGACATCGCTAAAATAGCCGGTAACATTCAGCTTCCTGCCATCTTGAAAGTTGCTAACTTCGGCTATGATGGTAAAGGCCAAATCGTCTGCCATACCCTTGATGATGTCAAACAAGCTTTCGCTTCATTAAATCAGGCTGAATGTGTACTTGAACAACGCATTGATTTAGAACGCGAAGTCTCAACCGTATTAGCCCGTAGCCAATTAGGCGATATTACGAATTTCCCTGTCGCAGAAAATGTCCATATCAATGGCATCTTACACAGCACAATGGTCCCCAGTGTCATTAGTGAACAACAAGCTCAAACCGTGATGGAAATGGCCGATAAAATTGCCGAAGGCCTTAACTATGTGGGCACCATGGCTGTTGAATTTTTCATCTCAAAACAAGGTGATATTATTGCCAACGAAATTGCACCGCGACCGCATAACTCTGGCCACTTCACACTTGATGCCTGTGAAACTTCACAGTTTGAACAACAAGTTCGCATGCTGTGTAATTTACCCTCAGGCAATTGCGAACTCACCTCACCTGTCGTCATGATTAATCTACTGGGTGATGTTTGGGGTGATAGCCAACCCCATTGGTATGATTTATTAGCGGTACCCAATAACAAACTACATCTCTACGGTAAACGAGAAGCACGTGTTGGCCGAAAAATGGGCCACTTCAATGTCTTAGCAGGTTCAACCGAGCAGGCGATGTCCATTGCACGCAGCAGCTTTGAACAACTCAAAGCAGATTAGTCTGGTATGAAAATTTGGGTCGATGCCGATGCTTGTCCTGTTGTTATCAAAGAAATTTTATTTCGAGCGGCAGAACGAACACAAACACGAACCACACTGATCGCTAACCACGCCATGCGCGTGCCACCCTCGCCGTACATCTCGCTTTATCAAGTCACTAAGGGTTTCGATGTCGCTGATGATGAAATCGTCAAACGATTGGAAACGGGCGACCTTGTGATCAGTAGTGATATCCCGCTCGCTGCAGAAGCGATTGAAAAAGGGGCCACCGTCCTCAGCCCGCGGGGCGAGCTCTACACCGTTGCCAATATTAAAGCCCGCTTAACCATGCGTGACTTTATGGATAATCTCCGTTCCAGTGGTATAGACACTGGCGGTCCAGCCACATTAAATCAAAACGATCGCAAAACTTTTGCTGATCAACTGGATAAAATCCTAACCCAGCGACCTAAACAAACTTAAAAAGCTATTCTGCTTCCACTTTCTCGGTGTAACCACAACCTTTCTGCGGACAGACTTTCTCAGTGCCCCGGCTTTTCGTGGTTTTAACCGTCAAAATAGGCCATTCACAATCTGGACAAGCCTCTTTAACCGGCTCATTCCATAAGGCATAGTCGCACTCTGGATAAGCTGAGCAAGAATAAAAGATCTTACCGCGTCGCGATTTCCGAACCAGAATCTCACCCTTTTTACATTGCGGACAATCGACGCCAGTATTGGTTGGCTGCTCTAGTGATTCAATATGTTTACATTTTGGATAACTGCTACAGCCAATAAATTTGCCATACTTACCGGTGCGCACCCATAAGTCGGACTCGCATTTCGGACACTTGCGGTCAGCGACTACTTCAGGTTCACTGGCCGTCGTTTCTTCGCCATCAATATTACGCGTGTAATCACACTCAGGATAAGCTGTACAGCCGATAAACCGGCCACTTCGACCTAAACGACTAGAGAGTTTCTTACCACATTTCGGACAATCCTCATCTAATAATTCTTGAGTTACATCACTACGCTGTACTTCTTTATCTTTGGTTTCAACTTGCTCTTTAAAAGGCCCCCAGAAGTTTCTAAGCAAAGGCACCCATTCTTTTTCACCGCGCGACACGGCATCCAAGTCATCTTCTAAATTCGCCGTAAAGCCATAATCAACATATTTAGTGAAATGTTCCGCCAAAAATTTGCCCACTACGCGGCCAACATCCGTTGGATGAAAACGCTTTTTCTCTAACTCAACATACTCACGCTGTAACAAGGTCGAGATAATACTCGCATACGTTGAAGGGCGACCAATATCGTGCTCTTCAAGACTGCGTACCAAACTGGCTTCACTATAACGGGGTGGTGGCTCAGTAAAGTGCTGCTCAGGACGAATCGCTTTCAAGTCAACAATATCACCCACTTCCATCGCGGGTAATAATCGTTCATCTTTATCAGATTTAGAGTCATCTTTACCTTCGAGATAGACACTCATGAAGCCGGGGTTAACAACGGTAGAGCCATTGGCACGGAAAATATTGCCCGCGCCACAACCCAGATCGACAGCCACCGTATTCATCGTGGCATGGACCATCTGACTGGCAACCGTGCGCTGCCAAATTAGGGTATACAGCTTAAGTTGATCAGCTGGTAAATATGACTT
>Ga0316189_10001526_pt1 | contig 22927 bp, 18 predicted proteins | sample LowCovwburrow_MG_FD_204930 | JGI IMG/M metagenome (GOLD analysis project Ga0316189, IMG submission 204930) | Coastal sediment microbial communities from Maine, United States - Lowes Cove worm burrow | ecosystem: Environmental > Aquatic > Marine > Coastal > Sediment | place: USA: Maine... | reverse complement strand
CCAATTCGGTACGATATTTAGATTGTTAATCTGCATTTAATTTCATATTTGTAGTTAAATAAACTCATGATATTGTTAGAAAAAGCTATTTCTTAATATGCACTTAAATGCATATCTTTTCAAGAAACTATCGTAATATAGACGATGGTTTACTATATGTAAGATAGGTTGCTGATGAGTAAAGATTCAAGCCAACAGGCGGTTTTAGAACGCGCAAGCCTTCGAGCAATAGTGCTAGATGCGATTGCGGCTAACAGCCATCTAAAAGGCTCACTTTTACCGATATTGCACCAGATTCAAAATCAACTCGGCCATGTCCCTAGCGAATATGTTGTAGATATCGCTGACGCGTTAAGTTTGTCTCGCGCCGAAGTTCACGGAGTAATAAGTTTCTATCATGGCTTTACCACCTCGCCACAAGGTAAAACGGTGATTGAGGTTTGCCGTGCTGAGTCTTGTCAGGCCAAGGGCGGCCGTTTAATCGAGGCTGCGGTTAAGCAAAAACTCGGAGTGGACTACAAACAAACCACCAAAGATGGAGAATTCACCCTTGAAGATGTTTACTGCTTAGGCAATTGCGCCTGCTCGCCTTCAATTAGAGTTGGCTCAGAAATTTATGGCCGAGTGACTGCCGAGAGTGTTAACTCCCTAATAGATGATCTTAAAACTGGAGATTCACAATGAGTTTCCGCGTCTTTGTACCACAGGATTCCAGCGCCATTTCGGTTGGTGCTAATGCCGTTGCTGCCAAGCTCCAAGAACTACACCCAGAGCTCGACATTGTTCGCAATGGCTCTCGTGGGCTGTTCTGGCTTGAACCGATGATTGAAGTAAAAACCGATGCTGGACGCGTTGCCTATGGACCGGTCAGCGCTGCTGATGTGGAGCAATTGATCGAGCAAGGCATGTTAGAAGGTGCTCAGAACCACCCGCTCAGCCTTGGGCTTACCCAAGAGATACCGTTCCTTAAAAAGCAACAGAGGTTAACCTTTAAGCGGCTTGGTCTGGCAGACCCTTTAAGTTTAGATGACTATATTGCACTCGATGGTTTCAAGGGATTGGAACGCAGTTTAAGCATGAGCAGACAAGAATGCGTTGATGAAGTCAAACAGTCTGGCTTGCGCGGTCGTGGAGGCGCTGCTTTCCCAACGGGCATTAAATGGCAAACTGTTCTCGATGCTGAATCTAAAGGAGCTGATGAGCAAAAATACATAGTCTGCAATGCAGATGAAGGCGATTCGGGCACATTTGCAGATCGCCTGCAAATGGAGGGCGATCCCTACGCATTAATCGAAGGAATGACCATTGCTGGAATCGCAGTTGGCGCGAACAAAGGCTTTATCTATCTACGTGAAGAATATCCACATGCACACGCAATGCTTAATAGAGCCCTTAGCTTAGCAGAACAAGCCAATTATTTAGGCGACAATATTTTAGGCAGTGCCCATAGCTTTGATCTTGAGGTTCGATTAGGAGCTAAGTCCTATATCTGCGGTGAAGAAACGGCACTATTAGATAGCCTTGAAGGAAAACGAGGAATCGTACGAGCCAAACCTCCACTACCCGCTTTAGAAGGACTATTTGGCAAACCAACCGTTGTTAACAATGTTTTATCACTGTCCACCATCCCCATAATTTTTTCCGAAGGCGCTGAGTATTATGCGAGCTTTGGGATGGGCCGATCTTTAGGCACTATGCCCTTCCAGCTAGCCGGCAACTTAAAGCACACAGGCTTAGTCGAACTAGCGTTCGGGGTAACTCTGGATACGCTCGTCAACGAGTTTGGCGGTGGTAGCGCCAGCGATAGACCATTGCGGGCGGTGCAAGTTGGCGGCCCCTTAGGCACCTATCTACCTGCCTCTCAATGGCAAAGCTTAATGGACTACGAAGAGCTTGCTTCCTTCGGCGCAGTGCTTGGTCACGGTGGAATTGTGGCCTTTGATGACACCGTTGATATGGCAGAGCAAGCGCGGTTTTCGATGGAGTTTTGTGCGGAGGAATCCTGCGGCAAGTGTACGCCTTGCAGAATCGGTGCCGTGCGCGGCGTTGAAGTGATCGACAAGATCCGAACCAACAATGACCACGCAGCCAACATCAAATTACTAGGCAGTCTTTGTAACACTATGGAATCTGGGTCATTGTGCGCCATGGGTGGTATGACTCCCTTTCCGGTACGCAGTGCAATGCAACATTTTGGTGAAGACTTTGGTATAAATCCCAGTGATTCAAATAGTTCAAACGAGCAAGCGTCATGATTAAGGTAGAAAACCCAAACAAAGATTACGGAACACCCTCGCCGCTTTCGTTTCAGGATTTATTAGACGGCCTGGACGCGAATCAAGATATCGAAATAGTAACCGCCACCATTGATGGCCAAACCGTTTCAGTACCAAAGGGCACTTCGGTCATGCGTGCTGCGGCAACTCTAGACGTTAATATTCCAAAGCTTTGCGCTACCGACAGCATTGAGGCATTTGGGTCTTGCCGATTGTGTTTAGTTGCAATTGAAGGTCGCCGAGGATTTCCAGCGTCTTGTACCACACCTTTAGAAGAAGGCATGCGAATAACCACCCAAAATACTGAAATTGCTGAGCTCAGACGCAACGTGATGGAGCTATACATTTCAGATCACCCCTTGGATTGTCTGACCTGTTCGGCCAACGGTGATTGTGAGCTGCAAGACATGGCTGGAGCAGTAGGCCTACGCGAGGTTCGATATGGTTACGATGGCGATAACCACCTAGATGCCCAGAAGGATGAATCAAATCCCTACTTCACGTTTGACCCAAGCAAATGCATAGCCTGTTCGCGTTGCGTTAGAGCCTGTGAAGAAACTCAAGGCACCTATGCGCTAACCATTGAAAACCGTGGCTTTGACTCCAAGGTCAGTGCTGGCCAATCTGAAGATTTCATAGACTCAGAATGCGTCTCTTGTGGCGCCTGTGTTCAGGCATGTCCAACCGCTACGCTGACTGAAAAATCTATCATCGAGGCAGGTCAACCCGAGCATTCGAAAATCACCACCTGTGCCTACTGTGGCGTTGGTTGTGCATTTAAGGCCGAGATGAAGGGCGATCAAGTGGTGCGTATGACGCCTTACAAAGGAGGCAAAGCGAATCGTGGTCATTCTTGTGTTAAGGGTCGTTTTGCCTTCGGTTACGCCACCCATCGTAACCGAATTACCTCCCCCATGATCCGCGATTCAATTAATGATCAATGGCAGGAGGTTTCATGGCAGCAAGCCTTCGATTTTGCAGCTAAGCAATTGCGTGAGACACAAGCCAAATACGGCATAAAATCCATTGGTGGAATATCTTCTTCACGTTGCACCAATGAAGAGGTTTGGCTAGTGCAAAAAATGGTGCGAACTGCTTTCGGTAATAACAATATAGATACCTGCGCCCGCGTTTGCCACTCCCCAACAGGTTACGGATTAAAACAAACCTTGGGGGAATCTGCTGGAACCCAAGACTTTGATTCAGTGGAAGAAGCCGATGTGATCATGGTGATGGGGGCGAACCCAACTGATGCGCATCCAGTATTTGCCTCCCGCATGAAAAAGAGATTGCGCGATGGTGCAAAATTAATTGTGGTTGATCCGCGCCGAATTGATTTAGTAAAAAGCCCGCATATTAACGCTGAACATCACTTAAAGCTGATACCCGGCACTAATGTTGCCTTTATCAATGCGATGGCTCATGTGATTGTGCGTGATGACCTGTATGACGCAGACTTTGTGGCACAACGGTGCGAGTCAGAAGCGTTCGATGAATGGTTAGAGTTTATTCGCGATGAAAGTAATTCTCCAGAGAGTTCTGAATCCGTTACTGGAATTCCCGCTACTGAACTGATAGCCGCCGCACGCTTGTATGCTGAAGGTGGCAATAGCGCGATCTATTATGGGCTTGGTGTCACCGAGCACAGCCAAGGTTCAACCACGGTAATGGGCATCGCAAACCTTGCAATGCTCACCGGCAATATTGGTCGTCGTGGCGTTGGTGTCAACCCACTGCGAGGGCAAAACAATGTACAGGGTTCCTGTGACATGGGCTCTTTTCCACATGAATTACCCGGCTATAGACCGGTTTCCGATGCAGCGGTACGCTGTACATTTGAACAAGCCTGGGGGGTCGAAATCGACCCTGAACCTGGATTCAGAATTAATAACATGCTGGACGCGGCAGTAGCTGGCCACTACAAAGGCCTGTATGTACAAGGCGAAGACATTGCACAATCTGATCCAAACACCCATCACGTCGAACAAGCACTGAACAACCTAGACTGCTTAATAGTGCAGGATTTATTCTTAAATGAAACCGCAAAGTTCGCAACGGTGTTTCTACCAGGCTCTAGCTTTTTGGAAAAAAACGGCACTTTCACTAATGCCGAACGCCGAATCTCCCCGGTACGTAAGGTAATGCCGCCATTGGCCGGGCTTGAAGACTGGGAGGTAACCATGGGGCTATGTAATGCACTTGGATTTGAAATGAGCTACAGTCATCCCAAAGAGATTATGCAGGAGATTGCCAGCCTAACGCCGACCTTCACCAATGTGACTTACGAGCGCTTGGATGCCGAGGGCTCTATCCAATGGCCTTGCAACGACGCAACGCCTGATGGTACGCCCATAATGCATCTCGATGAATTTGTACGCGGCAAAGGATTGTTTAAACTTACCGAGTACGTACCAACAGATGAAAAAGTTACTAAACGCTTTCCGTTGATACTGACCACTGGCCGAATTTTATCTCAGTACAACGTCGGCGCACAAACCAGACGTACCGAGAACAATGTCTGGCATGAACAAGACTTACTCGAAATACACCCAAGTGACGCGCTTGATCGTGGCATTGTTGACGGCGACCGTGTCAAAATAAAAAGCCGCTCTGGCGAGACTCACCTAAGTGCCGTTGTCACCGAACGTGTACAACCGAGTGTTGTGTATACCACCTTTCATCACCCCGAGAGTGGCGCCAACGTAATTACTACCGACAATTCAGACTGGGCAACCAATTGCCCGGAGTACAAAGTTACCGCAGTTCAAATCAGCAAAGTTATGGGCGGTCACAAGCAATCGGAATGGCAACGCAAGCATGAAAGCTTTAGCCAACGTCAAGTGGACCTCGTCAGTAGTGAAACAGAGAAAACTGTCTGATTGGGGTTCTTTCGTGAATAGCCAAAATATAAATGCAGTTACTGAACCAGTCGCTAATCCAGTCAATAGTTTGGAAAACTTATCGGGAGTCGCAGAACGCCAAGTACTGCTCAGGCAATCAGATGAGGCTCATTCCTGGACGAATGATTATATCGCCGAAGAAACTCCGGTAGCCTTCGCCTACAATGGTCAAAGCCATGCGGTAATGATGGCCAGCCCACTGGATTTGCAAGATTTCGCAATTGGTTTTAGCCTAACCGAAAGAATTATTGATTCACGCGGTGACTTACTCGATGTCGACATTCGCCAAGCCGCGCAAGGCATCACAATTCAATTGAAGATCAAACCCGAATTAATGGCACGTCTAGTGCGTCAACGGCGACAATTAAGTGGTCGATCAGGTTGCGGTATTTGCGGAATCACAGATATCGCCGCTGCGGTTCCACAACTTGAGCCACTAGAACCTAGCGTTGCACCTTGCCATCAAGCTATCAGTAAAGCCGTCAATTCTCTGAAAGAACACCAAGTCCTGCAAAATGACTGCGGTGCAGTTCATGCTGCAGGCCTGTTCAGCACTGATGGAGCTCTAGTAGCAATTCGAGAGGATGTTGGCAGACACAACGCCCTCGACAAACTAATTGGCTCCCAAATTGACAACTTCGACCCCAGTCATTTTGTCTTAGTGTCGAGTCGAGCCAGCCACGAATTAATCAATAAAGTAGTCATAGCAGGATTCGGCACACTGGTAGCAATATCAGCAGCCACCACACTGGCAATCGACATCGCAAAAAAAACCAACTTGAATTTAGTCGGCTTTATTCGCGGCGCCAGACAGGTTATTTACACCGAGCACGACGAATAGCCATACATTAAGTTATCACGACTAAATCAATTGTGAATATCTTGGGATTGGCCGTAAGGTAAATATTTAGGCGCGCAATTCAACCTTTAAATGCTTAAATAGCCGCATAATTATAAACGACTATCCAGGGCATATGAAATGACATGTAGAAAAACTGGTATTACCCGACGTGACTTTCTCAATGGAACTCAAATAGCCATTGGGTCTTCTTTGATGAGCCCTTGGGTATCTGCATTTGGCGCAGATCTGCCCAATTTTGAATTACCACAGGGCTACTACCCGCCCGCTAAGACGGGCTTAAGAGGTAGCCATGACGGCTCTTGGGAAACCATACACGCACGGGTAATGGGTAAGTCATGGGCGGTCGGTGAAACCACGGAAAACTATGATTTAGTGGTGGTAGGTGCTGGTATCAGCGGGCTCTCGGCTGCCTATTTCTATCGACAGCAACATCCCAATGCCAGAATATTGATTCTCGACAATCATGATGATTTTGGCGGTCATGCAAAACGTAACGAGTTTAACCACAACGGCGAGACCCGTATCGGCTATGGCGGCACCGAAGCAATAGATACGCCCTCTTCGTATTCGCCAGCAGCAGCTCAATTGCTGAAATCAATTGGCATCGACCTCGAAAAGTTCTATACCAACTTCGATCAGGAGCTTTACCCTTCGCTTAACCTTTCCAAGGGAATCCTGTTTGGCAAAGAAAGCTTTGGCACAGACAAACTTGTAACAGGCTACGGTAATCGTAGTTGGCAAGAATTTGCCGCAGACACTCCGATGAGCAAAAAAGCCAAACAAGACTTTGTTCGAATACAGACCGACAAAATTGACTACCTACCTGACTTAACGTTAGAACAAAAGTATGCGCTACTCAGCAAAACCAGCTATGAAAGTTTTTTGCGTGACTATGCAAAAGTAGATGAGGAAGTAATCGCCATTTATAAACGCTGGGGTATGAGTTTCTGGTGTGTTGGAATTGATGAGATTCCTACCACTTCAATTCAAGATTATGATGGTGGTATGCCAGGCGTCGACCACACATTACCTCGTACCGGCTATCGCGGAGATGAGCCCTATATCTTCCACTTTCCCGATGGAAACGCTTCGGTCGCACGCTTATTAGTACGCTCACTGAATCCAAAAGCAGTGCCTGGCACTACGATGGAAGACGTAGTTACAAGTAGAGTGAACTATTCCAAATTAGATCAAGAGAGGCAACTCACCAACATCCGTCTCAACAGCACTGCTGTGGAAGTTAGCAATGCCGACAGTGAGAATGTCTTGATAAAATATGTTAGAAACGGTCAAGCGCATTCTGTAAATACCAAACATTGTGTGCTCGCCTGCTATAACAGCGCTATTCCTTATCTTTGCCCCGAGATGCCTGAAACTCAAAAGCAAGGGCTAGCCTACAATGTGAAAGTTCCCTTAGTTTACACCAAGGTTCTAGTTCCGAATTGGCGAGCCTTCGCAGAATTGGGGCTGGATTTTGTCTACTACACCGATGGCTTTTACAAACAAGTAGAGCTCGCCTACCCAGTCTCAGTCGGAGACTATCATCGTTCACAAAAACCAACTGACCCCATGGTGCTACACATGTGCCATGTGCCTTGGGTGCCAAAAAAACAAGGCCCTGATCAATGGAGAGAGGGACGCCAGCGCATTTTAGGCACTTCCTTTGACACCTTCGAGAAACACGTTTATACGCAACTAAATCAAGCACTTGCGGGCGCCGGCTTTAAGGCCGAACGAGATGTGAGTGCGATAACCGTCAATCGTTGGCCGCACGGTTATGCTTATAGCCCTGATCTACTGTGGGAGCCTGAATGGGGAAACGAAGAAAACAAACCGTGGGTGATCGGGCGACAAGCATTCGGAAATATTCACATCGCAAATTCTGATGCTGAGGCAAGCGCTGATACTAATGCGGCAATCACCCAAGCTCATAGAGCCATTCAAGAAATTTTAGCCTAACTTTTAGACGGAAAATAGACCTTAGCTGTCAGTGCGAACAAATAGAAGAACCAGTATTAGGTGTCACCGTCGATCCAAACTTCTATAGCTTAAGGCTTCAGCCACATGCGGCCTTAGTATATCCGCCTCACCTTCCATGTCGGCAATTGTTCTGGCGAGTTTCAATACACGATGATAGCCTCGTGCAGACATATTTAACTTTTCACACACCATTTCTACAAAGCCAAGTAGCTCTTTGTTTAGTTTGCAATATTGCTCTAGCTCTTTGGTGAGGAGCTGACAATTGAGCTTTGCTTGTCGTCGGCTTTGGAAGTCTCTTACCTTTGTGACTCTTTGCTTGATAGTGAGTGAGTTTTCACAACCTTCTCCCACACTCTGCAAGGTCTTAACATCCACCCTTGGAAGGTGAACATGCATATCAATTCTATCCAACATGGGGCCAGATAACTTTGCTCGATAGTTTTCGACTTTGTTGGCACTACATATGCACCTATCGGTCCCATCGCCTAAATAGCCACAGGGGCATGGATTACAAGCCGTAACCAGCTGGAATTCGGCCGGGTACTCTACCGAGTGCGCCGCTCTGGTTATGTTTATTTTTCCGGACTCCATGGGCTCCCTAAGCTGTTCTAGCGTAGCCCTAGAGAATTCTGTCAGTTCATCTAAGAAAAGTATACCTTTGTGTGCCATCGAGATTTCGCCGGGCTTTGGGTTTGAGCCTCCACCGACCAATGACACCGATGACGCTGAATGATGCGGACTACGGAACGGTCGCTGTTTCCACAAATCAACAATGAATTGTCCCGCGGCGACCGATTGAATTGCGGCCGCTTGTAACGCTTCCTCAGTAGTAAGTTCCGGCAATATTCCTGGTAGACGTGATGCCAACATACTTTTACCAGTACCCGGAGGCCCAACCATAATTAGACTATGTCCGCCTGTTGCAGCAATTTCCAACGCCCGCTTTGCATGCAACTGACCTTTTACATCTACTAAATCTGGATAACTAATCGCATGTATATTATCGGTGTCTGTGAGACAAACATCTAACTCTCTCTGACCAGCAAGCTGCTCACAAACATCAAGTAGATGAGCGGCACATCGAGATTCGCAAAGTTCTGCCAATGCTGCCTCACTAGCGTTTCCTTTCGGCACAATCAGATGACGACTTTCTTTACCACAAGCCAAGGCGGTTGGTAGCACACCTCGCACCTGGCGCATCTGGCCATCGAGAGCTAGTTCGCCAATCAATTCAACTGCGTGTAGTTTGTCCTTTGGTATCTGACCGCTGGCGGCGAGTATTCCAATGGCAATTGGCAAATCAAATCGGCTTCCAGTTTTTGGAATATCGGCTGGGGATAAATTGACCGTGATACGTTTGGCGGGAAACTCAAAACCTGAATTAAGAATAGCGCCGCGCACACGATCCTTGCTTTCCTTTACCGCAGCTTCAGGAAGCCCAACTGTAGAAAAAGCAGGTAAACCATTAGCTAAATGCACTTCAACCACCACAGGAAGCGCACTAATCCCGACCACCGTGCGCGTATGGATCATCGCCAAGCCTTTTTGCTGGGCGGCTCTCAATGGCACGATATTTACTTGGGTTTCAAGTTCTTGCATTTGACACTCCTTGTCTTAATTAACAGTCTCGCTCTAAAGCCTAAATCCGAACATTCAAATCCGAACTTTTAAATCAAGCAATGAATACACTTTGCTCTAAATAAGCCAGCTTCTGCACTAATAATACATTTATTTTTGAGCGAAGTTCAATTTTTGTATGATTTCTTCTTCATTTTAGCAATCGGTGAACAAGTAACTTACTTGGCGGCTTCCTCTATTTCAATCTCCTTAGCCACATCCCGAATAACATTCCGAAACCATTTATGCGCTATATTATGGTGCAGTAAGGGGCTCCAGACCATGTGCAGCTCTATATTTGGTATTGGAAATGGCGCAGGCACAATCGCTAGGTTCTTAAAATGATTCACTAAATGGGTAGAACGCGTGGCGACAGTAGCAATCAGATCTTGTTGCTGGGTAAGTTGGATCGCCGAAATATAGTGGCGCGTATAAACAGCAATTTTCCTTCTATGACCAAGCTCGTCAAGCGCTATGTCTACCCAGCCAAGTTTTTGAATGTCATCTGGGTTAACGCCGGTTGCTACCCCCATGCCCGTTTTGTTCACCCATACGTGATTAGCCTGCAGGTATTTTTCTACATCAAAGCCTTTTCGCAATGGATTGTCTTCGCGCATGACACAGCTGAAATTATCGGACCAGAGCACTGACAAATGCAATGACTGCGGTAGTTGGTCAAACCGATTGATCACTAGATCAACATTGCCGAGTTCAATATCCTGAAAAGTTACATCACTGGGAGTAAGAATATCCAAGGCGGTGTCTGGCGCCTCCTCGGCCATTCGAGTTCGAACTCTTGGCAGTAAGGTTGTCTCTGCGTAATCACTAGCCATCACCCTGAACAACCTCTTACTATTGAGCGGGTCGAATTCGATGGTTGGCTGCACAAATAATTCGATTTGCGACAACACGTTCTGTACTAGGGGTTGTAACTCCTTAGCCTTGTCGGTCGGCATCATGCCGTTGCTAGTTCTGACCAGCAGCGGGTCGTTAAAGACCGTTCGAAGTCGGCGCAGCCCGTTACTCATTGCGGGTTGGCTCAGGCCAAGATGTTCAGCGGCTTTAGTTACATTGCCTTCTCTTAGCAAGACACTGAAATAAACCAGCAGATTAAGATCAATTTTGGATAAGTTCATAGAGTCCTTAACGCTCCATCGAGCAGTATTCATATGATGAATGCATTTCAACCTATCATAACTTATGTTTATTCTACAGGGAATGCCTGATTAAACATTGCACAATTAAAAACAGCACCCAAAAAAAAAGGCGCGACTAGTGTCGCGCCCAAACCACCAAAGGAGGATGGAGGAGATGTGCAAGCTAGATCCAACTACTTTGATCTATCTTCTTAAATGTTCTGTTAACTGCGGTGCGTGAATCTCAAGGCGCTTCAATTAACTTCGATGGATGTATTATCCTGATTTTTAGCACCCTAGTCAAAAATATGGCGTAATACAAAAAGGGGCGAAAACTCGCTATGTTATTGTTTTAATAGGGTTATAAAACAGCGGAATTCATGACATAACTATATTTCATGTCAAATTGACAACCTATGATCGAAACTTTTGACAAAAATATTAATCTATCGCCACTCAGGTATTAGCCACGTATAATCTAACATCAAGAGCAGACATTTAAGAGTTAAACCTATGACGAACCATGCACCTAAAGATTTCATAGATCAATTATTTAGTTCCTTAGATAGCGGATTGCGTGCTAGTTTCGCACAGCCGAGTGGGAAACGCGCCTCACCGGCGGCCGGTTGTGATTCTGATCCGATTGCAGACAATGAAGAACTACGTCAACAATCGGCGGCGCTGATGCGGGTAAACCATGTTGGCGAGGTATGTGCACAGGCCTTATATCAAGGCCAAGCCTTAACATCTAGATCAGAAAGCGTTAAAAATAAGATGCAAGAAGCCGCCGCGGAAGAAATCGATCACTTAGACTGGTGTAATCAACGGATTGATGAGCTTGAAGGACACACCAGCTACCTAAACCCCATCTGGTATCTAGGTTCGTTTGCGCTGGGAGTTGGCGCTGGATTAGCCGGTGATAAATGGAGTCTTGGCTTCCTAGCAGAAACTGAAAGACAGGTGGTAGGACACCTTCATTCTCATTTAGAGCGCCTTCCCAAGGAAGACACGGTCAGCCGTGCAGTAATTGAACAAATGGCTATTGACGAGGCACATCACGCACAAATGGCGATTGACAATGGTGCGGCTGAATTACCAGAACCCATAAAAGCTCTGATGAAATGGACTGCTGGTGTAATGACATCGGTGTCAGAGAAAATTTAACTAAGCCACTCTTGTAGGGCCACTCTTGGATATAAGTCTTATAGGTAGGACTAACTGTCCTTTCGGGCGACATGAGCCACCCATAACGCACACGCCAATAAGGCAACCGCGCCTGCCTGATGGGCTGCCCCCAAGGCAGTGGGAACTACCAAAACCAAGGCCGAGATACCAAACAAAATTTGAACCACCACAATCAGCAACAGCCAATTCGCTCTGGTATTAAAGCTCTGCTTCAGAGACTGAATGAAAAGACTCAGCACACTTACTAGAACGATCACAGCAATGCAGCGATGTATAAATTGAACCGCAACAGCATTCTCAAAAAGGTTGCGCCAGACTGGTGAAAGCGCGGTTAGCGCCGACGGGACCCATTCGCCATTCATGGTCGGAAAAGTATTGATAATGAAACCCGCCTTTGTGCCAGCAACAAAACCACCACTTAACATCATTGTAAAAACTATGAATACCACCCAAGCACTGATTAGCAAATAGCCTGAACTAGATTTTAGATGCGCAGTTTCTCCACGCAGAAAGTCCATTGCAAACCACAGCATGGTGGCAAATATAATTACCGCCAGGCCTAAATGCGCTGTCAATCGGTATTGGCTTACATGCGGAACATCAACTAGACCACTTTTAACCATGTACCAGCCCATCAAACCCTGTAATCCGCCCAGAATGAATAGGCCGAACAAACGGGGTCGCCATACCTTGGGAACCATCCCTCGGTACAAAAAATACACTAGCGGTAGCAAATAAATAAGTCCGATAATCCGCCCGAGCAATCTATGGCCGTACTCCCACCAAAAAATGCTTTTGAATCCATCCAATGTCATTCCATAATTGATTTTTATATATTCTGGCGAGGCCTTATATTTGGCAAACACCTCCTGCCAAGCGGCCTCTCCAAGTGGCGGCAGCGTTCCCATTATGGGCGCCCACTCCACCATCGATAAGCCAGATTGGGTCAGACGCGTGATACCACCAATGACGACCATGAGATATACCACTGCCGCACAGCCAAGCAGCCACATGCCGAGCACAAATGAATGAGAATGAAGATTAGAGTTTGGCATTTAGTTAGCCCGCACACCGAACTAGAAAGTAAGTCCTACAGCATTAGCAAACCGGCTAGAGCTAGCCGGTCGACCGCTCTGGTCGCACTTACAAGTGAATGGAAACGAAATCGCTAGAATTTTTGAACAATTAAAGGTTTAAAATAATTAAAGTTCTTGAAAAACTAAAGTAGCATTTGTTCCGCCAAAGCCAAAACTATTCGACATAACAGTTTTAACGCTGTGAGAAAGATTCTCTAATAATATCGGCAGACCCGCAGCAGCAGCATCAAGCTCCATGATATTAGCAGAGGCTGCAAGAAATTTTTCTTTCATCATGATCAATGAATAAATTGCTTCATGTACCCCGGCGGCACCCAAGGCATGTCCAGACAGAGATTTAGTAGCGCTAATAAACGGCATTTTATCTTTAAATACAGTAATCAATGCCTCTAGTTCTTTGACATCACCAACCGGGGTACTGGTACCGTGAGTATTAATATAATCAATTGGCCCATCGACAGTTTCCAAGGCCTGCTGCATACAGCGCACCGCGCCCTCGCCCGAAGGAGCCACCATGTCATAACCGTCAGAAGTAGCGCCGAAGCCAACCAACTCTGCAATAATATTTGCGCCTCTGGCCACAGCATGTTCATACTCTTCGAGCACAAGAATTCCTCCACCACCTGCAATAACAAAGCCATCTCGAGTAGCGTCGTAAGTGCGTGAAGCGGTAGTTGGTGTGTCGTTGTACTTGCTCGACATCGCGCCCATGGCATCAAACAGTATTGACATAGACCAGTGTTCTTCTTCGCCACCACCAGCAAACACTGTATGGTGTCTTCCGCCACGTATCAAATCGGCACCATGTCCAATGCAATGCGCGCTGGTTGAACAAGCGGAACTAATTGAATAGCTGGTTCCCTGTATACCAAACATAGTTGATAAGCACGCCGAGGTAGTACTGCCCATAGTCTTGGGTACAGCATAGGGCCCTATGCGCTTAACACCCCGCTCTTTGGCAATTTCAGCCGCGAGGATGTTATTTGATGTAGATCCGCCGCCAGAGCCAGTTATTAAACCAACTTGTGGGTTTTTAATTTCCTCTGGGTCTAAACCGGCATCGGCTAATGCCTGCTCCATAGCAATGTAACTATAAATTGCGGCATCGCCCATAAACCTGAGCTTTTTTCTCTCTATCAGCTCAGCAGCATTTATATCGACTCTGCCAGCAATTTGGCTACGCATGCCAATTTCAGCATAGTCCTCACAGAATCGAATGCCTGACTTTCCAGCGATGAGGCTATCTCTAACTTGTTCCACATTGTTACCCAAACTGGATACAACGCCCATACCGGTTACTACCACTCGTCTCATTGTCGTTTACTCATGTTAAGTTTCAGATGATGGTCTAAATAATATTTAGCCCAATCGAGCCTGATATAAAATGTATTAATGGTTAATCTTTGGCACCAAACAGTCCCACTTTTAAGTCGGTCATTGTGTAAATCACTTCTCCGTCGAGTATTACTTTTGCATCCGCAACACCCATAAAAAGACGGCGTGAAATCACTCGTTTCATATTAACTTCATAACGTACCAATTTTGCATCAGGCTCCACTTGCCCAGTGAATTTTACTTCTCCTACGCCTAAAGCACGTCCTTTGCCTGGTCCACCAAACCAAGTCAGATAAAATCCAACCAGTTGCCAAACTGCATCCAGCCCGAGGCAACCAGGCATTACTGGATCACCCTTGAAATGGCAATCAAAAAACCAAAGCTCAGGCGTTACATCCAATTCCGCAATGACTTGCCCTTTGCCATAGTCGCCGCCGTGGTCATCAATCTGTACAATACGATCAAACATCAACATCGGCGGTAAAGGTAGGCGCGAAATATCTTGCCCTTCCAATTGCCCATTTCCATGCGCTATAAGGTCTTCATAACTATAACTGCTTTGTTGTTTCATCAATTCTCTATCCAAACGGTTTGGCTTTATATTTGGGGCACAAGACTACCTCTAAACAAAAAAAAATCAAGCGCCATAAGCTATATTAAAGGTTGTTTCATGAACTAGAGAGCAAAAAATACAACAATATAGGGATACAAATAACTGATGCCAAGTTTCCAATCAACACCATAGATGCTACTTTTTCAGCGTCTCGATCGTATTGTTCTGCCAACATAAAATTAATCACGGCGGGAGGCAACACGCCGAATAAGATTAAGATGTCTTGGTGTAATTCTGGCATTGGAATAATTTGCAGTACTAGCAGGGCCAGCATAACCCCCACCAAAGGCGAAAACACTGCCATAATTATGCCTATTGAGGATTCACTCCAACTAACCCGAGTCAGCCTGACGCCTAAGGAAAAGAGCATCATAGGTATTGCCACTTGGCCTAGCATATCAATCGGCCTACTTAAGTAAGTCGGCACCTCGAGATTTACTGAGTTAACAAATATTCCAGCGATTACTGCCAAAATGATAGGCGTTTTCAATATTTCAAGGCTGGATAGTTTCCCCGAGTAAATATACGTGCCGATGCTGAAACATAAAATATTGCCTACCACCACTAACATAACACCGCCGCCCAAGGCTGAATCGCCCAAGGCCAGCACATATAGTGGAATACCTAGGTTTGCCCAATTCTTAAACATGGCAGAGGGTACAAACGATCGCCAGGAAAGACCTAGCAACTTCGCAAAGGCAAAGCCAACAATGCCCGAACCCAACATTACCGCCGCACCGCCCGCCATTAGTGCAACATATTGCGTTGGAAAGAAATCCTCCCTAATCATGACGCTTAAGATTAAAGCAGGCATAAACACATCCATTATCAGCTGATTGGTGATACGCATCTCAGGCCGCCAACGTGCGCCATAAAAATAACCAACCCCTACTATCAAAAATAGTGGCGCCACAATCCCGACAATTTTTTCTATCAAAACAGACTCATTTTATTATTGTTATTCGATTCTCACTCTTCACCTTGGCTAGCGACTGTCTACGGTTAGCTTCTGTTTATTGAGTTGCGACTGTGCCTATGGTTGTAACTGTGCCCGCTGTTACATCATGGAATTTAAATTGCCCACCAGGCGTCGCAAGGTAACCATCAACTCCAACTTCACGATCGTTTTCCAGGTCTTGCGGAGAAAAGTTTTCATTATCAAACCGAGGATCAAACGCCGCATGCGTGTGATAAGTTGCGGTCGCTTTTGCTCCAGGAGGTATGGCCAAGCTCAACGCAGGCAACATCACGCTAGACTCATCACCTTGAGCTGGAGCTGTGGAAGTATAACTGCCATCAGCGTTAATAAAAACCCAACCGCCAAACTCAGTATTTAAGGAGATGGAACGTGGATTCACCTCATTTAGAACATTAAACGCCGCCTCAGTTTGGGTTCTAAACCGAGTAACCTGATCCTGAGTCTCTGAACCAGAACTAGACAGAGCCGCTGCGGCCGCGGCTCCTGCACCAATGAATGCTGCCCGCTTCCAGCCCTTAGCCGTTTTTTTATTTGTCGCCTGCGGGTCCATATCGGGCACTGCCTCGCCTGAACCCGCTTCATCTGAATAGTGGTTAAAAGCCCGCCCTCTGCCGAGTAAGGTTTTAAAATTAATCATCATCTGGTAATCATCACCAGCTTGATAAAGGGGATTTTGGTGAGCACTAAGGTCAAGCCAGTACTGTCTGCTTTGCCGCCCATTGAATTGCAAACGTATTCGCTGCATTCGCTTGTCGTCTTCAAGATCCATCAACTGCAAAGCAACATACCTATCCGCATTCGACCCTAGCGCAACGCCAAAGTCAAAACCCTTGCCAATGTGTTGACTGTCTCGTTCAAACCGAGAACTTCTGGCAAAAAACCTACTATTCGACCATTCAAGATAGCGAGACTTTCTATCCAGCAAACCATTTGAAACGACCTCGGCCTCTCCGTATTGCACACGCCCAAGCCGGCCTGTATCGTAATCCAAAGCGAAGCCGCTGCTTTGATACTTTTGCTTGTAGCCCGCATGGAACAAATACGGTCCAATACCGGTATAATCGCCACTGATTCTTGCATAATCTTCACCCGAACCGGCCATATAAGAAACACTTAAGCTTCCCTGCGTGATCCCGAATGCTAGATTACGCTGCTCATGCGCATTTGCATATTCAAAACTAAGCGATGAATTGGCACCAAAATTCTGGCTTAAGGCCAGCGTGGTTTGCTCGGTGCGGCGGCCATCCAATTCAGTCAAATATGCGTTTAATAAACTGCCTTCAAGGCCATTATCATTGGCTGCGTTACTTACACGGTATGTCTGCGATTGCGGCGACTGCCAAAAACTTTCGCTCGCATGCAGGGAACTCATATGAAAGACGGCCAGCAATATTCCAAAACGAAGACATATCACATTCAATCTATACTTATTATTAGGCATGATTTTTCCTCAAGGAAGTTTCGGTTGATTTATAATGGCAGAGGCCTGAAAACTATTCAAATTTCGTATTGAATATGTCAACTTGTTGCTAGCAATCATGTTACTACTAATCATGCCTCAAACTAAATCACCGTTCTTCACAGAGTGACTGGAACGCGCTATTTTAATGTCAGTACCGTAAACAGTCTTATCCAATGCCTACAAAATCAAATAACGATAATATTTATCAAAGCCAATTGAATCAAGTTGGCAACTTCAAATTTGATAAGGCTGTAGCTCAAGTATTTTCGGATATGATTGCTCGTTCAGTTCCAGGCTACGCGCAGATACTTTCGTTGCTACCAAGCTTAACTCGGCAGTTCAAATTCTCCGATAGCCACTATTACGATATTGGTTGCTCGCTGGGCGCAGGAATGATTGCCATCGCACAGGGTCTAGAAGGCCAGCAATCGCCTATTATTGGAATTGACAATTCGCAGCCTATGCTCGAGCAAGCAAGCACGCATTTAGATGCTTACAACCGCTCACATACGGCTAATTTCCAACTGTATTGCGCGGATATCAACGACTACCAACTACAACACGCGGGCATGGTGTTGATGAATTTCACCTTGCAGTTCATAGCCGTTGAGCAACGTACGCCCTTGCTTGAACACATCTACCAAGCTTTAACCCCTGGCGGGGCGTTGGTTCTTTCTGAAAAAATCAGCTTTGAGCACATTCAAACCAACAATCTGCTAGTTGATATTCATCATCAATTTAAAGCTGATCAAGGCTATAGCCAGCTGGAAATAAGTCAAAAAAGGCAAGCCATCGAAAACGTGTTGATTCCTGAGACATTAGACACCCACATTCAAAGACTCGAAAAGGCTGGCTTTTCAATCATAACTCCATGGATTCAAAACCTACAGTTCCTATCAATTCTAGCGGTCAAATAGCGTCAAACAACATGCCTATAGTAAATATCGACCGCTTTCTGGCTAGACCCGAAGCATTTGATTTCAGAAAGGAATTTCAAGACGCCTTTGACAAAAGAGCAAATCCGGCACGGCATGGCGACCTCGCAAGTTGGCTTGACATCCTCGAACAACTCCCAAAAATTAAAGCAAAGTCGCACTCGTTAAACTGTGCTGCCATTACTATCGGCAGCCAACAAGATATAGACCAGCACTCCCAACAACAACTTGAGGCGCTGCTACGAGACTTGTCTCCGTGGCGCAAAGGGCCGTATCAAATATTTGGAAGTTATATTGATACCGAATGGCGCTCAGATTGGAAGTGGGATCGGGTTGCGCCTCATATCAGCGACCTGTCTGGGCGTACGGTATTAGATGTCGGATGTGGAACCGGGTACCACTGTTGGCGGATGCTAGGTGACGGCGCTGATTATGTTCTGGGAATCGATCCTTCGATGCGGTTTTTTATACAATATTTGGCGATCCAAGTCTATTTGCAGGATAGTCGCTTTGATTTTCTCCCCATCGGCATTGAAGACATGCCGCCAAAGTTCACAATATTTGACTCTGTATTCTCAATGGGCGTTTTATATCATCGCCGAAACCCTATCAACCATTTAAAGGAACTGTATAGGCTATTAACTCCTGGTGGCGAACTAATCTTGGAAACCTTAATAATAGATGAGGCCGTTGACGGCATATTTAGACCGCCGCAAAGGTATGCCATGATGCGCAATGTTTGGAGCATTATGACCATTGAAAAAGTTGAAACATTATTGGCCGAAGCTGGATTCCATAATATTCGGTGCGTCGATCAAAACACCACCAGCCTAGAAGAGCAGCGCAGCACCGAATGGATGACATATCATTCGCTTGAGCAATATCTCGACCCTGAAGACCGCAGCAAGACAATTGAAGGACACCCGGCACCCAAAAGAGCTTTTTTGGTCTGCAATAGACCATGCCTATAGTTTTTAAAAGGTAGAATTAGAAAGCCGTGGGGCCAATCGAATCGACTGGCCCCACGTTTTCTAAAGACAAAAACAAATCCTAGCCAGACGTTTTACTAGCCGTGCTTGATTGTGATTTTGCACCAACCTCCTTAGAGCTAGATTTCGCAGATTTAGCTTTTGTACGGCAAAATGCATTCACAGTCCTACCGTCTTTGCGCTCATAAGACTCCACCCAACTACAGGCAGCATTGGTACTACAAGATGCGCTTTCCAAGCCTTTACATTGTGAGGCGGCCGAGGCTTGACTGCTGGTTAGTAAGGCTACGGCAATAATGGCGGCACTACTAATGTTACGAACGGAAGGTAGGTTTTTTTGTATTACTAATTTCATTTTGAACTCCTTGTAAGTTTACTTTGGGTTAAATTAAGCGCTTGTCGCGCCGACTCATTCATTGAATCGAACTGCAGCTTAACTACTAATCGAGTCCCTCACATCACCCAGCTGGGTGATATTTACTCCATAGTGAAATGTTTACTTAGCTTTAAACCCTGGGCTTGGTAATTAGATTGAAGCCCTTGGCCATAAATTTTTTCAGGCGTCTCCAACATCGTTTCGTACACCAAACGCCCAACATTTTGACCATGTTCAAGTAAAAAAGGCACGTCAAACGATCTTACTTCCAACACCGCCTTTGCGCCTACTCCATTAGCTTCTGGAGCGCCAAACCCAGGGTCGAAAAACCCGGCATAGTGAACGCGAAACTCACCCACCAAAGTATCGTATGCAACCATTTCGGCAGCATAGTCGACGGGCACATGCACCGCTTCCTTGGAGACCAATATATAAAACTCTCCTGGGTCGAGAATAAGTTTGCCAAGGCTATTGTGACCTTTCTCTACATACAGCGGCTCCCAAAATCCTGCCATAGCGTGCGCTCCGGGCCGATCAACATCGACTACACCTGAGTGGCGTTTTGCTCGAAAACCGATCAATCCTGTGTCTGGATCTCCACTCAGATCGACACTCACAGGAACGCCGTTCTTTATTTCGCGCGCATCTAAGTCTGTATCAATTAGTCGCTCTTGTTTCTGTAGTTGCAGATGACTCTCATCACTTATATTGGCCTGACCGGATCTTATTCTCAGCTGAGAAAGTGTGGAACCTTGTCGCACCTGCACGCTAAAGGTTAAAGGCGCAATTTCTGCGTAAAGCGGCCCCGAATAAGACTCTGGCACTTGTTCAAATTCAACACCATAGTCGGTGATCAATCGAGTAAACACATCAAGCCGACCAGTCGAACTTTTTGGATTCCCTGCCGCACTCAATCCTTCTGGCAGGCGCAAGCTTTCAAGCAAAGGAACGATATACACACAAGACTTTTCAAGGACAGCCCCCTGCGTAAGGTCTACCTCATGCATCGCCATCTCGGCCAAACAATCACTCACACGCCTCTCTTTACCAGGCAGGAAAGAAGATCTTACCCTGAATGCCTTGGCACCCAACCTCAAGTCAATACTTGCGGGCTGAATTTGGCTTTCATCAATTGCAATATCAGAATAGATTGCCGATTCAGCAATCAAAGCCTTGATGTGTTGTGAAGCCAACGCTCCTGAATTATCGAATTTCATAGCTTACTCAGTTACAGCCGTGCGTGATCTATTGGGCCTTCGTTTATGGAAGCTCTGATTAAATCTGAATAATTTCAGGCCGTCAAAAATGCTCAAATTTGAGGCGCGGTACGCACGTACGCGAAACGCACTCAATAGCGCGCTATTGCGAAGGTTCGCAACCAAGAAATTGAGTATTTTGACAGGAAGTGAGATATTCATGGCTTAATCAGAGGTTCCTCATGGATGTGCCCGAACAGGATATGTACAGAGGCAGAATAATACACCGAAGTGGTGATTCAAGATATCAGCAGAACTCATCATACGCACCGAAGACCTAGGCAAACAGCTCCTATAGCAGCATAAATCACTCTAAGACGCCCTATACATGCAATACTCTTCTCAAAACAACTTTTTCACGCTAAGCTGAATCGGTGACTATATTTTCTAATAAATCAGGTTTAAGCAGTCACATGATACGCGCCTATATCTTCATATGGGCCCCGTCTATGCTTATCTTCCTGTTCCTACAATTTGTTCTCAATGATTATATCGAACAAATATCTCAAGTAGATGAAACAACAGCCATTGTTAGCGATTCATTACACAGATATTCGCTTAAGCGGCTATGAAAACGCCAAGGTATTATTGATTGATGACAATATCGATCTATTGAAACTCATATCGATTCGGCTACGGCCATTCAAATTTGAATTGAAAGCAGTCACTTCCACCGAGGAGGCTCTGAGCACCCTGAGCGTCTGGCCAGCTGACTTGGTCATTACTGATTTACAAATGAGTGGCATGTCGGGCATGGAACTTTTTCAAATTCTACAAAGAGATAATCCATTACTCCCAGTAATAATATTAACCGCACACGGCACGACTTCTGAGGCGGTTGAGGCAACACAATCAGGTGTTTCCAGCCATTTAACCCGGATTATGTATTAAGGATTGGTTGCAACGTAATTCACCAGAGAAGGAGCACCAGTTCTCATCGACAGCAATGCAATTACTGCTATCGGCAGAGTGGCCTGGCAATGTCAGCCATCTTATTAATGTGGTTCAACAATGTGTGCGGCTAGCGACTACAAAAATCATTCCAGACACTCTGGTTGCCAGTCGCTTGAACAGCCCAATTCTTAAAATACTCCCGCTCACCAACGCGCATCGTGAGTTCGAACGAAATTATCTTACCGAGCTGCTAAAAGTTACAAATGGAAATGTTACGCATGCTTCTACTCTAGCAAAGAGAAATAGAACCGAATTTCATCGTCTTCTTAAGAAACATCGAATTAACGCCAAGTCATACCGCAATATTAGTAATTAATTCCGCGATTTACCCTAGAACAAATCGCTTAGTAACAGTGACTTCCATGTCCGCAGTTGGTTATAATACGGCCTCGACGAAATCTTTGAGGAAGAGAGGCTGCCGCAATATGCGATCGAGCATAGTGAAGCAACCCGCCGAAGGCGCAACGTGCTCGTAACCGCTCAGGCAACCGGACCACAAAGCTGATACGTCGTCTCTGGAGAGCGATTACGCGGCTATTGCTATAGGTAGTTTGCTATGCGATCAATCCACCGAAGAGGTAATCTTTCAGGTAACCGGACAGAGGAGCAATTTAGTATTGTCGTTTGATTAGCCAAAAGCGTGGGCTTAGGCCAGTCAACCAGCAATGCTGATTTTACTCTTGCATCACTGTTAATTACGGTACTTTCTTGCTTGATGACTATTGCTCAATGTCGATTTCGACTACTGATAGTCTTTAATAAAAACCTTTGAGGATTACATGACCGACCTGCCTAGAGCCACCAAGCTACTTCGAACTCCCTTATACCACTATCACCAACAGGCCGGCGGCAAGCTGGTTGACTTTGGTGGCTGGGCCCTGCCAGTAAACTACGGTTCCCAAATTGAGGAGCATCATGCGGTTCGCAATGACTGCGGCATGTTCGACGTTTCCCATATGACTGTGTCCGACGTTA
>Ga0316189_10001525_pt1 | contig 22939 bp, 14 predicted proteins | sample LowCovwburrow_MG_FD_204930 | JGI IMG/M metagenome (GOLD analysis project Ga0316189, IMG submission 204930) | Coastal sediment microbial communities from Maine, United States - Lowes Cove worm burrow | ecosystem: Environmental > Aquatic > Marine > Coastal > Sediment | place: USA: Maine... | reverse complement strand
CGCACCCGTGCGCCACTTTCCACTACTCCGAAGAATAGCTTCTCGTTCGACTTGCATGTGTTAGGCCCGCCGCAAACGTTCGCTCTGAGCCAGGATCAAACTCTCCAGTTTGAAACGTAGCTCAAGCGGTTCAAAGCTTCGCTTTGAACATTTGCTTGAGTGTTCTTCTCGAAATTGGCCGTATCGCGACTTCCACCTCACGGCTTCCATCTTGATCGGCGGGATTTGCAGAGCATCTCTGCCCTACCATCCCACACGTTTTGCTCTGATCAATCGTGGCTTTCGCCGACGACTACCAGAACGCGTAGTCATTTCTTGTTCCGCTATCCAGTTTTCAGGGAGCGCTGTCACCTCGCTCTCGCAAGGTGCGACACAGCCAGTTGCCGTGTCGGGAGGGGGGTTCTAGCTCCCTCCCAGGGTGAAGTCAAACAGAAAGCTCCGAGTGACTTGCGGGGTTTCGCACGGGTTCGGAAGTTCTCCGAAGGCCGGCCGCCAACCTCGAAAGCTCAGGATTTGGGCAAGCCCATCTCCGTTGCTGACGTTCCCTTGGTCGACTTGTTTGCCGTGGTGCTCCCGCTCCCGAGTAGGGAGTTGTTCGCACCGCGGACTGGAGATCTACGGACTCGCGACGCCCCTGGCAAGCGCTATCTTTCGCCGCGCACAAGTTGCCGCCGACGCCACGCAGGGAGCAACGCAGTGGGCTACCAGGCGTGTTTGGAGGGTGGCCCGCGGGCGGCTCTCGGGTCTGCGGCGGGACCGCGCGCTGTTCTTTTCTCGGGAATCCGCCTGCGCGATCTCCGAAAGCGGTCGCGGCCGGCTCGAGCCTCGAGGCGCGCGTCGACGAGGAGCGCAATCAACACGGGCTGGCAGTCAAAAATTTGACCTGCCAGCCCTGACCGCATTCGCGCGGCGGGGTGCGTCAGCTTGCCGCAGGGCTGAGGACGTTGTCGATCGACGCCCCTTCGTTCCAGCTGAACAAATGCGCGCGCGCTCCCTCATCATCGGTCGCCACCACGACCGCGTCGGTCATGCCATCGGCGTCCACATCTCCGCTGGACTGCAGAGCAAAGTGTTGCGTCCGCATCTTGAGCGGGACGACGACGGCGCCGAGCGTGCCTGACGGCGTCATTGTGAACACGCCAGAGATGTACTTCTGCGGCATCTCGGGCCGCTTCATTCGGAGGTCGACACTCACGACGACGAGTGTGTCGGCGCCGCCCGGGAAGTCTCCGGTCGCGATCGTCACACGACGCGGCGAGAGCACCTTCCGACCCAATACGGTGCGGTCGCGCTGCGAGAGCTGTTCGGCCAAGACCTGTGCGACGCCCTCGATTCGACGCTGGCCATCTTCGCTCTTCACTTTGATGGCCGTTGGCGTCGTGAGCGCGGTCGCATCAAACGACGCCATCGACGCAGGCGCGGCGAACTCGGGGGCAAACAGGGCAAGGGCGGTGGCGAGGAGGGAAATGGGGGTCATTGGCGTTTCTCCGGCGCCCTGGTTACGCCTCGCTCAACGCCCTCATTCCGTCACTCTGTTTTCACGGCGGTCACCAACACCCACTCGCCACCAGGCACGCTGAGCAGCCGTGGCCGCGAGACCACCGCGTCGAACCCGGCGTCGGCCATCGGAGCCAACACTTCGTCCAGCTCCCACAGGCCCATGCGGTGCACATCCACCTCAACGCGCTGATGACCATCCCGCCGAATCACGAACAGGAAGGTCGTCTCGAACACCCGGTCGGATGGGTCAGCGTCGTGGTGTAGCTCAATGGTCGTGACGGATGCACTGGCGTCGGCACGGGATGTTGACGACGAGACCCGGTCTTGGACAAACCGTTCGCGGAGTTCTTCGGGAGCACTGACGAACACCCCACCGGGTCGAAGATGGCGCGCTGCGGTCTCGTAGACGCGCCGCAACTCATCTGGCTCAACGAGGTACGCCTGCGCATCGTGCAGCAGCACGGCATCAAACGTGCGCCCCAGGTCGCAGTCGAGCATGTCCCCGGTGACGTACGAGACCTCGGGGTTCAACGCCGCCGCACGCTCCAGCATCGCGGGACTCTGGTCGACGCCAGTCACCGCAAACCGCCGCTTGAGGTGGTGATCCAGTGAACCGCCGCCACATCCAAGGTGCAGCAGTGTGGCGCCCTCGGCGACACCCGCGTCTCTGAAGTGCGCGCCGATGATCGCGGCTTCGTCTGGGTAGTCCTCGGGCGGGCTCAGCAGCGGCCAGACCCAAGCGAGATCACCATACAGGCGCGGTGTGTCCACGGCCGGAGACTAACAGGGCGCCCGCCCGTCTTAGCCGCTACAGATCGCCCAGGTCGCCGAGCTCGAGATTGTCGAGGTCGATACCGGAGATCTGAGTCACCGAAGCACCGCTCGGTTGAGTCTCAGGCGTCGGCGGAACCGCCGACACGCCGAGGCCGTCGATGGCCTTTTGCGTGGAGGTGGCCAGCACCGCCTTCATGGCCTCGTCGAAGTCTTTCGCCCCGCCCTTGCCTTTGGGCCGCCCGCCTACGACTTGCGTGTGGGTGAACGCGGGAGCGGGCGCAGGCCGCGCTTCGTCCTTCCACCCGGCCTTGAACAGCTCGCTGATGACGCCCTCGAGAGCAGTGCCTGCCTCGGCCGCCGACTGATAGCGGTCGTTAGGGTCCTTCTTCATAAGAAGGTGAACCAGCCCCTGGACGCTTTGCGGGACCGAGTCTGGCAGCGGCTCGGGATCGGCCATCAGCTGCTTGGTCACGACCGCGACCGCGTTGTTCCCGGAGAACGCCCGCTTGCCGCAGAGCATCTCGTACAGCACCAAGCCCGTGGTGTAGAGGTCGGCGCGGTGGTCGACGGACTTACCACTCGCCTGTTCGGGGCTCATGTACGACGGTGTGCCGAAAACATGGCCAACGACCGTGTTGAAGGCGTCCGGGTCGCGTGACTCCTCAAGCACGCGGGCAATCCCAAAGTCGACAAGCTTGACGAGCTCGCGGCCGTTGTCACCCTGCGCAATGAGGATGTTGTCCGGCTTGATGTCGCGATGGACGATGTTGCGCGCGTGCGCGTGATCGAGGCCCGCGAGTACCTGACGCGCAAGATCGATCGAGCGCACGACGGCCAGCGGCTCGCCGAGAAAGCTCGACAGCTGCTTGCCCGGAATGAACTCCATGACCATGTAGCGCAGCCCAGACTGCGTTTGCGCCACATCATGCACGCGGACGCAGTTGTTGTGCTGGAGACGCGCGATGGCAAGTGCCTCGCGGCGAAACCGGGAGACCGCCTCTACGCTATCGACCAACTCTGGACGCAGGAGCTTGATCGCGACGTCGCGTTTGGAGGACGCGTCGTAACCGCGAAACACGGCCCCCATCCCGCCCACACCAAGCAGATCGTCGATCCGGTAGCGCCGGCCAAGGTACTGCCCCACGAGTCGCTGCAGCGCATCCTCGAGATGTTGGTTCTCGGCCAACGCGCGGAAATACTAGCAGGTTGTTGGGGCTCCCGGGTTGCCTTCGAGCCCATAGTTTATGGGTTTGCGGGCGTCCGACGGCCCAGCGCTGCGGTTAAGGCCCGCAGAGTGAACTCAGCCGTAGATCGCAATCCGTCGACGCAGCACGTGGACGCCATCGGCCACCCAGCCGGAAGCCGCTTCAGCGCGGCACGTCGATGCTGACGTCTTCGGCGCAGCGACCGGCGAGAAAGCCCGACAAGATCCCGAGCCCCCCCGAGAGCTCCTCATCCAGCCCCTCCTGAGACCGGACGGCGCAAAACGAGATTGTGTAGACCCCCGGCTCGGCGAACACGTCGACGCGCAGCTCCTCCCGACCGCCGTGGCCCAAGCTGGCCCACTTGCTCCCGTCAAAGTCCGGCGTCGCCATGTTGAACGTGTCGTAGATGAGCTCGCCATCACTGTCGCGGATCTGGATGAGACCGGCCAGCTGGGTCGGCGACCAAGAGAGCGTCGCGGTGTCACCCGCGAAGTCGGGTGCCTTGGTCAGCTCGAACGAGAGGTCTTCCGTCTCCGGCGCCTCCACCACTGCGATGAAGACGTTGTCGGCGGCCTCCCCTGCATCGGACTCGGGCAGCTCGAAGCTCACGCGATAGTTGGTGCCGCTGGGATCGTAGACAAGTGCCTCGTGCTCGCTGCTGCTGGCGCGATAGTGTCCGTCTTCGGCCTGCTCCAGTGGAATGAAGTCGCCATCGGGGGTTCGAATCTCCGCGTTCGTGGCGGTGGTGATCCAAGTCTCCCCGCCGCCGTCGACGGACACGATCATGAGGTCGACCTCGGTCGTGCCGTCGGGGAGTTCCCGAACGACGGTGATCGCCTGGACAGGAGACTCGAGGGTGTCGAGCACCAACGGACAGCCGCCCTCCGCACCCATCAACACGGGCATCGCCGCCAGCGCTGCGACACCGATCGCCGCTCGAGCGCGCGCCGAAGCGGCACGGCGAAGGGGATTGGAACGGGCGATGGTCTTCGATGCGTTTGACATGGGCGCCCACCACATCTTCAACTACCGATCCACGCCGCACCGAGACAAAAACCTTGTGTTCTCATGGCTTTGAACACAATCGCCGCGAACCCGCCGTCCGCTGCGCCACGTCCGTGGTGACCTGCAACGTTGCGCGCAGCCACAACGGCCAGTGAGTCCACGCGGAGGCTACGGCCACGGAAGCCCAGATTCCCCCCGATACCCGGCAAGAGCGGCCTCAACGGCTTGCGTGGCCCCACTAAGGACGGCACGCTCGGCCGCTGAATGCTTGGATTACAACTTGCCGCGTTGGGTGAGGACAAGCCCATCAACGAGGCCGCCGCCGCGCTGTCGCCCAGTGTCGGGTGGCTCATGCTCTTGGCGGCGGGCGGCGCGGTCGCCTACTTCGTCCTCAACAGCGACCGCTGGCGCCGATTCTGGCTCGAGCGCGAAGACCCAAGATCGATCGGGATGTTCCGCATCGTCTTTGGGTTCTTTGTGCTCGCGAACATGAATGACTTTTTTGAGTACTTCACGTTCCTATTTACCGATGAGGGCATCTTCACCGCCGACGTGGCTCGACACGTCCACGCGCGCGGTCAGTTCAAGGGGTTTGGCGACGGCTTTGTCGAGGAGGAGCCTTGGGGCTTCTTTGACCTCGCCGCAGTCTGGGAGTTCGCCAAGGGCCACAAGTACTCGCTGCTGTACTTCTGGGACTCACCGACGTTCTTCCGCTGGCACATGGCGGCGTTCTATGCGGCTTCCGTTTCGTTCATGGTCGGGTTCCGGACCCGCACGACCGGCGTTCTGACCTGGCTGTTGATGAACAGCATCTTCTTCCGCAACCACCTGTTCTGGGAGGGGACGGAGCTGGTCTACCGCGTGTTCCTGGCGTACCTCATCTGCGCCAAGTCGGGGTACAGCTACAGCATCGACAACTGGCTGCGGTGTCGCCGTCTGCGCCGTGAGGCACGCCTGAGCGAGCCTGGGGGCCCTGGCGATGGAGCGGGGCTCGCTCCCGACGAGGATCACCCCAAAGGCCTCGAAGCCATCTACCGCATGATTCCCGCGTGGCCGCGCCGGCTGATGATGGTGCAGTTCGGGTTCTTGTTTGGGGCCACGGGCATCCTGAAAAACGGAAGCGTCTGGGCCCGAGGCGACGCCATCTACTACGCGTGGAACTTGGACCACTTCTACCGTTTCTATCCTCAGCAGATCACAGCGCTGCTCGGCACGACGGGCATGCGACTCGTCACCTGGTTCACGCACTGGGGAGAGGCCTCGTTCCCGCTTGTCCTGCTGTCGGTGTTCTACTGGTGGAGCAAGTCGCAGGGCTTTGCCGCCCCCACGGGAAAGCGGCTGTGGGCAACGCGGGCCGCGCTGGCAACCGTGTTGTACGCCTGCGCGGCGCTCATCTGGGTCACTTGGCCCGTGCACTTCGTGCCGAACTTCTTTGGCAAGGGGGACCCCGAAGGGCTGACGTCCCGCTGGATCTTTGTCGGCGGCTTTGTCGGCATCCTGGTTGGGCTGTACGCGCTGTGGCTGCGACTCGGCGTCAAGCCGTTGTTCACGGTGCGTCGACTCCCCAAGCTAGGGGAGCTCAAGGAGCCGATCCTCATCAACCAAGATTGGGTGATGCGCTGGGTGTTTGGACGGCGGATCTGGATCACTTGGCATATCTCGCTGATGGGCGGGATCTTCATCTTGATGAACATCGGCCAGTTTCAAACGGCGATGCTCTCGTGCACCTTCTTGTTCTTCTCCGGCACGGAGATGGCCTCGTTTGGCCGCTGGCTGGGCAAGCACACCGCGCCCTATCTCGCCAAGCCGAAACGAGCCCCGCGGTTTTGGGGCGGCGCGTTCGTTGTCATCGTTGGGTTTTGTACGCTGGTGGCGCAAGACCACCTGTACGGGGCACTTGCGGGCCTCGGGTTCTTTGCGGGCCTCATCGTCTTGCTGCCGCTGCCGTTCTCCAAGACGGTCGTCGCGGGCGACCCGATCATCCCCGCTGAAGCTGCTGACCTCCCACACCACAAACGCGACGCCGCCGTGTTCCCCCAGTGGGCCATGGTGGCGACGGCGCTCATCGTGTTGGCGGGTGTGCTCGTCAAGGTCAACGGCATCACCCACGCCAACAAACTCAAGGCGCTCATCAAGGACGGAGTCGACAAGGCCGAAGCCGAGGCCATGGTCAGCATGTCGGCGATCTCTACGGGTGAGTACTGGAACCTCATCTGGGTCGTCGCCGCCCTGTTTGCGGCGGGTGTCGCCTTTCAATCGCGGCGCGCGGCCAAGGGCAAGACCCTCGAAGCGAAGGATCCCGAGTCGAACGTGGTCCGCGCGCCATGGGCATACGGCCCGTGGGGCCGGTTGCTCATCGGGGGTGCCGTTATCTGGCAGCTCACGGCGATCTCGGTGTGGCTCACGCCCGACAAAGACAGCCTCCGCGCATGGCGTTCGGACGCCCGCAAGGTGTTCTCCAAGTGGCTGACGCTCTCTCAGACGGATCAGGGGTGGGGCATGTTCGCGCCCAACCCACCGCGGTCCAACGTCTTCCTCAAAGTCGTGGTGTACGACAGCGAGGACGAGCCGTGGGACATGAAGTCCGACGTTTACGCGCCCGAGCGTAAGCCCATCCCATGGATCTGGAACGACCGCATGCGCAAGATGAACCGCCGCATCATCGGCGGCGAATCCGGAAACACGCAGTGGTACCGAAAGTGGTTTGCGCGGTGGCACTGCCGGCAATGGGCGCTCGAGCACAACGGCGAGACGCCCAACAAAGTCGAGCTCATCAAGGTCTGGTACAAGATTCCGCCGCCCGAGCAGACCTTCCCGACCAAGTGGTACTCGCCCGAGAAGCTCCTCGAGGAGACGGGGCACGAAGAGGTCAAGCACACCGAGCATTGCCGCCGAACGGTGATGGGCCAGCTGTCCAACGAGATTCGCGAGCGGCACGGGCTTCCGCCGCTGCCCGATGATCTCGAGTACAAGCGCTGGAACAAGAACAAGCGCTCCCGCTGGGAGAAGCACCTCGCGGAGATGCGCGGCGAGGAGCCTCCCGAGAAGAAGAAGAAAAAGAAGAAGGAGCGCAGCAAGGCGCGGAAGAAGACGCCACGCAACAAGCGCACAACCGCCCGGCTGGGGAGCGCGGGCAAGGCGGGGTCAGCCAAGACCGACCCCCCGCAGGAAGACGCGAAGTAGCCGCACGTGTTCGGGCGAGTCGGTCGTGTTGGACTCGGCGTGGTGGCGACCTTGCTGGGTGGCTGCCGCGATGTTCCTGACGCCCCTGCGGGGGCATCGGCACAGACGATCGCGCTGCCCGCCCCTGGGCAGCCACCACCCGGCTTGGACGCGGCTCTTTGGCGGGAGGTCGGCTGGTTCCCCGCGCCCGTGGTCGTCTTGTCGGAGTTCACTCGACCCGAGTCGGCCTCGCTCATCCAGTGGCTTGCGGGTGCCACCAGCGACGACCCTTCATGCGAGCGATCCTTGTACGCGGTTGACCACTACTTCGCCGTGGCGCAACGCGATGCGGAGCCCCTACCCACCCACGTCGTCGTGGGGACGACGCAGCGCAGCGACGTGCACGCGTGCATCCAGAGTCTTGCGGGAAGTCGCATGCGCGTTGACGGCGGGCTGACAGCGATCGAGAGCTCCCGCGGCACGATGTGGCTGGGGTTCGGTTCGAGGGGCGACCAAACCGTCGTCGTGGCCCACAGCGATGAGATTCGGGTGCGCGCGTTCATGTCGGGCACAAAGCCGCTGCCGCACGACAGCAGGATTGTGCACGGCCTGGGGCACGTTGATCGCACCGCCGACACCTGGTCCGTCGCGACGGGCGATGCCGCCGTCACCCTCTTCGGCCTGGCCGCGCAGGTGCACGCGTTTTCGATCCACGGCCTCACCGCGGGGGAGGCGTCCTCGACCCGGCTCTCGGCGTGGGCAGACTTTGGTTCCCACGCCAAAGCCGAGGCCGCAAAAACTGCGCTCGATGCCCTGGTGGGGGACTATCAAAGCCGCGAGAAGGTCGATCTTGGCTACCAAGTGGCACCGACAACGCGGGGCGAAGTTCGCCTCACGGCAAGCATGTCGACGCTGGCGCCCGCCGTTGAGTTGGTTGGCTACGCGACCACGCCGCCCTAGAACTTGGCGCCCCGCGCCGCCGCAGATGCCCACGCGAGCGGCCACCGCAAAAGCAGGCCCTTTCGAGCCCTGTGGCGGCCGTTGAACGGGTTTTGGGTGAGCCCGCACCGCGTGGCCTGTCACATTTGCGCGGGCACGTCGGCATGGGCGAGCCTTCGACCATGCTTGCTGCTGCATCGTCGCTCCTGGGAGCGAAGATCGTGAATGAAGAGGCACTCGCCCTCGCGCCGACGGTCGGCTGGTGGATGCTCTTTTGTGCGGTCTGCGTGGTGGCGATCTTCATCAGCTACCGCGAGGGGTGGCGACGGCTGTGGCTCCGCGCCGAGGACCCCCGCGCGCTCGGGATGTTCCGCATCGCGTTCGGCGTCTGCGCGATGTGCAACGTGAACGGCCTCTGGGAGCTGTTCGGCTATCTGTTTACCGACGAAGGACTGTTCGTCACCGACGTCGCGCGACAAAAGTACGCGGCGGCCCAGTTTGCCGGCTACGGCAACGGACTCGACGGTGACCCGTATGGGTTCATGGACGTCTCGGCGATGTGGCTGTGGCTCAAGGGGCCGAAGTACTCGCTGCTGTTCTTCAACAGCACGCCCACGTTCTTCTGGGCCCACTTGGTCGCGTTTGAAATCGCGATCGTGTGCTTCATCGTCGGGTTCAAGACGCGCTACACCAAGTGGATCGCGTGGTTCCTGTTCCACTCGATCATCCTTCGCAACACCGTCTTTTGGGAGGGCACGGAGAACGTCTACCGCTGCTTCTTCTTCTACCTGTGCATCTCGAAGTGCGGGCATGCGTACTCGGTCGACAACTGGCTGCGCTGCCGCAAGCTGGCGCGTGAAGGCAAGCTGTCGGTCCGCGGCGGCCCGGGTGGCGGCGCGGGCACGGCCCCCGACGAAGACGGCAAGCCCGGGTTGGAGGCGGTCTACCGCCTTATCCCAGCCTGGCCCCGCATCCTTCTGATCCTTCAGTCGGGCGCGTTGTACTGCTACACGGGCGTCGTCAAGAACGGGGGCGTCTGGTGGAAGGGGGACGCGTTCTACTACGCGTTCAACCTCGACCACTTCCATCGCGTGCCGCCGCAGGTCCTGTCGTCGTACCTGGGCACGAGTCTGTTCAAGGTCAACAGCCACGTGGCGCACGCGTGGGAGTCCTTGTTCCCGCTTTTGATCTTGGGCCTCGTCATACGCTTTGTCCTGCGCGACAACATTCCCAAGCTTGGGCCGCGTGCGCGACTCGTCGCCAGCACAGCCTGGATAGGCCTTGGGCTCGGTGCCTTGGCGATCTGCTGGGTGGCGTACCCCGTGCACTTTACCCAACCCAAGAAGGGCGCGTTTACCTGGGTCGACATCAACCTGATGCGGCAGATGTTCGCTGGGTTCTGGCTGTCGTCGATGGGCCTCATCTGGTGGGGCTGGCGACGCCTCCGGTACCGGCCGTTCCGTTTCACGCTCCGCGGCAAGCCGGTTGTCGTGGACCTCGACTTCTTTTGTCGGTGGTTCCTCGGGCGCCGTCTTTGGCTGGGGATCGGCACGACGTTCCACGTTCATCTCATCGTGATGATGAACATCGGGTGGTTTTCGGCCGGGGCCCTGACCGGGTTCCTCTGCTTTCTCAACGGAAGCGAGGTCGCGCTGATGCTGGCGACGTTTGTCCGCCCACTGCGCCGCATCAAGCCGCTGGCCAAGTGGATTCCCGAGTCGATCCGCAACGGCGAGCCGCCGCTGCCCGCCGAAGATCCGACACTGCCGCACCTGCACCGTGACGCGGCCAAGCTGCCTCTCGCCGCGTTGGTCATCGGCGCGGTCATTGCCACGGGCGGGGTCTGGCTCCACTACGCCGAGCACCTGGACTACGGCTGGACACTCATCGGCCTCGCGCTCTTCTTGCTGGGCTCGGCGATTCGCGAATCGAGGAGCAAGGCCGCCAAAGAGAAGCTCATCGTTGTCCTGCGCGCGGGAGACGCTGGCCCCAACGGCGAGGAACCCAGCGAGCAGTTCCTCACCCGCCCCTGGGCGTACGGGCCGATCGGTCGCTATCTCATCGGCGCGCTGGCGATCTACCAAGTCGTGGGCGTCGCGTGCTGGATCCTGCCCGACAAGTCGATCATGGAGTGGCGCAAAGAGGCCCACAACCCGTTCCGCTGGTGGCTTGGGGTCACCCAGACGACGCAGGGTTGGAAGATGTTCGCGCCCAACCCACCGAGGTCCAACGTCTACCTGCAAGTCCTGGTCACCGACCACACGGGCGAGGTCTACGACCTCAAGACGGACATGTACGACGAGTCACAGCGGCCCGAGCCGTGGATCTTCTATACACGTCAGCGCAAGATCAATCGCCGCGTCGCGGGCAGCGAGGGCGGTCACGGCAGCTGGTACCAAGAGTGGCACGCGCGCTACCACTGCCGGAACTGGGCGCTCACCCACGACGGCATCCAGCCCCAGGCGGTCGAGCTGGTGAAGATCACGTACCCGATCCCTTCACCCGAAGAAGTCTGGCGCGACGGACCCTACGATCCGCGTGAGCGGCTCAGGACCAAGGGCACGCACAAGTCGATCCACACCACCGATTGCCTCGACGACGTGGGCGCGCAGCCGCTCAACGTCATCCGTAAGCGCCACGGGCTTGGGCCCAGCGACATTCAAGTGAAGCGCTGGTCTGGCCTGCGCGGCAAGCAGCGCAGGTGGGAAGAACGCAAAGCGCGAGAAGCGGAAGAGGGCTAGCGGGTGCCGGACACGCCGCCCCGCGCGATCGTCGCAGATCGTCGCAGATCGGCTAGTCGTCCTTCTTACGCTTGCGGTTCCACTTCCATAGCTTGATCACGCCCCCCGTGGCCGCGCCCCGTATCCGCGCGCCAATGCTCTTCTTTTTGCCGTCTTCGTCGCCGGGAAGCAGCTGACCTGCACGGTTGCCCAGCCACAGCCCGAAGACCACCGCGGCGAGAATGAGGGCGATGATGAGCGGGATGGGGAGCGTTTCCATCGTGGAGCCGTCAAGCTAAGTCCGCGACCCCGGCATGGCAATACCGCGGGCTAAACCCCTGGGCTGAGGACGTTTCCGTCGGCATCCAGCTCGACGAAGCCCTCTTCGCCAAGCGTACCGTCCGCGACCAGCGCCCGGAGCGAATCCCGGATGGTCGCGCCGTCCCCGACGATCAGAATCTCGTAGGCGCCGTCGCGCAGGTACTTGTCGGCCGCGCGCTTGAGGTCGGACTCGTCGGCCGCGGCAACGCGCTTTTGAAACCCATCGTAGTAGTCCAGCGGGAGCCCGAAGAAGACCAAGTTGGAGTACGTGCTTCGCACGCGACTCGCGGTGGAGAAGCGGGCGGGCAACGCGAGCAGGGTGCCCTCTCGCTCGCGGGCGAGCTCATCGGGCTTGACGCCCTCGGCCCGCAGCGTCCGGATCTCGGAGACCATCTCGGTCACCGCCGCCGCGGTCGCATCGCTGCGGACCGAGGAGCTGGCGGCGAACGTCCCGCCTGAGCGACGGTACGAGAACCGCGCCCGCGCGCCGTAGGCGTAGCCCTTGTCCTCGCGGATGTTCATGTTGATGCGGCTCGAGAACCCTCCGCCGAGGACCTGCGCCATCAGCATCGTGGCCTCGTAGTCGGCGGCGTCGCGGCGAGGCCCAGGATGACCCACGTAGATCTGCGACTGCGCCGCCCCAGGTACATCAACGAAAAAGAGCGTGCCCTTGCGGGGTGCGGGCGGCGGCGGCGTCGATGTGACCGAGGCGCGCGGACGACCCGAGCGGTCGTTTGCCCACGCGCCGAGCCGGGCATCAAAGATCGTCCTGATCTCCGCCTCGGTCGTCGCGCCCGCCACGAACATGCTCGCGCCTCGCGTGCCAATCTTGTTGAGCCAGCCGCGGCAGCCCTCGACGGTGATCGCCTCGTACTGCGCCTTGGTCGTCAGCTGGCCGTACGGGTGCTCAGGGCCCCAGAGGATCGAGCGCCACAGCCGTCCGCCCAGCGCGCCCGGAGCGGCCTTGTTCTGCTCGAGGTTGGACTTGCGGCGCGAGATCAGGCGCTGAAGATCTCGCTCGCGCAATCCGGGACGCTCGAGCATCTCGAGCATCAAGTCCGCAGCCTCACCGAAGTTGCGATGCAGACTCGACATCGCCACGCCCGAGGTCTCGGCGTTTGCCCAGGCGCTCACGCCCGCGGCCAAGTCTGCCTTGCGCGCTTCGAACGCGGGCTTGTCGAGGGACTGCGTGCCCTGCTCGAGCAAGTCCATGCAGGCGCTGGCCAGGCCGCGCTGCCCCTTGGGATCGATGACACTGCCCGTCGGGAACACCAGCGACAGCGAGACCGTGGGGATTGTCTTGCGGGGCACCAGGTACACCGTCACCCCGCAATCAAGCTTGAACAGGGTCGGCTCGGGAACCGTGACCTTGGGAGTGGGGCCCGGTTTGGGCGCCTGATAGCGGAATCCTTCGTCGGGCCAGACCATGATGGTTCCTCGTTCGCCGCCAGCGCCTGCGGCCTCGTTCTGTGTGGGGGCCTCGGTGGCCCGCTCCTTCTTGCACGCCACGGACACGGACGCTGCGATCAACGCAGCCACACACGCGATCCGAAGGCGCTTCATCCAGCCGCCTGCTTCGGCGCATCTGAGCCCGCCACCTTCGGCGCGGGCCGGGTCACGATCTCCACGCGAGGCTTGCCCAGCACGCGGGCGGCGACATCTCGAATCCCCTCGGGCGTACGCGAGCGCAGCGTCTCGATGTACTCCGAGGCGTAGCCGGGGTCGCCCGTGTAGTGGTTGAAGTACTGCAACCGCTCGGCGCGTGAGAGCAGCTCCTCGAGGCCCCAGACAAAGCTCGACTCCGAACGGTTGAGCACGCGGTTGAGCTCGGTCGTCGTGATCGGCTCGCGCTGTATCTCTTGCAGCACGCGCTCCACGAGCGGCTCGACCTGCTCGACCGTCCTGCCAGGCTTGATCGAGACGACCACGTGCATCTCGCCCGAAAAGCCTCGGCCGATCTGGTACGCGGAGACGCCCTGCGCGAGCTCCTCGTCGATCACCAACAGGCGATGGAGCCGGCCCCACCCATTCGAGCCCAGAATCTGCGCCAGGATCTCGAGCTCGGCCTCGCCCTCGCCGAGGTTCTTGGGGCTGGGCCACACGTAGTGCAGCCGGGTCAGACGCGCGAACCCATCGTCGATGACCTCTCGCTTCGTTTGGGTCAGCTGGGGCGGCGCGGGTGGCGTTGTCGTCGGGCGCGGCATCTCGGGGAACGAGCCGAACCACTTTTCGGCCAGCCGTCGCCCTTCATCCAGATCGAAGTCGCCCGCCAGGGTGAGCGTCGCGTTGCTCGGGACGTACCACTTCACGAAGAACTCCCGCACGTCGGCCAGCGTCGCGCCTTCGATGTCCTCGTGCCGACCGATCGTGAGGTAGCGGTATGGGTGCCCCTCGGGGTACAGCGCCGCGGCAACGGCGAAGCGCTCCTTGCCGTACGGCACGTTGTCGTAGCGCTGCCGCCGCTCATTGCGGACGACGTCGCGCTGGTTGTTGAGGCTCTTTTCACCGAGCAGGTCGAGCAGATAGCCCATCCGATCGCTCTCGAGCCAGAGTGCGGTCTCGATGTGGTGGCTCGGCACGACCTCGAAGTAGTTCGTGCGGTCGGGGTTGGTCGTGCCGTTGACCGACGAGGCGCCGACCTTGCGCAGCATGTCGAAGTGCACGTCCGCGCCAATGTGCTTGGCCCCCTGGAACATCATGTGCTCAAACAGGTGCGCGAACCCGGACTTGCCTGGGCTCTCGTTGCCGCTTCCGACGTGGTACCAAAGGTCCACGGCGACCAGGGGCACGGTGCGATCGGTATGAAGGATGACCTCCATGCCGTTGCGAAGCCGATAACGCTCGTACTCGATTCTTGGGACCTCGGTCACGGCTCGTTCTCCCGTGGGCGCTGCACCCGCTCCGGCATAGGCGCGGACATCGCTCCCAGCCAGAGCAAACATGGCGGCCAGTGCGGCTATGGCTGTCGATCGGCGCACGCGCACCCGATCCTGGCCCCTGCGGCCTGCGTGCGCAAGGGCACCTCCCACGTTCGGACTCGCCCATCAGGGGGGTATCCCAGTGCTGCCCGCCGCACTACAGTCCCTGTCAGCCCATGTCCGATATTCAGGTGCAGATCGAGTCGCTCGTGAAGTCCAGCAAAGTGCTGCTGTTCATGAAGGGGACCCCCCAAGCCCCACAGTGTGGGTTCTCGTCGACGGTCGTTCAGATCCTCAGCAACTACCTCCCGGACTACCAGACGTTCAACGTGCTGTCGGACCCAGGGATTCGCGAAGGCATCAAAGAGTACGCGGACTGGCCCACCATTCCTCAGCTGTACATCGCTGGGGAGTTTGTCGGCGGCTGCGACATCATCCGTGAGATGGACGAGTCGGGCGAGTTGGCCGAGGCGCTGGGCGACTCGATCGAGCTCCCGGACCCACCCACCATCACCGTCACCGACTCCGCCGCCGCCACGTTCAAGGCCGCGCTCGAGGACACCGAGCCGGGCGACGTGCTGCGCATCCAGATCGACGCACAGTTTCAGCACGACCTGGCGGTGGGTGAGGCCAAGAAGGTCGACCTTGTCGTCGAGAGCAACGGCATCAGCCTTCACTTCGACCCGGCCAGCGCGCGCCGAGCCGAAGGCCTCACCGTCGACTACGTCGAAAAGCCCCAGCCCGGCTTCAAGATGGACAACCCGCAGGCGCCCGCTCGCGTGCAGTCGATCTCTGCGACCGAGGTCAAGGCGCTGCAGGACGCAGGCGAGGACTTCTGGCTGCTCGACGTGCGCCCGCCCGCCGAGGCCGAGCTGGCCTCGATCGAGGGCGCCAAGCTTCTGACCAAGGCGGTGTTCACCGAGGTGAACGCCTTGCCCAAGAGCACCAAGATCGTGCTCCACTGCCACCACGGCATGCGCAGCTACCAGGCCGCCGAGCACTTCACGCAGCAGGGGTTCCGCAACGTGCACAACCTCGCGGGCGGCATCGATGCTTGGTCCACCGACGTCGACTCGGACGTCCCCAAGTACTAGGAGCGCGCGTTGAGAACTCTGCTGGCGGCGATCCGGGAGGCTTGTTCTCCCGGCACTTGGTCTCGTGGGGTCGAGCTGGCGCGGGCTGGCGCCGTCGTGGGCGAAGCGGACGAGGGCGAGGAGATCGTACTTCGAGTCCGACTCCCGGGCGCGGTGGCCTCGCCTCAGGTCGTGCTCTTTCCCGAGGACGACGACTGGACGTGTGAGTGCAACTTCCGCGAGGACGCTTGCCCGCACGTCGCCGCGGCCGCCATCGCGCTCAAGCAGGCGCGCAACGAGGGTCAGAACCTCCCCGGCCTGGCCGACGGAGCCGCCCCCCCGCATGTCGCCTATCGGCTGCAGGGCATCAACAAGAAGCTGATGATGCAGCGGGTCGTCGCCATCGATGGCAAGCCCGACGAGGCCGTGCGCGGCTCGCTGGCGCAGCTGTCGCGCTCAGGCACGAGCGGCACCCTCGTGACCGACGCCGACCTCAAGTTCGAGCGGCGGTTCGGCACCACGATAGGCGGCGTCATTTCCCGCGATGGCATGGAGGACGTGCTCCACGCGCTGCGCGACGTCGAGGAGATCACGCTCGACGGCAACGCGGTCGAGATCGGAACCCCAGCGTCGGGCCTGTGCGCACGCCTTCACGATGTCGGCGAGGATATTCGCGTCATCTTGGAGCAGGACCCGGCCGTGAAGGTCATCTTCGAGAACGGGGCCATCGTCCGCGAGGGCAAGGTGCACTCGTTTGCGCCCCACGGGTTGCGGCAGGCCGACTTCAAGCGTTTCCGCGACGGGGCCCTGTTTGGCCCATCCGAGCGCGGCACGGTTGCGGGCGACATTCTTCCGCGGCTCAAGCGGCACGTCCCGGTCATTGTCGACACCGACCGCTTGCCTCGCGCGCGCACGCTCAAGCCACGGCTTCACATCGTGACCGCGCGGCAGGGCAACGCACTCGAAGTCCTGCCCACGATCGTCTATGGCGACCCAGCGATCGCTCGGGTTGATGGCGACCGGCTCACGCTCCTGGGCGAAGGCGGGGCTGCCCCCGTGCGCAACTTCGACATGGAGAAGCGCCTCACTCGGCAGCTGCGCGACGGACTCAGCCTGGAGGCGGGCGTGCGTCGCAAGATGGAGACGGCCGAGGCGATGGCGTGGACATCTCGGGCCGAGCGTATCGACGACGTCGGCTACACGGGCGAGGGCCACACCGAGTTCTACGAGGCGGGGCCACTGTCGCCGCACATGGATCGGACCGAAGGCGGCACGCCCGAGCTGTGGTTTGGTGCCGACGCTGATGGCGGTGGGTCCAGCAAGGGCACCAAAATCGACGCGCGCGCTGTGCTGCGGGCCTGGGAGAACGACGAGGACCTCGTCCCGCTCATGGGCGGCGGGTTCGGGCGGCTCCCCGCCGAGTGGCTTGCCCAGCACGGTCACCGCGTCTTGGCGCTGTTGGCCGCCAAAGAGGCGACCGGCGACGAGCACGAGCTCCCCGCGTGGGCCTGGGCCGATGTCGCCGCCGTGGCCGAAGCGCTCGAGCAACCCGCCCCACCCGAGTTCGAGGCGTTGCGCGAGGTGTTGGGGGACTTCTCGGAGATCGGCGAGCCCGAGCTCCCCGAAGACCTCACCGCCACCCTGCGGGACTACCAACAGCAGGGCGTCGCGTGGCTCAACTTTCTGCGGGGCGCAAAACTGGGCGCACTGCTGGCCGACGACATGGGTTTGGGCAAGACCCTGCAGGCTCTGTGTGCGATCCGAGGGCGGACCCTCGTGGTGGCACCGACCTCCGTGATCCCCAACTGGGCGCGCGAGATCGAGAAGTTTCGCCCGCAGCTGACGTGCCACACCTACCACGGCCCTGGCCGCGAGCTCACCGAGTCGGACGTCACCCTCACGACCTACGCGCTGCTGCGCTTGGACTTGGCCAAGCTCTCTACCGTGAAGTGGGACACCGTGGTGCTCGACGAGTCCCAGGCCATCAAAAACCCCGACAGCAAGGTCGCACGGGCGGCGTACGAGCTGCCCGCGGGCTGGCGCATCGCGATGACGGGTACGCCCGTCGAGAACCGACTCGACGATCTGTGGAGCCAGTTCCACTTCTTGAGCCCTGGGTTCTTGGGTGGGCGTTCGGAGTTTCAGACGCGCTTTGTCAAACCGATGGCGGCGGGCAACGAGAGCACCGCGGCCACGCTTCGGCAGCGGGTCCGGCCGTTTGTGCTGCGTCGGCTCAAGCGCGAGGTCGCCAAGGAGCTGCCCCCTCGGACCGACGTCCCGCTGTACTGCGAGCTGCGGCCAGAGGAGCGCGCTGCGTACGATACCGTTCGCGCCGCGACACAAAGCGACGTCGCCAAGCGCTTTGGCGCTGGGGACAGTGTCTTGGCGATCCTCGAGGCACTCCTGCGGTTGCGCCAGGCCTCCTGCCACCCGGGCCTTCTCCCTGGCAAGACGGAGGCACCGCCCGCCGATTCCTCCAAGCTTGCGTTGCTGGCCGAGACGTTGGAGTCGTGCGTCGCCGAGGGGCACAAGGCGCTGGTGTTCTCGCAGTGGACGGGCCTGCTCGACCTGGTCGAGCCCGTGCTGCGCGGCATCGACATCGAGTTCAATCGCTTGGACGGCTCCACGCGAGACCGAGGCGCCGTCGTCGAACGCTTCCAAGACCCCGACGGCCCGCCCGTGATGCTCATCTCTCTGCGCGCTGGTGGCACCGGCCTAAACCTGACCGCTGCGGATCATGTGTTCCTGCTCGACCCATGGTGGAACCCTGCGGTCGAAGACCAAGCGGCGGACCGAGCGCATCGCATCGGACAAGAGAACCCGGTGTTTGTGCATCGCTTGGTTGCTCGTGACACGGTCGAGGAACGGATCCTCGCCCTGCAAGAGCGCAAGCGGGCCCTGGCCGACGCTGCACTGGGTGAGGCGAACCAGGCGACAGCGATATCCCGTGACGAACTGCTCGCGCTGCTCGATTAGCGGCCGCACTCCTGAACACCTGTAGGCGTGTAGCCTCTCGTTCCCGCGCTGTTTTGGGGCGTGAGCGTCGAAGCAGGTACCGTGGAACACGGTGCCTAATGGTGTCGACATTGTCGTTATCGACGCTCAGGGCAACATCGCCGCTGAGGGCGACAACACGCGAAATCGGCTGCGCTCCAACGAGGGCAAGTTCCGAATCATGTCCGACACACCCGGGCTGTTGGTCCTGCGTCGGCTACTGCCCGAAGAGGAGCGCCCCGCCGAACCGGAGGAATCCGGCGAGTTCGACTTCGCCTTCGATGCGCTCGACGACTTCGAAGCGATGCTCACCAGCGACGCCGACCCCAAGCTGTCGGCGGGCGCCCGGGTCGTGCTGGCGGGCGAGATTCTCTCGCCGATGACCCTGTTCCAGATGGTTGAGATCGTCGCGGAGCGTGGGTTTCAGGGCGAGATGCATGTGTTCTCGCCCGACGGTAAGTGGTTCCTCCTCGCGCTGGATCAAGGCGCGCTGCTGTACGCCAAGAGCAACCACCCCGACGACCGACTCGGCGAGCTCATGGTGCGGGAGTCGGTGATCGACGGAGAGTGGCTCGATGTCCTACTCGGCGACGTGACCGAGAACAATCGACTCGGCGAGGTCTGCCTCGAGCGCGGCGTCCTGGACCGTGAGCAGCTGTACGGCCTGCTCCGCCGACAGACCTCGGAGATTTTCCTGCGCATGCTGCTGGTGGGCGATGGCTCGTACGTGTTCACAACGCCCGATCCAGACAGAGAGACCCCTGCGCATACGGTGCATATTCCGGTTCGCATGCTGCTCATGGACGGCATTCGAAGGCTCGACGAAGTGGAGCTGTACCGTCAGCTGATCCCGGGCGATGACGTCTGCATGAAGCCACGCGACAGCGAGGCCGAGGGTGATCTCGACGCGGACGCCAAGGCGCTGCTTGTGCACTGCGATGGCGTCAAGTCGCTGGCAGAGATGGCCCAGGCCGCTGGCCTCGATGAATTTTCGGCGACCCGCGCCGCGTACTTCCTGGTCAAGACACACGCCGCGGCGGTGTCCTCCCGTCAGCAGTTCAACGAGGCCGAAGTCCTTCGCGTCACCGCGGCGTTCTCGGAAATCCTGCAGGATATCTTTGCCGCGATCGATCTCGCAGGGGGGCTCGAGACGGCACAGAAGAACCTCTCGGCCTGGGCCGAAGGATCGGGCTACACCGCGTACCTCGGGGAGGACGTCGGAACCCACGGGATGATCGACAACGAGACCGTGCTCGATGCGATGCGGGCCGCACGTGAGGACGACCCCCTGGCGACGTTGCATCACGTCGGCCACGAGCTTGTCGCGTTCGCACTGTTTTGCGCTGGCTCCGCGCTGACCCGTGAAAAAGAGCTGGCGCTGTCCAAAGACGTGAACCGGCGGCTCGCAGAGATCCGCGTCTAGCAGGGTCGGCTAGCGGAAGATCCTGAAGCGGCCGCGGCCCTTGCCCTTCTTGGATTTTCCTTGGTTACCCGCGTAGGCGGCAGGCACAACCCAGTCGGACGCACCGATTGCGAACTTCTCCTGAAGGGCGGCACCAACCGCATCGCGTCGTTCCTTGAGCCCCGCACATTTTCGCGGCGGCGTGGACCGCATCGTGCTTCCCAAGTAGTACGCAACGGGCTTGTCCTCGACCGCGTCGAGCGCGTCGCCGTAGGCTTCGCATGGGTCGGTGGCGTCACTTGCCTGCCACAAGTCCAAGGCGGTGTTGAGCTCTGCGTCGATGTCGTCGGCCCGGTTCGCGTCGTTGAGCGCCCCGATGACGCGGTGCCGGTCGTTGTAGGAGGTCGGGCGGGCGTCGTCGTTGACCCGCTCCACGAGGTAGTCGAGGCCGTGGTCGCCGAGCTGCCGGATCGCAAGATCAATGGCAGCATCCGCGACCTCAGGACGCCGCATCAGCGCAAGAATCTCCTCCCGCGTGCCTTCGGCGGCCAGAAGTCCCCGGTCAAGCTCCAACGACTGTGCGTACGCAGCGAGTGCTTTGCTCGCGTCCGTCTCGCGGAGTACCCGAGCCTTGCGCAAGTGGACCTGCGCATCCTTGGGATACTCATCGAGCAGACCTCGGATCGTGTCGCCCGCGGGCTCAAAGGCCTTGTCGGCGATCATCGCGTCAAGCTTGGCCAGCGCGTCCGCGTCGGCCTGGGGCTCGCCCGTCGCAGCTTCGATGAGGCTCGACAGCGGCGCCGCGGCTGGGGCCACCTTCAGCGGTGCAGCCTCGGGTTTTTCCGGGGCACCAGAGACAGCAGCGGCGACACCGGTCGTCTCGGGCGGGGCCGTCTCCGAGTCTCCCGCGAGGCTCCAGCCGATCACACCGAGCAACACGACAGCCGCTGCCCCCGCGATGAGCCATCGCAACGGCGGGCGCGAGACTGTCGACGCGGCGCCAGGCACAACCGCGAGCACGCTCGGCCGGCCCATGAGGGATGCCGCGTTCGCCGACGGCAGCAGGGTGGCCGACGCCACCGACATCGCCGCGCCGCTGGCCAAATCGCGCTGGATCTTGGCGATGCGCACGCGCGCCGCCTCCATGCTCGGCAAGCGCTGGGCCTTTTCTTTTTCGAGCATGTCGCCGAGCAAGCTCGCCAGCGGGGCGGGGACCGACGCGGGCAGCTCGGGCACGGGCTCGAAGATGTGCTTGGAGAGCACCTTGGTCGGGTCTTCGGGATCGTCGAAGGGCACCTGGCCCACCAGCATCTCGTACAAGATGATCCCCGCGGCGTAGACGTCTGTGCGCTCGTCGATCTCGCCGCCCGCACACTGCTCCGGACTCATGTAGCTCGGCGTGCCGAAGATCGTCCCGGCCACCGTCATGTTGTCTTTGGCGCCCTGGCCAGAGATGACCTTCGCGATTCCGAAGTCGACGATCTTGAGCAGCTCCTCGCCCTCGTGATCGGTCGTGACAAAGACGTTCTCGGGCTTGAGGTCGCGATGAACGACCCCCGCTGCGTGGGCGTGCTCGAGCCCGGCCAGGATTTGGTCGAGCAATGCCATCGCCCGATCGGCGGACAGCGGTCGCAGCATCAGCTCGGAGAGCTCGCAGCCCTCGAGCAACTCCATCGCCAGGTACTGCAGACTGGGGCCGCCGAAGTCGAACTCGCCGAAGTCGAGTACCCGTGCGCAGTTCGGGTGCGTCATGCGAGACATCGTCTGCGCCTCGCGGGCGAAGCGAGCTGAGATCTCGCGGTTCCCCGACATCGTCGGGTGAAGCACCTTCACCGCGATATCGCGCTGCAATCCGAGGTGGTGACAGCGAAGCACGGCGCCCATGCCTCCGACACCGAGCACGCCATCGACTCGGAAACGCCCGAGGATGGTGTGCCCGACCAGCTGCTGCGGCTCGTCCAGAACCACTCCTGGCACGCCGCTTTCGCTGGCCGCGTAGTCCGTTCTTTCCTGCCCGCTCGGTAGGGACAAAACACCTCTATGGTAGGCGTCTGCCGCCGCGCGTAGCGCGGGGCACGACAAAGCCGGGTTTGATGCGGGTCTTTGGCGCTTTTGTGCCAGGTCCGCGGCAGGGCCGCGACGCTCGACCTACCCGAGCGTGCCCTGCGATGCGCAGCCGCTCTCGAAGCTGGGGGTTACCGTCCCCGGTACGTCGGCCAGGCCGGACTCCGTGTTGATTCGGATCCACCCGGCACCACCGCCGCCGCTGCCGAACTCCTGGTCGGTCATCACCGTCGCCGCACCCGCGCCGCCGTCGACGACGTCTGCCGCGCTGCCGCTCCCACCAGGGGTCTCGGTGTTCTGCCCGCCGCCGGAAGCTGGAGCGTTGGATCGGTCTTGGCCATCGACACCGTCGCTCTTGTCACCGCCCGCGCCGCCGCCACTGTTGGCCGCGACGCGGCCCTTGATCGTGACGAGCGGGGACTCGATCAGAATGCCGCCGCCGGACCCACCGCCGCCATCGGCACCACCGCCACCCGGAACGGTCACGGTCGTCAGAACCTCGATCGACGTACCTGCAATGAGATGCAAGGCGCCACCGCCACCGCCAGAGTTGCGCTCTCCGCCGCTGCTGCCGCCCGTGAGCGGTACCAACTCGGGTGTGCCGTACGAGGCACCGCCGCCAGCGCCGTCGCCGTGGTCGCCGCCTCGGCCGCAGTGGCCTGCGCCGCCGCCAGCTTGCACGGGGCCTTCGATGCCCTCGCCCGCGCCCAAGCCATTGCCGATGACCTCGCCGCCGCTCGTGGGGCTGCCACCGTTTTCGCCCGGTCGCATAAACAACCGACCGTCGATCACCATGGTCTCCTGCGCCACGAGTGCGACCGCAATGTCACCGCGGATCTCAACCTCGACGCTCTCCGAGAGG
>Ga0316189_10001524_pt1 | contig 22942 bp, 14 predicted proteins | sample LowCovwburrow_MG_FD_204930 | JGI IMG/M metagenome (GOLD analysis project Ga0316189, IMG submission 204930) | Coastal sediment microbial communities from Maine, United States - Lowes Cove worm burrow | ecosystem: Environmental > Aquatic > Marine > Coastal > Sediment | place: USA: Maine... | reverse complement strand
GAGAGAGTCTGAGAAAAAAACTGTAAAATTGTCAGACCATTGAGTTCTTAAAAAAATGAAACCCTATAAGGGGGTCAGTATGACCGGAACGTGGGTCAACATCACCGGAATATCCACACGAATCGGGTATCCGTTATTCCTACACGATTAATGTCAAATAGCTACCAAGTCACAAGCTGCAGGCTCAACCCCCTGCATCGTCAGGGTTACGCTGGCCTCTTTTACCAGGTAATTTATATCATCGATGCGGAGGCCCGCCTGAACCGACGGGCAGGTCAGCAGGACAGCTTCAATCTACATTTGGAATGTCTTCCTGAACATAGTGAAGGATCTGAAAGGGGAGAAGAGTCGTAGAAAAGAGTTTCGATTAGTTCCCATTAATCGGATTCAGGTTACTAGCTAATCATTCATATCGTAGCGCATCAATTGGATTCGCTCTTGTCGCTTTTAACGATTGAGTGCTTACGGTAAATAGTGCAAGCAGTAGTGCTCCCAATCCTGCGATCGCAAAGACCCACCAGCTTATTTCAACTCGGTAGGCAAAGTCTTTCAGCCAATTGTTCATGAAATAATAGGCTGCTGGCCATGCCAATATATTGGCTAGTAACACCCATTTAGTAAAGCTTTTTGATAGAAGATAGATCACATTGAAACTGGAAGCACCATGCACCTTGCGGATCCCAATTTCTTTTCTTCGGTTCTCAATCATAAAGGTGGCTAACCCATAAAGTCCTATGCATGAGATTAGAAGAGCCATGAGCGTGAACACATTGATAATCGAGCTGTATTTGCGTTCAGACCGATACAGTTTATCATATTCTCCATCGAGAAACATATATTCAAATGGAGAAATGGTATTCGTTTCTTCCCACACGTCGCTAATGTGACTGAGTGCTTCTGCTGGGCTGTTTCCATCTGTTTTCACAAGCATCATACCTTCTGAGGTCTCTTCTTCCATATCTGTGACATAGAAAATGCGTGCTTCCATTTCCTGCTGCAGTGATCTGAAATGAACATCTTCTACGACACCAATTATAGTCGGACTACTACTGGGCAATTTCAGCACATGGCCCAATGGATTATCGAGACCTAAATCTTTAACAGCTGATTCATTGAGGACAATATGATTTTCACCATCGTTAGGGATATCACCAGAAAATACCCTTCCAGTAACAATAGGGATTTCCAGTGTTTCAAAAAAGTCATTCTCGATCCCAGATAGAATCAGATCCACACTCTTTTTCTCTCCGTTTACGTCAAATTCTGGCGCAAATCTCCAGGTCATTTCAGTGAACAAATTGTGATGCGCACTGACACTGAGAATAGCAGGGGACGATAGTAGTGATTGCTTAGCTACATCGAATTTTTTCCCAAGATTCTCTTTAATTGGAACAAGAATAACATTGCTTGTATTTATGCCAAGGTTGGTATTTTGTATGTAATTGAATTGTTGAAAGATTGTCACAGTCGCAATAAGTAGCAAAATTGTAATCGAAAACTGAAGGACAACTAAGGTCTTCCTGAACAACCGTCCATTGTTTCGTGTAATAGGTTCTCCCTTCAATACTTTGATGGAAGAAAAGGAGGAAAGGAATAGTGCTGGGTACGTCCCCGACACCAACCCAACCATCGTAGCTAAACCTACGAGTTGAGTCCAAAATATTGGATTTAGGTAATCCAGACTTAGCATTTTACCAGAGAACGCATTGAATAAAGGAATGGTTAATGCCACAATGGCTATAGCAACTACCAAGGAAAAGAATGTCATTACAAGCGATTCAATGTAGAACTGTCGCATCATTTGCCATTTTATTGCGCCCATTGATTTCCGGATACCTATTTCCTTGGCTCGTTCTGTTGATTTTGCCGTCGAAAGATTCATAAAATTGAAGCAGGCGAGGAGCAGTATTAAGATCGAAATTGTGGATAGAATCAATACATGTTTCTTGTTGCCCAGACTTACGAAATTTATTGAATATGTTCTGCCGTCCAGATGCACTTGATCAAGTGGTTGCATTTTGAAAAACGCACCTTTCTTAACATGATAGCACTCATTGTCCAGGGCAATTTTTGTGAGCTTTGATGCAGCGGTATCTGGATTGTTATTGCCTACTATCTGTGCATAGGTCATGTAGTTGAAGGCTCCCCATCCTCTGCCATGTGTAGATAGTTCGGATAAAAATTCGAAAGAGCTTACAAAATCAAACTGAAGGTGAGAATTATCTGGGAGATCATACAGAACACCTGACACGTTAAATAATCTATCATCAATCTGTAATGACTTGTCCATCGCTTCTTCATCAGCAAAATATTTCTTTGCCATTGACTCGGTTATTACTACATCTGTAGGGCTATTAAACGATGATCCTATACTTCCTTTTTTAAAGGGGAAAGTGAATATTTCAAAAAGAGAGGGGTCGGCCAGAATCCCACCGTCTTCGTAAAATCTATTGTCTTTAAATGAGATTACTTTCCTGTTTAGGGGGGCAATTCTTGCGACGTTATTTATCTCAGGGACTCCTTCTTTTGCCACCTCTCCTAATTGGTCTGGAGTTCCCTCATATCCTCTCCAATCATTTTTCGGCCAATCTGCCACTACTCGATAGATGCTTTCATAATTCCTATTGAATTTATCAAAGCTCATTTCATCCTGTACCCATAGCATTATGAGTATAGAGCAGGCAAGTCCAAGAGAAAGTCCTGAAATGTTAATCAACGACTGTGTTCTGTGTTTTAGGAAAACACGGATTGCGATTTTGATCTGATTTTTGAGCATGACAGTATGATTTATTTTGAGTTTTGATCTTCTTTTTAAAGCAAAAGGAACAGTGAGCAGAACATCTAAAATGAACAGGTATTTGGCTCTTACTAAACCGTATCTTTTGATATTCACTTGATACAATTCATAGATATCTCCCTGTAGTATTTGCAGAGGGTTATCTGAGCAAATCCAATTGAGAAACCTGTCAGCCCATTTTGGCTGTTGATTTTTCATGATTACTCCAAGTTGATTCCCCTCATAAGTTTCCTAAATGTAGATCAAACTTAAGCACATAAATTATATTATTTACATATAAATAAATAATATTTTTAAAAACGATTCATACCAACTAAATTCTGCTAGTTACTATTCATATTTAAGGGTATCTGCTGGGTTTCCTTGTATTACTTTGAACATGTAGTAAAAGGATATAATGCCTGAGCCAATCAGAACAGCTACAAGTGATTTGAAAAATACAAGGTAATTGATGGGTGATTGGTAGACGAAATTATCAACCCAGTTGTTGTAGGCTAGGAACCCAAGATAGGAGGCAATGAATGAAGCTAGCAAAATCTTATAAAATATTCCAGCGAATAATTTGATAAATAGCTGCGAACTTCCAGCGCCGAATACTTTTCGCAATGCGATTTCTTTGACTCGTTTTGCAGTCAAATATGCAGTTAATCCAATCAACCCAATACAGGAGATGATTATGCTTATGAGAGAAAAAGAATTGTTGAGTGTTATTTGATTCTGATTATCCTCATACATGCTTTGGAGTTGTTGATCCATGAATTCTAGATCCAATAGCTCATTGCTGAATTCTTGTTCCCAACTTGATTTTATTGAGGTTAGAGTTGCCGCTACACTTTGTCCGGATAGTTTTAAATTCAGAAAATCAGGGATCATTTCTGGGTTGTATTGAGTTATAAAGGCGGGACGAATTTCACTTTGCATTGAGCTGAAGTTAAAATCTTTCACGACTCCAATTACTCTTCCAAAAGAACTTGATTTTCCGATTGGCTCTGACCATCCAATCTTTCTCACAAATTGTTCATTTACAATGATATCGATGAGGGAGTCATTTGGCATACGCTTTTTGTTGAAACCATTTCCTTGAACAATTTGCAGTTCCAGGGTTTGAAAATAATCCAGGTCAACCCTGAAAGGCACTGCAGGTAATGCATCCATTGTGCCGTCCTCCTGTTCCCATTGGTATGCCATTCCTGAGGTTGGATACCCAGGAGTATAGTTTGAAAAAGACGCGCTACTTATAGATGGATTCGACAATAGCAGATTCTTAAATGCGTTTCCTTTCTTTTTTGCTGATTCATTTTCAAACTTTATTACAACAACATTCTCTTTATCAAATCCAAGATCATTGTTAAGCATAAACTTTAGCTGTGTGTTCATCAGCATACTCAACACAATGGCTGAAATGGAGACGATAAGCTGGATTGTTACCAGAACATTCCTAAAAGAAAACTTGCTGTACTTAGTATTGAATCTTCCACCAATTGCTTTAATCGGTTGGATTCCTGATAAGAAAAAGGCTGGATAGATACCTGATAGAAATCCAATGAGCAGCGTAATGCCTATTAGCAGTGACCCCAGACTAAAAGATAATAATTGGGATAATTGCAGGTTTTGTCCGATTAGTTCATTGAACGGTGTGTACTCAAGAATAAGCTGTGCAACGATTAATCCGACAAACAGCGATAACAGCGAGAAGGAGAAGGCTTCCATCAGGAATTGGATAACAAGCAATTTTCTGCCAGAACCCAATACCTTTTTAACACCTACTTCTCGTGCTCTGCCTTCCGCCCTCGCGGTAGAAAGATTTATGTAATTAATAGAAGCGAGCACCAGCATAAAGATGGCGACAGATATAAAACCATAAAAAATAAGTTTGTTCCTCTTTGACCATCTACTCCAAATTTCACCATCGAGGTAAATTTCACCGACAGGATCAACCACTGCTTTGTAATTGATACCATCTGATTCCTTGATCTGCTCTTCATAGAAGACTTTGAATTGATCATGAAACTCTTCTTCAGAAAACCCTTCCTTAAAGAGAAAATAAGTCCTCAAGCCCATATCACCTCCTAATCTGTCTGCTGATGGAGCATAATCAAGGCTAGCAAGCGTCAAATATGAACTTAGCGGGAGTATTGCACTGTAGGTGATGTGGGAAGTTTGCGTGGGGTCTTTGACAATGCCGGTAACCTCGAAGGTGGCATAACCTTTCAACTTGATCAATTCTCCCATCGCATTTCCATCAGGAAAATATTTTTCAGCCATTGATTTTGAAAGAACAATACCACGTGACTTCCGAGCTGAATTTGCTGAACCCTGTATGAATTCATGAGGAAAAACATCATATATGCTCTCATCTGCCCAGATAAGATCTTGTGCAATAAATGGCTTTTCGTCTATTTCAATCTCTACTTGCCAGGAGTAATTTATTCTGACATATTCTTCAATTCCACCAGGCATGTAATCTTTAAATAGGGGACCAACAGATGGATTACACCCACCCTGGGTACTTGAGATACCACCGATGGTCATGTTAACACCGTAGAGGTATAATCTGTCCAGATTTTTGAAATGTTTCTCATAACTCAGGATTGTGGAAGCGAAGAGAACAACTAGTATGGTGCAAGCCATCCCAAGTCCAAGTCCAGTCACATTGAAAAATGTATATAGTTTTTCCTTTTTGAGGATTCTGAGGATGTGAATAATACCTTGTTTGTTCATAATACGATTGGTTATTTTGGTTCTTGATCTTCTTCTTAGGGCTAATGGGACCATGAAGGGACATCTAGAATGAAGAGGAATTTGGCTCTTGTTATTCCATACCTCTCAAGGTTAGTTGGTAGAGTTGGTAGATATCTCCTTGAAGAGTTTCTAGTTGCTCCTCGGTACAAAACCACCTTAGAAACGTATCCGCTCATTTTGGCTGTTGACTTTTCATGATTGATCAATCCAAGCATGTTCTTTCATAATATTTATAAGATTAAATACTGATAACAAATTGGAGTTATTGCATTAATGATGGCCTGACTGGTGAAATAGTTGTATAATATATTCAAAATAATATAAAATAAATCTGACTCTTGTTAGATCTAATCAAAAGGAGGTTTACCTATTCGTATTTCATTGTTTCTACAGGATTTGCAATTGCAGCTTTTCTTATTTGGAACCCGATTGTAATGCTTGAAATGAAAAGTAAAAGGAGCGTTGGAATTAGGAAGGAACTCCAATTGGAATTAATTCTGTACGCAAAATCACTTAACCAAATTTCCATTAAGTACCAGCCAATAGGCAGACCGATAATTAGAGCAATCAGGATTAGTTTCATGAATTCATTAGAAATCAGAAAAACTATGTTGTGGACTTTCGCTCCCAGCACTTTTCTGATTCCAATTTCTTTCATTTTTTGAATGACCGTGAAGGTGGATAGGCTGAAAAGACCAAGACAGGCTATGAAGATTGCTAGAGAGGAGAAGAAATTAAAAAGTTTATTGAGTAATATGTCTGATTCATATTGCGACTGATACTGGTCATCAAGGAAAAAATGGGAAAAGGCATTTCCTGGAAAAAAATGGTCAAAAGCACTGTTCAGGATAGATATTGTTTCTCGGACATTATTATTATTTAGCTTGATTGAATAATAAGTTTGCCAGCTCACATCATCCCATAAGGGCCGGTAAATTATTGGCTGAAATTCTGTTTTGGGAGAGTCCTGGTGATAATCTTTCAAGACACCAACTATTTCTCGATTTGCTCCCCAGAAATAGATTTTTTGTCCTATCGCTTCTTCTGGATTTTGAAAACCCATAAACTGAATTCCGGATTCGTTCATCAAGATAGGAGGGAGGGATGTATGCCGTTCTTTTTCAAAACTGCGTCCTGCTACTAAATCAATTTCGTAGGCCTTGACAAAGTCGTAGTCAATATCGACGAGCCTATAATTGAGACCATCGGATTCTGGTGCGCCCATTCTCCGAACTCCTCCCGCATTATTCGTCGTGATCGATCGACCTGGTACATCACTCGAAGTGGTGATGCTTTCAATAGCAGGGTGTCTAAGTAGTTCCGTTTTAAAAGCTCGGTATTTTGTCGTGTAGGTGGAATCTCTTGCGTTTGGTCCTTTCAAGATCAGCGTTTGGTCTATGGCGAGACCTAAGTCCTTATTTTGTAGGAAGTTGATTTGTTTGAATATGGTGAACGTGCAAACAATTAGAACAATACTTAGTAAAAACTGAATGATAACGATTGACTTCCTTAATAACTGGCCTTTAGATGAGGATATCAGTTTCCCTTTCAGTGTTTCTATTGGTTGATAATTAGAGACAATAAATGCAGGATATAGTCCTGATAGAAACGCTCCAACAATGATGAGTACTGGGAAGCCAATTAAAATAGTGATATCCGAAAAAATATTTATCGAAAGAGGACTGCCTGTAAAGTATTCAAAATAGGGCGTGACCACGAAAAATACCACAATGGCGATTACAACAGCTACGACATTAAGTAGAATTGATTCTAAAAGGAATTGTGTTATCAACTGTTTTTTGGAAGAGCCCATCACCTTTCGTATTCCGATTTCCTTTGCTCGATGCATCGACTTGGCTGTTGAGAGGTTGATGTAGTTGAGCCAGGCGATCACAATGATGAAGAATGCAACGATGATTAAAGCAAAGACGATGGTGCCGTTACCGTTTGCTTCGAACTCTTCCGCCAAGTTTGAGTTGAGATGAATTTCATCAATACGTTGTAAGTTCAGTATTAAAGTATCATTATCAGCGCGTAACTCTTCACCCATTTTATGCTCCACAAACTCTGCCATCTTGCTTTCAAATTGTCCTTCATCTGTGCCCTTCTCTAGTTTAATGTAGGTATAGAACCCCCACCAATCCCAGCTATTTTTTGCCGTTTCACCAGCAATTTGTACGTATGTATCAAAGGAGTATAGGACATCAATTTTCATGTGTGTGGTTTCCGTAGGATCTTTATATACACCTGTGACAGTGAAATTCGCATACCCATTCATGGTCATGATCTTACCCATGGGGTCTTCGTCTTTAAAATATTTCTGGGCAATAGACTCCGAAATGGCCATTGTGTATGGCTCTTTCAAAACGAGGGAGTCTACTCCTTGGATTAAATCATAAGAAATTATTTTGAAGAAGGATTGGGTGGCGTAAAACACGCGATCTTCTTTGTATGTCTGGTTTTTGTATGAGAGCGCTGTGAAGCTCCGGCGCAATTTGACATAATCTATAATGCCTGGAATATTATCATATAGATCGGGACCTACTCCAGCTGGACCAGCAGCCCAATCTTCAGCTGCAATTCTGTAAATATTTTCTTTGTCGGATTGAAAATCGTCGTAGCTCAGCTCCTGATATACGTATTGCAAAATGATGAGGAAGGCAGAAAGACCAAGACACAATCCCAGTAAATTGATAATTGCAAATGTCTTGCTCTTAAGAAAATTTCTAATAGTGGATTTTAGATAATTCCTATACATAATGTCAGATTTTACTTAAACTACCTTCGAATGAACTGATGGTTACATATTATTTTCAAAATAATATAAAATAAACCTGTGAAGCTTTTCAGGAAATAGAAACTTTCATTTTATTCATATTTTAAAGCTGCAACTGGATTAGCAATTGAAGCTTTTATGACCTGGTAACTTATTGAACTAACAGCAATTGTCAGGATGATTAAAAAGGAGGTAAGGAATGGCCAAATGCTCATTTCAGTTCGAAAAGCAAACCCATCCAGCCATTTGGAGAAAACGTACCAGCAGATAGGCCAGGAAATTAGATTTGCAATAAGGACTAACCAAAAAACCTCTTTTCCAAGTAATAAGGTTATATCTTGAACACTAGATCCCAGCACTTTTCTTATGCCTATTTCTTTGGTACGTTGCTGGATGGTGTAGGTGGATAATCCGACTAATCCTAAAATACCAACTAGGATTGCGAGGCTGGAGAAGATGGACAGCAATCTGCCAAATTCAAATTCAGATTTGTACTGAGCGTCAAAACTATCTTTCAGAATGTAGTAGTTAAATGGATTACCTGAAAAACGCTCAAGCCATTTTACTCTAATCTCATCTATAGTAGTTTGCAAATTTGTAAAGCCATTATTACCAGTATTTAGTTGAATAGAGTAATATGAGGATACATTTTCATTTCTGAACATGATCACAGGGCTATAGTCGTGTTTAAGGGATTGTTGGTTGAAATCTGCAACGATACCTATGATCTTCCACTTATTGGATTCAGGATTTGTTGGATCTCCTGCGGTAATTGATTTACCAAGGGCTTCTTCGGGTTCTGAGAACTCAAATAGTTCGCTAGTAGCCTCATTCACGATTATTGAACTTTCGTCCGTATCGACAAAGTTTCGTCCTGCTACAAATTCCAGTTCGTACTTTTCAGCAAACTCTTTGTCAACATTATTGATGTAGCAAAATTTACTGTCTGCCTCGGGGTTATCAACTCTTGTGAACCAAGTGGCACTACGGAATTCTTTTCCAGGGATACTTTGTGTGGCAGATACACTTTGTACAGAGGGCATTTGAATCAAATCATTTCTGAAAGAAGTATATCTCGATATATACGTTGAGTCAGCCATTGCAGGACCTTTTAGGACGAGCTTATCATCGATCTTCATTCCTAATTTTTGATTCCGCATGTACGATATTTGAGAGTAAATGATCATCGTACCAACGATCAAGCTGATTGAACAAATAAATTGGAAAACGACCAGCCCCTTTCTTAGCAGGGCTCCCTTTTTATTGCTTCTTATTTTTCCTTTCAAAACGGTAATTGGATTGTATCCTGAAAGAATTAACGCAGGATAAAACCCGGATAGAAGTGATGAAATAATCCAGAGATATCCAGCGGTCATCCAAAACCACGGTTGATACTGCAACCTTACTTCCTGGAGTTTGGCTGCACCAAGGTCAGACAAGGTTGATTGAGCTAGAAAAACGAAGATTATTGCCAATGCAATGGAATAAAAGTTCACAACGAATGACTCGAGAATATACTGAAACATGAGGCTGGATCTACTGGCACCATTGACTTTACGTATCCCAATTTCCTTTGCACGCTCCATTGCTTGAGCCGTTGAAAGATTCACATAATTTATCAGAGCTATTACCAATATCAAAAGCCCTATTATCCTCATATAATCAACAATTTCTTTGTCACCGTTGATTTCTGCCTCATGTTGAATGTGGGAATGAAGGTGAATGTCTTTTAAGGCCATCATACCAAATTTCAGAACCACATTTTGTTTCGCAAATTCTTTGCCTCCTACAAAATCCATTACGAATTGAGGGAATTTTGCGGAAAGTGCTACCGGATCTGATCCGGTTTCTGTTTGAATAAATAAGTGACCATGAAAAACATCGAGATCTCTCTCAGACCACCGGGGAGGAAGGATTGCAGAAAGGGTAGCGTGCGACAACAGCAGGTTTATCTGCATGTGGGAATTAGCCGGTGTGTCTTTCATCAGACCCGTGATCAAATAGTTTTCATTTTGTCCCTTTCGAATTGTTTGTCCGATTGGGTCAACATCACCAAAATACTTCTTTGCCATGCCTTCTGAGATTACGGCAGTAAATTGATTTTTCAATGCGTTCTCGGGGTCTCCCTCAATCAGTTCAAAAGAGAAGATTCGAAAGAAAGAAGGATCCGTGAAGTAGACATTTTCCTCTTCAAAAACGTCCTCACCGTATTGCATAACAGCAACAGAAGTAATCGTGCTAGCAGGTCTCATTCGCACAAAGTCAATGACCTCTGGAAACTGTTCTTTCATTAGAGGGCCCACTCCTGAGTAGGTGAGGACTGTATTGAAAGATTCATTTCCATTTTTTTCCTTTGAATAACTGATCCGATAGATATTGTCTCGGTTTTCATGGAAGTTGTTGTAGCTGGTTTCAAACCGCACATACTGAACAATCAGCAAAGCTCCAGCCATGCCAATTGCCAGACCGACAATGTTGAGTCCAGAGTGAAGCTTTCTTTTTAAAATGCTTCGGAACGCCGTTAGAAGGTAATTTTTGATCATTATACTTTACAAAATAATAATATATTATTTATTGATGTAAAGTTTTATTTGGACGGTCTTAGTTTTTTTTGAATGACTTATTTGGCTTGATAATTAATAGGTTTTGGAAGTAATCAAACCGTACATTGAATTTTTGTAAAAGAGGCATGCCAATCATGGTGTTTCCATACACATCCGTTGATTTTTCCACTGGTGTAAAAGCAGTTAGAACATTTTCCATTTGACAGCCTCCAATGTTGATTTTGGGAATGTTACCGACATATCCCGTATTGCTGGGAATGCCAACTCCTATACCCAAGGTCTCTTTCTTGGCATTTTTTGGCAATACAATTTCATCGTATTTCCCCAGGGGCAAATAGATAGGATAGATCGCACCCAAATCTATCTGAAAATCGAGTTTTTGAGTGTGCCCGTTTTCCATTTCTACTTCGATTTCTACGGTTCTTGAGTTGTGCGGCCCCTCTTTCATCGTAAGCACATATCCGTCTACTTTGTACTTAGCTTTCGTTGGTGTTTCCAAGGTTATAATTTGCTTGTCGAAATCTATAGATGTGATAAAATTCTTGAAAAATGCTGCACTTATTTGACCGTCGGCTCCTTCCCATGGATTTGGTAAACCTGGCTGATATCTCGTAATCACTCCAGTCTGATCTTTAAAGTTTAACTGATCAAAGTCAACCGTAATATTCTTTTCAGCTAGATCTGCAATGAAGGGGTTATCTATAGTAGAGTCACCCAGATAGATTTCACCTGTTGCCTCAAGATGTAGTGAATCAACGGTTGGACTACCAAAAAATAACAATTCATCCCAAAGGGAACCATTGTCTAATAGTAGTCTGCATTCTTTGCCGTTGATTTTTGCAATCATCCGGATGTCTCCACGGAACATTTCAAATGGAATGACAACCTTATCAACATTTGTCTTGATTTCATATTGCGGGGTACCTGATTCAACTGCCTGTCCAAACAAGCTGGGTTTGACAGCAATCAAGGAAAGAACCATGAACATTACTTTGTATAAAAGTGCATATTGTTTTTTGAACGGACTAATCATCATCTATATATTATTATTATGTAAAATATAATACATAGATGATCCTGGTGAAGAAATAGTTTTAATTATTCGTACCGAATTGATTTTACGGGACTTGACAGAACCATTTTGATAGTCTGAGTCAATGAAGTACCAAGAAGAATTAATAAAACAATGGTGATTGAAATCCCAAAAGTCAACCAGGATAAATGAACGCTGAATGCAAAGCTATTCAGCCAGAAATCTAATAGAAAGAACGCAAATGGACATGCGAGCGCTACCGATAGGAGGATGCTGATTAGGTAGTCCTTTGATATGACATGGTAGATGGCAAAATGACTTGCTCCAAAAACCTTGCGGATGCCTACTTCCTTTGTTTTTGCGTCATTGGTTAAGGAAATGAAGTTCATCAACCCAGTGCATGAAAGAAGAATAGAAATGGAAGCCAGGATAAGTACAAATACATTGAGATTAGATTCAGATTGGTAATGAGCGTTTATCTGGTTAGATAAAATTTGATAGTCAAAGTATTCACCAAGGTTTAATTCCTTCCATCTAGTCTCAACAAACAACATAGTTTCTTCTAGATGACCCTCCTCAATTTCAAGGGTCAGTCGTCTGAAAAATTGTGGTTCATAGAGCAGTGCAAGTGGTTCCAATTCATATTGTAACCCTCGATAATTGAAGTCATTTATAATCCCTTTGATCCGAGCCTCTATTCTTCCTGTAAACGATGAAATCTCTATTATTTCTCCGATGGCTTCAGTTGAAGTTTCAAATCCGAGTTTGGGTAGCGCACTCTTGCTCAATACAATATTTTGAATGGTATCATTAGCATCAATTCCTTTTCCTCTTATCAAATCGATGTGGTAATTGTGTACAAAATCCTCATCGACAAGGAGGTAATTTATCAGTTGATCTTCTTCTCCTTTTCTGGCCGTGAAAAGAGCCGTATATCGATCTCCTGGAGTACTCCAACTTGCACTTGCGGCATTGACATACGGATGAGCAGTAAAGGCCTGCTTAATTTTCGTATAGTCGGTTTCATCGCCAGAAGAGACCTTATTGAAGTTTGCACTAATAACGACTTTACCCGCTTTGTCAAAGCCCATGTCTTTGCTCATAAGGTAGCTCACTTGTCGATAGACAGTCACGGACGTAACAATCAGGATAATGGAAATTGAAAAGGGAAGTATAACAGTTAACCCCTTGTAGATCGTGTTCCTAAAGGTGTTGGTGTGTGATCCAGTGGTGATTTTAAAATTGATCCTTTGCTTGCTGAAAAATGCAGTGCTAATTGATAATACCATAAATAGCAGCAGGATAAATTTGACGTTGGACCAATCCAAAATTTGAATCATTTCCAAGTTCATTTTCCCTAATCTGTTGAGAAGGCTTATTGAAAAGAAAGAAAATAGAAAGGAGATACTGAAAATAATCATCAGCATGAACATGACTTCTATTAATAGTTGTTTAAACTGGCTATTGCCTGAGCCAGTTAACATTCTCCTAACTTCAAATTCCTTTGCCCTTTTCAGATGGTAGGCCGACATGAAATTGATGAAGTTCAGGCTGACAATAAGGAGAATTATCAGGCCTGTAAAAATGGCCACATAGATATGCGTAATATTTCCAGGCAACTCCAGTTCATGAATATTATTTGCTTTTAAGTGAATGTCTCCAACAGGTCTCAAGTAATAATCCAGGGTGTAGTCAAGTTGCTCTAATTCATCACCATAATACTCATTAGCAATATTCTTTATACTCTTTTCAAATGATGCTGCGTCTGCACCAGGTTTCAGTTTTATGTAACCCATAGATCGATTGGATAGCCAACCCCGATTCATGTCCTTTTGAATATTTTCTCGATAAGATTGTGGGATGTATCTGAGTATGTTGTACTTGAAATGAGTATTTGATGGAGGAGATTTGACGACTCCTGAAATGGTATAATCCTGGTCATTGATTTTAATTTTTTGACCTAAAGGATTCTCTTCTCCCAAGCTATTCTTGGCAAGAATCTCCGTTATGAAAACTTTTGTCGAATCATTGAAAAAGGATTTTGAACCTTTGATAACTTCAATGGACAATACGTCCAATATTTCAGGTTCTATAAGGAACAACTTGGATTCCTTCTTATGGATTCCATTGAATTCATATGTCACCTCCATTGGCTCTAGCAACCTTCCCGCTGTTTCAATTTCAGGGTATTTTGTCCTCAGAATATCAATCAAAGGATCAGATGACTTGGCAGATTGAAAAAACCGATTAGGCATCTGTATGTTCAATTCCACTCGGTAGATTCGATCCTTTTCTTCCAGGTGCGACTCGAAAGTGAGTTCATTATGAACATAACATAGTACCAGGATGCATGAAGCAAATCCCACGATAAGGCCAGTGATATTTAAAAAGGAGGTGACTGGTGATTTTATCGCATTTCTCACATAGGTTTTGACACTGTTGAAAAGGAGTATGAAATTGACGTTTACCTGGACATTACTATATTTTTCCTTCAAAATGAATGACTTTGATAAGAGACCTATAGTCGTAATACAGTACCTATAAATGGCGGTAAGTCGATTTCGATGTTGGAGGTTGTAATGGAATTCCTCAATCATGTCTCCAGGAATATCTCGAAACATACCCTCACCACAAAGCCAATTGACTAATGCGGTTATAAGTTTTGGAGGGTTTTGCGAATCGATCATTTCAATCAGGAGCTTTCACACACATCAAACTAACTTAATTATTAAATCGCTTTAATGATATATTATGCTATCGGGATATTTAAGAGACGAATGGGGAAGGAGCATGATTGTATTGAGTCATTTTGAAGAAAAAAATGGGATAATCCTCAATAACCAAAAGAGTGGCTTCTGTGAGTGGTGTAAAGTCTCTTTTTGATTACGTCTCTTTGGCTAATTAGGTCGTCTCAAGGCTAAATTTCGTAGCAACTTCTTCGCGGCTCAAATAATTTTCAAAAATGATTAAATATTTATACTATTTAAGTTGTATATTACAACAGTTGTTTATCGCAACTATGACTATTTAAGAAAAATAGGTGAAAAATCAGCAGGTCAGGAAATTCAGGGAAGTACTCAGGGCATTTGAGCGAGAACTACTTTTTCAGGTAAATGCCAATGCATGCGGAGTAACAATAGCCCAGTGTCATGCGCTCATGGAAGTTGAAAAATCTCGGCAAACCAAAGTTGGTGATTTAGCTAAGACTATGTCACTCGACAAAAGCACTATCAGTAGGACTGTGGATGGACTCGTAAGAATTGGGCTTGTCAAAAGAACAATTCCAGAAGAGAATAGGAGAACTACCTACATCCATTTGACAAATAGAGGTACAGAAGTGTGCAATTCAATAAACGATGAAAACGATTTCTATTTCAATGACCTTCTGAATTCATTAACGGAAGGGGAATTGAATCCCTTTTTAAAAGGATTTGAGAAGGTAACAAACAAAATGAGAATGCTTAACAATAAAATAAAGGACAATGAGTAGCAAAGAATATTTTAATGAGGTCGCCAAGGATTGGGACAATATGAGGTCAAGGTTCTTTAGTGATAATCTAAGAGAAAAAGTCATTGAAAGGTCAGGAGTAAAGGAAAATGAAACAGCTGCCGATCTAGGAGCTGGAACTGGATACATGACTGATTCCCTTTTGAGAAAAGGATTGAAGGTTGTAGCTGTCGATGAAAGCGAGAAGATGGTTGAAATTCTCAAGTCGAAATACGAGACTATTGAAGCCAAACTTGGTTCAGCTGAAAAACTACCTCTGTCAGACAATTCGGTAGATTATTCCTTTGCTAATATGTATTTGCATCACGTTGATTCTCCTTCCGTTGCGATAAAAGAGATGGTTCGGATACTCAAGCCAACAGGAAAATTGATCATATCTGACTTGGATAAACACAATCATGAGTTTTTGAGAACTGAGCAAAATGATCGTTGGTTAGGTTTCGAACACGCTGAAATAATCGAATGGTTTCAGGAAGCAGGCTTGAAAAACGTACATGTAGATTGTGCCAATGAAAACTGTTGTACAGATTCAAAAGACTCTGATCAAGGTGTGGAGATCGATATTTTCATTGCATACGGGGAGAAATGATTTCTGACATGACAGCTGCAAGTAAAAGCAAAATCTTAAAGGAGCTGATAGTCTCAGATGATACACTGCTGGTTCCTGATGCATTTGATGCAATAAGCGCGAAACTAATTGAATCTACAGGCTATAAATCGGTTCAGTGCTCTGGTATGAGCTTTTCTATTTCCTCTTGTTGTCTGAATGAATCAGAATTGACGTTGGCCGAAAATCTTGAGATAACAAGAAAGATTGTAAATGCCGTTGAAGTTCCTGTAATGGCTGATGGAGAAGATGGATATGGAACCCCAGAAAGGGTAGGGGAAGTTGTCAATGCTTTTATCACCACAGGTGTCGCTGGCATAAATGTCGAAGATCAAATTTTGTCTGGTACTGAGGAGGGTAGAATTATTGACCTTGAAATAATGAAGGAAAAAATTCGCTCTGCGAAAGGAAGCGCCAAAGAAGCAGGAAATCCAGACTTTGTTGTCAACGCAAGAACAGATGTCATCCACACTCAGCCTAACCGAAATAAAGCAATTGATGAGGCTATACTTCGCGCAAATGAATTTATTGAGGCAGGAGCCGATATGGCATTTGTCACATATGTAAATACAAGGGAAGAATTGGCGGAATTGAAGCAACAGATCAATGGCCCTATTAGCATATCTGCAGGTATCCCATATCTGATTCCCGACTTCACGATCCAAGATTGTATTGACCTGCAGGTCAACAGAGTGAGCTTTCCAACCGCTTTGATTTTTGGCTCTATTCAGGGAATGAAAATGATTTTGGAAGAGGTGATGTCAAAAAAGGACTTGCATGAGTTATACAGAAACGATGCTTTCTGTACCCCCAACTATGTCAAGGATGTTTTGAGCCCTTGATGTGATTTTGATATCTGTATACTGTAACTGATGGGATTGTGAGGACGAAGATCGAGCGAATTGAATTCAGGCATTCGCTGGTGCTAGCTATTCATTTTGATAAATCTCCACTGCTTTTTTCAGGAGCTTCAAACGTGCTCTTAAAGGACTACTTCTACCATAGGCTTCTTTTGTCTTATATGCTCCCACAACATCGATTTCCGGATATATGGTAATACTTTGTCCCATCGACCCTAATGCAGAGTAAGCGCCTTTTGAGCGCTTGTCTTCCACATTTTCAAAAAGCCACCACATATAGCCATAGCCAAAATCAATTCCTATGTCTTTTAAGACAGGGATGTTTGCAGTTACCTCTCAGTTGCTTGTTCTTTGAGTAATTCTGACCGCCCGAGTAAAACCAAAGACAAAGTCTTTAATAATATCTTTATTTGCATGTAATATAGACACAAGTGTAATATGAGGATGACGAGAAAAAGGATGCTTAGCATTCTTGCTGTATCGATTTTGATCTCAAGTTGTTCCAAGACCAGTGATTCGATATCAAAACTGGACGGGTCTAAACTAACCTTTGACAGTGTAGACACGCTGGTAACAGAGGCAATGTCAGAGGCAGAAGTTCCAGGGCTTCAGCTAGCTGTATTCAATGAGAAGAAGGTAGTCTACATGAAATCTTATGGTTTCAAAGATTCACTTAAGTCCATTTCAATGGACAATCATACGGTGCTCCAATCTGCCTCATTCAGTAAATCAATTTTTGCCTACGTTTTAATGAAACTCGTGGAGGAGGGTCGCTTTGACCTTGATAAGCCAGTTCATGAATACCTGGATTTTCCAATCTATGAACTTACCAATAGTCGCTTTGACTATGTAGATCTAAAAGAGGATGAACGGTATAAGAAAATTACAGGGAGAATGCTCTTAACGCATACTGCGGGATTTAAAAACTACAGGAGGGGTAAACTGGAAATGTACTTTGAACCCGGTTCCCAATATCATTATTCAGGTGAGGGGATTATTCTTCTTCAATCGGTGATCGAGGCGGCTTTTGACACAGATCTGCAAGTTTTGAGTGAAGAGTACCTATTTAACCCTTTGAAGATGGATCGTTCAAGTTTCATCTGGAAAGAAGCGTATAGGAGTAACACATCGTATGGATTTAATAGAGATGGCGTGGAATACGACGCACGTTTGGATAGTGTTGCTATGGCTGCTTATTCATGTGTTACAACTATTTCTGATTTTTCAGCCCTTATCACTTCGATTTTTGATAATGCTCTGATTAGCGAAGAGACGACCGACAAAATGTTAGGTAGTCAACATCGAATTCGTACTAAGAATCAATTTGGGAGCGATGCTTTGGTCATAGACCCAGACAATACGAAAAAGGGAGTTGAATTATTCTATGGACTTGGTTGGGGGGTGTTAAATACGCCTTATGGTCGAGCCTTTTTCAAGGAAGGGAAGAATCCTGGTTATCAGAATATGTGTATTGTTTTTTCAAATGGAACAGGCCTCATTCTCATGACAAACAGCGATCGGGGTGAACAATTGTTTCAGTATTTGAACGAAAAATTGATTGGGAACACATATTTCCCATGGGATTGGGAGAGTATCTATCCATTTTATGTCCATCGAATGTTCAACGAATTGTTTGCTATGATAGAAGAGGGCCTAGGGTCTCAAGCGATTCTGAAGAAATACAAAACCTTGAACCTTGAGTATGACTGTGCTCAGTATTCTGAATTGATATTTAGTTCGATTGGTCAAGCATTTCTAAGAAAGCAGAGGGCCGAAGAAGCTATTGAGATGTTTACAATCAATGTCGACATGAATCCCAACTCACCTGATGCACAGAATGATCTCGGAAAAGCCTATCTGGCGAATGAACAAAAGGATCTAGCCATTAAATCTTTTGAAAATTCACTACGATTGGACCCCACCAATAGTACCAGTATAAAAATGCTAACTGAAATCCGGGACGATAAATAGGAGTTGGTCTGGATTAAACAATTGGTAATTCTCTGTTAGAAAAGACAGTAATATTAATTCGACATTTAAATAAAAAATTAACACTAAATTCATGAACATCTAAGCGTATTTATCGAATGAGAGTAGTAGTTTTTACAATCATGTATAGCCTGATTACCCAAATTGTTTTGGCCCAGGTTTATTCAACTCAAGATTTGTTAAGGATGCAATTTGAGGCTGACGAATCAAACGAGGCTATTGAGTTTTTTGAGCTTGAGTACCGAACAGCAACCATTGATCTGAACAGATTAGCTAATTCAACAGAGTACGTGTTACCTCAATCAATACGTATTGACCCGCCAAATCTGTTCCATTTTCATCATGTGGTTACATTGGTTGGCTTATCTGGACCTAAGGAAAATCCAACTATTTCCATTTGGTTGGCAGGAAATTACAAATACAGAGATGCCACTTTTTACTTCGATACAAATGGTGATCGCAATTTCAATAATGATGGATCACCAATAAAGATAAGTAAGAAGTCAATATTCCAGCTGAGGCCAGATTACCAAAGACCAACCATCAGTGAGTCCACGAAAGAGACAGATAAACAGATGACTTTGAAGCGAATAACCAATGGATTTGCCATTGCAGGTTCAGTTGGAATAGGAGCTGGAAAATTAGAATATCAATATGATGATTTGAGCACAGGGTTTCCTGTGTGGTACGAGGTGAACTATGTTGAAAAACTTTTGACCATAGCTATTTCTTATGACACCAGGAAACTGCAGTTTGGTTTTGCCACCACTTTCGAAAATGACTTTTACTATTCTTCTCATTTAAATGTAAAGAAAGGAGAACCCTTTACTAAGGTCCTTCCTGACCCTACGCAGGGCCTTCCAAACCGGACTAGATCTGTGAGATATGATAACATAGTCAAAATGACCAACGCCGATACACATGGAACAAATAAGATACTGGGTTCTGTCTTTGTCGCCTATAAAATTTGGGAGAGTAAACTGTTTGATTTGCAGCCACGAGCTGCTTTTGGTAGTATCAGCTATCTAGATCCTCAATATTTGAGACTAAACAGTCAAGATAATGAAGTCTACACGCTAAAGACGGGAATATTCTATGAAGTGGGGGTGAGAAGTGAAATTACAACTGGGGATCAAAGCGCATTGTTTCTTGAAGTGGTAAGGAGTGCTAACAGTTGGAAGCCCGAGAACTTCTTATATGATACTCCACACGAGAATCTCACCTCTAAATCTACAGTCCTTCGGTTCAAGTTAGGATACCGAATTGCATTAAAAAGGTAGAGGAAAACCGAAGTACTGTACTATGGTTTTTTAGCGCCCTCGCGATCTACCCGATAACGGAACTTAACAAGTCTCTTACTGCCTTTTGTCTCACGTATGAAGTTAAAAAATGAACTTTTTCAATCGAACTCACATTCTACGTCCCCATTGAAAGGCCGCTTTTAGTGAGTAGCTCTTGGTAGTGGAGAAAGAGTTTTAGGGTCTAAATTGGTTAGTCTTCCTTACGAATGAAATAGTCGGTTAATCGTTTGGTTTCGATGCCTTCAGGTCTCTTTAAAAGGTCTTAAACTTATTGCTTCACAATTTTGAAAGTCTTTTCCCAAGATTCGCTTACCATTTTAATGAAATAGACCCCTGCTTTAAGGGTTGAAACATCTAGGCTTAAAATATCCTTTTTATTTGACATCATGATAAGTTTTCCTGTGCTATCAATTAACGAAATGCTTGAAATCTTTTCTTTCAATTTGAAATTGATTTTGTCGGCAAACGGGTTAGGGTATATTTTAGTTGCATTAGCTGCCTTTTCAAGGCCGGTTATTGTATTCTCAAAATAGCTGCTCGAAAATTCAAAGGCGTTGATTCCTATTTTTTCACCAATTTTTCTTCCAGGCAGATCGTCTGCTGGCGGGTGAATCCCACCCCAAATACGTGAAAGGCTACATTGATCAGAAGCATCTCTGTAAGTAGCCCATTGTAAAACAACATCTTCACTTGGACCTTCTTCAAATACCAGGAACTCATTTTTCTTTGCTACAAACTCTCCAATTCCTCCCGGGAAAAAGGCATCACCTGTCAGCAATGTTAATACCTCAGCTGCGGCCCTGGAATAAGTAGAATGACCAGAGATGTATCCAGCAAAGGGTGGAGTAACAAAAGTGGGACGTTGATAAGGCCACCAGTTTTCTGCTAAAATCCAATCAACGCCAGCCACGTCAGTTTCAGGATTGGCAATAAAGTCAGGACCTTTCCAAGCTTTCAGTTTCACTTTATTTAAATGTTCGTTTGAGCTGCCAACCAGTGGGTCATTCTCCCCAATCAGTTCTATATACCCTATCACCAAGGGAATACCCTCTTCGTGGAAATTGGGTAGTGTCTGATTTGAGCTTTGTCCTTTGCTAGCCATATATCGAATCGCAGAGATCGGTCGGATGTAATCATAGTATCCTTTGATTCCCCAAGCTGCAATAGCTGCATCGTGCATTGCTCCACCTAGAATAAAGTAGCTTTTTACATCCCATTCAAGTGCAGAAAGCTCTGGCCCAACACCCATATATTGCTTCTTGGTATCTGGATGGTCAGAGACGAAGTTTAACAAAGTAAACCAGTGACCTGGCGGTGTTTCTGAATCAGGTCCGTCTGCCCAGAATTCTGCAAGGACACGCCCAAAATCACCCAATTTCACAACCTGAGGATCATATGATAAACCGTTAGCAGGGTTCTCCTCATAGCCTTTGCCAGTATCTCCTCCATTGAGATAATTGTAGAATTGATCATAGGTGCTGATCTCGGTTGGCATGGAATTGATATCAATATTGCCAATGCTTGCTGGAGAAATATCAATCAAAGTTGGGTTTGATGGGTCTAAGTGACTGGACCAGATAGCAACCATGCTAAATCCCCATTTGTATGATTCACTCAAACCAGATCCATCAGGCATTAAATATGGTGGAGCTTTTGGATCAAAAAATACCTGATAATCGAAACCACCTCGTTGATAGGTTGTTTTATCTTCTTCTTTCAGGGCAAATCCGGCTACTTGTCCCCATTCAGGGCTTAGAAACTCAGGTATCGAGCCTGGAATTTCATTCCCACTTTGGTCTATAAAAACTTCGAATGCCAATGGTTGCCAGCGATTAGGGTTGATTAAGGTGGGAACCGAGCCACTCGCAGGATCTAAGAAATCATTTATTGGCAGGTAGTGCTCGTTCGCATAGTTGTTCTGCTCATTCGATTTGTCCTGAAGGCCATAGCTTATATATGATTGAGCAATGTAATTGCCAAGTGCCGCCGCTGATCCTTTTGAATAATCAGCAGAGCTAAATGCAGGATCGTAACCGAGGGAAATGAAGAGCTGATTGGCTTGTGAAAGTGTTGCCTCAAATCCTGGGGATTTCGCGAAACGATGTTGTATTAATCGATATGCGGCATAGCTAATCACTTTATCCAAATTGGCTTGCGATTCACTAGAAGCTGGCTGGAAGCCAACAAACACATTTGACACACCATGAACTTCTTTGCCAATTAGATACGTACTTCCCTTTTTTGATACAATGGCCCAAGAATCATACATCGCAGCAGAAATATGAAATAGATTTCTTGCATGAACAGTAGGTCTTGCAAGATCATTGCGAATACCATCGAGAAGCATTTCATTCCATTGGCGGGCAACAGAATGTTGTCCTTGCACAGGGAAAGCCAGGCTGCATACAAGTAACACACCAAGGAATCGTGTGATCAATTTCTTACATTTGTTCATCTGTATGGACAAATGTAATCGTTGAAAATTCCAATATCTATATTGCTCCTAATAATTGGATTAGGGATTAAGACACAACCTCAATTCGAGGATATAACTCCTCTTCAGGGTTTCGTAAAATTGAAATTCGTCTCAGGAATGGACGTTTAATTGAACTCAATCTCTAGAGAACTACTTAGAAAAATATTACTGACATCCGAGTAAATATATGATTGAATAATTTGATCTAAGAAAAATGCAATTGGTGGGGATTAATCCCCACCAATTTGATGATGTTTAAAGTGACAAAACTTGAACAGCATCATGGCTA
>Ga0316189_10001523_pt1 | contig 22947 bp, 23 predicted proteins | sample LowCovwburrow_MG_FD_204930 | JGI IMG/M metagenome (GOLD analysis project Ga0316189, IMG submission 204930) | Coastal sediment microbial communities from Maine, United States - Lowes Cove worm burrow | ecosystem: Environmental > Aquatic > Marine > Coastal > Sediment | place: USA: Maine... | reverse complement strand
CAGCAGTTTGTAACGCTCGGCCGTAGAGGAAGCTTTGCGGGGCGATCGGTAAGCATCCACCAATACTTTGGATATGGAAGGGCTTAAATAAGTTTCATCATTCATGGCCGCATGAATGGCACGTATAATATCGCGACCGCTGGAATCTTTTAAAAGGTAACCTGAAATCCCGACTTCGAGCAATTCATGAATATAATGCTCGTGAGAATACATGGACAGAATGATGATTTTGGTTTTAGGTAAATGCCTTCTGATTCGCTTGGCGGCCTCAATGCCGTTCATGCGGGGCATGCCGATATCCATGATGACAATATGCGGCTTTAATTTTTTTGCCAAATCCACGGCCTTGCGCCCATTGGTGGCCTCCCCGACGACTCTGAAATCCGCCTGTTCCTCGAGAAGCCGGGCCAGACCCTGTCGTACAATCGTATGATCATCGGCCACCAGAATTTCGATTGAATTACTCATTGTTTGATCCATCTGAAAAAGGTATTTCAATTCGAATGCGGGTCCCCGTGCCCGGTTTACTGCGCAGCTGAAACGATCCTCCCAACAGCGACGCCCGTTCCCTCATACCCAGAAGTCCCAGACTTCTTTTATCTTTACCAACGACTTGGGTATCAAAGCCAATACCGTCATCTTCAGCCAGAAATATAATCCGGGGATAACTTCTGATAATCGAAAGCTGGAACACCTCCGCACCGGAATGCTTGAGAGCATTGTTGAGCGTTTCCTGGCTGAAGCGATAGAATACGGTCTCCATATCCGGGTTCAATCGATGGTTGAAACCCACCATATTAAACTCAATGTCCAGACTTGAGTGGTTCTGAATTTCTTTGAAGTATAAATTGAGTGCCGGTTCCAGCCCCAAATCAACCAGGAGGGTGGGATGAAGATGGTATGAAAGTCGCCTGATTTCGGATGACGTCCGTTTGATCATTTTTCGGATTTCATCGATTTCCGCTTTCAGGTGACTGTCATTGGATGAATGGTTTTCTTCAAGTCTGTCCAGACCCAATTTAATTGCAGTCAGAGACTGACCGGCCTCATCATGCAGCTCACGGGCAATTCGACGGCGTTCCTCCTCCTGACTCTGAAAGAGTTTTTCCGTCAGCCGTCTCAAATCCTGGCGATGTTGCCGTATCGTCTCCATGAGTTTGGTATTTTCAATAGCACCGCCGAGAAAATTACCCAGCGAACCGATCAGATGAATTTCATGGCGATTCAACACCCGCGAAGAAGGTATATTGAGCCCGAAAAACCCAACCGCCCGGCCTTTAAATGTGATCAGAAAGCAGGACAGCCATGGTATCGGCTTTCTGCTCCTTACCCGAGAACAAACCTGAAACGATGGAAACGTGGGCTTGGGTGCTAAATAGGTTTCTTCCTCGATCAGGCGCTTTTTAAGCAAGGCATCTTTGAAAATAATCTCTTTCTTATCACCGCTTGCCGGCGTCGGCAGACCTGATTTGGCTTGAAGTATCGCTCTTTTCTCTTCAGGATCGATCAGAAAAATGGCACCATTTTTCAATCGTAATGCGTTGAGTACATTTTTCAGGGTGAATTTCAGGAGCTGCTCCAGATCGGTGACATCGTTTAACGACACCGCCAGACTATTTAAAATCGAAAGCTCGCGATTTCGCTCCCAGACCTCTTCTTCAGTTTGCTTGCGTCGGGTGATATCTTTTATAATACCTTCGTATTCAATATCACCGGTTTTAGCGTTTTCATATCGGCGGCTGGAAATCAAGACGTTAATCGGCGCTCCATCTTGTCGCTTGAATTCGACTTCATGATCTTTGACAAAGCCCTCACGGTTCATCAGCTCGATAAATTTTTCCCTGTCCTGAGCGTTGCGGTAAAATTCCTCGGCGGAACCCATCCCCAAGAGATCTTCCCTGGCTTGATACCCCAGCATATCTACGCCCGCCTGATTCACATCCAGAATACTGCCCCGTATATTAGATGTATAAATCATATCGTGACTGCCTTCAAAAATTCGACGGAATTTTTTTTCCCGTTTCGCAATTTCTTCCTGCAGCTTCTTCAACTCTGTGATGTCTTTGAAGATTTCGAGCCCGCCGGCAATTCGACCCGAATCATCACGAAAAACAGAGGTTGAGCAAATTATAGGGATTTCCTTGCCCTCGATATTGTTGATAACATATTCGCGGTTGTGAATGTTCCTGCCTTCGGCAATCGCACGTTTTAGAGCGCAATCCGATTCGCAGACCGAGTTTTTGAATACATCTTTGCAGTACATCCCCACGGCATCATAGGCGGAAAAACCGGTTATTTTTTCTGCTTCCGGATTAAAATAGGTAATGCGCCATTCATGGTCGGTGGTAAACAGACCATCCGGGATTCGATTTAGTATCTCGACAAAGCTCTCTTCTTTTTGATAAATGCGCTCCAGCGCCTTTCGGTTGTATTTGTGTAGCTGTTCCGAAAGAAAATAATTCCAGCCTTTCGGATGACGTTCACCCTGATTTTTAAAATAAGAACAGGTCAGACAGGATGACAGTTTTTGGAAAAAATCCTCTTGAATAAAATTGGCGCAATGGGTCTTGGGAGTCAGCCAGCATGCCGTCTGTTGTTTCCCGTGAGCCGGGCAGAGCACTTTTGTACATGCCAATATTTCCCAACAGGCCTGCGTCTTTCTTGTTGTTTTTTTATCAGGCGATATATTGATAAAATGGTTTCCCAGCAACGAACTCACAGAAAGGGTCTCCCTTCGCGCGGCAGAGCGGTTCTTCGGCAACAAAATCAAAACAGCCATCAGGATACTGAGCGCCGTAAATCAAATCCATGAATGCCGCCGTTACGCCGCGCAACATATAACATTTCCCCGATGCAGCCGCCCCGTAACGTTCCAGATATCCTGAGGCCTCATAGGAATCATTTACCCGGATGCGAAGTTTCTCCTCGGGTAAAATTTCTTTAACTTCAATATCCCCCCATCCAAATGCTACGGCCACAGCGGCAAAGCCGGTTATCTGATCGTCTTTTTTGTCGATCATGGGGTCGACGATTTCTTCCCATTCCCATGAATTGCGAATTCCCTGAAATGTCGCATAGCCGCATTCCTGGGCTGCACGGGTCAGCAGCGCTTCAGCTTCGGCCTCACGCTGCTTCCCAAGCTTTTGTTCAAAACCAAAACTGAGTTTATTATAGTAACCCACTGAAAAAAGAGACAGGTAGACGCCGAATAGAGGGATAATTCCCTTTGATTCCCTTATCTGGCTTCCCTCCATGACCGCATGGATAATTTTTGTGCCGTCAATCGCCAATCAAGCCACCTTAAATTGAAACTCACATAGTTCATGCCGCATCATTTTGCAACGTTTCTCCTCAACCGTGTAAAACTCAAGCGGTCGACGGTAAATCGCTTCCAGAGCACCTGCAATCCAGCCCCGGGTAAAATGGCAGCCGGGTGTATCCCGTTTGCCGTGCTTCGCCAACCAACCGGTGACATGATGGCTCGAAGGGCTCACAACATTGCCTCCGCCCGGTCGTACTCGATTAAAATGAAGAACACCCAAGCCACAGTTCTGAAATAGAATCGCGGCCATTTCCAGCTTTGATTTTAAGGATTTGATTTGTTGATAGCGATCCAGGAGCTGCTGGAAACTATAATAGCTTGCCTCCTCAACGGAGCTGAAAAGGAGTCGAATCCCCTCGTCTCCAAGTGTCTCTTCAACTGTTTTTTGAAGGTTAATATTGTAATGATGGCAATGCATCGCCACGGGTTGTCCCGATAAAATAACTTTGTGACCATCGCGGGCCAGTTCGCCATGCCAGTCAAAAAGCGCCATCTATCACCCCAACTCAGTTAAAGTTATAACGCAGCTATAATTTATAAAAAGGCGATTTTAAGGTTACCAAAAGTCCTTGAAAGTCTCGACACCGGAGTGATGGAGTATTGGAGTGTTGAAAAAAAGGCATCGATCTATTAGCCATTACTCCAACACTCCAGTACTCCAGATTTAATTTAAATTGAAACCTCCCATGATTGATTACCTTCTTTTGGGTTATAGATCTGAATTATTAAGATTGGTACATCTATCCAATCGAACCGAAGGCTGCGATCATACCACACCGTGGATATGATTGGAATAACGATTCCCGGTTAAAACCAAACATGGAGGGATAAATTCCTTTTTAAATGTTTTATTCACCGCAGAGTCTCAGAGAACGCCGAGAGGTTATTTTTGCATTTGCCGGAGGCCGACCATTAACTCGTGCGATCCGATCGGCCATCCAGACTTGGTGGGAGATAGGCCTCGCCGGAGTGAGATGACCGACCGGATCATAAAAACTTTTTGTCGGCCTCCGGCAATTGCAAATCCGCAAGCACTCCGCACTGTATTTTATTTAAAACTTGAATTAGAGGGAGGCACACGCCCCATGACGCCAGGAATGCCATGGGCAGACACCATATAGATGAAAGCGGAAATATCGCGGCGTTTTAAAGACAACCCGGCCACACAAACCCGGCCTACTCGATTCAGTACGCCAGGGTCACCGACCAGGAATTGGCTGACGCATTGGATGCGGTGATCTGCTTTTTTAAACAAGTGCATCGAGGGACAAAATTTGAATGGATGGAATTTCGGGCAATCTGATATCATTGGTAAAAAAATGGCTTGCCCCAGCGCTTTGTGCCGCGCTGATCTGAATTGCATCCGGTGTCCGGATATTGTAATCGGCTCTGAGCTGGGCAGCCTGTTCCGTTTTTTCTTGTAAATCGTTTATCCATTCCACGATGATCTTTCCTCATCGATATAGGCTTTTACATTAAGCCCCTGCCAAATATTCTTGCCTTTTCCTTTTAGCTCCAAAATGCTGCGGGACTTGGTTTTGCTTGTCTTTTTCCGAATCAGCGTTGCCATTTCTTCTAAAAGACGAAGCTGATCTGATAAATTTAATGTTTTGATTTCGGATATGACCTGATTGTAGGTTGCGTCTGGCATGATCCGTCTCCCATTTTAGCCAATTGTTTTTGGGCTAATCCTTTATTTTATCCTGTATTTTTATAAATACGGTCAGAATGTATATTCAGCCTCATTATATACACTTTGATAAAAAAATCAAAGAAAGCCTACAAAAGTGCATTTTAATGGGTATAAGATTTCTCGGGAGGGAATATGCCGCTGTCGAAGATTATGTCGCCAAAGAAAGAGCCGCCGATTTTAAGAAATGGGAATCGCCGGCGCTGTTTCTTTCGCCGGCCACCAACGCCCACGGCGACGGTCGTCTCAACCCCAGGGTGATCAATACGGTGTGGATCGAGGTATGCAGCCTGGCCGGTGTCGAGGGCCATACCCCCCATGACGCCCGGCACGCCATGGGCCGGCACCTCATCGAGAAAACCGGAAATATCGCGGCGGTTCAAAGACAGCTCGGCCACACTAACGCAGCCTATTCCATCCAGTACGCCAGAATTACGGACGAGGAACTGGGTGATGCTTTAAAGGATAGATAAAAAAACCCCAATTCTATTAATCGATCTTGCGCTCACTACACAAGGTCAATTCTGATTTATCCATCTATTTTTTAGCGATAATCTTAATTCATGAGGATTCGTTTCCACGAGTATCAAAATACATTTAAGAGATGAATTTTGTTACTTTGATTTCTTTACGGAATCATGTGACTCATAATCCTTTGAAGATACAACACCGGGAGATCTACATCGGGAGTTAACAGAAGCGTCTGTTTTTTAAACTAAGATCGTTGTAAAATGTCCAAATTCTATTCCGACCCCTATAATGGCGTCGCAAAGAGAGAGTGAAAAAAACCGGGAGAGATTTATGGAATCATTGGCCGATATACAACGCTGAAAAACTTCAAGCCGCCTTCCGGCGTATGTAGCCGGCATTTGACCAACAAGAGGGGAAATAGAAACGACTGCATAGCTCCCCCGGTTTTTTTCGCTCTCTGTAGGTGATTGCTTATTTAGGATTGCAGGTGACGATCAACATCCATGCTTTCATGTAAGATGCGAATAATTTCGATGTGTGAATTGGTTTGACGATAAAAAATGAGGTGGCGGCCCACATGGTGTTTGCCGGTAGCCTTTCCTTATTTCATCGCAGGCACGTCCCAGTTGCGGCTCATGCAAAAGCATTTGAATGCTGGCATCCAGCTTCGAAAGGTACTTATTGCGCTGCTCTCGACCCCAGTTTTTCTCGGTGTAGCGTGCTATGGACCGAAGATCCTCGAGAGCCTTATTGGTAAGGCGATAAGCAAGGCATTAATTTGGACTCTCGCTATCCAGTTCTTCGATTAGGCCATCCAAAGAGTAATCAGCGAAACCACTTTTTTCGCCTTCTTTCAATGCCTGCCGTAAAGCGATTAGTTTTAACTCCCGTTCCTCCAAAAGCCTCAAGCCGGCCCGAATAGCTTCACTTGCAGAGGAGTAACGGCCAACTTCGATCTGCTTGGCAATAAATTTTTCATAATGTGGACCTATTGTGACGCTGGTGTTTTTTTGCATTGAATCTATTCCCCAGTTTTTATACCAATATATATTACATATTGGTAAATTTCAACCCGTACAATCTTGGGGGGTATCATATCTTTTAAGATTTTCTCCGGTGATTTGAGATTCCATGATTTTATCTCCTTAGCGTGCATCCGAACGACTCAGCGCCTGCTTCAAGGCATTTTCCAGTTGCACCAGTGATCCCCGGGTAGTTTCCAATCGAAGGTTGAACTCCTTGGCAATCAATTGTGCTTTTTCGAGCAATCTTTTCGGGTTGCCGACCTGGGTGTCGATGAACAATGCCCTGGTGTAATCCTTCAACATGCGGTGGGCCACTTTGAGGGGATCGATATTTTTTTGCGCCAGATGATTGAGTTGCAGCTCATGGAAAATAAATTCCATTCCCATTTCGGTCCAGCCGGGCGTTAAAAACCAGGTTCCGGCTTCTTTCTTTAGCTGTTGCTCATAGCGTTTCTGGCCCAATAGAACGCCGATACAATCTTCTGCCTGAGGATAATAAACCGGGACTTTATAGGTTCGCGGAATTTTATCCAACGCCTGACAGCGACCGTATCCCAATACGATGGCCGCTACCTTGTCTTGAAGCACTTCAATGCGTCGGCAAAGGGTTTCTTTAAGAAGATCGGGTTGGGTATGAAGCCCCCAGTCCATGACTTCCAAATGAGATACCTCGGGCACATCCCGGACTAGTTGTTTGATTTCTTTCTCAAGAACTTTACAGCAAATAATTCCGATTGACATGATTGCGATACCCTAACCGGGACAAGCCGGAAAAGTTGCCACAAAGGTACAAAGACACGAAGTGACACCGTCGGTTAACAATCCTTTTTGTGGCTTAGTGTCTTGGTGGCGATAATGTTTTGTCATGAAATCTACAAAATTCGCAATTAAGGGCCTAATCGATGAGGACCATACTGTACCATGCGGGCAAAAGTTGGCCTTTGGGATCGAATTCGACGTCAAAGCCGATGGATTCAACGGTCTTTCCGATGTCGATGCCATAGGCATCCATGGATGGTCGCGCCAAATTGGGGTAGAGACAGGGTTCCGGATGGGCGCATTCCTCACATTGAACGCAGAGCACCAAGGCAAATGCAAATGAGCAACCCAAGGTCATCATGGCCTCTTTTTCGATGGCCAGGGTGACCTCCTGACCCACGTTGGGATCCGATGTTCGAATCACGATGGCACTGTGATACCGGTCATAGGCTTCCTGAAAATCTTTGGGTGAAATGTCCAGGTTAGGCGGACAGGTCCAGTATTTTCCCCAGCGATTGCAGCCGAAGCGGCACTTTAAATAGGATCTGGGATCGAAAATAACCTGGTCTGTCCGGATCAGTTTGGCCCCTGTGGCCCCCAGTTCAATGGATCTATCCACCAGTGTTTCGTAGTTGTTCTGCATGTTGTCGATACCTCACCCGGCCGAGCCGGAATTGAAGATTGAAGATTGAAAAATTGAATATTTGTGGATATCGCTTCGCTCTGTCTATTTTAGAGTCAAGAAATACCTTTAATGGTCCATAAGCAATCTTTATATGTCAGCGAAAACATACCAATACAAATTTTTTACACAAATTGTTATTTGAAATCTTTTAATTACTGACGCCTGGAAACTTCATATTCTGACAATGAATTTTTAGAAAAATGCTCTTAAAAGCCTACTTGTAAGAGCCCATTTCTGACGGATACCGAAAATGACCAGCTCAAACCGTCAAGCGCTTGTAAATAGCCGGTAGAAGCTTGGGGAGCAGTTCCACTTTGGGCAGAATGATACTCCCGGTCTGAGGCGAGATTCGTTTGAGGTAATCTTCGCCCTTTTTGTCGGATGTTATGATAAAGGGGTGAATCCCCTTGCGGCGGGTTTCCTGAATCGCCTTTTTCGTATCGGCGAGGGCATAATCCAAAACGCCGTACTCGAGGTCGTAGGGCCTGCCGTCGGTGAGGATTATCATGAGCTTGACCGCCGCAGGCACGGATTCCAGTTTGTGGCAGGCATGCCGGATGACGGCGCCCATTCGGGTGAGCCCTAAGGGCTCCAGATTGCCAAGTCGATATCGCACATTGTCGCTGTAAGGCTCTGCAAAATCTTTGACGCCGAACAGATCGATGCGAAAGCGGCCTTCCGAACTAAATCCGTAAATGGCGTAGGGATCCTCCAAGGCATCGAGGGCTTCGGCCATCAGAACCATTGCTTCTTTTTGAATATCGATGACCCGATGTCCGTCGACCTTTTCTTCGGTAGAGCTGCTCATGTCCACCAGGAACAATACCGCGACGTCCCGAATGCGTTTGTCCCGTCTAATATACACATTTTCCGACAAAAACGCTCCCGATCGCATATCCACCACCGCTTCCACCAGGGCATCGATGTCCAAGCCGTCTCCAATGGGCTGCGCTTTGTATTTACGGAATCGTTCCGGCTTCAGCCTTAAAAACTGACGCCGGATCAGTTTGATGATCCCTTCCAGCCGGGAGCGGACCTCTTCCACGAAGGCGTTGGCCTCAGCTTCGGCGGGCCGTTGTCGCACGAGACACCAATCGAGCTTGTAATCCGATAAGTTATCATCCCATTCTTTATAAAAATAAGTTTTGACATTTTCCTGGAGCTCCTCCGCATCGGGTGAGGCAAACTCCATCTGATCCATCATCTCTTTGAACATCTGCCAAAGTCCGTCGATCTCACGCTCGCCATTGGCCATCATGGATGCCAACAGGGATTCTACCAGCTCCGGTGGCAGTTCGGCATATTCTGATGCGCGTTCCTTTATTTTTTCAATTGTTGAAGCGGTCTCGCTCACCAGCTCGGGCAAGAGGTCGCCCCACCAGGGCAATGGGAAGTGTGCTTTTTTTTCCATTTTAAGAGGATATGCTGGGGGCAGGCCCTCTTTGCAAAGGTCTTCCATCTCCTTATGAAGACCGGGGAGCATTTTCAGCAGCTGTCGATCAGCGTCCATATGGATCCGGATCGGGTCGAAAAAGGTTTTGCCGGAGGTCTCCAAATCATCGTCGCGATTCAGCAGCATGGCCTGATGCAGTGCCATCAGTTTATACAGTATAAAATCAGGTACGACGTCGGGCAGAAAAATTGTATGGCCATCGGTAGCCGCACCGCCGGTAAATCCTTTGACATCCATTAGAACGGAATTTGATCGGATCTTCAGCGGTTGACCTGTGCAGGCTTCGCAGATCAGCGCTAAGGTGTTGCTGCGGTCCTTCAGCGCGACGCCGGATACAAGTCCATCCCTTTTTTTAAGGGCGCTCTGGGAGGTACCGTTAAAAAAACTGACGAGTTCTTCTTCTGATTGATATCCGGCAAGCCCCTCTGCTATCCACTGGGCCGTCTCCTGATCGTTGAGCAGCAAGCAAACACGATTACCGTGTTTTATGAATGCTTCCGCCGCTGATGGGGAGAATTTTGCTATGCGGACTGACTGTTCCAGCAGAAATCGCCATTGCGGTAGCGGAATATTGCACAAATCCGCTACGGCCTCTTCCAGATAGGCTTTGGCCGCTTTGTACATCCGGCGATCGTTTTGGAGAGCTTCTTTCGCTTGGTCGCCCCAGATAAAAAGATTTTCCAGCCCAAACGTTTCCAGGGCGGCGGGCGTTTTTTCCAGAAAGGTGATGGCGGTCTCGATGTTCCAATCGGCCAATGCGAGCACAAACAGGGTCCATTGTTCAACAATTTCATCATCCTGAGGCAGGACCTGGACGCTGTTAAAATAGGGCTGCACCATTGTCCAGTTGGCGGCGGAAAGCATGATGGCGGCGCGCAGGATCACGCTTTGCGACGGATTTCCCTCGATGTCCTCCATGTTGCGTAGAATCCGAATAAAAAATTCGGTGGCTCGGCGTGCCATCAAATGGGAGACCGCACCGCAGATTTTTAGATACGTATCGTGGGTACCCGGCGGCAGTCTTGAAAGCAGGTGGGGATGGGAGGTAAGGAAATCATGCACTGACTTGAGACGAGCCCTAGGAAGAAGTTTACAAGGCGATTGGATGTTCATGGCTCCCTCAAAAAATCCCAGAGACGATCTCAGCAATGGCCTCCTGCATCTCGACGTCATCGGACATGGCGCGTGTTACCGCCACCTCGCAGGCAATTCGCGGGTCAATCCCTTCTGATATCATCTTGGCGGCATAAACCAGCAACCGGGTGCTGGCGCCTTCTTCGAGCCCATGCTGCCTGAGATTACGAACCATTTCACCCAATCGCACAAGACGGCCGGCAGTTTCTTCGTCCGCCTGGGTTTCTTTAACGATGATTTTGCGCTCCTTTTCGGCGGAAGGATAATTGAACTCCAAAGCGATAAATCGCTGTCGGGTGGAATGTTTGAGATCTTTCATCACGCTCTGATACCCGGGGTTGTAGGAGATCACCAGCAGAAAATTGGGATCGGCCTCCAGCAGGAGGCCTCTTTTTTCCTGGGGAAGAATCCGACGGTCATCGGTCAGGGGATGGATGACGACGGTGGTGTCCTTGCGGGCTTCGACGACTTCGTCCAGGTAGCAAATGGCGCCGTGCTTGACCGCAAGACTTAAAGGACCGTCCTGCCAGACCGTCTCTTCACCGCTGAGCAGATAGCGCCCGACCAGATCGGATGCCGTCATATCTTCGTGGCAGGCGATGGTGACCAGGGGAATGGACAGCTTCCAGGCCATATGCTCCAGAAAGCGGGTTTTTCCGCAGCCGGTAGGGCCTTTGAGCATCACCGGCAGCTTGAGCCGGTAGGCGGTTTCAAATACCGCAATCTCGTCGCCCAAAGGCAAGTAAAAGGGTTCGTCGGTGATGTGATAGGTTTCAATAGCAATGCCGTTCTTGGCCTCGTTCACTGTCTTTGTCATCGCCGGTTCGGACATTATATCTTTTTCTCCAGATTTTTTATGGATTGTGATTGTGTATTCATTCGTTTAACGGATTTGTTGGGTTTCGCCCCCTGAAATCATATCGTGTTAAATCCTTAAGTTTCGTAGGTTGGGTTGGGGTACGAAACCCAACATTGCAGGTCGTGCTCAACCCAACCTACCAAACTGGCCGCTTTTCAGGCCAGCGGCGGGGCTGAAACCTGAACACTGACACCTGAAACCTTATATTCAAAAAGATGAGCAAAAATTGAATAAAAGTTGAAGCCCCAATTTTGTGTATTTTCACCACCTCAGATGCAGCCTAAAAGAAACGGCACCCAGAAGAATAGTGCCGTTTCCTGACCCGATGTCGTATCTTTTTGACGATGCCGCCGGCGGACAACCGCACGGCACCACCCAAGGTGTATTAATATTTACCGTAAAGCTCTGCCGCTTCCATCATGGCGATGGCGTTCATCAAGGAGCCGTTGGGTGGGAACTCGCACCCGGTCGCCAATATAAACCGGCCGCCCGCGGCCAATTCTTCGATCTCTTTTTTGCACTCCTGCTTCATCTCGTCGGCCGTACCCAAAAAGGCGTATTGGGCCGGGCTGGCATAGCCACAAATCGTCACTTTGTCGCCCCATTTTTTCTTTGTTTCGACCCAGTCGGCGCAATCATCCGGCGGGTAGGCGCAGGAGATGGCGATGGGGTCCATCATCTCGATTTGAACGTCGAAGTAGATGCCATTGCCGCAGTTGTGTACGATGACCATCATACCGCAGTCCCTGATGGCGTCGGCCAGCACTTTGGTGAAGGGGCCTTCGATCTCTTTCCACATTTCCTTGCGCATGATCGTCTGGGAGGCAAACAGGGTGTCCAGCACCACGGCATGACAACCGGTTTTGGCGATGGCCTTGATGTAATCGACGAGCACACCGGTGATGACTTCCTCGGCGTGGATCACCGCCTCTTTGGCTTTGTAGCAGTCCCTGAACAGGTTTTCGGCACCCCGCATCATGGCCAAAATCCCCAGCGGCCCGTAGACAAAACCCATGATGGCAGTAGTGGCGGCTTTTTCGTTGCAGATGATATCGTAATATGTCAGGGCTTCTTTCATTCGTGGCGCTTTGGTGGGATCGATGACTTCAATTTTGTAATAATCATCCGGCGTTTTGATAAAGGGGTTGTCGTAATCGGGGTGGGCCGTATCCTCGATGGGATACACCATTTCCTGGCCCAAATCAGCGGCTTCAACGGAAAGGTCTATCAGTCCCAAAATACCGTCATAACCGATCAGGTCGTGGGCCTGGATCTGGGATTTGGCCATAATTTCTCCATCCTGCGACCATTCCTCGTAGGTGACGCCGTAAACACGCCGGGAGGCACCGCATACCAGCGGGCCGGCGGGCACCCGATCCGGAATACCGCCTTGGAGTACCGTACCGATTCTTTCCAATCCATTCATGTGATATCTCCTTTCCATGTGTGTTGGTGAGAACGTTTTGCCGTCTATCTTCACTTACATCGGGTCCGACATTTTGCCCCACCGGTTAGTGTGAATAATAAAGATCAGGGTGCCGAAAATTCAGGCACGTTCATCAACATCTGTTCCAAACTGTCGGAGTCATGGACACTCAGCAGATCGATTCCATTGCGATAAGGGCGCAACACGTTCCGTATTTCTTCCGGGGATGAATCTTCAAGCTTGTCGGTGCGGCTCAGCGCCACGGCGTCGGCACCGCTGATCTGACCAATGATCAGTTGCTGGCGTTCCGCCCACATAAATGGGAATCGCGGCGCGTCCACAAGGGTGATCAGGGGACCGACCTGATAACGCACATCCCGGTGCCCCATGGCGGCCACATCCTGCAGCTCCTGGGTGACAACCATTTCGGACGGTTCAATAAAAAGAAATTCGGGATCGTGGCTGCGCTTAATTTTTTTAATTAAATCAACCAGACTGGTTGCCAGGCTGCAGCCCACTCAACCACCCCGGAGATATTGTACCGGCACTTTCAGATCATCGATGAACGCATCTTCATAGGATTCCTTACCGCTTTCGTTGACAATCACCGCCGACGATTTATCCAGGGCCGCCGCCTTGCGAACCATCGCTTTGATTAAGGTCGTCTTGCCGCTGCCTTTGATACCGGAAACACAGATCAGACGCATTTATTCATTTCCGTTTGAGGTGTTTTCGTCATCGTTTTGTTGCAACTGTTCTTCAAGCTGTTTGATGTAATCTTTTTTTGAAGCCACAAAGTCAAATTCATCGAAATAGGTATGTTCTTTTTCTTTAATAACGGATAGACCGCGCTGCTCGGAGACCTCATGCATGCCCTCCAGGGTCGCTGCCTTGACGGCCTCTTCGGGAATGCCCTGAACGATGCTGTTAATGGCGATGAACAGGTCTTTCACCGGCTTTGAGAGATGCCCTTTTGAATAGGAGCCATGTGAAGGGCCGATCGTATCCGCCTTGATGGTTCCCGCCTCGGTGCGAATATGCGACTTGATATGGCCAATGCAGCGCGCTCCCAGGTCCATACAGTTTTGGGCGATGGCGACCATCATCGACTCCGCCATCGTTTTCACAAAATCCTCGTTCATCAATTCTTTGCGGCTTAATTTGGCGGCAACACCATAACCACTGACCCCATGTTCGGTATAACAACCGTTTCCATCGAAAGTTGTTGGATCCACCATTTTCAGGCCTCCCATGAAAGAATAACGTCTGCCAATTGATCCACTCCCTTACCGCTAAAAGAAGATAAATTGCAGATTTCGGCTTTGGTATTATATTCACGAACTTTTTCCGCCGACTCCGAAACAGCCGCTTCGTCGACCGCATCGATTTTGCTGATGGCGATGACATCGGCGTCCTTTATCTGGGTGGTGACCAATTGACCCAGCATGTCCATATCCAGGAGCTCCGCCGGACGCGTCGCATCAAAAAGCACGATGGCCGGGCCGATGGAAATTTTGGCATCACGGCCGCCCATTCTGGCAGCCAATTTGACCTGATGCGGCACGGCGACACCGGTGGGCTCCACCAGAACATGATCGGGTTTGAAATCTTTATATAATCGATAGATGGTTTTGGCGAAGGTCGCAGCCACCTCACAGCATATGCAGCCCCCGCCGATGTCTTTGACCTGCATGCCGCTTTCTTCCATAATTTTGCCGTCAACGGGGATCTCACCGATTTCATTGACGACTAAGGCAATTTTGCGTTGACCCTCACCGGCAATTTCCCTGGAGAGTTTAAGCAAGAGGGTTGTCTTACCACACCCTAAAAATCCAGCGATCTGCGTAATCTTCATACCTTCTCCCCCATTGGCCTGCGCATAAATTCACAATTCATATGTAAGGTGATCCTATCGGCAAATAATCTGTCACAGAGGAAGGGGCCTGTAAAGGAATAAAACCAGGTAAAAAATGGGTATATTTATATACCTGAAAAAGAATTCATCGGACCAATAATTCCGATTTCACGAATTTGAACATTTCCACCAACGTTTCAGAAAAGTGTTTCACAGGATTTTGATTGGACAGAGAAAACAGTGTTTCCAAAAAGCGTTTATCTTCCGGCGACATATAGGCATGGCAGTTCCACCAATAAGACACCAGTTCGGCTGCGATTCCCTTCTCGGCCATTAAAGCCACCGGCGCAAAGCGATTATTTTTTCTACATAGAAAAATTGCCCGTATCCATTGGTGGGGATAAAGCCGCTGATAATTCTCCTTTTCTTCAACCGAAGGATTAATTTTGTAGGTGTAATAATACAGTAAGGCCATACTGTTGCCCATTTCGATGACAATTTGGGCGGCGATCAGATTTTTCAAACCGGTTTTCAGATGTGCCACCATGTGACGCACCATCTGAAGGCCGGATCCCGAAATGTTAATAAGAGGGCGGATTTCTTTATCGAAATTAACCCGATACATTGACGGCTCAAGCTGCAAATGACGACGGGCCAATTCCGTGTCCAACCACCCCTGCAGCGCCAAAGGCGATATGTCCATCAAATCCTTTTCGTATAAATGGATGGTCAAACTTTGGTTTTCAAGGGTTGTGTGCAGGGGACCGGCGTAGGGTGAGCGATCGATATCATCTTTTGGATGTCGGTTGACAAGAATATCCCATGCGGAAGGAAATGCCATCCGGCTGCAAAATTGCTCGATATATCGAGCCGTCAATCTTGCCAGCTCCGATGGAGTTGATATGATCGAATTGTCCAAATCCTTTACCATGGCATCAATTAGCCTATTCCTCAGGAATGTCGAAAAAAAGATTTTGACACCAACAGCGTGTGCAGGTTGATCTTGCGACCGTGAAGTCCCAGTTTTTTACGAATATTGCGCCGGTGCGCTTGGACCGTTTCAAAGGAAATATGCATGGTTTGAGCAATTTCCTTACTCGAAAGGCCGGTCTGAATGAACTTGCAAATTTTCATTTCGGTGCGTGTCAGACGCAGAAACCTCCCATCAAGTTCTTTCGAAAAGCCGGCGGTTAGATTGATAAGCTGATCGCGCATCACATTCAGATAGGCATTGCGCACATCCGCCGATGACTCGCGCTTTAATTTTTCGATGGTCGGCAACAGCAGGGTCTCGATCCGGTGTGAAATACCGGTTTCAATACCGCTTCTTTCCCTTTCAAAGGCGCGCATCAAATTTTTCAAAGTCACATACATTTCTCTGCGGTGCGATTTTTCCTGGCGCAGAAGTTCTTTTAACGTTTTATATTCGGTCAAATCCTTCATCACCAAACAAAAGAGGGTCCGATTAAATAGAGAAAATTTTTTAACTGTGATGTCGATGGGAAACGCGTCTTCACCATTGCGTATTGCTGTCAATTCACCTGCCCAGCTTTCGAAGTCACTTAGATCTTTAAAAGCTTGATTCAATGATCGTCTATGGCTAGGTGCAATCAAATCGCGGCAATCCATCCCGATAATATCCTTGCGGGAACTTTCAAATATGTCACACGCACGATCATTGATTTCAATGGTTTTCAGGTCGTGGGAAACGAAAAACACACCATCACCAATATCGTTTAAGAGCGCATGTAATAATTTTTCGAATGAATCGAATGTCAGCGCATAATTGTTATTCATTGCCGCAATTCTATGGTTTGGTTTGGAAATTCTTATTATCCGCAAAAAAAAGTCTCTTTAAAACTAAACCCGGATAAACCGGAAATAACAAATAATAAGCATCAAATTACAAATAAATTCCAAATTACAATATCCAAATCTCAAATAAGATCAAAAAGGCAATTGTTTGGGATTTTGAATTTCAGTCATTGTGATTTGTTTGGTATTTGTGATTTGTTATTTGAAATTTTTCAATTGCTGACACCTGACACCCGAAACCTTCATTCCGCCTGACTCCGCAATTACTTTTTAGAAACTTTACTCTGATAGGACTTAAGAAGCTCTAACGCTTCTGCGGTCGTCACGGGGATCTGGTCACTATTCGTCGAATCTTTCAAAAATTGTTTGAAAAGCAGGGTTAAAATCGGCGGCTCCAGACGAGCGCTTTTTAAAAGGTGATCATCGGTCAGAATTTTTCGGGGAGATCCATCGGCCGCGATGTGGCCATCGTTTAGAATAATTACCCGCTTGGCCAACAGCGAAGCCAGATTGATATCATGGGTGACGATGATCAAAGTATAACCGTGATGACTGTTTAAATGCTTTATCAGTTTAACCAGATGTCTTGTGGTGGCAGGGTCCAAACTGGCACTGGGCTCATCCAACAGCAGCAGCGGGGGTTGCATGGCGATTAAACCCGCAAGTCCGACACGCTTCATTTCCCCGTAACTGAGTCGATGGATGGGTCGATTGGCAAGGTGCGATACTTCCATCAATGACATGGCAGTCGTGACCAGACGGTCAATTTCCTCCTTGGGCAAGCCCAAGTTGGTTGGACCATAAGCGATATCCTCGCCGACATGGGTGCAAAATAGCTGATCATTCGGGTCCTGGGCCATCATGCCGACGTACTGAAACGCATCAGAGCGCGATTTGCGGTCAAGCAGATGACCGCATAAAGATATTTTACCCTCATTCGCTGAGAGGATACCCGAAAATAATTTAAGCAGAGTGGTTTTACCGGCACCGTTGGGACCACACAAAACAACAAGCTCCCCCCTGTCGACAGAGAGTGAAATGTTATCAAGGGTTCTGCCATCGGCAAAGGCAAAGGAAACTCCTTCGCAGCGAAGCACCGGCACATTCGGATCAACGACTTGCGGTGTGATATCGCAATTGTTCGGGCACTCAGTCGATTCGGACTTAAATGACGACCGCATTTCCGAATGACCCGATTCACCCCGGGCCGTCATGGATTCTTGGATGTGGTTGGCGCGATCATAGGCTCTGAGAATTACTTGGGTGAGAATCATGGCGGTGGTGTGCAGAGCGATACGGTAATTGCGAAAACCGCCTTTTGAGCGCGCTGCATCGCGCATCTTAAAAAATTCATCAAAAAGTAAAAATGCATAGCGGTAAGCGGTGGCGATGACGTTGATGAGCACCAGCGGAATTTTGAACCATTTAAGGGCATCCAATACTTTAGCAAAGGGCGTGGTTAAAAACACTGCCGCCATCCAGGACATATCGCATGCCACTCGACTGGCGGCGGATAAGCCCTGGAGGACGCCTTCATGATAGAAAGTGAGAGGACCTAAGGAAAAAATCGGGGTAATCCCGAAGCCGGCCGAAAACCCCACGAAAACAACGAGGGTAGCCCAGGCCGGCGCAAGGAAAAACAGCGCAAAAAGTCGATAGGGAATATGGGATAAAATGACCATCGCCAGGCTAACGCTAAATAATCCGACGGAAAGCCACAGTTTAGCAGCCACCACATTCAGCCCGATTGCGGTGACCAACAGGGCCAATTTAATCCTCGGGTCCCAGATGTGTAATCCCTTGTGCTGATTTATTTCCTGATAATCTTGGATATAAGAGGTGGAGCTCGTAGAAAGTTTATCTAAAAACTGATTGAATCCCATAAAATTATTCTTTTCGGCGATTTCCCCATAATAAATGCCACCAACGGCCCACGACGAAGCCGCAGATTCCACCGGCGGAGAGCAGCAAAAGGTTCCAAAGATCGCCCATTGATTCGGTATCGATGTAAGGGCCTCTGGCCGGTCGACCGGCGGCTTCTGCCAGCTTTTCATTGACCGCTTCATCCATTCCCGCAAACTTTCCCGGTGCCGGGTTTTGCGAACTGTTTGGGTCAAGATCGGTATTGGTTGCACCCTGCGCTTCTTTGGCGGCCTCGGCGATGTTACCACTATAGAGACACAGTCCCCCCAAAGCTACTATCAATAAAATATTTATGGAACTCTTTTTTAAAGCAGTCCGCTTCTTTTTTATGATTCCGAGTTCTTGCAGTACTTCAGGTCTCTGACGATAAGCATATTGCAAGGCCAGACCGGTCACAACCATTTCACCAATGGCAATCGGAAGCTGAGTGGGCACGTAGGCCGAATAAATAGCAATCAAATATCCTGCCAGAGAATATTGAGGGTTGGGTGCCTGAGCCAGGGTTGTGCCCAGGATCAGGCCGGACGCGACGTAGACCATGATATCACCGATCAGACCGCCTGCGAAACCGGCAGCCAAGATAGGCAAACCCAGCATGCGTGCGATACGAAACGCCAGCCATCCAAAAAAGCAGCCAAAAAAACCAAGCGCGACAACATTGGCGCCCCAGGTCCCAAATCCCCCATGGGCAAAAAAAGCGGCTTGCAGCAATAAGCTGACACCGGTCAAAGCGAATCCTATCAATGGGCCGAGTAAAATGCCTATTAACGGTGTACCACAGGGGTGCGAACAGGTTCCCGTAAATGCGGGGATCGGTATTAAGGAAATAAAAAAAATCAGGGCGCCGCCCATGCCCAGTAAAGGTTTTTTATCCGGAAATTTATTTACAAATCTTTTCATTCGCCAGACACCGCACCCCACCAGAGCGATGCCGGCACCCGTATACATCACGGCCTCGCTACCTGTGATTATTCCTTCAGTAATATGCACGATGTTTTTCCTCTTGATAGTTCTGAATTTATTCCGGTAGCTTAATAATAAAACCCCAAATGTCGTCTTGCAAACTTTTCCTTTTTGATGCACTATGGCGTGCTTCTTGAAATAAAAATGAAAAGGCTTATCATTTATCCCATAAGCCAATGCTTTGCCAAGCCAATCGAAAGGAGGTTGTTATGTCAAAAGAACTGATGGAATATTTCAACACCCAACCCCGCTTAGGAACCCTCAGTACCGCCAGTAAAGAGGGTAAAGTGAATGTGGCCTATTTCGGCTCAGCACAAATGACCGATGAAAAGACAGTTGTCGTTGGGTTGGGGCACAACCGATCCTTCACAAATCTTCGAGAGAACCCCTATGCCGTTTTTATGATCATGCAACCGGGCAAAGAGGCTACCTCCTGGAAAGGGGTGCGGGTTTACCTAAAAATGACCGAATTCAAGGAATCGGGGCGAAAACTCGATGAAATCAGAGCCCGGATCGCCATAAAAGTTGGTGAAATGACCGCCAAAAAAATGATACATGCCTATGTGCAATTTCAGGTCGAAGAAATCCGGCCTTTTGCAGATTTTGGTCAGACTTGGCGCAAATCAATCGGAGCCGAATAAATTTCAGGCTGTGCGGTTATATTAGTATCTGGATTTTCAACGAGATGTATTGATTCACCGCAAAGGCGCAAAGAACGCAAAGGTTTAGTGATTTTTTGTTTTCCGGTGAGAGGCTCCGTAAAATAGGGATACCCATTCAATTTTTAATATTTTAAAGGTTGGCCACCGGAAAACAAAAAGAACCAACTTTATAAATCAAATCTCATTGCCAGGGCCACTGTATTTGTAAGAATAGGTGAAACTCAAATTATTTTCAGAAAAAGTGATCTTTTTTATTCTTCGCCGTCCTCCCTGTCCGTCGGTATTTTTGGAGGATCAACGGCAAATAATATGAAAAAACATCTCTGCGTCCTTCGCGCCTCTGCGGTGAAAACAACCGAGAGGACTCAATTCGTTGAGGGGAGCCCATCCGGCTTTATTTGAGAGAGCAGATTTTTAAGGCGTTGATGGGTTCCCGACCGGGAGAGTTCCTTAATAACGGCAAATTTACCCAAAACCGCTTTCTTGGTGCTCAAGGCCAATGAGGCCACCAGGAAACTGAAATCGGAATAATATTCATTTTCAAATTTGGTTTGTAAATCGGCCATTTCCTTATCAAGGAGATAAATTTCCTGCAAAACGGCCATAAGTCGTTTGTCTGAGATTTTTTCGTCTGACTGACAGCCGACGTGATTACAATAGTCCATTTCATCGACGATCGCTTCGGGCGCCATTTCAATACCGTAGTGCTGCCACATTTTCACAAGACTCATTTTTTCTTCGCGACTCTGAATTGTACGCTCTTGCCCCATTGTTTTGCTCCACAAACCGTAGGCACGGCAGGCGAAGGTGCGAAACTCGTAAACGCCGCAGTGCCCCTCGGATAAAAAGGGGCAGCCAGTGCGTCGAATTGGATTCGTGAGATAAAATTCAACAAATTTACGGATCAAGGCCACCCGCTCGGCATCCGGCATCTGCTGCATCACCTGGAACCACTGTAATGCCTCCATCAGTGTCATTTCAGGCAAAAATGCACAACAGGTGCCAGGTTCTTCGCAATCACAGGTCGTTTGCGGCAACCGCCGGTAGAGGCGCTGGATCTTCTCGAAAACCGGCCGGGCTTTCTGAACAGCTTCTAATATTTCGCTATTTGAAATCATACTAATTTTTTTTCTTATATCTTTTCTCGACTTCGGCGATTAGCTCTTCCTGCATGGGGATAATGCTTTCGTATACCAGATCGCCGTCCAGAGCGATACTGGGCAGGGATTTGGCCTTCAGGTCTTTGAAACGTGCGACACCCTCCAGGGTACGCATGTCCCACTCCTGCACCTCAATCATATTTTGGATGTTATCCGGTAAAGCCTTTACCGATTCCGCCATATAGACGCAGGCGGTTCACTGCCTGAAATCCGTCAAAAGCACATCGACCAATACTGGTTGTGTCAAGAGCGCCTCCTTGCCGTATCACTTTCTGAAGTTTTTTAGATCCGTATTTTAATTAAGCGATCGCCATAGCCCCAAACAAAATGCTCTCAAGCGGGGCAGGGTTCCGTCATTTAAATAAGTAGTTGACTGATTTTATACATATTTCCGGGTAAATGAATATCATGAAAATTTGGAATTTTATTGTCTTATAAAACCTTTTAACACAACTGGTTTAGAATTTACTATGACGTTACCCTGGGAGGCTTGGATTCACCCATATCCATACACTACCGCCCTGATGATGGAAATCGTCCAATAGTTGATTTTTTTGTCATTAATAGACGGTTTTCTTCGCAGCGGGCGCATCACCATTAACTGTCTATTAGGCCCTTTGTACATTTTTTCTGACGGGATCAACAGGATGGATAGGATATAAAAAACGATACTAAACTAAAAAAATCCTTTTAATCCCGTTAATCCTGTCCAAATCAACGAATCTTCAATCTCAATCGTCAATTCCGACTTGTCCGGGTTAAGAGATCGGGGAATCTTAATTGCCGTAGATGGTATTCACTGAAGTGCCTTATGGAGAAAACAGGGTTGACAAAACAAGGTTGCATCATATATGTGTCTCCAGACAAACAGGTGAACCGTATAAACGGTCACAGGCGTTTATACGACACTAAAAGGAAAGATGGTTAGAGTCCATCGCAAACCAGCCATTGCTGTAATCGGGGACGAACGCCGTTTACTGATTCTTGGTGGGTCCTTATCCATTACGAGACTCTCTAATAGTCAGCCTGAAGCCACTGGGTTAGTAATAAAGAATTTGCAGAGCATATTCGGCCTGGGAAGGCGCGGTCAGTAGGATGATCCGTGAGCCAGAAAGCCTGCCTGTTTGCATCGGTGAGTATATCGGCGACGATTACCGGTATATTCCAATATCTGGGTGAGTTGCTGGATACCATCCCTGTCTTTGTCGGCCGCAGAAGTTATTCATACGGCAGAAAGGATCCGGGGATATGTGTTCAGACTCGTCAAAGTTTATCCGCTCATTTTTTGAATTTCCCTTTCTCTTTTGGGCGATCCCGTCGTTCTCATTCCCAAAATCATTGACCATCAAGGGTCATGCTGCTTTTCCCCGTTCCGCTTGTAATAGATTATTTATTCGATTAATACCGCGCCGTTTAATTGCTAAGTGCTTCGATTCGCAATTACAGTCACGTATTATTAGATTGAGAACCATTAATAATGCTCACTCAGCACTAAGTCCTGAGTGAATAAATACGTTATCGTATTTATGAATCGATGGACTGAGGTAATAAATGGCGTCGCTTTGCTATGGGTAAGACCGAGTGGGTACCAAATATTTCTTGAAGAAGGAGTTATATAAAGGAGTTATATAAAGGAGGCGATAGCATGCAGACACAGTTAGATCGACAATTCGGCACGATGATTATGCGGCTGATACAAAAAGAGGATTTGTCAAGAAACGAAGCCAGGGATGCGTTTTTCACGA
>Ga0316189_10001522_pt1 | contig 22951 bp, 19 predicted proteins | sample LowCovwburrow_MG_FD_204930 | JGI IMG/M metagenome (GOLD analysis project Ga0316189, IMG submission 204930) | Coastal sediment microbial communities from Maine, United States - Lowes Cove worm burrow | ecosystem: Environmental > Aquatic > Marine > Coastal > Sediment | place: USA: Maine... | reverse complement strand
AAATAGTACTAAAAAAGGCTATCGGTTGATTGCGGAACTATTGATATTTTAGGGACGTATCCAACGTCGGGATCGACATCTATTGCAGATGCTGTACAGGTGTCGAGAATCATGCGGGCTTTGCTAAAGTATACTATCGGCAGCCGATTCGAGCGGGGAACTCTAAGTTCTGTCGCTCTGGAATCATGAACTCTTGGTTCACTCAGTTAGTTTTTGAAAAATATAGCTTTAGATGCTAGACGAAGGGTTGTATAGGGTCTTAGGATCAACTTTTTGATTGCAAAAAAGTGGTTTTAAAGAAAATCAGATTGGAACCGGTATTTATTCAATCAGGCGAAATTTATTATCATCTGAATATCATCGCAATTGGGTCGATGAGGGTTTGAAAAATGGATCGAATCAGCGCGATGCAAAATGGACGGAAACCATTCATATCGAGACGGTAGCGACCACACCAGGGTCATCCCGGCTGACGCGTTTTTCACAGTTGGGTAGAATATGAGTAGGTACATGACTGCAGCAACAAAGGCATCGCTGAAAGATCGATTGGTCCTGCTTGGGATTTGTTCCGATGAGAATTCAAGCTATATGAGGGGAGCTGCAGAAGCGCCCGCCCTGATTCGCTCGGCACTTTACGGCAAATCAGCCAATTTAACCTCTGAAACAGGTATTTCTCTTTCCAACACCCCTCGTTTTATCGATAGGGGTGACATAATCATCGGCAACGGTATTCAACCATTTATGGACATCGAGCGGCAGGTGTCGGAAATAATACACGATGGCGCTTTGCCACTGGTTATCGGTGGGGATCATGCGATCACTTATCCGATTTTGCGGGCCGTGTCGCGTCAATATGGAAAAATGAGCATCTTGCACTTTGATGCGCATCCGGACCTTTACGACGAGTTGGATGGTAATCGATTGTCCCACGCTTGTCCTTTTGCAAGAATCATGGAAGAAGGGCTGGCGAAACGGTTGGTCCAGGTCGGTATCCGAACAATGAACGCCCATCAGAAGGCGCAAGCGGAGCGATTCGGAGTCGAAATTCACGAAATGCGGTTTTTTGACCCCCGTTCGTTTGATCCCGTTTTTACTGAGTCGGTATATTTATCTTTCGACATGGATGCTCTCGATCCAGCCAATGCGCCGGGCGTTTCTCATTTTGAACCGGGTGGGTTATCTGTGCGAGACGTGATTTCAATCATTCACAAAGTGCAAGCACCGATTATCGGAGCCGACATCGTCGAGTATAACCCAAAACATGACGTTCACAACATGACAGCGATGGTCGCAGCAAAACTCGTAAAGGAGATTGGCGGTATGATTCTGAAAAACACCCCTTAATTTTCAACAGGAGATTTTTTTAAATCGGGAGAACATTGAAATGAAGCTTGAGCCTTTTGTTTTGGAAAGATACTTTGCCAAACATGAGTTTTCAGCCAAATATCTTCTGTCGAGTTCTGACTGCGAAGCATTTTACATGGAAGAACTGCTGGAATCGGCCGATGCCCGGAGCTTGAGGTTGTGGGAAAACCTGAAACTCGGGTATACGGATTCATCCGGCCACCCCGTGCTGCGCGAGGCGATTGCAGACATTTATAAAAGCGTCGCAGCTGACGACATATTGGTGGTGACCCCTGAAGAGGGCATATTCCTGGCGATGCAGGCACTGCTAAGGCCCGGGGATCATGTTATCTGCACTTTCCCGGGGTATCAGTCGCTTTACGAACTGGCCCGTTCGATGGGGTGCGACCTATCGTTATGGAAACCCGATGAGGATCGGGGATGGCATTTCAGTCTTCGCCAACTTGAAAATATGATTCGGGATGACACCAAAATGGTGGTCGTTAATTTCCCCCACAACCCGACCGGTTATATGCCTACTCATGCTGGATACACGTCGCTCGTTGATATTGTTCGTCGAAGCGGCGCCTACCTGTTTTCGGACGAGATGTACAGGTTCCTTGAATTTGATCGTGAAACGACGCTGCCGGCGGGTTGTGACACGTATCGTAAAGCCATCTCGCTTTCCGGATTATCGAAAAGCTTTGGCCTGCCGGGCCTCAGAATCGGCTGGGTGGCGACCCGAGACCCTAACATTTTGGAACAGATGCGGTTGTTAAAAGACTACACAACGATCTGCAGCAGCGCACCGAGTGAAATTTTGGGGCTTATGGCCGTGCGCGACCGCGAGCGTATCATCGCAAGGCAGATGGTGCGTATCCGGAAAAATATCAAAATACTGGATGATTTTTTCAGTAAATATAGCGACTGCATGTGCTGGAATCGACCCTTGGGTGGCTCAATTTGTTTTCCGAGGATGTCGCTAACCGATGATACTTTTGAATTCTGTGAAACGCTGACTAAAGAAACCGGCATTATGCTGGTTCCGTCCAAGATTTTCCAGTACGGCAAACACCACGTTCGCATCGGATTCGGCCGAGAAAATTTTCCCGAAATCATCGAGCGATTTTCAGCTTATGTAGATTCGTACCGGCGCAATCAAAGTTGAGTGGCATTCGAAAGATCTGACTGCAGGCAATTTCAAACCGCAAAAACACCTTGCCCTGTTCAAGGAGCAGAGCATGCGCCATTTCAAATGCCTGTGCGTTTGGACTGTGTTGGTGACTTTTTGGACCTTCTTCGGTGTAAGGGTTGGGCAGGATTATGAATCTCAGACCGAATTTTCGCACTACAAAAGTTTTGGTCGGGCAGGGCTTCCCCAGGAGAAAGTAGGGGCGTCATTGTTGGACAGCCCGTTTGTCGCAAAACGAATCCATGATGCCGGCAGCACCGCAGGTATAACAAACCAAAATAACTTGATTTTAACAGTTAAACGTCCTATTGGTTACAGAAAGTACCAGATTCAGGTTTTTTTTCGTTTCTTTCCGATAGAAAGGCACCGGCCATGCCAACCAAAGTAAGGAAAACCTCACCCGCCATGCGAACTTCTTCAACTCAAAAAAAGAATGGGAAGACATCATCCAAACGAGCCGGCTTCCCGATTGTCGGCATCGGTGCCTCTGCCGGCGGTTTGGAAACCCTCGAAGCCCTTTTTTCCAAGATGCCGTCTGAAGCCAACATGGCCTTTGTGATCATCCAGCACCTCAGCCCGAATTTCAAAAGCATCATGGCGTCGCTTCTGGCAAAACATACCCAGATGACCGTCAATGAGATCGAAGACGGCACGGCCCTCGCGCCGAATTGCGTCTATCTCAACCCACCCAACAAAAACGTGGCCGTTTTCAATCGCACGCTTCATCTGATGGAGCCGGTCAAAAGCGGCGCGATCAACATGCCGATCGATTTTTTTTTCCGATCTCTGTCGGAGGACCAGAAAGAAAAGGCGATCGGCATCATTGTTTCAGGGACGGCCTCGGACGGCACTCTGGGCATCAAGGCCATCAAGGGTGAAGGCGGCATGGTCATGGCCCAGGACCCGGACACGGCCAAATACGACGGCATGCCCAGAAGCGCTATCGGAACCGGCCTGGTCGATTTCATCCTTCCGGTGGAAAGGATGCCGAAAACGTTGTTCAACTATGTCAAGCATCCATTTTTAAAGTCACCCGGCAAGATCAACGCCGTTGAGGCCACCCTTAAACAACAGCTCCAGAAAATTTTTGCCCTGATCCGCAACGCCACCGGTCACGATTTTTCGCAATACAAGAATACCACCATCCGGCGCCGGATCGAACGCCGCCTGGCTGTTCACCAGATCGACAAGCTGCCTGACTACATCATGTACATGCAGAAAAACCCCTTCGAAATCGATGCCCTCTTCAAAGACCTGGTGATCGGCGTTACGAGCTTTTTCAGGGACCCGGAAGCCTATCAGCTGCTCGAACAAAAGGTGCTTCCCAAATTACTGCACGGCAGAAAACCGGATGATCCGCTTCGCTGCTGGGTTGTGGGGTGTTCGACCGGGGAAGAAGCCTATTCACTGGCCGTGATCATCACAGAGGCGATGGAAAAAATAAAAAAATATCTCAATGTGCAGATTTTTGCCACGGATATCGACGAGGCGGCCATCGAGAAGGCCCGCAAGGGCATCTTTCCGGACAGCATTGTCGCAGATATTTCCAAAGCGCGTTTAGATCAGTTTTTCACAAAAGACGACGGTGTTTTCAGGGTCAAAAAACAGATCCGGGATATGGTCGTTTTTTCTTTGCAAAGCATCATCAGGGACCCACCCTTTTCACGACTCGATCTGGTGAGCTGCCGCAATCTGTTGATCTATCTGGACCAGCCGCTTCAGAAAAAGATCATCCCGTTATTTCATTATACATTGAATCCGCAAGGGGTTTTATTTCTGGGCAACTCTGAGAGCATCGGCGAATTTAGAGATTTATTTCAACCGCTGAACGCCAAATGGAAGATCTTTCAACGCGGGGAAAGTTTTAGGGAAGGAATCATCGATTATCCGAAAAAGACCACCTATGTTAGTCAGGATATAGTCGAACCCAATGACCCCATATGGATGCCGGTGACAACCGATATCCAGGCCGTGACCGAAAAAGCGATTCTCAGCCAATATGCGCCCACGGGGGTTTTGATCGATGACAAATATAAGATCTTGCATTTTGTCGGTCGGACGGAAAAATTCCTCGTGCCGCCGGCGGGCAAACCCAGTTTCAACATGTTGAAAATGGCCCGCGAGGATCTCAAATTTAAACTGACGGCTGCGCTTCACAAAGCGGTCCGTGAAAAAAAGCGCACCGACTGCAAGGGCGTTCGGGTCAACTATAACAACACTTTCAGTATGGTCGACGTATCGATCAGTCCTGTGACCGCCAAAGGACTGCCCCCGGGCCTCTTGCTGGTCCTCTTCGAGGAAAAGTCACCTGGAAGCCTACCGGATGAAAATATAGTGCGAGAACCCGGAGAAAAAATTGAAGACCTGGCAGTCCACCAATTGGAACAGGAGCTGCAGTCGACCCGTGAATATCTTCAGGCTACCATCGAGGAGCTGGAAACGACAAACGAGGAACTAAAATCAAACAACGAAGAGATGCAGTCGGTCAATGAGGAACTGCAAAGCACGAATGAGGAACTCGAGACTTCCAAGGAGGAACTTCAATCGACCAATGAAGAGCTGGCCACGGTCAATTCAGAGCTTCAAAATAAAGTCAATGAGCTTTCCAAGGCCAGTGACGACATGGACAACCTGCTGGCCGCTTCCGAAATCGCTTCCATCTTTATGGACACCCGCCTTAACATCAATCACTACACCCCGGCGGCGGCGCGGATCATCAAACTGATTCCAAGTGATATCGGCAGACCCTTGAGCGACCTTAAAACCAGCTTTCCGGGGATTGATCTTGCCGAGCTTGCAAAAAAAGTCCTCAAAGATCTGAATACCCTGGAAACGGAAATCTTGTCGGAAGACCGTATTTGGCATGCCCTGAAGGTTTTACCGTATCGAACCGGCGAAAATGTCATCGCCGGGGTGGTGATAACCGTGATGGATATCCACAGGGTCAAGCAAGCCGAAAAAATCCGGCGTCTGGCCACTGTGTTGGAGGACGCCAATGATGCCATTACGGTGCGGGATTTTAAGGGGCGTATTCTGGCCTGGAACAAAGGGGCCGAGGCCATGTATGGCTGGACCGAATTTGAAGCGCTTAAAATGACTATCGAAGACCTCATTCCCAAGGAGGGTCTGAAAGAGGAAAAAGCCATGGTGGACAAGCTAAAAAAAGGTGAAGCCGTGAAAGCATTAAAAACCCGGCGGATGACGAAAGGCGGCAAGCTTTTAGATGTTTGGCTGACGGCCACGGTGTTGACCGACGAAAGCGGTCGGCCGGGTGAAATTGCGACGACGGAGCGGGACCTGGCGTGGTTTCACGAATGATAATTGGAGCAAAAATGGATAAAGACAAAGAAAATTCAGACGGCTCGGAACTCAGGCACCGTGCCGAGAAGCAGATGCAAACAGAGCCTGCGGGCCCTGAAGAAATTGACGGGATGTCGACCAAAGACATGGCGAAGATGATCCACGAGCTTCGGGTGCACCAGATAGAGTTGAAAATGCAGAATGAAGAGCTGCGCCGCATCCAGGAGGAGCTCGAAGAGGCCCGGGATCGATATTCCCATTTGTATGACTTTGCGCCGGTGGGCTATCTGACGGTCAATGAAAAGGGAATAGTCGAGGGTGCCAATCTCACTTTCGCCACTCTGGTGGGGATGGAGCGATCGGCAGTTGTGGGAAAACCGTTCAGCCGTTTTATCCAGCGTGAGGACCAGGATGTTTACTACCTTAATATCCAACGCCTGTTAGAATCCGGGGCGTTGCAGTCCTTCAAATTAAGGTTGACGAAAAATGACGGCAGCGACTTTTTCACGAACCTGGAATGCATGCTTATCAGAGAGAACGTTAGCGCTCCCAAGCAAATCAGGATTGTCGTCAGTGATATCACCGAACAGAAGGAACTTGAATGGCGACTGCAGCAAGCTCAAAAGATGGAATCAATAGCCAAGCTGGCAGGCGGTATTGCCCACCAGTTTAATAACGCCCTGTTTGTGATTGTGGCCACCACTGACCTGCTTGAGATGCAAGTGCCAAATGATGAAATGACGTCGGAATATTTTGACTCGATAAAGAAATCGACTGCTCGAATGACGAAACTGACGCGCCAGCTGCTTGCTTACGCCCGAGGAGGAAAATATGAGGTCAAGGATATTTCACTGAGTGTTCTCGTGCGCAACACATTGCCCTTACTCCAACACACCCTTGATCCGTCCATCTATGTAGAGACCAACCTGCCTGATGATATCTCGAAAACCAGGGGGGATCTGACCCAGTTGGTGATGGTCTTGTCGATCCTTTTGTCCAACGCAGCCGAGGCCATCGAAAGTGAAGGCCACATTAAAATCGCCTGCAGAAATGAACTGATAACAAAGGAGGACGCAAAGGCTTTCCCGGGATTGTTGCCCGGACCTTATGTCAGCTTGACAGTTGAGGATAACGGGAGAGGAATGAATGAAGAAACCAAAAGACGGGTATTCGAGCCGTTTTTCACGACTAAGTTTCTCGGCCGAGGGCTTGGTTTAGCTGCGGCGTATGGCATTGTGAAAAACCATGGCGGCTGGATATCCATTGAATCACAACCGGACCGCGGAACCAGCTTGTGTATTTACCTGCCTGCCCTTCGTGAGATCGAGGAGAAAAAGGCGCAAAGAGTGTTCAAGGAACTGCGCAAGGGAACCGGCACCATTCTGCTGATTGAAGATGAGTTGGCGGTTATCGAGACACTCCGGAAATTGTTGGAACGCTTGGGATACAATGTTCTTGAGGCCAAAACTGGGAAAGAAGCCATTCGCTTGGCCAGAGCATATGACGGGGAGATTGACTTGGCCATTCTGGATGTTTTCCTGCCGGATATGAACGGGAATAAAATCTATCCCTTGCTCAAAGAATTCCGTCCGAACTTGAAGGTCCTGGTATTCAGCGGTTATTCGATTGAAGGTCCGGCCCAGGAAATCCTGGATGCCGGCGCTCACGGTTTTGTTCAAAAGCCGGTTTCTGTCGAAAAACTCTCAGAGAAACTGAAGGAGCTGCTGCTAGCCGGATGAAAAGTAAACTCCATTCTTTGATGTCACTTAGAACGTTAAGAAGTTCTTGATTTTTTTATTGAAATAACGTATTATTAATAATATCAATACCATTTGAAGCAATTTATAAAAAGAACCGAAATTATAGGGAGGTGTCGTGAATAAAATCGATCTTATTGATCAGCTGAAAGATGAGGGTCGAATCTCGAAGACTGAAGCGGCCACTATCGTTGATTTATTTTTCGGGAAAATTTCTGATACCCTCGCATCCGGCGAGAGGGTTGAAATTCGGGGGCTGTGTTCATTTTTTGTCAAAAAGTACCGACCTTACAAGGGCAGAAATCCAAAAACAGGCGAGATCGTCACCGTAGCGCCTAAAAAACTGCCGTTCTTTAAATGCGGAAAGGAACTAAAGGAGCGGGTCGATCGGTAAAAAGACTCTAACCTATGTTGAGCGGTGTCCCGTCCAGCCTGGATTCACGGTTCAGCACTGCCCCTGGCCGCTAGCATCCAGTTTGATCGAAGAGGAAACTTTTAAGTCTAGGTAAGGGATATCTTTTTGAGCCGGTCTTTGTGCTTCACAAATCGCGATTTCATCCCCACCAGCCATTCCCGCTGTTAGAGAACATCCTTCAGGGTCAAAAACAGATCGTGATGACGGCAGCTGAAAAAAATAATTCACCGGTCATTCGACTGGAACACATCAGCAAATCTTTCGGGCCGGTTCGGGCCAACAGGGATATCAGCCTGGATATTCACGCCGGACGGATCAAGGCGCTGCTGGGCGAAAACGGCGCCGGTAAAAGCACCTTGATGGGTATTCTGGCCGGCCGCCTTCAGCCGGATGGCGGCCGCATCCTGGTCGAAGGGGTGGCGACGCCCATATCCTCCCCCCACGCCGCCCACATGGCCGGTATTGGAATGGTTTACCAGCACTTCATGTTGGTCGATGCCCTGACCGTGGCTGAGAACGTGATTTTGGGCCAATCGGAAAGGATCTGGCTTGCACCCCAAAAGGCGGTTCAGCAAGTGGCGGATCTGGCTCGACGCTACGGTCTCGCGATCGACCCTGCTGAACGGGTCTCCGCGCTGTCGATGGGCGAACGCCAGCGGGTGGAGATTTTAAAACTGCTCCACCGCCGCAGTCGCATCCTGATTTTCGACGAACCCACCGCCGTGCTGACGCCTCCCGAAATCGACCAGCTTTTTGACGCACTGCGCCAGATGGCGGGCCAGGGCAAAGCCATAGTTTTTATCAGCCACAAGCTCGACGAAGTCATGGCTTTGGCAGACGAGATCACTATCATGCGTAAAGGTGCCGTGGTGAACGAAATGCCGATCGAACAAGTCAGCTCAAAGTCCGATCTGGCGCTGAAAATGGTCGGCCGTGAAGTTGTGCTGCAGGTTGAGAAAGAACCGATCGAGCCGCGCCAGACGGTCTTGTATGTCGATCGCCTGAGCGGCAGCGGTCTGATGGATATTCACCTGCAGTTGCGCCAGGGCGAGATCCTGGGTGTTGTCGGCGTGGCCGGAAACGGTCAAAAACCCCTGGTGGAAACCATCTGCGGATTGAGGCGACCCGCTTCCGGGACAATTAAAATCCTGGGTAAAAATTGGGACCACTTTTATGACCGGCACAGTTGGGACGGAAATCTCATCTACATCCCGGAGGATCGCCGCGGCCTGGCCACTTGCCTGGACTTGGACCTGGTGGAAAATTTTTTGTTGACGACGCGGCAGGGGTTTTCCATGGGGCCCTGGTTGCTGCGCCGCAAAGCCGAAGCCAAGACCCGGGAATTGATGATGGAATTCGATGTTCAGCCGCCGGAACCCTCGAACTTGGCGCGGCAGCTGTCGGGCGGCAATCTTCAGAAAATAGTCCTGGCGCGTGAGTTTTACCGCAGGCCCCGTTTGATCGTCGCCGAACAGCCGACCCAGGGTCTCGATGTTGGCGCCACCGAGGAGATCTGGCGGGTCCTTTTGAAGGCGCGCAGCGAAGCCGGAATTCTGCTTGTCACCAGTGACCTGAACGAAGCGCTCTCGTTGTCGGACCGCATTACCGTGCTGTTCGGCGGCCGCATCATGGAAACCTTCGACATCGACGATGCCGAAAAAGTCGAGCGCATCGGTCTTCTGATGGCCGGTATTGCATCTGAAACGGAAACTTCCCGATGAAGAGCCGTTTATTCTTCTTGATGGAAGCGCCGGATGATATAACCGCCAGACTTTTCGTCGGAATCCAGGTCCATGAGGCCGCGGGAGGCCGCTTCTTCGAGAAGGCGGTTGAAGGAACGAAAACCATAGTAGGATTCGTTAAAGCCCGGGCGGCGGCGTTTGAGGGTCTGCTTGACCATCGAGCCCCAAATCTTTTCCTCCGAACCGCGCTCTTCGGCCAACGCTTCGAGCGTTTCCATGACGAGGTCGAGCGCTTTTTGGGTTCGAACTTCCTTCTCTTTATCTTCCTTGGCCACAGGTTTAGCCGTTCGGCCGCCCGGTCGCGGCGCTTTACGCGGTGTCTTCTTCCGAGTCTTTTTAACGCGCACAAGGTCGTCATAGTAAATAAACTCATCACAGTTGGCAATGAGAAGATCCGAACTGGAGTTTTTCACACCGACGCCGATCACAATCTTGTTGTTTTCGCGCAACTTGCTGACCAAGGGTGAAAAGTCGGAATCGCCACTCACGATCACGAATGTGTCGACGTGCAGTTTGGTGTAACACAAGTCCAGCGCATCGACGACCATGCGGATGTCGGCGGAATTCTTCCCCGACTGGCGCACGTGCGGTATTTCGATGAGTTCGAAGGCTGCCTCGTGCATGGCGGCCTTGAAATCCTTGTAGCGCTCCCAATCACAATAGGCTTTTTTCACGACGATGCTGCCCTTGAGCAGCAACTTTTCAAGGACTTTAAGAATGTCAAACTGGGCGTTGCGGGCGTCTCTCACACCCAGCGCGACGTTCTCGAAATCACAAAACACGGCCATGTTCTCGGTTTCAGGTTTCTTGCCCATGAAATTCCCCCCTCGCGTGTGCCGCAAACCTTCGGCGGCTTTCCTATTAAGGGCCGCGGCAAGAAATAATTACACATCTTGCTTGTTTTTTGGCCCGTCTACCGCGTCACATCCACCAACACATATCCCGATATGCGCCGGCGGATGTGCCTTGTAGACGAACCAAAATCCTGCGCAATCTTGTGTAATTATTTCTCGCCGAGACCCTAAACTCTGAATGCAAAAACAGAATGCCCCTGATGTCACTTTTACGCCAAATTTCGGATGCGCACAAGAGGTGCAGTGGAAGGAGAGGCGATTATTTTTAATAGACTAATTTCCAAAAACCATGATAAAATAATGCTCAAAATTGAACGGATTGATAAGAGCAACCCGCCGGCTTTCCTTCGATCCACATCTCTGACTGGGTCACAACCACGTATGCCAATAAAGTATAAGAATACGATCTGGCTTTTTATTTGCCTGATATCGATCCTTTCATGGAGCGGCCGATCGTACGGCGCGTATTTTGAAATCGATGACATTCTGGATGCATTAAAAAAGGAGCTCCAGACGGCTCAAGCAGCTGCCAAGGAAACGCGGCGGTTCGAGATTGAAAAGGTCGAATTGCAGCTTTCAGTCAATTCCGATAAAGCATCCAACGGCGAAGTAAAACTCGAAGTGGTCGGTTCCGATTACAATAATCCGGTCCAACCGAAGATAACACAATCCTACCAAAAGATTTATCTCAGTTTCTATCCAAACGATTTCATCACCTTACCGGCAGAGCTCTCTTCCGGTCTGGTGGAAGTCATTAAAAATGCCATCGATTCTCTCAACAAATCCTATCTCAATCCGCCGAGCTTCAAATTCGACACGTTCACCTTCGATATCGTATTTGCCATCGTGAAGTGGAAAAACGGTGAAATTAAATTTGTAACGACCAACCTGGGGCATTTAATTTCTTCCAGTATTCCCACCCATCGATTGACCGTGCACATGTCGATCACAAACAGCAGCAATTCATAACGCCTATGGCGTGTGGGGCGGTCTGATGTACCTTGGGTTCACCAAATCTGTCTTCGGCGGTGTGCCGGAATCACGTCGGGTCATTCGTCATGCCTGTAAGTAAAGTAATACGGATCGCGGCCAAAGTCATGTCGCTCGTGTGCATCGGCGCGATTCCCTTCAACCTGTTCTTCCTGCGCGGACTTTGACCGGCCTCGATCGTCACCGGCCTGGTGACCCGAATCATCCCACTTCTCATCCTCTATTACCTGTTCGATGTCGTTGCGAATCGTGTTTGACACGCGCAGTGTGATTTCCTATTAAATACTCTCCGTCCATATAAAACCACAATCGGTTTGCCGTCGGGTCTTTTTTCGCGGCAAACGGGCTGAATGGTTTTCAGCCGACAAGGGGGTTCGATAAGATGAAAGCCGTTGTGATGCGCGGATTCGGCGGCCCGGAGGTCATGGAAATTGCAGATGTGGCAACACCGGAACCGGGGCCGAACCAGGTGAGGGTCCGTGTGCTGGCGACTTCAGTCAACCGGGCCGACATCATTCAACGCCAGGGCCACTACCCGCCGCCGCCCGGCGAGTCGGACATTCTCGGCCTGGAGGTGGCCGGTCGCATCGATGCGCTCGGCTTCGGTGTAAGCGGCTGGAAGCCGGGAGATCGGGTCATGGGACTCGTGGCCGGCGGCGGATATGCCGAATATGCCCTCGTATACGCCGACCACCTGATCCCCATCCCGGAAACAATGAACGTCACGACCGCCGCCTGTGTCAGTGAGACTTACATCACCGCATACCTGAACGTTTTCATGATCGGCGGCTTTCATTCCGGCCAATCCGTCCTGCTTCATGGCGGCGGCGGCGGCGTCAACACGGCGGCCCTGCAGCTGTGCCGCGCGCTGGTGCCCGACGGCACGATTATCGTCACTGCCTCCGCCGGTAAACTCGAGCGCGTTTTGGCCCTGGGGGCCGATCTGGCCATCGACTACAAAGAGCTGGACTTTGCAGCCGAGGTGCGGGCGTTTACCAGGAACAACGGAGTGGATCTCATCCTCGATCACATCGGCGCCGACTACCTGAAAGCGAACATGAAATCTCTGGCCATAGGCGGCCGGCTGGTGATCATCGGGGTCATGGGCGGGGCCGTAGCGCAGGTGAACCTGGCCCACCTGCTGGTCAAACGCCAGCAAATCATCGGTTCGGTCATCCGGTCCCGCAGCGTCGAGGAAAAAGCCACCATAACGACGGCCTTCAAGGAAAACGTGCTGCCGCTTCTATCCGGCCGCCGGATCGAGCCTCTGATCCACCGGATTTATCCGATCGAATCCGTCCGGGACGCCCACGGGGAGATGGAGAACAGCCGGCACTTCGGAAAGATCGTGCTGGCGGTGCAATAGATGATAAGAAGGGTTCAGGGTTTAGCCCAGCCGCTGGCCTGAAAAGCGGCCAGTTTGATCGAGAAAGAAACTGTGCCATTTTGGCGTAGTTTCATATAAGGGTTCAAGGTTCACGGTTAGGAAATCTGCATGTTCAAACTCGTACCTATACCTTGCATCTTGCCCCTTGTTCTCGCGCAGGAGCTTTCACACCTGCATATTATACGGTCATGGCCCTTGGGGCCACTGCGATGCATGGAATTGACGCGCCTGAGCCCGGATGGGCAGTTGCGAACAGCGGCTGACTGTTTGAGTCGCCTACGGGGTCTTGGACCGGGGTCCGATGTAAATGCCGCATTAAATGAACAACCTTCAGGCTGAATCCGAGCTCATCAAGGCGAGAATAAAAGATCTATTTTCGATGGGAGGCGCGTCCCGCATCGCAGCCCGCCGGTCGCATGCCCGGTGTTTTAACCGGTCGATTGGGCTTGACACATCCACTGAAGGCCGATAATCAGGACAAGACCTGCGGCAATCTCCGATCCCAATGACAAACTTTTTCATGTCTCGGGTGGGTAAATGCAGCTTAAATTTCTTTTTCACCCCTTTCACCCCGCATCTCTTTCGGCGGACACCTTTCGCCCCCTTTCATTTTCATTCACCATCTTTAGACTGCACGCCGGTTGCGCGGTGTTCATGCGTCACGGCCGGAGGTCAACATGCGATACGTGATCATCGGAAACGGCGTGGCCGGTATTACCGCCGCCGAGACCATTCGCCAGTACGATCAAGAGGCGGGCATCACCCTGATTGGTGACGAGTCCGCTGTGCCTTACTGCCGCCCCATGATCAGCCTGGTCCTCGAAGGCGCGATCGCACCGGAGAAGCTGCCGATCCGCGGCTCACGTTTCTACGACGAATTGAACATCCAGGCGGTGCTCGGAAATCGGGTGACCGGCATCGATGTCGAGAAACGAACCGTCGCCGTGGGCAACTCCTCATACGGATTCGACCGGCTGCTGATCGCCACAGGAGCTGATCCGCGTCCGATCAAAGCCGAGGGGGCCGCTCTTGGGAACATCTCTTACATGCGGAATCAGGATCACGTTCAAACCATGCTGGCTGGTTTGAGGGATGCGCGCCGGGCGCTGGTGCTCGGCGGCGGCCTGGTGGGATTCAAGGCCGCCTATGGTCTCCTGCGTCGCGGCCTGGCCGTGACGATGCTGATCCGCTCGGGCTACCCCCTGTCGATGCAGGTGGACGAAGAAGCCGGTTTGATGATACGCGACGAATTGGTGCGTCACGGTCTCGACGTGCGGGTCGATATCGAAGCGATTGCCTTCGAGGGCAACGGCCGGGTCCGGGCTGCGCATCTTTCCGACGGCAGTCGGCTGCCGTGTGACATCGTGGTCATCGGCAAAGGCGTGCTGCCGGCGCTGGCTTTTGTGCCGCGTGACCGGATCCGGACCGATCTGGGGATCGTGGTCGACGGGCGAATGGAAACCAGCGTGGCTGGAATCTTCGCCGCCGGAGATGTGGCCGAATACATTGACATCGCCCGCAGCACCCCGTGGGTCAACGCCATCTGGCCCGAAGCCGTGAACCAGGGTCGGATCGCCGGTTTGAATATGGCCGGGCGACGGGTGTCCTATCCGGGCAGCCTCAGCCGTAACGTGATCCGGATTTTCGACCTGGACATCATGGCCGGCGGGGTCGTCAACCCGCCTCAGGACGCGTTATACCGGAAACTGGTTTTCAAGAACGGCAACAAGAAGCTCTATCGCAAGTTGGTCTTCCAAGGGGACCATCTGGTCGGTATGGTAATGGTAAACGGCATCGAGCAGGGAGGGCTTTTGGTGGCGGCCATTCAAAGCCGGGCGCAACTGAACGTTCCCCACGAAACGCTGCTGGAGCCCGGACTCAATTATGGCCGGTTGCTGTGGCGTCCGGCGATAGTCTGAAACTTCCTCTCAAATTTTGGACAAAGGAGGCTACATGAAACAAGTCGTCGTCCATCCGGAACGCTGCGTCGGCTGCATGCAATGCATGCCGGCCTGCGCGACCGCCCATTCCCGCACCGGGCAGCTGTTCACGGCGATCATGGAAACACCGCTTCCCCGGTCGCGGGTCCACGTCGGGGCCGGTTTGATCGGTGAAGGGTTTCCCAACCGCTGCCGCCACTGCGATCCGGCACCCTGCCAATTCGCCTGCCTGCCGGGTGCCATCTCCCGGGACCGAAAGTTCGACACCGTTCTCATCGATCCGGACAAGTGCATCAACTGTGCTTCCTGCGCCATGGCCTGTCCCTTCGGCGTGATTCGGTATCATGCCGACACCTTTGCGCCACCGGGAAAAACCGTCGCCGTCAAGTGTGACAACTGCATCGTTCGCCAGGAGCTGGGGCAGGTACCGGCCTGCGTTGAAGTCTGCAAGTCAGGGGCCCTGACTTTCGAGGAGCCGGCCGCGGCTTTGAAGCGTAAAACCGATGCAGTGGCCCGCAGCATATCGGTCGGTGCCACGACCGAACCGTTGCCGCCGGGTTTCGGCTTGCTGAATGCCATCAAGAAGGTTCAGGTCGAACTGCGGCAGGCGCGGCCGCCCGGGGTGGGCTTTTGAAACGGGCCCGCATTGTTACAGATTCTAACGAACGATGCGCCTGACCGGCTTAAAATGGCCGATGTCGCGCGTGTCGATCGACGGAATTATCGGAGACACCATTATAAACCGACGCTTCACAACCGCTGACGAAAATGGAGGGCGATATGTTGATGAAACACGATAAGCAGACCATCACCGAAGACGGTCAGTTGATGCTCGACAAGGCCCAGACCGATCAAATCGAGACCGTTTGGGACCGGTACCAGTCCCAATTGCCCCAGTGCGGTTATTGCGACATGGGGCTGAGCTGCCGCAACTGCGTGATGGGGCCCTGCCGTGTGGATCCCTTCGGCGAAGGCCCTCAGAAAGGGGTCTGCGGGGCTGACGCCGACATCATCGTGGCCCGCAATCTCGGTCGCATGATCGCCGCCGGCGCGGCATCGCACTCTGATCACGGTCGGGATCTGGTCGAAGTGCTGGCCGAGGTCGGTGCGGGAAAAGGTTCCGGGTATCAAATCCGCGACGAGGCCAAGTTGCGTGCCGTTGCAGCCGAATACGGCATCGAAACCGAAAACAAAGAGGCTGCAGCGATTGCCGGCGAGTTGGCCGATGCCATGCAGGAGGACTACGGCACCCGTAAGAAAAGCCTCGCCCTTGTGCAGCGTGCACCGGAAAAACGGCGCGAAATCTGGAAAAAGCTCGGCATCATGCCTCGGGGCATCGATCGGGAGACCTCGGAAATGATGCACCGCACCCACATGGGAGTCGACAACGACTGGAAGAGTCTGTTGCTCCACGGCCTGCGCAATGCCTTGTCGGACGGGTGGGGCGGCTCCATGATCGCCACCGATGTGTCGGACATCCTCTTCGGTACGCCGACCCCGCGGCCGACCGGTTTCAACGTCGGGGTTCTCAAGAAAGATCGGGTCAACATCGTCGTCCACGGCCACAACCCGGTGGTCTCGGAAATGGTCCTGCATGCCTGTGAAGACCCTGAAGTGGTTAAGCTGGCCGAAGTCAAGGGTGCGGCCGGCATCAACCTGGTCGGCGTATGTTGCACGGGCAACGAACTGCTGATGCGGCATGGCATCAAGATGGCCGGCAACCACCTCACCACGGAATTGGTGCTCTCGACCGGGGCCGTCGATATGATGCTAGTGGACTACCAGTGCATCATGCCCTCGCTCGGCAACATCGGCGCCTGCTATCACACCAAAATGATCAGCACCAGCGACAAGGCGCGCTTCCCCGGTATGCAGCACCGTGAGTTCCATCCGGATAACGCCGCCCGGCTGGCCGAAGAACTGGTCAAGGAGGCAATCGAGAATTTCACCCACCGCGGCAACGTTTACATCCCGGTGGAAAGCATCGACGGAATGGGCGGTTTTTCGGTGGAGGCCATCGTCGGAGCCCTGGGCGGGTCGCTCGACCCGCTGATCGACGCCATCAAAGCCGGAAAGATCCGTGGTGCGGTAGGGATTGTCGGGTGCAACAATCCCAAGATCAAGCAGGATTATGGTCATGTCACCCTGGCCCGTCGCCTGATCGAAAACGACATCCTGGTGGTCGACACCGGCTGTGCGGCCGTGGCCACCGCCAAGGCTGGGCTCAAAGCGGCTGAAGCCGCTCAATACGCCGGGCCCGGCCTGCGGGAAGTCTGCACCGCACTGGGCGTACCGCCGGTTCTGCACATGGGCAGCTGTGTCGACAACGTCAGAATCCTGCTGGTGGCCGCCGCCCTGGCCAATGCATTGAATACGGATATCAGCGACCTGCCGCTGGCCGGCGCTGCTCCCGAATGGTACTCGGAAAAGGCCGTGTCGATCGGCGCCTATTTCGTCGCCTCCGGGGTCTACACGGTTCTGGGGCCGATGCCGCCGATCACCGGGAGCATGAACGTGGTGAAATTGCTGACCGAGGGGCTCGAAGAGGCGGTGGGGGCGACCTTTGCGGTGGAGCCGGATCCGGAAAAGGCGGCCGTTTTGATTCGTCGCCGGATCGAAAACAGACGTGCGAAACTGGGACTTCCGGCGCTGGCGGTATGAAATAGGGGTGGGGGGTTCAGGGTTCAAAGGTTCAGGGTTCCAGGTTCAGGGTAAACGGTAGAAGGCGGAATGAAACAGGGTTTCAAGGTCCAGCGGTTTGAATGTCAACCTTGCACCCTGCACCTTATGCCTTACACCTCATTCCTTTACACCTTCCCCCCGGAACATTGAATCCCGCCTGGACAGGAAAGCGCTTAACTCGGGTCTTTAATCTATCCAGCGAGTAAGTTCCGTCAAACGAAGTTTGAAGGGGGCGCTGCGGTCAGTCCGCATTGCCCCCTTCTCATTTGGCATCCCTTAATGAAGCTTTTTTCAGTTGATTCTCAGCAACTTCTCGAAGGGATTGGATGGGTTGGCCTGGGGCTTCAGCAGCTCGAGCAGTTCTTCGTACATGTAGATGTTGGCTTCGATGAGCCCGACGGCTTGATCGACCAGGCCGCGCGGCGTCTCGCCGGCAATGAAGGCGTGATAGAGCTTCAGGGAATTGATGCGGTCTCTCGACTCGAAAATCGCGCGGTCCAGGTCCTTGACCCGCAGCGTGAGATAGTCGGAACGATGGGTGTCTTTGACATAGCCGATAACCGCGAGCAGTTCCCATTGGTAAAAACCGATGAGGTTGGCTTCGCTGACAAAGAGGTAGCTTTTTTGGATATAGCCCAGTTGCTGCTCGGGTCCGTTTACCTCGCTGAGGGCGGCATCGTGCAGATTGCGGTAGACGTCGGTCAGTTGTCTGTGATTGAGATAGAGCCGGCCGATGATTTCCGATAGACGCCCCTGGTCGTCGTCGGTGTCGGCTGATGCCGTCGCAACCGCCGCAACAGCAAAATCACTGTCCATAATTTGATTTTTTTAACCATAACGGATATCCTCGAATTTGGTGAATGGGCGCGAGAAAATAAAGCGGATTTGCAATAGTTGCATTTTGAATATAATGGTGGCAAGACATCTGTAAAGCGATTCAGAATGGTTTGGGAGCGACCGGATGGCCGCCTCCAACAGTTTTTGCAGGGTAATGATGACTGCCGAAAGCGGGTTTTTTTATTGGTTTCGCCTGCCGGGTGACAAGCCGGCCCCTGCGGAACCGGGCACTGTGCCGACGGAGGCGGCTGAGGAAAAAACGGCTGAAGAGCCGGAGGCGTTAATTCTCTGCCGCCGTTGCGGGCAAGCAATTGCGCGCCCGAACGACCGCACCGTAAGGGACGGTTCGCATCAGCACACCTTTGCCAACCCGCACGGAATTGTTTACGAGATCCTGTGCTTTCAATCGGCCGACGGCTGCACCACCAGCGGTCCGGCGACTGACGAATTTACTTGGTTCAAAGGATACCGCTGGCGGGTTGCCGTTTGTCGCGCCTGCCTGATCCATTTGGGATGGCATTTCGCCTCGGAGAGCGGGGACCGGTTTTACGGCCTGATTTCGGATCGTCTGAGCTTTCCGAGCTAGTGTCCATCCATAAATGGCCTTTTTCCCACTGGACTGTGTTCTCCGCGGGTTTCCGGCTGCGGCGTACATAAAGTACGCCTCGCCGTAAACCCTTGTGCGGCCTTGCCCAGCGAAAGAAAATCTTATTTATGAATTGGACACCCAATAGTGCCTAAAACGATCGCGGATGGGCACGAGCTAATATTCGATCGGGCTGTCGTTTGAGCCATTGCCCGCGGGCGATGGCCCGTTTTAGAGGAGGTCACGCAAGAAAAAGAGGGGCTTACACTCTCGTAAAATGCTTCTATCGTGCGTGTATTTAAAGAGCGGCCCTCGTTGCCCGGGGCGCGGTGAAATCAACCTGCAAGTATAAGGAGTGCGACTGTGCTGTTGTCAAAGCTCGGCAATGAAATCCTTTCAAGAGGCCCCGAAGCTGTTTTGCCGCAGAACCTCAGCCCGGAATGGCTCGGCCGGATCCAGAAAATGGCCGATGAATTTTTAGACACCAATTTCGAAGCCGGTGACTGTCGGAAGGTCGACTTCACCGCCGACCCGGTTCTTTCCGCCTGTGTTCTCGAAATTCTGCGCCATTTAAACGACGGGAAAGTGGATGTTCAGGAAAATGAAATGTTTGAAAAACTGACTCTCTATGCCCTGTCGGTGACCGTGCAAACGGTAGCCAAACAAAAGGCCATCGATCTGGAGCCGCCGACGCTGGCCACTATCTTCGACAAACGGCGATTGCAGGAAATTGTAAAAATCCGTCCCGAATTCGAGACGATCATCAAGATTATCTGTATGGACGGCGCCTGATAGCCTCGGCCGACAATAATGGCACATCAGACTTATTTTTCCGGACCCCTAACCCTGTGAGACCTTTTGGTAGAGGGGCGAGATGTCGCGCAGGGTCGTCACCACATTCTTCAATGCGACCAAAAAGGTGGTGATCTCTTCGGCCGTGTTGTCCTTGCCGAAGGAAAGCACCAGGGTTCCCTGGGCATCGGCATGGCTGAGTCCCAGAGAGATCAGCACGTGAGAAGCCCGCAGGGAGCCGGTGGCGCAGGCTGATCGCGTGGAAACGGCAATGTCTTCATCATCGAGCATCAGCATGACACTTTCGCCCTCGATGAACTGAACCGACATCGACACCATGTTGGGCAGGCTGTGTTCGGGATGCGTGTTGATGAGGTAGTGGTCGATATAGTCAGGCAATTCCTTCAACAACTGGTGTTTGAGCGAAAGGCAGTGTGCGGTCCACTTGTCGAGATTCTGTCGGGTGACCGTAGCGGCCACACCCATGCCGATGATGCCGAGGAGGTTTTCGGTGCCGGCGCGTTTGTTGCCCTCCTGCACGCCGCCGTCCAGCAATGGAAATATGCGGGTGCCGCGACGGATATAGAGCCCCCCGACTCCGGTGGGACCGTAAAAAGTGTTGGCGGCGAAGCTGAGTAGATCGACGCCCATCTTTTGAACGTCGATCGGCACCATTCCGACCGAATCGACCGCATCGGTGTGAAATATTACCTTTCTCTCGCGGGTGATTTTAGCGATTTCCTCGATCGGCTGAATGGTGCCGGTTTCGTTGTTACTGTGCATGATGGAAACCAGGATGGTCTCGTCGGTAATGGCATCGGCCACCTCCTGAGGATTGACCCGGCCCTTTTCGTTTACCGAAACCGAGGTCATCTTGTAGCCCAGCGACTGAAGGCGCTTGAGACTCCTTATGACGGCATTGTGTTCGATGTTCGATGTGACGATGTGCTTGCCCTTTTCGGCATTGGCCATCGCCACCCCCTTGATGGCGTGATTGACCGATTCGGTGCCGCCGGAGTTGAACACCACTTCTTTGGGCATGGCCGCATTGATCAGTTCGGCAACCGAATTGCGGGCACTATCGAGGGCTTCGGCGGCGGCTTCGCCGCTTTTGTGCTGGCTGGAAGGATTGTGGTAGTCCTTGTTTATGGCATCGATCATCGCCGCTTTCACTTCCGGCAGCAACGGTTTGGATGATATCTGGTCCAGGTTGATTATCTTCATTTTTCCGCTTTCCCCCGTCGGTTAATGTCCGTCTGCGGTTTCATTAAAGGCACTGATCAGTTTCCGATCCAGAAATGTGCAATTTTCCGCAAGTTCAAGGAAATCGCCGGCATTGCGCGGAGGCAGACGGTTCCGTATGCCGCACAAGCGATTCCAGACCTGTCACGCCCACGGCGTGATTGACGCTGAAATTGCGGGAAAGGGCCATTTATGACCGGAAACTGGTTAATGTTCCTCTTCCAGGCTACTGTGGCAGGCTTCGCAGAAAGTTGACCCCTCCTTGATTTCGATGTCGCAGTAGGGGCAGTAACAGTTTTCTCCATGAGCGTGTTCGTGCTTCTCGGTGCGGACCGCCTCGGGTCGTTTTTTCCCGGCTTTGCGGTCTTCATAATCCTGGATGGCCAGGTGTAGTGCATCTGCACCCAGATTGGAGCAATGGAGCTTGTTTTTGGGCAGGCCTTCGAGGGCTTTGGCGACGTCTTTGTTGGTGATCTTCTTGGCTTCCTCGACGGTTTTTCCTCTCGCAATTTCGGTCAGCATGCTCGAAACGGCGATGGCAGAGCCGCATCCGAAGGTCTGGAACTTGATGTCCTCGATCTTTTCATCGGTTATTTTTAAATAAATCGTCATCATGTCCCCGCAAAGGGGATTGCCGACTTCACCGATACCGTTCGCTTTTTCGATCACACCGACGTTTCTGGGGTTCCTGAAATGATCCATAACGACTTTGTTGTACATGAAAGTGCCTCCTTGTTATTAATTCTCAAGACTGGATCATAATAACCATTAATTCAGCGCAGTAAAGAATGTCGTTTGCCCGGGAACCGGAAAGGCTTCAGCGCCGACGTCTATAGCTGTTGTCATAAATATGTTCCGTTTGGAAGGAATGTACCAGTCCAAAATCCCCCCTGACCCCCCTTTTTTTAAAGGGGGGAAAGCATGCACTCCGGCATCCTTTCTTGTCGCAAGAGGTGTGTTGAAACCACTCTAAGTCTTTACCAGTCCCCTCTTTGAGAAAGGGGGACAGGGGGCGTTTAAAAAAGCACCAATCGGAATAAACTCCTATCATTTGGTATAAGCACACAAGGTGGCAGAATGGAAGTGCAAAATTCTGAAGTGGACCTGCTATAGAGAGCTGCCACTCTTATTGGACGGAAACTTGTTGAGTGTCCATTCCCGGCTTTATAAAAAGCACGGCTCAGTTTCCGATCCAGAAATGTGCAATTTTCTGCAAGTTAAAGGAAATCGGCGGCATTGCGCGGAGGCATACTCTTGTATGCCGCACAAGCGATGCCAGACCTGTCACGCCCAAGACGCGATAGACGCCGACTTGTCCCGAAGCAGGCGGGGAGTTGCGGGAAAGGGCCATTTCTAAGCAAAAACTAGCCGGGGGCCCATCCAGAAACGGTAGATTTTGGTTCAGGCCAAGGCCGCAGCGAATTTGAAACCGCAGGCGTAGCTCGGCTACGTTGAGGATTTCAAATTAGCGAGAACGCCGGCCTGGGCCAAAAGATGCTGTTTCTGGATGGGCACTAGCTGAGTTCCCGAACCGCCTGCCTAATCAAACGTCCAATGGCCAGTTTTTGAGGGCAGCGGCTCTCGGCTGCGGCATAATCGAGCGTTGCCAGGCGTCGGCGGGTCTCGGTCGGCATACCCTGGAAGACGGCCTGCGCCTGTTCCTTGTTTCCGTAGCTGCGGCTGTACATCAGGCAGCGCATGACATCGCCGATGGGTGCCTGATGGGCCACGGTTGGCTCGCAGATAACGGTGCATCCGGCGCAGTAGTCCGATTGCGTTTCACGGGCATAGTGCCGCAAAAGCCGCATGTCGCCTGAGCTGAGGCGGGTTTTGTCCAGCGCGGCAGAGACATTGCTCATCAGCAACGTCAGGTTCGGCATCTGGGAGCAGA
>Ga0316189_10001521_pt1 | contig 22954 bp, 20 predicted proteins | sample LowCovwburrow_MG_FD_204930 | JGI IMG/M metagenome (GOLD analysis project Ga0316189, IMG submission 204930) | Coastal sediment microbial communities from Maine, United States - Lowes Cove worm burrow | ecosystem: Environmental > Aquatic > Marine > Coastal > Sediment | place: USA: Maine... | reverse complement strand
AGAGTAATGCATAACAAAGGTGCACAAATACGTATTTTTATGCCTCGATTTGGAGTGATAAATGAGCGTAGACATCAATTACATGAAGTGATTCGGTTATCAGGAATGAATTTAATAATCAATGATAATGATATGCCATTAATTATTAAAGTAGCTTCAATTCCTAAAGAAAGAATGCAGGTTTACTTTATTGATAATGATGAATATTTCAAGCGTAAGGCGCTATATACTGATGAAGATGGAAAATTATTTAATGATAATGATGAAAGAGCAATTTTCTTTGCCAAAGGTGTCGTTGAAACGGTAAAAAAATTAAATTGGGCACCAGATATTATTCATGTTCACGGATGGATGGCGTCGTTATTACCATTGTATTTGAGAGAATATTATAAAAATGATCCGTTATTTTCTGAAAGTAAGATCGTAACATCTTTATACAATAATGATTATAAGGGTGATTTAAGTAAAGATTTAATTGATAAAATAAAATTTGATTCTATTTCTGAAGAGAAATTGCTATCACTTACTAATTCAAGTCATACAAACCTATTAAAAATTGCAATTGAAAATTCTGATGCTGTCATTAAAGGCAGTGAGAATCTTCCAAGTGAATTACTTGATCATGTAAAAAAAACTCTGACGCCAGTATTAGATTATCAACCCTTTGATGATTTTACTGAAGCCTATTCTAACTTTTACCTAACCGAAGTTTTATAAAAAATAACCTTTTAAAAATTAATATTGTTTATGACAACTAAATTTGTAAGCGGCATTAGGGCTGTTGTTGTATTTATTTTTGCTTTATTTAGTATTATTGCTTGTGAAAAGGATTTTGAGGATATAGGTGTTGACATTGTTGACAATAATCTTTTTAATACAAAAGATGCCGTTTTTGAAGTAACAACATATAATAAAAATGTTGAAAGGTCTAGAGTAGATAATCTACCTGTTTATAATATAGGTATTCTAAATGATATCAATTTTGGATCTTTAAATTCATCTTTTGTTTCTCAATTAGGATTTTCTGCTACTCCAGATTTTGGATTAAACCCGATAATTGACAAAGTAGTATTGGATATACCTTATTTCGCTACAAGAGATACTGCTGATTATAATGACGGTAAACCAAAATTTGTATTAGACTCTATCATTGGTGATCTTGATGAAGAATATACAATAAAGGTACATAGACTTGCGACATTTCTAAACGAATTAGATCCATTAAACCCAACGCTAGTTAAAAATTATTATTCAGATGAAGACTACAGTTCTGCTTATGAATTGTATTCTGATGGTTTTAAACCTGATGAGAATGATACTGTTTTATATGTTGAACGTAATTTTTTAGACGACGATATCAATACAGTTGATGCTATTGATACCATAAAAAAAGAGGATCTTAAACCATCAATAAAATTTGTTCTGGATAAAGATGAAATAGAAAATATTTTCATAAATAATGCAAGCACGTCCGACTTGTCTTCTCCTCAAAATTTTAATAACTATTTTAGAGGTTTATGGATTGAGCCACAAGGCTCAAATGGATCATTAATGACATTATTAATGTCTGATGCCAGCTTTACAATATATTATACAAATGAAGTGCTAACAGACGAGGACGAAGCAACTGATTTAAATGGTGACGGAGATTTCGATGACGTTGACGTCCCTGTTCGAACAGCTCAAAGTGTTAGTCTGGCATTAGCAGGTATTAGAGCGGCTACTTATAAAAGATCTTATGCAGGATCAACAGTAGAGAATTTTTTAAATAATCCTGACTCAATTAACGGTGAGAATAAATTATTTATACAAGGTTCAGCAGGTTCTATGTCAGAAATAAAATTGTTTAAGGATGTTGATTCAGACTCACTTTCTGCAATTAGAAATGAAAATTGGTTAATTAATGGAGCTATTTTAGACCTTTATGTTGATGAAATTAGTAGTGATAACATTCCTAATCAATTGTATTTGTATAATGCTGATGAAAATTCGATTATCTTAGATGCTGTAACTGAGGCTCAAGTAAATGGAATTGCAGGATTTTTGGAGTATAATGATGATGGAACTCCTTTAAAATATCAATTTAGGATAACAGATTATATATCGGAAGTATTAAGACCAAATAATCCTAGAAAATTAGCAAATAAAATTGCTATAAAAACTTATCATTCAACTGACGCAATAATTGCTTTTAATGACACGATCGTAAGAGATTTTAGCTGGAGATCTAAAGGAGTTATTTTAAAAGGGAATAATTTGACGGATAAAACAGATGAAACTCGATTTAAATTAAAGATATATTATACCGTAGATAACGATTAAATTTAAAAAATACACTTGCTATGTGTGGAATTACTGGTTATATTGGCTTTAGGGAGGCTTATCCTATTATTATAAATGGTTTACAACGACTTGAGTATAGAGGGTATGATAGTGCTGGTATTGTTTTATATGATGGGAAAAACATTAAGCTATCAAAAACAAAAGGGAAGGTAAGTGCCCTTCTAGAAAAGATTGAAAAAGAAATTTCTACAAAAGGTAATTTAGGCATTGGCCATACCCGTTGGGCAACACACGGCGTACCCAATGATGTTAATTCCCATCCCCATACTTCACAGTCAGGAGATTTAGTAATTGTTCATAATGGTATTATTGAAAATTATGACACTATTAAGAAAGAATTGATCAATAGAGGTTATACTTTTAAAAGTGATACAGATACTGAAATTTTAATAAATTTAATTGAGGAGGTAAAAATACAGCATAATGTTAAACTCGGAAAAGCGGTTCAGATTGCCCTAAATCAAGTTATTGGAGCTTATGCTATTGCCGTCTTTGATAAAAACAAGCCAGATGAAATTGTAGTAGCTCGTTTAGGAAGCCCTATTGCAATTGGTATTGGTAAGGATAAAAAAGAATTTTTTGTCGCTTCTGATGCTTCACCTTTTATTGAATATACTAAAGATGCAATTTATCTTGAAGATGAAGAAATGGCAATTATTAGAATTGACAAAGGGGTTAAAATTAGAAAGATAAAAGACGATTCGCTGGTTGATGTTGATATTCAGCAATTACAAATGAATCTAGAGCAGATTGAAAAAGGTGGTTATGATCACTTTATGCTTAAAGAAATTTATGAACAACCAAGAGCCATTACTGATACGTATAGAGGGAGACTCTTGAGAGACGAAGCTATTATTAAAATGGCAGGTGTTGAAGATAATATGAAGAGGTTTTTAAATGCTGAGCGAATTATTATTGTTGCTTGTGGAACTTCGTGGCATGCTGGTTTAGTTGCTGAATATATTTTTGAAGATTTAGCCCGTATTCCAGTGGAGGTAGAATACGCTTCAGAGTTTAGATATCGCAACCCAATTATTAAGGATAAAGATGTTGTGATAGCTATTTCTCAATCGGGGGAAACTGCTGATACGCTAGCCGCAATAAAATTAGCAAAATCTAAAGGAGCGTTTGTTTTTGGGGTTTGTAATGTTGTTGGTTCATCGATTGCCAGAGAAACAAATGCCGGAGCTTATACACATGCTGGACCCGAGATAGGTGTAGCCTCAACCAAAGCATTTACCACTCAAATAACAGTTTTAACTCTTATAGCATTAAGATTAGCAAGAGCTAAGGGTACTTTATCAAGTTCTGAGTTTAGAATGCATTTACAAGAGCTAGAATTAATGCCGAAAAAAGTTGAGCAAGCACTTAGGTCTGATGACCATGTAAAGAAAATTGCAGATATTTATAAAGATGCTACTAATTTTTTATATTTAGGTAGAGGTTATAATTTCCCTGTTGCATTAGAAGGTGCTTTAAAATTAAAAGAGATTTCTTATATCCATGCTGAAGGTTATCCGGCTGCTGAAATGAAGCATGGTCCCATTGCGCTAATAGATGAGAATATGCCAATTGTCGTGATTGCAACAAGTAAAGGACATTACGAAAAAGTGGTTAGTAATATTCAAGAAATAAAATCTCGAAAAGGACAAATAATTGCCATTGTAACCGAAGGTGATGTTCAAGTAAAGGAAATTGCAGATCATGTAATTGAAATTCCGGAAACTAACGAGGGTTATACACCTTTATTAACTACAATTCCATTGCAGTTGTTATCATATCATATTGCAGTAATGCGTAATTGTAATGTGGATCAACCACGAAATCTAGCAAAATCTGTTACAGTAGAGTAATCCGTTTTTGCTGTTTATTAAACTCTATTTTCCGTTGAATTCACTCATGGTATTTGCTGTACCTGCAGTGCCAAAAGATTTTACGAGTTGGATAGATTTCTCAAGTCTTTCAACGAGTTCTTGATTTTCTTTGTCATCCCATTGACCAAGGACATAGTCAACTTGTCTTCCTGTTTTAAATTCATTACTAATACCAAATCTAAAGCGAGCATATTGTTGTGTGTTTAATACCTCATTTATACTTTTTAGGCCATTATGACCACCAGCACTACCCTTAGGTTTTAAACGAATTGTACCGAAAGAAATATTTAAGTCATCACAAATAACTAATAAATTTTCTAGGGGAATTTTTTCTTTTTCAAGCCAATATTTTACTGCTTTTCCACTTAGATTCATATATGTAGAAGGTTTGAGAAGTATAAAAGTTCGGCCCTTAAATTTAAATCTCGTAATTGATCCTAACTTTTGTGTTTCAAAATTAATTTCTTGACTTTTTGCTATCTCATCCAGAATTTTAAAGCCTATATTATGACGTGTATTAATATATTCTTTGCCTATATTTCCTAAACCAACGATTAAATATTTTTTCATAAAATCTTCATTAACTTTTTTCTTGCCGAAAAGGGTTCTTAAAAATGAAATAATACTCATTCTGTAAATATACTATTATCATAAATATAAAAAGCTTCGCAATCCCAATAGTAGGAGCGAAGCTTTTTTAAAATATTAATTGAATATAAACTATTCTTTAGGTTCAGATTCAGCAGCAGGTGTTGGTGCGCCTTCAGCTGGAGTTTCTCCACCTTCAGTAGTTCCTTCTTCGCCTTCTACTCCTTCTTCATCTTCATCTTCATCAACTTCGTCAACAATAGCAGCACGTGCCATTCTAACTTGAACGACTACCATATCGTCTGGATGAACAATTGTAAAGGCATCATCTAATAAATCGGATACAAAAACTTTATCTCCAATTTTAAGTTTAGAGATATCAGCATTGATAAAATCGGGTAAATTGGCAGGGATAGCCTTTACTTTTAATCTACGATTAGGAAAACGCAAGACTCCACCATTTAAAATACCTGGAGCATTACCTACTAATCGAATAGGAATATTCATAGTTACTTCCTTATCATCAAATAGTTGATAAAGGTCAATATGTAAAATTTTATCAGTTACAGGATGAAACTGAATATCCTGAACAATAGCGTTTAATTTTTCACCACTTTCAAGTTCAATCGTCGAAGTATAAACGTTAGGAGTATACACTAATTTTTTAAATGCTAGTTCATTTGCCGCGAAATGAACAGGTTTATCTCCTCCGTATAACACGCAAGGTACCATTCCAGCATTACGTAAGGCTTTAGTTGAAACTTTGCCCACGCTTTCTCTTTTAGATCCTTTGATCGTAATTGATTTCATTACTTAAATTATATTTATTTACATTAAAAATTGATCACTGATAGATTTATTGTTTTGAACTTTATGCATCACATCAGCAAATAAAGGGGCGCAAGATACTACTTTTATCTTAGAAATTTTACTTTTTACAGGAATTGTATCGGTAACGATAAGTTGTTCTAATTTCGACTTTTCAATGCGTTCATATGCTGCTCCAGATAGTACTGCATGTGTTGAAATAGCACGAACACTTTTTGCTCCTTTTTCCATCATTAGATCAGCTGCTTTTGTTAAGGTACCAGCAGTATCAACCATATCATCAACAAGAATAACATTTCTATCTTTTACATCACCTATCAATTCCATATGAGAAATCACATTCGCTTTTTTTCTTTGTTTATAACAAATAACCACTTCACTATTTAAATATTTAGAATAAGCATAGGCTCTTTTAGAACCACCCATATCTGGTGAAGCAATCGTAATATTATCCAAGTTTAAAGCCTTAATCTCTGGTAAAAAGATTGTAGAAGCAAATAAATGATCAACTGGCTTTTCAAAGAAGCCTTGAATTTGATCTGCATGCAAATCCATTGTAATTATTCTGGTTGCCCCGGCAGTTTCCAACATTTTGGCAACTAATTTTGCCGCTATAGGCACTCTGGGTTTATCTTTTCTGTCTTGTCTGGCCCATCCGAAATAAGGCATAACTGCGGTAATATGTCTTGCAGAAGCTCTTTTAGCAGCATCTATCATAAGCAACATTTCCATTAAATTATCAGAAGGAGGACAAGTAGAACCTACAATAAAAATGCGCCTTCCCCGTATCGATTCCTCAAATGACATTTGAAATTCGCCATCACTAAATTGATTTTTTCTAGATTTTCCTAATTCGGTCCCATATGCGTTAGCAATTTGTTGTGCCAGTTCAGTTGTTGCTGTACAGGCAAAAATTTTAGGATTTGGTACTTTTTGTTTCATTTATTAGTTGTTGAGTATTGGTTATAAAGTAGTAGTATAAATTTGTTGATGACAAAAGTAAAAATTATTTAAAGAGTTATACGATACTTATATAGGTATTTTTATGGAATACCAAAATTATTTTTTTAAGTTTGCACCACCAAAAAATATTTGCTCGAGTGGCGGAATTGGTAGACGCGCTGGATTCAAAATCCAGTGACTTAGGTCGTGTGGGTTCGATTCCCACCTCGAGTACTTTAAAACCAAGTTTTTACTTGGTTTTTTTATTTTTTAAATCTAGTTTGTTTTCTTACTTTTGCATTCGCTAAAAGAAAATCAAATAAATTAAAATTTATACAATGGAATCAATGATGATTTATATGCCGATAGCTATGGCAGTTTTAGGTTTAATCTATATGTGGATTAAACGAACTTGGGTATTGAAGCAAGATGCTGGAGATGGTAAAATGAAAGAAATTGCTGACCATATATATGAGGGAGCCTTAGCTTTTTTAAGTGCTGAGTACAGATTACTTACTGTTTTTGTACTTATAGTTAGTGCTTTGTTAGCTATGGTATCTTTTATTGTACCAACAACTCATTGGTTAATTGTTATTGCTTTTGCATTTGGAGCCATTTTTTCGGCCTTTGCAGGAAATTTGGGAATGAAAATAGCAACTAAAACAAATGTACGTACAACCCAAGCAGCACGAACAAGTTTACCAGATGCATTGAAAGTTTCTTTTGGAGGAGGTACTGTGATGGGCTTAGGAGTTGCTGGATTGGCAGTATTAGGCTTAACTGCATTTTTTATCTTTTTCTTTCATTTCTTTATGGATGGTGTTTGGACATCAACCGGAGATATGACCATTGTATTAGAAACTCTTGCTGGTTTTTCACTAGGTGCTGAATCTATTGCATTATTTGCACGTGTTGGTGGAGGAATTTATACTAAAGCTGCCGATGTTGGAGCCGATTTAGTAGGTAAAGTAGAAGCTGGTATTCCTGAAGATGATCCTCGTAATCCTGCAACAATTGCAGATAACGTAGGTGATAATGTTGGAGACGTTGCCGGGATGGGTGCTGATTTATTTGGTTCGTATGTGGCAACCGTTTTAGCAGCAATGGTATTAGGAAATTATGTGATTAAAGATATGGGTGGAGCTATTCAAGATGCCTTTGGAGGAATAGGCCCAATCTTATTACCAATGGCAATTGCAGGTGCAGGAATCATTATTTCTGTAATAGGAACCATGCTTGTTAAAATAAAAAATAACGACGCTAAAGAGTCTGAAGTTATGGGCGCTTTGAATGTTGGTAACTGGACATCTATTGTCTTAGTAGCAGTATCATGTTTCGGATTGGTAACTTGGATGTTACCTGAAACAATGCAAATGAATTTCTTTGGAGAAGGTTTACAAGAAATATCTTCAATGAGAGTTTTCTACGCGACACTTGTAGGTTTAGTTGTTGGAGCAGGAATTTCTTCAGTAACCGAATACTATACAGGTTTAGGTAAAAAACCTATTTTAAAAATTGTACAACAATCTAGTACAGGAGCAGGAACAAATATCATTGCAGGTTTGGCAACAGGTATGATCTCAACATTTCCTTCAATATTATTATTTGCAGGTGCAATCTGGGCATCATATGCATTTGCAGGATTTTACGGTGTAGCTTTAGCCGCTTCAGCAATGATGGCAACTACTGCTATGCAATTGGCAATTGATGCGTTCGGACCTATATCTGATAATGCAGGTGGAATAGCTGAAATGAGTGAACAGGAGCCAATTGTAAGAGAGCGTACAGATATATTAGATTCTGTAGGTAATACAACTGCGGCAACAGGAAAAGGTTTTGCAATTGCCTCGGCAGCATTAACTTCTTTAGCCTTGTTTGCAGCCTATGTTACCTTTACAGGAATTGATGGAATAAATATTTTTAAAGCACCCGTATTGGCAATGTTATTTGTTGGAGGTATGGTACCTGTAGTGTTCTCTGCCCTTGCAATGAATGCAGTAGGTAAAGCTGCAATGGAAATGGTTCAGGAAGTTCGTCGTCAATTTAGAGATATTCCCGGAATTATGGAAGGAACCGGACAACCGGAATATGATAAATGTGTGGCGATTTCTACAGAAGCATCTTTAAAGGAAATGATGTTACCAGGTTTATTAACTATTGGTTTTCCATTAATCATTGCTTTTGTACCAATGTTATTTGGTATGGACACTCAAATTATTGCTGAAATGTTAGGAGGATATATGGCCGGAGTTACTGTAAGTGGTGTACTTTGGGCAATCTTTCAAAATAATGCAGGAGGTGCATGGGATAATGCAAAAAAATCATTCGAGGCTGGTGTAGAGATCAATGGCGAAATGACATATAAAGGTTCAGAAGCACACAAAGCTGCTGTGACCGGTGATACTGTTGGAGACCCCTTTAAAGATACTTCTGGACCATCAATGAATATTTTAATAAAATTAACCTGTTTGATCGGCTTGGTAATTGCTCCAATATTAGGAGGCCATACTACTTCGACCGAGCATGCTGAAATTAGAACAGAGATTCATCAAAAAAACGAAAACACAACAGAAATGAAGGTGTTGGTTAAACAAAAAGATGGTGAGAAGAATGCTACCGTAATAAAGACTATTGAAATTAACGGTAAAAAAGAAGTTACCGTTGATACTTTAGAAGGAGACGAAGTTGACGCTTTAGTACAGAATTACGAAGAGTAATATAAAATTAAGAGGAAGGAAATTCTTAATCCTTTCTTCCTCTAATCAACTAAAACAATAAAACATAAAAGGAATATTTATTAAAAACTAGACTACTAGTTATGATCTTTTAATGAAACTCTTCTCCTAATTTTTTCTATTCTTAAAACTTTTAGATTACTTATCCTTAGTTATATCGTCTGATCCACCTATAAGAAAAGGAGTCTTACCGTCTGTAATAATGACTTTACTGTTGGGTGATAAGGCTAATTTCTTAAACGCTTCAATACTTCGTATTCTAATAATAGCATTTGTTAACCCTTCTGAAAGTATTTTTTGAGCATCGCGCTCCCCAGTTGACTCAATTATTTTTCTATCTGCCTCAAGTCTAGCTTCCTGAATCACAAATTCCATTCGCATAGCATCTTGTTCTGCTTGAAGCTTTCTTTCTATTGAATTGGCCAACCCTCGCGGTAATTGAATACTTTTCATTAATACAGCTATTAAATCAATCCCTTCTGCTTGTTTTAGAAGAAGGATCTTCATTTTAATCATTATTTCTTCTTCGATTTTTGCACGCATGCCCGAATGCATATCTTTTGCATAAAATTGTGCACAAACATCAGAAGATGCCGACCGAAAAACACTAGTTATAACAGACTCATAATCTCTCCCAAGTTTTTCTAAAACCATAGGAATTTTATCTCTCTCTAAACGATAAAGAATGGAAATTTCAGACTTTACACTTAAACCCTCTTTACTTGGCAAACTTAAAACCAATTTAATATTATTTGTCTTAGTAGATTCTTTAATTACCTTACTAATCAAAGGATTATAAGTTATCGTGCCTTGTGTAGAAACCTTATTGGAAAACTTCCCTAAAGTTTATTTAACTCCTGCTTCTCCGGGCCTTATGACCGCGCAACTGCTAGATAGTAACCCTACCCCAATCAGTACTAAAAATGTATTTCTCATTTGTTTATTTTTGTTAAATGGTTTATGAATTAATATTATTTACAACCCAAACCGTATTCCAAATCCCCGATAATAATTAAAGTCTGGAGTAGATGGTTGAGAGAAGTATTCTTGTGAATTTATATTCTGTAATCTTTTCGAATTTCGATCTACAGCTTGTAAATATGTAAAACTAGATACTTCAACTATTTTATCATTTGTCTCATTTGGTGTTTCACAAATATTGTTACTCTGCGTGTAGTATATCATACTAATACCTTGTGATTCCATTTCTTTAAAAGAAAGAAGTGCAGAATAACATATAAATTCTTTGTTTTTTTTATTCATAAGAAATTTAGAATCTAAACGATCATTTAATGGATTTTTACAAAAATCATGCTCAAAGTATGTTTTATTCGCAATCAAATTTTCGCTATTTAAATACGTTGTATTGAGGTCATTATTAAACAGTTCTTCAATAGAGTATGCTACCGAAGTGTTTAAAAAATCAACAGAGCTTGCAAAGCCATTTCCATAAATAAGGAAAATTGTTATCAATAGGTAGATGCTTTTTTTCATAATCCTTCTTTTTTAAGTTAAACTGATTAATAGTACTTAAGGTAATTATTACGCCTATGTAAATTTACAACACATGATTCATATATTTTTATTTATATTTGTAATGATATACATAAAAATAATTTATGCATTATACGTTACATCAATTACAAATATTTTTAAAAATCGTTGAAAAAAAGAGCATTACCAGAGCCGCTCAAGAGTTACATTTGACACAGCCAGCTGTTTCTATTCAACTCAAAAATTTTCAGAACCAGTTTCCGATTCCATTAACGGAAGTTTTAGGAAGGAAACTGTATGTAACCGATTTTGGAAATGAAATTGCAATAGCTGCCAAAAAAATAATAAATGAGGTAAATCAAATTACCTATAAAACCTTGGCTTATAAAGGTCAGTTATCGGGAGTATTGAAAATTTCGATTGTATCTACAGGGACATATATTTTTCCATATTTCATATCAGATTTTATTAAAAAACACGAAGGTGTAGATTTGGTTCTCGATGTAACTAATAAAGAAAGAGTTATCCATAGTTTAGAAGAAAATCAAGTAGACTTTTCTCTTGTATCTGTATTACCTAAACATTTAAAAGTAGACAAGACAGAGCTTATGGGAAATGAATTATATTTAGTCGGTAATTCATCTGAGAAATTTTCAAAGAAAAAATATGACACCTCTTTTTTAACAAAATTTCCACTCATTTATAGAGAGCCTGGATCAGGAACAAGATATGTGATGGAAAAGTATATTGAGGAAAATGATTTGTCTGTTAGAAAAAAAATGGAAATTATTTCGAATGAAGCCGTAAAACAAGCAGTAATTGCTGGATTAGGATACTCTGTAATGCCTCTTATAGGCATTCGTACAGAATTGGAAGCTGGGCGATTGCAGATTATCCCGGTTCAGGGCTTTCCTCTAAAATCAACATGGAATTTAATTTGGTTAAAAAATAAAAAATTATCTCCTGTTGCAGACGCATTTTTAAAATTCATTGAAGAAAAAAAAGCTGAAATTATAGAAAAGCATTTTTATTCAATAGATGTTTGATTTTTCTTGAACAATTGTAATGTCGTCTATATTTATTTTTAATAAATACCAATCTTCCATTTTTTCAACAATTCCTTTAATTTTGGAAGGTTTACCTATAAAAGGCAGAATTTCTTTGTGAATTGAATTTCCATTTAGGTCGGTAATCAAATAGTATTCTGATATATTATTTTTATCAGTTGTGGCTAGAACTGGGGGAATTCCACCCGAAATACATCGCACAGCACAACTTCTATGAATTTTGCCAAACCCAGGTTTCATAACACCAAAATAGCATTTAGGATCAATAATTTCTCCCTGCAAGGTAATTTCACTGATCATTTTTTTATTCGGTAAATCTTGTCCAGAATTATTTACTAATATCACTTTTTCATTATCTGTAATTTGTAAAAGTGTCTTTCCATTATAATAAATTAAATTTCCCTCTATCGAAAGTGTTTTGTTATTTAAGGTTTTTACTTCATCTTGTAGCTTTTCCAAAAAAGGATTTGCACTCGATTTTCCAAAACCTAACAACAATATATTTTTAAAAGAATTTTTAGCAATTTCTACACGAAGCATTGGATAAGGGTTTTCATGATAGGTACCCGTAATTTTAGTGTTACTTGAAAGTTCGAATGTACTATTCTTGAAAGGTTTTTGAGAAAAACTAAACAATATAGCAGCCGTCACAATGAATAGTATAGTAAGAAAAACAAAATATTTTAATTTTCGTTTCGTTTTTTTTCCTAAACTTCCTTCTATATATGGAACATAAAATTCTTTATCTTTCATGATCAAATTATTATAGGTTTAACTTCAGTGCCTTCTTCTAAGGCATCAGGATTTATATAAACTATACGCTTGAGAAGTTTTAATTCATAGGTAGCCACTTTTTCCGTAAACGGAGGAGGGGATTGACCATTATGCGGTAAATATTGATAACCATGCCATGGACAGGTAATACAACCATCAATTATTTTTCCTTCCCCTAAAGGGCCACCTTGATGTTTACAAACATTATGAACTGCTGACAATTTACCTTTATATTTAAAAATAGCAATCCGTTCATTATTAACCGTAAATATTTTTGCCTTATCTTCTTCAATTTCATTAATGTCACATACTTTTAACCAACCCTCAGTATCTTTTTTAGCTTTTACATTATCAATTTTACTTTCTTTAAAAGCCGTAATGATATGTAAACTACCGATCACAATAAATCCAATTAGTAAAAAACCTATAGTAAACGGTGAGGTTTCTTGTTGAAAAGCTCCTAAAAACACATGGCCTATAATTAGAGCATACGCAAGATAAACCAACATATGCAAGCGTTTCCAGATGCTTGGAGAAAGATTTTTTAAAAAGAAATCATGACTCGTTGAGGCCATGGTAAATAAGATCAATAGGGCAAAAAAACCTAGTACTTGGAACGGGAAATTGGTCAATGAATTATAATCCATATTCGAAGTAAAAAGTGAATAAATTGGATTGACGTCACCAAAGGCGTGAAATTGAAAAATCGAAAAACCTCCATGGATCAGGGCTGCAATAAACATACTAACCCCTAAATGCCTTCTATTATAGAGGATGGGTAAAAATTTTGAGTTTAGCCTACTTAGAGGACCAATAACTAAAATAATATGTAACATAACAATTGCGAGAGATCCAAAAGCCCTTATTACTAGCGTTTCAATACTTGTTTCAGAATTAAAAATAATTGTAATACTTGCGAATAAAACAATGTAGATTAACATGTATAATGCAACAACCTTATCGTATGTTTTTTTATGTTTGTTCCAAAGTACTAATTGATAATCTAAGCCCATTAAAAATTAGTTTGAGTGATTAATACATCTTTAATATCATCGAAAAGCATGATGTTTTTTGGAATATCATTTATCTCGAAAGTATAGATACCTGCAGTAGTTAATTGCCCGATAACTTTTTGTTTTTTGAGATTCTCGTCAACAGTATAAACACTTGAAGAAGCATTTTTTAATGTGATCTTCAAAATAATTTCTATATTTTTTGGGTAAAAAGCAACTTTAATTATATCATTTTCAAATTCTCTATCGGGAATATCTTTGGAAAAATTAAAACTTATATCTGCCTTCTTAGTTGACTCGAATAACATTAAATCCTTTATTGAAAAAAACATAATTACAGGAATAATTATGATTAATAGTAACCAACTATATTTATGTGCTTTCCTTAGTCCTGAATTCATTATTGAAAAGTTTTAGATTTAAACAATTTTCCTATTAAAAAAGGCCAGGTAGCAACAATTCCTGGGAAAAGTAAGAACCTAACTTTCTTTTTAGTATTAAGCATAACAGAATCAATTTTCGGAGCACCTTTAATGATAAAATAGAGAGCAAATATGAATCCTACAAAAAAGTAGATTCCTAAAATGGTTAAAAAAATGTTAATAATCTGTAGCATATTATATAAGATTCACGTCAGTAATAATTTCCAGAACTCCCGGGTTAGGTTGCAGAAACAATTCCTTCATATTTTTCTCTAAATCATTTTGATTTTCCACGCGTTTACCCCAGGCACCACAGGATTGTGCAAATTCAGCGAAATTTGGGTTCGATAAGGATGTTTTCCAAACATCAAATTCTCCTGCTCTTTGTTCTTTTGATATTTTACCAAGCTCGTGATTGTTTAAAATAATTAATTTTACAGGCATATTGTATTTTACCAGCGTTGTAATTTCAGCAAGATATTGGCAAACACCACCATCTCCAGCAACAGCAATTACAGGCCTAGAGTTTCCAACAGCAGCCCAAGCACCAATGGCTGCAGGAAGCGCAAACCCAATGGAGCCTAAATAACCCGACATTAAAAAATCTTGATTAGTTGGTTCAAAATAACGCCCAAATGAATAAGCATTATTACCAACGTCAACACACATAACTGCACTTTTTGGAGTCAATTTATTCATAGTTTCAAAAACTGCAATAGAACTTATACCTTTTTCCGATGTTTCCAATAAACGCTTTTCTTTTTCGGCTTTCCAAATTTGCCATCTGGCGGTTATTTCAGGCCTTTGATCAATAGTATTTATCGCACCTTTTAATCCATCATTAAAAATCTCGAGGGTGCGGGAAATTTCTCCCCAAACGGCTACTTCCACTTGATGGAATTTACTTAAGGCCAAAGGATCAAAGTCTATTTGAATAATGGGTTTTTTTGGTGTAATTCCTGTATGATTTGAAAAGGACGCACCAAAAACAATAAGCAAATCGGCTTCATTCATAAACCACGAGGCGATAGGTGTGCCGCTACGGCCTAATACGCCTCCACCAAGTGCATGATGGTCAGAAATTAAACCTTTTCCTTTAAAAGTTGTTACAACAGGAGCATTTAAACTTTCTGCAAATTTCACAACAGATTTTTTATGTTCTCTAGCACCATGACCCATAATAATTACTGGTCGTTTGGCTTTTTTAATTAAAGCTATAGCTTCATTTACCGCTTCTATAGGTGGCGCAATTTTCAAGGAAGTAATTCGTTTTTCGGGAGTTTGGGCTTTAGCGTTAGGTTTAGCCTTACCTTCCTGAACTTCATCCGGAAAGGTAAGATGAGATACATCGCGTTTCAATATTGCATGTTTAATTGCTAAAGACATCAATTCGGCATGTTTACTATCACTTTGTATGCGTTGATTAAATTCGGCAACGGTACTAAATCCCTGGACCAAATCTACTTCCTGAAAATTACCTGTTCCCACGACTTGGGTAGCAACTTGCCCTGTTAAAGCTAATAGTGGAGCGCGATCTACTTTGGCATCCCACATACCAGTATACATATTCGTTGCCCCCGGACCTGCAATAGAAAAGCATGCTGCTGGTTTACCTGTTAATTTTCCATAAGCAGATGCAGCAAATGCTGCCGCACCTTCATGACGAATACCATAGAAGTTTAAATTTCCTTGTTCCTCTTGGCGTTTCATTGCATCTGCAAACCCCAGATTCGAGTGCCCAACCATGCCAAATACTTTTGTTACTCCCCAATTAACCATGGTTTCAACCATAATATCGGAAACTGTTTTTTCATGAATTGTTTCTTCTTGAACACCAACAAAAATCGTATCTCCTTCTTCTTTTACAGGAAATGTTTCTATACCAAAATCATCATGGCCTCCTGGAGCTAAGCCAGTACAAGGATCATAATCCCATCCATGCCACGGACAACGCAGCATACCATTTTCAATAGAGCCTTCTCCTAGAGGTCCACCTTGATGTGGACAGCGATTATCTAGTGCAGAAAATTTACCTTTATAATGTGTGAGACAAATCCCTTTATGATTGGCAGTAACTGTTTTTACACGGCCTTCAGGGAGCTCTTTCTTAGAGTCTAAAACTTTATGCCAGATTATTTTTTTATCCATCTATGGTTTTTTAAAAGATTTTAAAATAAGTTTTTCAATTGTTAGGCCCTGGGCAATAATTGAAAAAACAACAACTACATAAGTTGCATACAAAATGAGATCCCTTACTTCACTTTCAGGCAAGGTCAACGCTAAGGCAATAGATATTCCTCCTCGTAATCCCGCCCAAGTCAATACTGTTCGTTCTTTGGTATTTGCCCTATTTGATTTTTTAAGCAGAAAATTAGATAGAAAAATAGTAATATACCTGGAAAAAATGACAATAAAAATAGTAATTATACCTAACAAAAGATAGTTAATATTAAAATCAACCATAATTATTATGATCCCAATAAGTACAAAAAGTACCGCATTAAAAATTTCATCTAATACCTTCCAAAAGATATTCATATGATTTCTTAAATCTTCTGAAATTTTTTCGGAGTGCAAACTATCACCTATAATCAAGCCAGCAACCACCATGGCAATAGGCCCAGAGACGTGAAATATTGATGATAAACTATAACCACCTAAAACAATTGCTAATGAAATATGTACTGCAATTACCGGCTCCTTGGCGACACTTCTAATACACCATTTGCCAATATATCCTAAAACCAATCCCATTACGATACCACCACCGGCCTCTACACCAAATTCTTCTGCAATATGAGCAATCTCAAATTCTTGCATCATCGTTGCTAATGACAATAATGATAAAAAAACAACTATCCCAACACCGTCGTTAAAAAGGGATTCACCAACAATTTTAATTTCCATATGTTTCGGAGCTCCTGCCTTTTTAAGTAATGCTAAAACTGCTACAGGATCGGTCGGCGAAATTAAGGCACCAAATACCAAACTATATAAATAGCTAATTTCAAGACCGATTAAAGTTGTAACATAATAAAATGCCGTTCCTATTAAAAAAGTTGAGATTAAAACACCAACGGTGGCATAAATAATAACCGTACCTTTTTCTTTCAGTAAACCCTTTAAGTTGACATGAATTGCACCAGCAAATAATAAAATACCTAATAAAAAATCAAAGAGAATTGCTTTAAAATCAATTTGTTGTACAATTGGGTATAAGTCCATAAAAAATTCTCTGTCAATAAGATAAATAGTACTTCCTATTGAAAATGATATAACAATAGAGAGAATCATTACACCAATAGTTTCTGGGAGTTTTAAAAATTTAGCATTGATAAAACTCAATAAAGCCGCAAGCGCTGTTATACTTATAAAAATTTGAAACATTTGGTTAGTTTATTCCAGCATAATTAATGCCTGTTAGTTTATGAATATCTCTATCGAAAGTTGAGAGATCATTATGATTGAATTTTGAAATGTCGTCATAGCCGCATGCTCTTGAAATAACACGAATCAAATTGTTTGTCGCATCAAAAAAGTTATATAATTGTTTTGCAGAAGTGTCTATGATCAAACGGCTTCTTAACGATTCTTTTTGAGTAGCTATACCTACTGGACAATTATTAGACCCACAGGCTCTCATTCCTAAACAGCCAATTGCTTGTATTGCCGAGTTAGAAACTGCAATGGCGTCTGCGCCAAGCATCATGGCTTTTGCAAAATCTTCTGCCACACGAAGCCCTCCAGTAATCACTAAAGAAACATTGTTGGCGTCCATTTTGTCTAAATATTTTCTTGCTCTTGCTAAAGCTGGAATAGTAGGAACATTGATATGATCTCTTAAAATAGTTGGAGCAGAACCTGTTCCACCACCGCGACCATCTAAAATTATATAATCTACGCCTACATCTAAGGCAAATTGAATATCATTTTCTATATGACTGGCAGCGATTTTAAATCCTATGGGAATTCCACCTGTACGATCTCTAACTTTATCTGCAAAATCTTTAAAATCTTGAACACTATGAAAATTTGGGTTTGCTGCAGGTGATATGGCTGTCTCACCTTCTTTTAAACCTCTTACTTTCGCTATTTCCGCACTTACTTTATTTCCAGGTAAATGTCCGCCTGTTCCTGTTTTTGCTCCTTGCCCTCCTTTAAAATGAAATGCTTGCACATTGTCTAATTTATCCCAAGAAAATCCGAATTGAGCAGAAGCCAGTTCATAAAAGTATTTAGAATTATTCTTTTGTTCTTCTGGTAACATTCCGCCTTCACCAGAACAGATTCCAGTTCCCGCTAACTCTGCACCTTTTGATAATGCTATTTTGGCTTCACGAGATAAAGCTCCAAAACTCATATCAGAAACAAATAATGGGATCTCTAAGTGTAATGGTTTTTTGGCATTAGGCCCTATAACCACTTTCGTGGAAACTTCTTCATGGTCAAGTAAAGGTCTGCTAGCTAATTGGGCAGGTAAAAACTGAATGTCATTCCATTTTGGTAGTGTGTTTCTGTCAACACCCATAGAGGCAGAAAATCCATGACTACCAATATTTTTTAACCCGTTTATTGCAAGCTCTTTTATATAACCTGTATATGGTTCTGTATCTTCGGGATGTGTATCTGCATAGGCTCCTAAATATTCTTCTCGGTTAAATGGCTGTGGATTGTTAACTAAGTATGCATCTACTTCAAATTCATCAATCATTAAATTATCACCTTCAATTTTGGTAGAAAATTTATGGAGTACCTCTTTATTATTATATTCGGAAACTCCAGAATCAACTCTATAGTCCCAGCCATGCACACCACAAATGAGGTTATTACCTTCTACATGACCATCTGACATTAAGGCACCTCGATGAAGACATCTTCCGTAAAGCACAGATATATCATCATCAAGTTTTACAATTACTAAGTCTAATCCGTTTACAAGTGCATGTACTGGTTGCTTATTTATTAGTTCGCTTATTTTTGCAATTATTACTGGCTTCTTCATTTTTATTTTCTCTATTACTTTTGATTAGTTTTGAATTTATTGAACTCTAATTGACTGATATTGAATTAGAGTCGTATTTAATTATTCCTTTCTTTCTCATATTGCTTAGTACATTACTAACTGTTTGCCTAGATGTATTGGTCAGGTTTGCTATTTCTTTGTGTGATAGCAAGTTATTTGCGACTAACTTTCCAGCTCCTTTTTCTTCACCAAATTCTTCTATATACTCTACAATAAATTCTTTGATTCTCGTCGCACTATCTTTATATAATAAATCGCTTAATCTCCGTTCTAATTTTCTTATACGTAAACCATAAATTTTAAGAACTCCATTCTTGAGTGATTTATGTTTCTCCATGAGTTCATCCATTTGTTCTGCCTCTATATAGCATATTATACAATCTTCTAATGCATAAGCGACTTCTTCTTTAGCAGCTTTCTCATCATAAAGAGCAAGTTCTCCAAAGATATTACCGCGTTTTACAATATATTTAACCAAATCAGTTTTAGCGTTTACAATTTTTACGCTCCCTTTTTTCAAAAAGAATATGCTATTCTTATGTTCTTCAATTAATTTTATCGGGTTTCCTTTTTCAATGTTATCCATTATTAGAATCTCGCAAATCTTCCTCATATTGAGTATTCCGAGTTTCTTAAAAAGATTAAATCCTTCTAAAAACCAATATTTAGTGATTGTTTTCAATTATAGATTTTGTTAAAAAATAAAATTAGTTAATTAATAACAGAATGAATTATGCTAATTTTTCAATAGTTACTTAAGACGACAAATAATTGTTTTTCTTTTGAATAATTATTTAATACAAGCATCTTTTGAAAAAGATAGAAATATCTTTTCAAATTTTATAATATCCTGATTACGCTGATTTTGACTAAAGCGCAGGCAGATTCTTTTAATTTTAGCGTTTTTCATTTGGCTAGTTTGCGATTTAGGTAAAAAATTATAATGCTAGTTGTAATTCTTCGAATATTAATATGTTACTAATTTACATATTTAATTTTATTCCAATTAATATTTGCGGTTTGAACCAGTTTATTGGGCATCTCCTTTAGCCAACTTTCAAGAGTATTATTAAAGAATTTATTATAAAATAAATATAATTTGCCATCTCTGATTTCAAAAGTTTCAGGATCAATCTCAACTTTTTCATTTTTAGTTGCTAATGCATAGGCACACCATCCGCCATATTGAGGCGTATATTTCGATGGATTTGCTTTAAATTTATCCAAATTTGATTGGTTTGAAAATTTGTATTTTGCATTTTTATAGGTGAAAATTATGTTGTTTTTCCCTTTTGTAGCATCATTGTCAAAATACGAAACCATATCATAACCTCCAGCTACATATCCTTTTTGTAAATTATAATCTATCTGTTGACCAAACGACATTAGGCTTACAAAACTTAAAACTATTATTACTATGTTTTTTTTCATCTTCTATTGTTTTTTATATTAATTAATTTTTATCAAAATAGTTAAATCATTTTGCATTCCATTGTTAGAATAAGTTATTTGATTGAATTTAGCTAGTAAGGGAATGCTTCATAATATTTGCCGATTTCAAGACCGCGAGTATGAATCTCTGTATTTGAGAATACAGCAGCTATTGTTTGGCAATAACTTTGTATGTCCAAATTTCCACCTAACTCTATTCTTTCAATACATTCTTCTGATGTTATGTCAAAATGTAAATGTGGGTAACCTGGATTTCCAGAACTTCCACTAAGTGCTATTATATCACCTTGAGCAACCTGATCGTTTAGGTCAACTAGCACTCCATTAATTGTTAAATGATAATAACGCGCTATGGTTCCATCTACATGTTGAATGAACACATAATTTAATTTGTGAATACTTCCATTATCATTCATAAATTTTTCTTCTACACCTACAACAACTCCCGCCCTACTAGCTATTATTTTAGTTCCAATTGGCATATCAATATCATAAGCATATCGTTGAGTAGCTCTCTCACCACCATGAGTATTACAACTACCAGTAATTTCGTATGATTTCCCAACCTCCCAAGGAAGCACGTATTCTGATGACGACATATCAGGATATTGTAAGGTTAGACAACCAGCTTCAAGGTTTGGATTAATAAAATAACGATCATCTCCATCATCTGTACTACATCCAACTACAAAAGGTAAAATCAAGAACAAGAGTAAAGAATGTCTTTTAATTATTAAATGGTTTTTCATATTTATTCGAAATTATGTAGCCTCTAAAAGAATGTACATTCTTCCTTTAACCTTTTGCTAAAGTGTTTTTAGTTTTAAAATCATATCCAATTGTATTGAAGCTCCATAAGGTAATTGAGATACCCCGGTGGCAGTTCTAGCATGATGGCCGTTTTCACCAAATAGTTCAATTAATAATTCTGAGGCGCCATCAAGTACCTGAGGTTGTCTGGTAAAATTAGCTGATGACCTGATAAATCCTTGTAATTTTACAACGCCTTCAATTAAGTCTAGATCTTTGATATTCTTTTTTATAATTGCCAGCATCAACACAACCGTTTCGCTAGCTGCTTTTTTTGCTTGTTTTTCCTTAACATCCGTACCAACTTCACCTGTCAGCTCACTTTTTCTGCCTGATACAAATAACAGATCACCAATACGCTTAGAACCTAAATAATTTGCTACCGGTGGTCTAGGTTTTTCTAAACGAAATCCAAGATTATCTAATTTTGTTTCAATTAAGCCCATTTATAATTGAATTTTTTTACCATATGTGAATGATCCATATTTTAACATTCAGTTATTGATAACAAAAGTATACTCAATTGGAATGTTTAAGAATACAAATTGTTCCTTTTATTTTATATATTTTTCTTTTACCTTCTTATCAAATTAGTTGAATAGTTTCAAAAAAAATCTTAAATTCCCTCTTTATCTAAAATGAAACTTATAAAATACACCTCTAAATTTTACAAATTATAAATTTTTATAATGTTTTTAAGCTACACAAGTACTATCGAAGAAAGCGTTTTAAATGTAACAGACTTTAGTGATAAAATATCTCATAAACTATTAGAAAAGAAAGGGCTTTATAAGATTATCTGGGCTAAAGAAAATAATACTAATTTAATAGTAGATGGCTATAATTTAACTCTAAATGAATCACAAATATTATTTTGTACACCGGTGAATGTGGTAGAAATGGGTAAGGAACAAAAGGGAGCTATAGCTCTTGTCTTTAATAGAGAATTCTATTGTATTAGAGATCATGATCATGAAGTTTCTTGTTATGGAATATTGTTTTATGGCTCTTCTCAACCACGTGTAATATCGCCAAATGAAAAAGAAAGTAAAAGCTATGATGTAATACACCAACTTCTTCTTGAAGAATTTGAAACAAAGGATAATATTCAAGGTGAAATGTTACGGGTAATACTAAAAAGGATATTGATAAAATCTACACGCATAGTAAAAAAAGACATTTCGCAACCACAGCTCTCAACTATTAAATTGGATGTAATTAGGCGATTTAATGTTTTGGTGGAAGAATATTTCAAAGAAAAACACCAAGTGGCAGATTATGCTCATATGCTTAATAAATCACCCAAGACACTTTCAAATTTATTTAAGAAGTATAGTGATAAAACCGCACTTACATTTATTAATGACCGCATTATTACCGAAGCAAGACGATTATTATTATTTTCAGATAATACTTGTGAGCAAATAGCATATACTTTGGGATATAATGAGCCAGGTCATTTTTCAAACTTTTTTAAAAAACAAGTGGGCGTTAGACCTACTAAATTCAGAAAAAACACATCTACCGGATCTTCATAAGATATACAGCCTTATATACACGTCTCTTTTGAAACAAAATTTACAGATCTA
>Ga0316189_10001520_pt1 | contig 22958 bp, 17 predicted proteins | sample LowCovwburrow_MG_FD_204930 | JGI IMG/M metagenome (GOLD analysis project Ga0316189, IMG submission 204930) | Coastal sediment microbial communities from Maine, United States - Lowes Cove worm burrow | ecosystem: Environmental > Aquatic > Marine > Coastal > Sediment | place: USA: Maine... | reverse complement strand
ACGCGTACTCGCCGCTCGCGGTCTCGCCGTCGGCGATCAAATCCCCGATCTCCCCGTTCAAGCCGCGCGCGCTCAGCCCTCGCGGCATCAAAAGCACGATCAAAGATTTTGTCCGCTGTGCCAAGCTCGCCAAGCAAGCCGGGTACGACGGGGTCGAGATCATGGGGAGCGAGGGCTACCTCATCAATCAGTTCATCGCCAAGCACACCAACCAGCGCACCGACAGCTGGGGTGGGAGTTACGCCAACCGCATTCGGTTTGCGCTGGAGATCGTGCGCCAGACGCGAGACGCGGTCGGCAGTGATTTCATCATCATCTACCGCCTGTCGATGCTGGACCTCATCCCCGACGGCTCCACGTGGGACGAGGTCGTCGAGCTGGCCAAAAAGGTCGAAGAGGCCGGCGCCAGCATCATCAACACGGGCATCGGCTGGCACGAAGCACGCGTGCCCACGATCGGCACCATGGTCCCGCGGGCCGCGTTTTCGTGGGTCACCCGCAAGCTGATGGGCGAGGTGAAGCTCCCGCTCATCACCTCCAATCGCATCAACATGCCCGCGACCGCCGAAGAGGTGCTCGCCAATGGACACGCCGACATGGTCTCGATGGCCCGCCCGTTCCTCGCGGACCCCAACTGGGTGCGCAAGGCCGAGGACAACCGCGCCGAAGAGATCAACACGTGCATCGCCTGCAACCAGGCGTGCCTTGACCACGCGTTCAAGAACAAGCGCGCCGCCTGCCTGGTCAACCCCAAGGCGTGTCACGAGACCGAGCTCATCGTCGCGCCCGCGACCAAGCGCCGCCGTATCGCCGTGGTCGGTGCGGGCCCTGCGGGGCTCGCCGCCGCGACCACCGCGGCTGAGCGTGGGCACACCGTGACCCTGTTCGACGGCAAGGACGAGATCGGCGGCCAGTTCAACATGGCCAAGGTCATCCCGGGCAAAGAGGAATTCCACGAGACGCTCCGTTACTTTGCGCGGCAGATCGAGCTCACGGGCGTACGGCTCAAGCTTGGCGAGCACGTCGACGCCGATCGGTTCGAGAAGCGAGATTTCGACGCGGTCGTCGTCGCCACGGGGGTCACGCCGCGCGAGCTGACCTTCCCGGGTGCCGATGACCCGCGGGTTCTGAGCTACATCGATGTGCTGGCCAACAAGGCCGAGGTCGGCGAGCGGGTCGCGATCATCGGCGCGGGCGGAATCGGCTTTGACGTTGCCGAGTTTCTCGCCCACGACGGCGAGAGCTCGGCCGTCGACCTCGACGCCTTCCTGGCCAAGTGGGGCATCGATGGCACACACAAGAGCCCGGGCGGGCTCCACGAGCGCACCTCGGTGAAGCCCCAGCGCACGATCACCATGTGCCAGCGCAAAGAGGGCAAGCTCGGCGCAGGACTTGGCAAGACGACGGGCTGGATTCACCGCACCGCGCTCAAGCACATCAACGTCGAGATGCTCGCCGAGGTGAGCTACGAGCGCTTCGACGACAAGGGCCTGCACATCACGGTTGCCGGCAAGGCGCGCGTGCTCGAGGTCGACAACGTGATCGTGTGTGCCGGGCAGCTCAAGCGAGACGGACTCGTCGAGCCGCTCAATGCTCGCGGCTTGGAGACCCACTGCATCGGTGGTGCTGCGCTGGCCGCCGAGCTTGATGCCAAGCGAGCGATCGACGAGGGGACTCGACTGGCCGCCCGGCTGTAGGCTATGCCCTGCGAACCGCGTGGCACCAAGAGCGGTGACGCCGGGTGTGGCGGTCACACCGCCGGCCAAGGGGATTCGCCCGGACCCATGGGCCGATTGATCGACGACGTCTAGCTCCCCCCGAAAAGCCGATTGAGCTCCCCAGTCGACATCTGCTCGCGAGCGTAGCCGAAGGTCCCGCTCGACTTGAGTTCTTCGGCGGCGCGTCCCAAAGCCGCCAGCGTCATCCGGGCCAGGCTCCCGCCCACGCTGACCCGCCGCACACCGAGCTTGGCCAGCTGCGCGAGGTCGAGAGAATCGGGGAGGAGTCCCATGACAACGGACACGGGTGCGTCGATCTCCGCAACCAAGGTCTCGAGCGTCGTAGCGTCGGCCACTCCGGGGACAAACACACAGTCCGCGCCCGCTTCTCGGTAGCGGTTGCCGCGTCGAATGCTCTCTTCCAGCGGCTTGTCGACTCCTGACAAGAACGCGTCCGTGCGAGCGTTGAGCACAAACGGAAGGCCGGCTTCATTCGCCGCGTCGCGAGCCGCCCGGATCCGATCTGCAGCGACCTCGACGGGAAACAACTCTGCGCTGGCACCCGCGAGGTCCTCGAGGTTTCCCCCAACGACGCCTGCATCGATAGCCATGCGGATGGTCTGCGCCACCTCGGACGGCGTGTCGCCGTACCCCGCCTCGAGGTCGGCGCTGACAGGAACATTCACCGCCCTTGCGATCTCTGCCACGCGTTCCAGCATCATCGCGCGCGACAGTTTCCGCGGGTCTCCAGCCGCGCAGTAGTCGGGCCGCCCCATCGAAAATGCGATGCCCGCACTCGTCGTGAGAATCGCCGGAAACCCAGCCGCCTCCAACATGCGTGCGCTTCCGGCATCCCAGGCGTTGGGCATGAGCATGCAGCTATCGCCGTGGTGGGCCGCCAGGAATGCTCTCGCCTTTTCTTGTTGCGTCGTCATAGCCTCGATACCGAGACGCTACGGCTCTTGGCCCGAGAGGTCGAATGCAGATGCGCGGCCTGTCCCTGCCGTTTGTCGGCCCTCTCAGGCCGCCTAACCCGCGGCGAGTCGCGGCGTGCTGGGCTCTCAAACAGATGTGAGCGGAGGTTTGAGAGCGCCCCCTCCGGTGCCCCAAGAGCCTCCGACGGTACGCGGGAAGAAGGTAAGCGGCATAGACGGACCTGCTGAGCCAAAGTCGGCTTAGTCCAACAGTCGAGCGAGTCGCGAAGTTGATTCCGACTTTCCTCGTCTTTCGGGAAGAGCGGACAAACGCGGCCACGTAGGGCGCCCCCCGTCCCAGGACGGACCGGCCGGCTGGTTCCCCGATCACAAACCTGCAACCGGAGTCCTCGGCGGTCGACGGTGGATACGTGACGAGCACGCCTCATGATGCCCTCTTCAAGAGCACGTTCGAGCGGCCCGAGCACGCCGCCGCGCAGCTGCGACACATGTTGCCCGAGAACGTGTCATCCGCGGTAGATTGGTCAACACTCGCGCTCGAGCCAGGGAGCTTTGTCGACTCCGAGCTCGCAGACCAGCACAGTGACCTGCTGTTCTCTGCCGAGGCCAAGGGCTCCAGCCAGCGCGTCCTCGTTTATCTCCTGTTTGAGCATCAGTCGACCGGCGACCCCATGATGGCCCTCCGCCTGCTCGGGTACATGGTGCGCATCTGGGACCGATATCGGCGCACAAACCCGGGCAAGCCGTTGCCGTTGATCATTCCCGCGGTGCTCTCGCAGGTGCCCGGCGGATGGTCGCCGCCAACCCGTTTCGCCGACCTGTTTGAGGCTGGACTGGGGACACTGAAGCAGGACGTGTTGCCGGACTTTGTCTACGCCGTCGATGACCTTCACAGGACTACCGATGAAAACCTGCAACAGCGGGCGCTGGACGAGCAGGCCAAGGTTGCCCTGTGGCTCATGCGTGACGCGCGGGACGCCGCGGTGTTGCTGCGCAGGATCGCGGACTGGACAGATTCGCTCGAGGCGGTCGCGCTAGGTCCGCGGGGCGACGACGCGATGTTGCGCCTGCTTCGGTACGTAGCGGTGGTGTCGGACGACATGCACCTCGACTTGTTTCGTGCCACTCTCATGGGGCTGGCTCCGGCCACGGAGAGACTGACCATGACCATCGCAGAGCAGCTCCGGGCAGAGGGGCGCATCGAGGGGGAAGCCGCAGGCATTGCCAAGGGTGAGGCTAAAGCCAGAGCCGCGTCTATCTTCTTGGTCCTGGAAGCCCGAGGCCTCCACGTTCACAACGACGACCGGATCCGCATCGAAGCATGCACGGACATCGAGCAGCTCGAGCACTGGCTACGACTCGCCGCCACCGTGTCGGCCGTCGAAGACGTCTTCGAAGTCTAGGACTCCGGACTAAGCGCTCAGCGTCTCCGGTGCGCGCTCAGCGTGTGCCGGGAAGCTCAAGCGAGACGGACTCGTCGAGCCGCTGAACGCTTGCGGCTTGGAGACCGACTTCATCAGTGTCCAAATCGGCGGTCTTGCTCAGCCTGGATGCTGCTCACCACCCGGATGCACCAGACCCCCGCCGCGATCATTGCGATCGACGATAAGGCACTGACCCAAGCTCCGGTCGTGATCGTGCCGATTGTGTCGGACTCCATCATCTTGGCCGACGCGCGCCCACCAACCTGCGCAAGCACCCATGCCGCCCACCACGCGATGAAGATGGTGCCCGGCATCGTTGCGCGCCGGACATCTTGGCTGGACACAAACAACTCCGTCACCGCCTGGTACGGCTTCCACAAATTGAGAAGCGGGCAGAAGAACCACCCCCAAGCGTTGGGGCCAAACTCCATCGCCTCGGCGCCCAGGGCACGGGCGTTCTTGTTGGAACGGCTGAACCACACAAAGAAGCAGATCCCCGCCGAACACAGCGCAGCAGCGTAGGCAACCACCGCCAGGCCGACCGTCGCGTCGTTGCGGTCGATTTCCTCGAGCGTAACGTCGCCCGTCTCGAGGCGCGCCAGCAGCTGAATCTGCTCGTACTCGGTGAAGAGCATGTACGCGGCTGCGACGACCGTTGTCCACAGCAGTACCTGGAGGACTCGGGTGATGGCGCTCGCCGACCGGTACGACCCGGGTGATTCGGCGCCGAGGTCCATTGGTTTGGGGGCGTAATAGGGGGCAGAACGGTCCATCGTCACGCACTCAGTGGCCCCGATGCCGAAGTTGATTGCGCCGATGCCGAGTTTTTTGCCGGCCTATGGGCCGGTGACCATCACTGCCCCGATGCAGCTCACTTGGCCGGGCAGGCGGCCGCGAATGCCTCGAGCGCGGCCTTGCCTGCGTCGTCGCCCTTGAGCGCCTCGCCGCTCTTGGTGACGACCTGCTTGGCCTTGATGCAGCCCATGGAGACCTTCTTGCCTTCTTCCTTTTCCTTCTTCGCCGCCGCGAGATGCTCGTTGAGACCGTGTATCGGGATTTCGATCTCAAGCAGCTTCTTGGCGTCGGCGGCCACCGTGGCCGCGTCGCCTGTTTTGGGGAATTTGTCGTTCTTGAGCACGGTCGTGAGGCTGACCGTGTCCGTTGACCCGAGCTTGTTGGCCTTCATCTTCGCGCGCAGGTCGGCGATGATCTTCTTGGGCCCGTCGACGAAGCAAACCGCGAGCAGCTCGTCATAAGCCTCCTTGTCGCTGTCGCTGCCCTTCTCGAGTCCGGCGTATTGGGCGATGTTTCCCGCGCACGCGTACTTGATGTCCTCCCCCTCGTCGAGGCGCGCCCGGATGCCCTTGGCCTCCTCGCGCGCCTTGTTGGCCTGCTCCGAGTCGCCACCCGCCTCGTTGGTTTTCCCGGCCGCTTTGTCGGCGTTGCCGTCCTCTTGCTTGGCGTCGCACCCGAATGAGGCGGGTACCGCGAGCAAAAGCGCCAGCCCCAAAGTTCTCACGCCAAGGGTCCGAACGACCGCCGACTTCGATGGGTGGGAAGCTCCAGCATTATCGATTGTGTTGTGCACTCCCACCCAGTGTGTGGGCCGTGACGGCCAGGAGCCACTCGCATACGAGCAACGGTTAAGGTGGCGAGATTACGGGCCTTTACTCGCCCCGACCCAAGTGCCCTCGACTATTCCAACCAAGTCACGGCGGCCGCGATCAACGGCCGGCAGGAGCTAGGCCTTCTCAGCGCGCGCGTCCATGCGCGCGACGACCCGTCCGTAGATCACCAACGACACAGCCGACACAACCGCCACGCCCACAAACACAAACCACAAGTAGTGCGCGTGGGCGTACGCCTCGGGCATCTCACCGTTGCCGGCCAGCGCTTGGAGCCGCTGCGCTTGGTCGGCCGCCGAGAGCGTCTTGGGATCGGGCACGTACATCTCGAGCAGGAAGCCCGAGGTCACGAACCCAAACAACGACGACAGGAACGAGTGCAGGTGCGAAAACCCGAGGTAGAGGCCCTCTTCGCCCTTGGGCGCCTGCCGGGAGAAGTACTCCAGAAACCGAGGGGAGATGAAGCTCTCGGCGATGCCCTGAAACGCGATGCCGATGATCATCATGGCCGCGACGGGGTGCATGCCGAAGATCTTGTCGGTGCCGACGAAGTTGCCAGACGCCATGCAGAACGCGGACACGGGCATGATGAACATGCCGATCGTCATCGACGTGAGGCCCGTCCTCTTGCGCATCAGGTAGGTCACGACCCCGATCGAGAGCACCACCGCAGCCGGATTGATGTTGGCGTACCAGGAGGGTGAAGCGCCCTCGCCCGCCATGCGCAGCACGTACTTGGGCATGCTGGCATACAGCTGGTGCTGGACCATCCAAAACCCGGTGATGATCAAGATGAGAACGACCAGGCGGCCTCGGGCCAGCACGGCCTTGAGTGCGCCCCAGATCTCGGCGATCGACTTGGCGGCGGTTGTCGACTTGGGATTCTTGAAGAGTAAGAACACCAGCACAAAGGCCAGCGCGGTCATCGAGGCGGCGAAGAGGTTGAGCACCACAAAGCCGTGGTCGCCCATCTCCTGGCGCAGCGGCTTGACCACCGTCTTGCCGCCGAACGCCCCGATGTTCACCATCGCGTAGAAGATCGAGTAGCCGCGGGCGCGGTTGGCCTCGGTCGTCTCGCGAGCGATCGTGCCCGTGATGACCGACTTGATGAACGAGCCGCCCACCATGATCACGAGCATCACAGGGACAAAGAACCAGCGGTAGCTCGTCTCCTTGAGGCCGGTGAACTCGACCTCCTTTCCGTAGGTTGCCAAGCCCGCTGACTCGATCATCGATGGCAGCACCCACATCCCGAAATAGCCGACCGTCAGGAGTCCAAACGCGATGAGCAGGGCGCGTCGGAATCCGATTTTGTCCGCGTAGGCGCCGCTGAACGTCGGCAAGAAGTACAGGCCTGCCGAGAACGCCCCCGAGACGGATGCCGCCTCAATGTCGGTGAAGCCGAGGATCCGACTCAAGTACAACGTGATCGCGATGAAGACGCCGTACCAAGCGGCGCGTTCGAGCAACTCGACCATGTTGGCCGTCCAAAATGCACGCGTGTACTTGGGCTTGCTCGCCTCGCTCGTGCTCGATCCGTCCGCCATGCGGCGCGACGCTAGCACCCTAGGGTTGAGCGGCGTGTCACCCACCACGCCAGCAGGATTCGCAGCGGCACAATCCCTCGTTTGTGACCGGGAATGAGCAACGACTGCCGCCCGAAAATCCGAGAGAACGCAATCGCGGGAACTGCCGTGTAGCTCACGCAAGCGCCGTGTGTGCCTCCCAGCGCGAGCGACCTCATTCGCACGAAACAACCGTGCGAGTGCGCACGATAGTCGTGCGGGTCCACACGGCAAAACAGCGTCCTAGACCCGCCTAGCGCACGCTCCACGACCGCTCTCATCAGCTAGCTTAGTGAGCGATGGATCAGCCTGCCGCCGCAGCGACTGCACGTCCCGATTCCGTAGATTTCGAGGTCGAGCGCGATGGATATCGCCACTGGAAAGTGACCTTCGATGGCTCGGTTGCTCAAGTCGCGATGAGCGTCGATTTCGAAGCACCGCTTCGACCCGGCTACGAGCTCAAGCTCAACTCGTACGACCTCGGCGTCGACATCGAGCTTGCCGACATCGTCCGACGCCTGCGCTTTGAGCATCCCGAAGTCCGCGTCGTCGTGCTGACGTCCGACTCCGACCGTGTCTTTTGTGCCGGAGCCAACATCAACATGCTGGGCCTGTCCACGCACGCGTGGAAGGTGAATTTTTGCAAGTTCACCAACGAGACCCGCTGCGAGATGGAGGACGCAACCGACTCCAGCAACCAGGTCTACCTGGCGGCATGCAACGGCACGACCGCAGGTGGTGGCTACGAGCTGGCCATGGCCTGCAAGGAAATCTACCTCCAAGACGACGGCAACTCCGCCGTCAGCCTGCCCGAGGTCCCGCTGCTGGCCGTACTGCCCGGCACGGGCGGCCTGACCCGCCTGGTCGACAAGCGCCGAGTGCGACGCGACCGTGCGGATATCTTCTCGACCACCGCAGAGGGCATGCGCGGCAAGAAGGCCATGAAGTGGGGCCTCGTCGACGCCGTGTTCCCGCGCAGCAAGTTCGAGGAAAAGGTCGGCGAGCGCGTCAAAGACTGGATCACGACCGCATCCGAAGCACTGCCTCCGGGCGAGCGCAAAGGCGTCCAGCTGCCCCACCTCTCCCCTGAGATTGATGAGACGGGCCGCCGCTACAAGTACGTCACCGTCGAGTACGACACCGACCGCCGCGCCGCATCACTGACGGTCGAGGGCCCTTCGGCCGCCGACGTCGACATCGCCAAGCAGGGTGCCGAGGCCATGTACGCCGCGGGCGCCGAGCTGTGGGCGCTGCGTGCGTACCGAGAGCTCGACAACGCGCTGCTCCACCTTCGGGTCAACCACTACGATCTGGGGCTGGTCCTTGTCCGCGCCAAGGGCGACGTCCAGCGCACGCTCGACCACGACGCCGCACTCGCCGCCGCCAAGAACGATCACTGGTTTGTCCGCGAAGTGCTGCTCCACATGGGGCGCGTCCTTCGCCGGATGGACAACACGAGCCGCTCGTTCTTCGCCCTCGGCGACGCGGGCACCGCCTTCGCAGGCAACCTGCTCGAGCTCGCGCTGGCCTCCGATCGCTTCTACATCCTGGACGACCCGGACCAGCCGGTTCAGGTTGCGATGTCCGACCTCAACGAGGGCGGCCTCGCGATGTACAGCGGCTTGACCCGGCTCCAGACGCGCCTGTACGGCGAACCCGACAAGGTCGAGGCCGCCGTGGGCAACCGCGAGCTGCTCGACCCCGAGGCTGCCGACGATGCCGGGCTGGCCACGGTCGTGCTCGACGACATCGATTGGGATGACGACATCCGAATCGCCATCGAAGAGCGCGTGAGCATGTCCCCGGATGCGCTCACCGGAATGGAGCAGAACCTGCGCTTTCCGGGTGCCGAAACCCCAGAGAGCAAGATCTACGCTCGGCTCTCGGCCTGGCAAAACTGGATCTTCATCCGTCCCAACGCAACGGGTCCCGAGGGCGCACTGACGCTCTACGGCCGTCCCGAGCGTCCTCAGTTCGACTGGAAACGCGTTTAGCAACGAGTTCCGTCCTCCGCGTCTCCACCGCCCCCCGAACAGTATCGCCATGACCTCTGTCGACCTTCAAAGCAAGATCCCGAACAACGTCGGTCTCTCCGACGATCCCAAGCTGCAGCGAGCCTTGGAGCGGTGGCTGCCCAACTACCTCGAGTGGTGGCACGACATGGGGCCGACCGATTTCGAGGACAAGCCGATCTACTTGCGCACGGCCATCTCGGTGGAGCGTGGCGGCTGGGCCAACTACGGCCACGTCAAGATGCCCGACTACCGCTGGGGCATCTTCCTGACGCCGAACGACGAGGAGCCCACGATCAAGTGTGGCGACGACGTCGGCGCCCCGTCGTGGAACGAAGTCCCGGGCGAGCACCGCAACGCCCTGCGGCGCATCATCGTCACGCAGGCCGACACGGAGCCGGCCAGCGTCGAGCAGCAACGACTCCTCGGCCACATCGCGCCGAGCCTGTACGACCTGCGCAACCTGTTTCAGGTCAACGTCGAAGAGGGCCGCCACCTCTGGGCGATGGTGTACCTGCTTCACAAGCACTTTGGCCGCGATGGCCGTGACGAGGCCGACGAGCTGCTTCAGCGCCGTAGCGGCGACCCCGACAAGCCCCGCATCTTGGGCGCGTTCAACCAGCCCTGCGACCACTGGCTGTCGTTCTTCGCGTTCACCATGTTCACCGACCGCGACGGCAAGTATCAGCTCGCCGCGCTCTCGGAGAGTGGCTTCGACCCGCTGGCTCGGACCACGCAGTTCATGCTGACCGAGGAGGCACACCACCTGTTTGTCGGCGAGACCGGCATGGGTCGCATCATCCAGCGCTCGGCTCAGCTCGAGAAGATCGACCCCAACGGGGACGTCCGCGCACAGGGTGGCATCGACCTCGACCTCATCCAGCGCACGATCAACTACTGGTACTCGTACAGCCTCGACCTGTTCGGTGGCGAGATTTCGAGCAACGCCTCGAACTTCTTCGCCAGCGGTCTCAAGGGCCGGTTCCGCGAGCACAACTACGAGGACCACAAGGCGATGACGGGCGAGTACCGTCTGCCCGTCGTCGAGAAGGGCAATCTCGCCGAGCGCGATGTGCCGCTGCGCAACGCGATGAACGAGGTCCTCCGCGACGCCTACGTCAAAGACTGCGAGCGCGCACTGGGCAAGTGGAACAAGACCCTCGAAGAAGAGGGCTGCGCCACGCGCCTCACCCTTCCAAGCCGGCGTTTTCATCGGCACCAGGGCATCTACCAAGGGCACTTCTTCACGCCCGAAGGTGTGCTCACCACGGAAGAGGAGTTCCGCGCCAACGAGGACAGCTGGTTGCTCGTGCCCGAGGACAACGACTACCTGCTGTCGATCATGAAGCCGTGCTACGAGCCCGGGAAGTTCGCCAACTGGATCGCCGCTCCCCGTAAGGGCGCCGACGGCCAGCCGCTCGACTTCGAGTACGTCAGGCTCTAGTCCGTGCGCGCGACGAGTCTCTTGCTTGCATCCCTGCTGGGGGGTGCGGGCTGCATCCAGCAGGCGGACAACGGGGCGGCGGCGCGGGCAAAGCCCGTCGCCAAGGCACCCGCGCCTCCGGCATTCGACCCGCCTCCCACCAAGGTGGCCCCCGAGGCGCCCGTTGTGGCACCGCCCCCAGCGGCGGTGCCCAAGAAGGTGCTCGCACCAGACCCGAACAACCCGCGCGCGCGCTTCCAGTCCAAGCGGCCGGAAGCCAGCTTGCTCAAGACGGGCGACATCATCTTTGTCGCCGCGGCCGCCCCGCACGCCAAGGCTGCCGCGGCCGCGATGCCGGGCGAGTTCAACCATTGCGGGATCATCTTTGTGACCAGCGACGGTCCGCAGGTGATGTCGGCCGACGTGAAGCTGGATCAACGGCCGTACGACCAGTGGCTGCGCATCGCGGGTGCCTCGCGAATCGTGATCAAGCGGTTGACCGACCCGACTCTGGTGAGCCCGGAGAACATCCGCCCCTTGCAGATCTTCGCCTTGTCGGTGCGCGGCAACGCGTACGACTTCGGCTTCGACTGGGAGAGCGACCTCGAGATGTACGGGTCCGAGTTCGTGCACAAGGCGTTTGCCAAGACCGGCGTCGAGCTGGGCACGAAGCAGACGCTGGCGGCGCTCGGGTTGGACGCTGACCGGGCCAAGAAGCTGACCGAGCGCCACGGCGCCCAGATCGCGCTAGACGGCACGGCAGTGACCCCCACGTCGATCTTTGACGACGCCCGGCTCGAGCTGGTGTTCGACAGCGCAACGTAACCCGCTAGAGCCAGCGAGTTTCCGGTTGCGCAACGCGCGAACTCCGTGCAGATCTTCAGGGGTGAGCACGACGCTTGGCAACTGGTATGAGGACAACCGAGTCCGTGGCCGCGCGAGCCGCGTCTTGTACGCCAGCATCGGGCTGACGGTCCTGCTGTACCTCATCCCGTACGGCCACCTCGTCGCGTACCCGCTCACACTCTTCTCCACGCTTGTGCACGAGCTGGGGCATGGGCTCACCGCGCTTGCCACGGGCGGCGAGTTCCACCGCCTGTCGGTGTTTGCCAATACCTCTGGCGTCACCTCGTCGGCCTCGGGTGGCGGCGATGTGGGGCAAGCCTTGGTCGCAGGGGGCGGACTCGTCGGGCCTGCGATTCTCGCTGGGGTTGGGTTCTTGTGCTCGGGCCGCGAGCGGGGCGCTCGGATCTTCATGGGCGCGCTGGCCCTGGGCCTCGCGGTCACCCTCGCCCTGTTCGTTCGCAACCCGTTCGGGATCTTCTTTACCAGCGGCGTCGTGCTTGCCACCGGCTGGGTCGTCGTCCGATGCACGGCCTCAACGGCACAGATGTCGGCGGTGTTCCTCTCGGTCCAGCTGGCTTTGAGCGTGTTCTCGCGAGGCGACTACCTCTTCACAGAGAGCGCCCATACCGGGGCCGGCGTCATGCCTTCCGACGTCGCCCACATGGCCCGGCTGCTCGGCGGCCCCTACTGGATGTGGGGGATCCTCTGCGGCCTGTTCTCCGTGTTGGTGCTTTCGATCGGGGCAACGTTCTTCATCCGACGCATCACGCCCAAGCCCGTCTCCACCGCGATCAAGTAACGCTTGCGAGCAAGAACAGACCCGCAATAATCAGCAGCGCGCCGCCCCAAAGTGCGCGCCGCATGAACGGCAGGTCCATCGTCGCGGCGGGGATATGCAGCGCACGCACCACGACGTAGGCGATGCAAAGCACGGTCGTTCGCCGCGCGTCCGCTTGGCTCAGGTGCGCCACGAAGACCGCCGCGGCAAAGCCCGGAAACGCCACGGCTCCCGCGGCATAGACCTCGCGGGCGCGCTTGGCCCACGCCGCCCCAGGGGCCAACGCCCTGGCCACGAGTGGGACGTAGACAAGTGCAAAAGCCAGCGCGATACAGAGAAAGGGAGTCGACATCTCTCAGCTCCGCCCGCTCAAGCACCCATGACGGGGATGGAACGGCACGACGGGGGCGAGGAGGGTATCGCACGAACGAGGCGGTATGGAGGCCACAAACCGCGTCACAGGCGCGTTTTTGTCCCAGGAAGTGCTGATTTGGGCGTCCTGCAGAGTGACCCTTGCCGCAGCATGCACGGAACGCGCACCCTTGCGTGAATCCTGGGCCCTGGCTTGGGGTCGAACCCAGTCTCTACGGTCACCCCGAGCTCGCATGCGCGTCCTTAGTCAAATCCTCGTCGCCTCCGCCCTCTCCCTCGGCCTTGGCCTTGCCCCTGGATGCAAAAACACGGGAGGCGCTGGCGGGGACACCTCGGCGCCTGACAAGCCCAAGCGCAAAGCGGGCATGCCCAAGCCCTACCGCGTGCCGGCCAAGCCCGAGCTCGCGGTCTACATCGCGACGCCTGCTGCTGCCATGACGGCCGCGCAGGCCTACGTCCCTGGCGTGCTGCCCAACCAGCGCGCCCTGCTCGAGCAGGCCATCTCAGGCTCCGCCAATGAGCTGGACAAACAGCTCGCCGGCTTCGTCGACCTGCAGCGCCCCTGGGCCGCGGTCATGATCGACGGGCAATCGATCGTCTGGCTTCCGATCGTCGAGGGGCGCCACGGGACTCTGTCCGGCCTGCTCGCGCCCAAGCCCCCCGAGGGCAAGTTCGGCGCCGTCAACCTGCAACGGACGGGCGCTGGGCCCAAGCTCGCCTGGTTCGACGCCAAGAGCGGCTACATCGCGCTCGCCGACGACCTCCGCGGAATCTCGACCGCGCGCACCCTGCCCAACGCGTTGGGCAAAAACGGGCTGTCGGTCGCCGCATCCGCAGCGCAGGCGAGGCGCTTCACGGGCCAAGCACCCTTCTCCCGCATCGAGGTGACAGGCGCGGGCCCCAACGACTTCACGCTGGTGATCGAGGACGCCGATACCTCGGAGATCCCCGAGCTTGCCAAGTTCTCCGAGGGCGCACTCACGGGGATGCTCGAGGCCGAGCACATCGCCGCGGGCGTCAGCTCCAAGTACAAAGACCACGCCAAGTGGACCAAGAAGACCCTCAGCGACACCAAGCGTCAGATCGACAAGCAGAACTTCCTGATTCGCGGCAACCTCAGCGATCTCAATCGCCGCCTGGGCGCCGTGCTTCGTTCGTGGGACGGCCGGTTTGTCACTGGCATGGCGAGCAAACATCTTGTGTTGGGCTTCGGCTCCAAAGATCCGGGCCACATGGGCCAGGCCACGCACCAGCTCATTCGAGGCGTCCGCGACAACATCTCGATGGCGCGGCAGTTCGGCTTCAGCGTGCCGAAGATCGTCTTCAACAAGAGCAAGCTGACCGCTGCTGGCTACAACGTTGCCGTCGTCTCCCTCAAGGGTGCCAAGAAGGTCGTGCCCAAGCAGTACTGGGCGCTGATCGACGATCGCGGTGACCTTCGGATCGCCATGGCGTTCTCTAAGAACGCAGGTGCGGGATTTGTCGTTGTTGGCCCAACCTGCGACCGCGTGATCAAAACGTGGCTCGAGGAGACCAAGGGGGCCACAAAGGGCTCCAGCAGCGCAGGCGACCTGGCCGCAGCAACGTTCGCTGTGACCCCGGCCAAGCTCGCGAGCCTCGCCAGTGGCGATATCAACCGGGTGCTCGGCCTCAACGCAACGGGCAAGCCGACCAAGATCGTCGTGAGCCGCGACGAGGCGCGCTACGAGATTCGGGTCAAGGGGCCCAAGATCACTGGGGCCACCCGAGCTGGCCCAGGCTCACGCGTCGCGAGGCCAGGGGCCGCGGGGCGACGAGCCCAGCCAACCCGCTCCGCAAGCGGCGGGCGTCCGGCGCGTGCTCCCGCCCGCACCAAATCATCGCGGACCAAGTCGGCGGGCTGACAAGCGGCGACCCGGTCAGGGCTCCGCGAGAAAGTCCAGCACCACGCGGTTGAAGTGCCGCGGGTGCTCCATGTTCGGGGTGTGTCGTGCGCGTTCGATGACTTCGAGCCGCGCGGGGATCGACTCCGCGAGCGCCTCGCCCATCGCAAGCGGAAACACAGGATCGTCCCGCCCCCACACCACCAGCGTGGGTCGCGGAGAGAAGCCACCGAAGTTCGAGAGCATCTCCATGTCGGCGACCAGCGTGCGAAGCAGTGCCGCCTGCTCCTTGCGGTGGTTGGCATACAGCGTCGCGAGGATGGCCTTTCGAAGACCGCGGTTGGTCCACGGCGGCGAGTGATACGCCAGGCCGAGGAGACGTGCGACGTCGGCCTCGGTCTCGGGGATCAACACCTCCTGGATCTCGGACACCTCAAACCGTTGCAGCAGCGCGTCGTAGTCGGAGCGCTCGTACACCCGGGCGGGGCTGTCGACGATCACGAGCTTGGAGACCATCTCTGGCTGCATCCGTGCGAGCGCGACCGCCACCAGCCCCCCGTAGCTCACGCCGACCAGCGCCGTCTCTTCGACCTCGAGCACGTCCAGAAGCTTGGCGAGGGCACCGACCTGGTCGACCAGCGATGCGTCGCTCGGATGCCCCGTCGACTGCCCGAACCAAAGCAGGTTGGGCACGATCACGCGATGGTGCTTGGCAAACGCCCTGACCTGCGTGTGCCACTGCCACGGCGCCGAGGGGCCGAACCCATGGAGCAAGACGACCGTCGGGCCGCTGCCGCCCTCCCAAACCTGCATCGTGGTCTCGGGTCCGAGCGGGACTTGGCGCTCCTGGAGACCCGCGCGGGTGAGCTTGCCGGTGATGCGTTTGTCCTCGGCTTGGATGGCTGCGACGCAGCCCGTGAGGAGGGTTAGGAGGAGAACGAGATACAGGGGTGGTTGTGCGGAGCCACGCCGCGGCGGCGACGGGCGCGGCTTGGGGATGGCGAGCACTGCGGTTGTATAGATCGTGTGCGCTGGCGACTCAATCGGGGAGCCCACCAGCCTCACTGTCGACATTCTTGAGAGCGTGGGCCTCGCCGAGCGCTTCGTCGAACTCCTCGATGAAGAGCTCGCCCACGTCGATGCAAAACTCAGTCTCTTCGCCAAACACCACGACATCATCAACCGGCTCCAGACCATCCCCGGGATCGGCATCGTCTGCGCCGCGACCCTGTACGCAGTCATCGGCGAGGTCGAGAGGTTCCCCAACGCGAACCGTCTGGCGGCCTATGCCGGCCTGGTTCCTTCGGTCCGGCAGAGCGGCGCGACCGACTTTCACGGGGGCATCACCAAAGAGGGCTCGCCCCAACTCCGAGCCACGCTCGTGCAAGCTGCACACACTGTCACGCGTCGAAGCACGCGAAACGCTGAGGCGATCCAGGCGGTCTGCCACCGAATTCGAGGAACCCGTGGTCGCCGGAAGACCGCTCTAGTCGCTGTCGCCCGGCACCTAATTCGGATCGCGTTTCACGTTGGAGTCTCCATCCTTCCATACGTGCTCGAGCAACAGCTCGGCACAAGATGCCATGCGAAAAAAGTGGGTCGGCCAATCTATCCGGCGGTGTGCGTCCCGAGATGGACGGCCAAGGAAGCATGCGACCTGACCCAATTTCGTGGCGAGGCTGCATTCGCGTCGTTTTGACTCGCGAAACGCGGTTCGCGTGTTCTGGGCTGCATGTTGTCCAGGTGCGACGCCATGACGGCGTTGAGAAGACGGCTCAGAACACGGATCCAGCCTGTCCCGTGGCGTACCGTGCCGCTCTATGGTGGCACCAACACCGCTGCGTCCGCGCCGGCGCCGGTGGCGGCCCCTGGACGGCTTCCTGTTGTCGAGCTGAATTGCGACTCGCGTGCCTTCCCGCCTCCTGGCGCAACTCCTCGTTGCAGTGCTGGTCCTTTGGATCACACCCATAGGGAGCCTGCTGACTACCGACGCTTGCGCCGAGGCTTGCCCGGTCGAGACGGCGGGCGTTGACGAGAGCGACACGGAAGAAAAAGAGCAGCAAGACGACGACGACGACGCGAGCGGCGTGCACGCAGTGCAGTCCGCAAGATCCGCGGCGGTGGCAAGTGCCGCGTGGTCCGAGCTGGATTTCATTCGCGACGAAGACCATGTGCGGGGCGTGTATCGCCCCCCACGGGCGTAGAGCAGTATCTAGCCGAGTTGAGCCGCGTGGTGCCCCTCCGACCAGAGGAGCGCGCCTGCGGGCTCAAGAGATCTGTAACGCGCAACAAGGTTTTTTTACGTGACCGAGAAAACTCGGAACGAAGACACAACAGGTAAGGCCTCCAGCTCGGAGATCCTCAAGAACCTCCTGGCTGGGCTCACGGTGAGCTTTGTGGCCATCAGCTCAGGAGCCGCGCAGGGTGCCGGGACGTGGACCGGCCGCCTCGGTGATTCCGGCCGAGGGCGGACTGCTCTCCAGAGAAGCGAGCGGACGCCACTAGCCGTCGCCCCGCCCCGTGCGGGTCCCGGGCCGACGAGCCAGCCAGGACACAAGCAACCGATCTCCCTATGAACTACGTGCTCGAAAACTACGCGCTGCTGGTGCCGCTCGCGCCGCTGCTGGCGGCCCTCGTGACCGCGCGGCCCGGCCGCTCGGTGAGCGACCAGAGCTACAAGACCGCCTGGTGGGGCTTCCTCGCCGGGCTGGCCCTGTCGATCTGTGTCCTGGTCCAGCTCATCGGGGACTCGACGCCGATCCGGCTCGTCCTCTTCGACTCGCCCTGGCACTTCCTGCCGGAGGTGGCCCTCAGCGTCGACCGCCTAGCAGCGGTCATGATGGTGCTGATCTCGGGCATCGGAACCCTGCTGTACCGCTACTCCACGCGCTCGCTACATGCAGCAGGACGCAGCCCAGTCGCGCTACCACACCCTGCTGGCGCTGAGCGTCTCCGCCCGGCTCTTCATGGTGTCGAGCTCGGACCTGGTGACCCTGTTCGTCTGCTGGCAGCTGCTGACCTGGTCCCTGTCGCTCTTGAACCACAACTACGGTCACGGGCCGACGGCGAACAGCGCCTTCCGGATCTTCATCACCCTGCGCATCGGGGACGTGGCCTTCCTGGCCGGCATCGCCCTGGCCTACCGTCTCTACGGGTCCCTGCAGTTCGCCGAGATGTTCCAGGCCGCTGCCGCGGACACCTCGGTCTTCGACCTGGGCCTGGCCTCCCTGCGCGGCTCGACCGCGGTCCTGCTGCTGGTGTTCCTGGGAGCGATGTGCAAGTCGGCCCAGTTCCCGCTGCATCTCTGGCTTCCTGATTCGCTCTTCGCGCCGACGCCCGTCAGTGGCCTCCTGCACGCCGGCCTCATCAACGGCGGCGGCCTCCTGCTGAACCGCCTGGCGCCCCTGTACTCCCTCAGCTCGCCCACCCTGCACCTGGTCTTCGTGGTCAGCCTGGTCACGACGGTGTTCGGGACGGCGATGATGCTGGCCCAGAACGACATCAAGAAGGCCCTGGCCTACTCCACCATTCGGGCAAATGGGTTTCATGATCATGGAGTGCGGGGTTGGTGCTTACTCGATGGCCGTCTTCCACCTGGCGGCCCACGGGCTCTTCAAGGCCACGCTCTTCCTCAACTGCGGTGACGTGATCCGCCAGGCCCGGATGGAGCCGGCCCTTCCGCCGCAGCCCGGCTCCGGCGGCGGTCCGAAGGGCTCCGGGTGGATCGTGGGCTTCGTGACCTCCCTCGTCCTGCCGCTGGCGATCCTGGTGGTGGTGCACGAGATGCTGGGCATTCACCTGAAGGACTCCCAGGGCCTCCAGATCTTCCTCTTCTTCGCCTGGGTGACGGCCTCCCACGCCATGCTCACCCTGTTCCGGGTCAAGAAGACGGGGGCCATGGCCCAGGGGACGCTGCTCTTGGCGATCACCGTCATCGCCACGGCCTATCTCTACTTCGCCGAGGTCTTCACCCACTTCCTCTACGAGGACCCCGCCATCGTGCAGGGCTTCTTCGACGCGGCGGCCCTGCCCCAGGGCGTGTTCTACGGGATCACGGTGGTCACCCTGCTGCTCATGGGCCTTGCCTGGGTGATCGCCTACAAGCAGCGCCACGGCTCCGGCTCGAGGCCCCTCGAGCTGCGGACCGGCCTGTACCTGCTGGTCATGAACGGCTTCTACGTCGACGGGATCGGCATGCGCCTCCACGGCGCGCTGAAGCGCGCGGTGAGAGGGCTCGACCGCTCGGGCATCATCGGCACGGTGGTCGTCGCCGCCGCGGCCCTCGGACTTGCCTCCACCTCCATGACGGAGTCCCTCTCCTTCTCGGGTGGGGTGCCCCTGCTCCTGGCAGCGGGCCTGGCACTGCCGCTCTTCCCGCTGCACGGGGTGTACGTCTCGGTGGTGACCCGAGTGCCGGGCGCTGGCGGAGTGCTGGCCGCGGTGCTGCTGCCCCTCGTGGGCGTCGCTGTCCTGGCCTCGGCCGTTCCGGAGGTGCCCGCCGGGCTGCTGCCGGCCATCCAGGTCCTGGCCCTCGCCGGGGCGCTCTTCGGCTCGCTGAAGGCCCTGGTGCAGACGCGCACCCAAGGGGTCCTGGCCTACGGGGGCCTGGCCGCCTACTCCAGCTCGTGGTGGCACATCGCGAGCGCGGGCAGGGTGACCGCCTCGGCCCTGCTCTTCGCGGCCTCGGTGGCCCTCGCCCTGGGCGGCCTGCTGCTCGCCTGGGGCTACGTCCGCGAGCGCCATGGTGACCTCGGCATCCAGCAGCTAGGTGGCCTCTTCCAGGGCATGCCGGCTCTGTCGGTCTGCATGATGCTGCTGGTCATGGCTGCCGTGGGCCTGCCGCCTTACGGCCTCTTCTTTGGCTACCTCGGCATGCTGACCGCCGCGCCCGAGGCCGTCTCTCTCAGCTCGGCGGTCGTCTTCTTCGCCTGGTTCGCCTCCTCCTGGTACCTGTTCCGCCTGATGCAGCGCCTGCTCTTCGGCCCTGCCCGTGCGGACCTCTGCTACGAGGACCTGAGCTCGGGTGAGACCACCGCCCTCGTCGCCGTGATCGGAGCCCTGGTGCTCCTCGGCGCGGTACCCCACGGCTGGGCGGACAGCATCGTCGCCCAGCTGGCCAGTGCGCTCGGAGGTGCCCAGTGACCGCAGCCAACCCGGAGCTCAACTCGGAAGCCCAAAACAGGCCCCTGCGCGAGACCGTCGAGCAGGCGAGCCTCGTCATTGCCCACTACTGGCCGATGACGGGCTTCGTCCACCACAACCCGATTCGCAGCCTCGAGACCTATCCCTTCGAGGAGGCGGTCCGTCGGGGCAAGCGCTTCGTCGGGGGCGAGGGCTATCTCAGCAACGAGACCTACCGGCGCTTCGTGGAGGGCGGACGCATCGGCGCTGCCCACCTGGACGCTGCCCTTGCCAGTCGGACTGGCGATGCGGACGTCTCGGTCGGCGACGCGACCGTGAGCCAGCTCGACGTCCTGCGGGCTCATCTGATGCACGGCATCACCGCGCCGGCACCCGAGAGCCTGGAGGCCACCGTCGGCCGCTCGAAGGACGCCGCGGCGATCCGCGAGCTGTCGAAGAGCCTCGCAGGCATTCCGGGACCGGAGCCCTGCATCGAGCAGCTCGGCCGGGACATGAGCTTCAGCACCTGGTGCGACGGCAGGCTGCACACCCGCGTCGGCGGGCTCGTCGACCGGGAGGTGATCAAGTGGTGTGAGGCCTTCCTCGACGAGGAGCACGCCTCCTGGGCCATGCCCGAGCGCACCCGCGGCTTCTACGACGCCTGGCGCTCCCTGGCCGGGCGGGAGTGGTCCCCCTGCGGGATCGCCGGGAGCAGCGGCAAGATCGCCTCCCTGCCCGCCTCGGCGGACGACGCCCTGCTCCAGCACCTCGACGCCATGGGCATCCCCGAGGAGCTGCGCCAGGACTACCTGTCCCACGAGCTCGCTGCCCTGAGCGGCTGGGCGAGCTTCATTAACTGGCGCCGGGAGAACGAGGACTACCCCTGGCAGAAGGCCAACCCCGTCGACCTGGTCCAGTACCTGGCAGTGCGCCTGTTCTACGTGCGCCACCTGGTCGACCAGGCCTGCCGCGCAGAGCTCGGCTTCCCCGGCACCTGCGAGGCGATCTCGAAGGACATCGAGGCCCAGGGCAAGCTCGCCGCGGAGGCCTGCCAGAAGGCTGCGCCCCTGGCCAACGCCTGGCGGCTGTGCCGCCTCGCGGGCGTGATCGGCCTGCAGCCCTCTGCCCTGCGGAGCGCCTCCCCCAGGCCCTTGGCAGCCTGCTCGGGTGGCTCGACGCCTTGCCCGAGGAGGAGCACGGTCCGGTGTGGCTGGCGGCCATGGAGGCCGGCTACCACGAGGGCCTGCTCGGCAAGCTGCGCGAGGGGGCAGCCTCCATCTCCCAGGCCGCGGACGAGCGCCCGGACACCCAGTCGATGTACTGCATCGACGTGCGCTCCGAGCCCTTCCGTCGCAGCCTCGAGTCGGTGGGCAAGCACGAGACGATCGGCTTTGCGGGCTTCTTCGGCATCGCGATCCAGTCCCAGGCCCACGGCCAGCACCACTGGACCGAGCAGTACCCGGCCATCGCCGCCCCCGCTCATCAGGTGCACGAGGTCCCGCGGCCCGGCCAGGACAAGGGCATCGCCCGCGAGAAGTCGGGCTGGAGCTTCCAGCACACCCTGCACGACCTGCTGCACGACCTGAAGTCCCACATCCTCACCCCGTACATCACGGTGGAGTCGATGGGCTGGCTCTTCGGAGCGCCGCTGATCGGGCGCACTCTCTTCCCGGCAACGTACCGCAAGTGGAAGGCCAGGGTGTCGAAGGCGATCGCTCCGCCGGCGTCCACCGCCATGACCGCGGACAAGACCGCGGAGGGGCTGGGGATGACGCCCGAGGAGCAGGCAGCGACCATCGAAGGCGCTCTGCGCACGATGGGCCTGACCGAGAACTTCGCCCGCTTGGTCCTGGTCTGCGGCCACACGAGCGTCACGGACAACAACCCTTTCGAGTCGGCCCTGGACTGCGGCGCCTGCGGCGGTAACCCGGGCAAGCCCAACGCACGGATCTTCTCCTACCTCGCCAACCAGCCCCACGTTCGGGAGCAGCTGGCGAAGAACGGCCTGGTGATCCCCGACGACACGGTCTTCCTCTCGGGTCTCCACGACACCAACACGGACGTGGTGGAGATGTTCGACCTGGAGGATGTGCCGGACTCGCACCGCGAGGACCTGGCCCGCTTCCAGGCGGACCTGGCCAAGGCCAAGGCCATGACCAACATGGAGCGCTGCCGGAAGCTGCCCAGCATCGTGGACGACCCCTCGCCTGCGCTGGTCCACAGCGAGATCGAGCGCCGCGCCGGCGACTGGAGCGACACCCGTCCCGAGTGGGGCCTCTCCGGCAACGCGGCCTTCATCATCGGCAGCCGCAAGCTGACGAAGACCCTCAACCTCGAGGGTCGGGCCTTCCTGAACTCCCACAACCATGCGATCGACCCGACGGGCGCCCTCCTGGAGGGAATCCTCAACGGCCCCATGGTCGTCGGCCAGTGGATCAACGCCGAGCACTACTTCTCGGCGACGGACCCCGAGCGCTACGGCAGTGGCAGCAAGGTCTACCACAACGTGGTCGGCCGCATCGGGATCATGTCGGGCCCGCAGAGCGACCTGCGCACCGGGCTCGCCTGGCAGTCGGTCATCGGCAACGACCAGATGCCCTTCCACGAGCCGGTGCGGATCCTCGTCGCCATCGAGGCCCCGCCCGCCCGCATCCTTGAGCTTTTCCGGAAGCAGCCGGTCCTGACCCAGCTCTGTGACAACGAGTGGATCCACCTGGTTGCACTCGACCCCGACGACGGACACTCCATGCACCGCTACGTGCCCAACCAGGGCTGGACGAGGATCGAGCAATGAGCAGCGAACAATCCACGACGGGTGAGACTCCCGAGGGCTCCCTCGCCGGGCTCGGGAAGTACTGGAAGGCCGACATGCTGTCGGCTTCCTGGCCTTCCTGATCGCCCTGCCCCTGTGCCTTGGCATCTCGCTGGCCAGCGGCTTCCCGGCCAGCGGCGGCATCATCACGGCCATCGTCGGAGGCCTGGTCTGCGGCTTCATCAGCAACTCGGAGCTGACCATCAAGGGACCGGCCGCGGGCCTGATCGTGATCGTCCTGGGCTGCGCGCGGAGTTCGGCTACACGACAGGGGCTGAGCGTATAGGCGATCGCGTATAGGCGATCCGAAGCCGTAATTTGGCTTTGGGACGCGTGGCCGCGTGCGGGCCTCGGGGCGTACCCATCCGATACGGCGAGCTCATCGGGTCGCTGAAGGGCAAAGCAGAGCGTCAATCGAGGGTCGCGTGTGGGCGACAGCGCCCGTGACACAGCAACCACTGCGAC
>Ga0316189_10001519_pt1 | contig 22970 bp, 29 predicted proteins | sample LowCovwburrow_MG_FD_204930 | JGI IMG/M metagenome (GOLD analysis project Ga0316189, IMG submission 204930) | Coastal sediment microbial communities from Maine, United States - Lowes Cove worm burrow | ecosystem: Environmental > Aquatic > Marine > Coastal > Sediment | place: USA: Maine... | reverse complement strand
TTTTGCCTACACCGAAGGCATCATGTTGTATGCAAAAACCAGCAATGATCCAGAACTGATTCGTGAACTCGGCAAGCGCGCGCTGCAACTGGCTGTACCCCTCAAAATGCAGTGAGTTTTTTTAAGTCCATACTTTACTGACCAGTCAACTATAGAGGAGAAACCACCATACCACCGTCCGCAGAGAACCTTGGCAATCAGCTGGGAGAAACCGTAACTGCCTTCATGTCCTCGCTGCCGGAGGAGGATGCACAGATTGTCGGTGCCAGCTTTGAAAAGCTGCACAGCTCGCATATCGGCGAAAGCGCTATCGCGGTTGGCCAGATCGCGCCGGACTTCACCCTGCCCGGCGCCAGCGGTAAAACCGTCAACCTGCACAGCAAACTCAATGAGGGTCCGGTGGTATTGAATTTTTACCGGGGCGGCTGGTGCCCGTTCTGCAACCTGGAACTACGCGCACTGCAGGCATTGCTTCCCGGGATCATATCGCTGGGCGCCAACCTTATTGGCATCTCCCCGGAGACCCCCGACAACTCTCTGTCAACGGCTGAAAAACATCAACTTCAATTCGACCTACTCAGCGACATCGGCAACAGCACAGCGCGTGACTATGGCCTGATTTTTACGGTCTATGAAGAAATGCGTCCGCTGTATCTGAAATGGGGGCTGGATGTACCCGCAAGCAATGGTGACGATAGCTGGAAACTCCCTGTGCCCGCTACTTACGTGATTGATACCAACGGCGTTGCACGTACAGCACACGTCGACAGGGACTACACCAAACGCATGGAGCCCGAATTGATACTGGAGGCGTTAAGCAATCTCAAGGTATAACAATAACGTGAACCCTGATTAAAACTCTCACCTGGCAAGGAATAAATGTTCAACACACGGATGTGGCCGCGCGTTTATCCAGCACCTTGAACTGCGTCCGGCAACAGCCGGTCAGTTTCTTGAAAGGCCGGCTGTTGGCTGTTCCAGCAAGTCAAAGCTTGCGGCATTGAGCTCCGTCAGGGAGAAGAAGGACCGGCGCTCTCTATGTGTTGCTCAAAACGTATATCAACCTGAACTTAGAATCTTTATAATTTCGGACGATGTTAGCGTTCGCTATTTTTCTTATGCTTTTTCTTGTTGGCGGTGGCGCGCTTGCAGAACAAGCCAGCAATACGCCCGCTATCGAGTCGCACTGGTACGCTCAGGCGGGCGCGTACGTACACTGGGACCATAGCGACGACTACAGTGGAGCACCGTTGTTTGGAGGCATCGAGCATCATAGAACCAATAACTGGTTTGGCGGGCTCTCTGTGTTCAATAACTCCTACCGACAGTTTACGCAGTATCTATACCTTGGAAAAAAGTTACACCCATGGAACTCGCACCCGGAGGTCAGAATCAAGCTCTCCGCCGGGGTTGCTCATGGCTATCGGGGTGAACACCACGACACGTTGCCGATTCGCTGGGGCGGAAGCTGGGGACTCGCATTCGTTCCGGCAATCGGCTATCAGAAGGATCGTGTCGGCTATGACGTGGTGATTCTCAAAGCATCCGGTTTGCTGTTCCTGGTCGGCTACGAGTTCTAAGCGACCGAAAATCCTTGCGTCGCCCTCGCAGCCGCCGTGGACAGCCTGTTCCCGGGATGCAAACACACAGCAGCTCTGCGTTGCTTTCCAGTGCTTCCGGCACTCGTACATTGCCGGGCTCGACCTGCTCGCCATCATTCACAGCATTCAATCTAACCGCCCCTGACCGAGCGATCCCGCTCTTACCCCCTCGCGTCTGCCCCGCCACCCGGATGGCGGACTTTCTTTTGCACGACATACATCAAGCAGCATGCATCAAAAGTTGGCGGCAGTCCCTAAAGGTCGGACAGCAAATTCACAATGACACTGCCGTCTACCGGCTCAAGGCCATGGTGGGCAGGGATGTTAACCAGCGAAGAACGACCGTGCAGTGCCGGAATATTATTCATATCCTGGCTATAGGTTGGCACGATGTAGTCCCCTCCCCCGAGTTCAGAGACCCCCCTGACGATAGAGAAGTATTCAATATCGGGATGCGGCTGGCCGTTCAGCCAGTACAACAGCGTTCCGGGGCGCGGACGTACCAGGTCGACATACAGGCTGCGCGAACGCATCGCTATGTCATAGGTTTCACCGGCGAAAAAGTCTGTCATCACCGAAATCGGAAACGGAATATCCGTTGCATCCAGCGCCTGCTCGGCACGCACGGTACCCAGGTGTGGACTGGCAATGGTAATCAGCGCCTTCACATTGGCCGCACCACCGCGCACCAGTGCAGTTCGCGCCACCACGCCGCCGGCAGAATGCCCGACCAGCACTACCGGTTCATCGCCATGCGCTACGCTGATGGCAGCGAGAATTTCACGCAGCTGGTAAACCTGAACCAGCACCGGCGCCTCGGAAGGCAGGTCCACCGCATAGAATTTGCGCTCGGCCTGCATACCCGGCGCAGGGATCAGCCGTACTCCGACAGGTCCGGCCACATAGACACCGGCACGCTGCCAGCCGTGACGCTGCAGCACGTCGGTTACCCCGCTACCGTCCCACGACTGTGGACCACTCAGATAGCCATGCACCAGCACCATCACATCCGCGCGCACTGTTAATGAAAACAGTCCTGTAAGCAGGACAAGTAGTGTAATTAATCCTTTCTTCATGGCATCACCTCGTAGTAACCCAGCTTGAAAACACATTGTTTGGTTCCTTCACGATCCACAACAGGCCTCGTGGAAATTTGACAGATCACTCCCGCAATAACCCAATCTACAACTTGGTGGCAGATTTAAGAGATCACTCCCGGCTTCCTGCCTCCCGTGATCTACTTACATCCCTGTAAGCAAAAAAAACGGGGGCGACTCACAAGAGCCGCCCCCGTTGGCTTTTCTGGCTGTCAGGCCAGTCTGTTACTGGGCCGGAGCAGCAGGAGCCTGAGGAGCAGCCGGCGCATAGCCGTAAGGCGCAGCAGGAGCACCGTAGCCATAGCCGGGAGCACCGTAGCCATAGCCGGGAGCACCGTAGCCATAACCAGGACCATAGCCATAACCGTTGTAACCGCGATAGTCGTTGTAACCACGACCGTAACCGCTGCCGCGGCCACTGCCGCTACCGCTCATGTTAAAACCGAAGTTGCCGTCCATTGCGCCGTCACCCCAGCCATCACCCCAGCCGTCGTTACCCCAGCCGTTGTTACCATAACCGTTGTTCCAGGGACCCCAACCACCCCATGCAGAAGCAGCAGTTGAAGCAACCGCGATCGTAGTCGCAAGAATTAATGTAGAAACCTTTTTCATAATGATTCTCCAAATAGTCAATTAGTAAAACAGTCTAAATAATATCTACGCTAAAGACAGGAATAATAATATTAGAATCTACTTAATTAAGCAAGCACTAATTTAGATATTTTTGAAAAAACAGGCGGGGTTTTATAATTTCTATTGATATTCAATATTTTGATAGAATTTTATCATTCTTTTCTAGCATTGAATCATGGCTTCACCAGGCAGCATCAGCCATTTTAGTCCGGCTCAGGGTAAGGAAAGCGTTGCCCATTCTCCAAGAGACTGCCTGATATCCTGCTCATCCGGGTAACGTGCGTAGAAGGGAAAGCCATAAGCCCCGCCGCAAATCAGCCGGGATACGTCCGGCTGATCTTTCGAATGCAGGCTAAAATGATAGGCCTGCATTATCCATTCACCCGAATCATCGGCCAGCATCTGGAAATCACCCATTGCAGCAAGCTGTATACGATGTGGACGCTGCACATAATGTGTCATACCGATGACAGAAGTAACTTCGAATACACCGGCATGTACGGTTTGTGGCGTTTCCTGCACTGTCCTGATTTCCAGTGCACAGTGCGGCGCATATTCTCCCGAACCATAGGTGAATCCACTCCCCTGAAAAACAGCATGCGACTGTCGTGCCGGGATATGGATGTCTTTATGAAGCACCAGGGTCCCCACTGACAACTGCTGAAATTTATCGTTGCTGCTCTCTATTAACAGACCCGATTGACAGGCGGATACCCCCGCCAGCAAAACAACCAGCACCATCGATGAATACCACTGCATCACTGCGCTTCCTCACCCCGTTCACCATTATAAAGATGACACCATAGCATCACAGGCAGTCTGGCGACCCTGACGCCATAAATCTGGCGATGACGAATAACAGCGGTGAAACAGGCTCGGCTGACGACTCCATGACGAAACCTGAAAATATATTCATGAATAGCCCCTATCTATATGTTATTTATCTTTTTTATGCAGCCTTTTCACCGCAATCAGGCAGCCGGTAGCGAGCGATGACACCCGGCAAAAGTTATCTGTCCCACCTGCTTCGGCCATCTATACTTTGATAATTAGTAGTTAATTTACAGCAGGATACCTTCTAATCAGCAGAGTTTGGCAGGGCATTCGGCGAGTGGCTGGTCGCTGCTACCTCCGGCAGAAAAATAATTTCCGGCGACTTTCGAATATACAAAAATTACCCAATTCCGATATATGAACAATATCAGAATCCTACATTCATTGGCTCGGAATCGGGGAAAATCGCGTCAATCTATTGTGGTTGACAGTCCCCGGCTCAGAAGGCGTAATGAGTAACATCATCGGTCAAGGCAGTATTGCAAGGGAGATCCAGCCATGGGAAACATTTGCTTCGATGTTCACCAGCTGGCACACCTGAGCAGAACCGAACAGGCACAACGCCTCGAAGAGGCGGAACGTCGGATCGATGATGTACAACGTACTGCCGCCAATGATCCAGCCACCCAAACCTGGGTGGATCTGCAGCGAAAATACCTCGTAGAAATGCAGTGCCAAATATTTGAGTGTTAGCCCAAACACCAACCTCCTTTAAACCCGCCATCCCGGCGGGTTTTTTTTGTGTTGTCGCCAGCTATACCGGAAGCGGCTACTCTTTGTAGCAAGACTGGAGGGAATTTCCGACCGTGCATGTCTGGCTGATACATCAACTGCTTATATTACTGGTCATCACCAATGCCACGCCGGTGGTTGTCAGTCTGCTGGCCGGCAGGCACTGGAACCGGCCGCTGGATGCTAATCGCCTGTTCCTTGATCACAGGCCATGGCTGGGACCGTCCAAGACCCTGCGCGGCATCCTCGCAGCCGTGATAATGACTGCGCTGGTCGCACCGCTGTTTAATCTGACAGTCGCGCAAGGCGTCCTCTTCGCCGGGCTGGCAATGACGGGCGATCTCTGCTCCAGCTTCCTCAAACGACGTCTCGGCATAGTCTCAAGCCGGTCGGTACCGTTTCTGGATCAAATACCGGAAACGCTGTTACCCCTGTGGGGACTGCAAACTGCACTGGGTGCCGGCATGGATGAAATACTGGTGGCCGTCGGGCTTTTTGTTGTCGTTGACCTGCTGTTCTCCCGGCTGCTCAGGACGCGCAACAATCTCTAGCCGCCACTGCTTTCAGGCTCGATGCAGATGGTGCAGCGTAATCTCCGGCGGGCAATTAATGCGCACATCAACCACACAGGCGCCGGACCCTGCTGCTGTATAGCCTGCCAATCCCTCATAGTTCCAGGCACCGGCGCAATAAGCTCGCGGACAACTGGCGTTACACATCACCGGGTAACCGCCGGGCAGGCAAATCTGGCCGGCGTGCGTATGCCCACACAACATAACATCAAAATCCGCGTGCGCGGCATGCCGGTATATTTCGGGTGAGTGTGCCAGCAAGATTGAAACGGCTTCAGCGGGAATATTATCCGCCGCCTTCTCCACGTTATCCGCGCGGTAATAGTGTGGATCATCAATACCGGCCAGGTAGAGGCTGTCTGCACCGCGTTGCAGCCGGACCTGTTCGTTCAGCAACAGGCGAATGTCCATCGCCTCGATACCCGGCACCATGCAAATGGTATCGTGGTTACCCAGGATGGCATATACCTCGCCATCAAGATGCGTACGTACCTGTTGCAGTCCTGACAAGGCCGCCTCGTAGGGTCCATAGGTCTCGGCGCGGAAATCGCCGGTCAGTACGCACAGGTCGTATTTCACCTGGCGCACGGCCTGAATCAGCGCAGGCGGAAAATCCGGTGCCATATCCAGATGCAGATCGGAAATCTGCAACAGTGTAAAACCCTCGAATGCCGCTGGTAACCGTGGCAGCAGGATGCGGTTATGGCGAATTTCTATTCGGCGCGCATTGCGCTGCGCTCTTGCATGCAGCAATACCAGCCGCAGGCAATTGCGAATAATGGAACGCAGTGAATACCAGTTCTCAACGTGAAAAAATGTACGCCCGCGGCCAAACACCTTGCGCTCATAAGCCTTTTCTATACCGAGGCGTTGCTGCAGGTGAATCTTGCCAACGCGTGCCCGCAGCAGCTGCAGGGTCGTCTCATCAATCGGACAGGTGGTCATAGGCCATTGTCGGACGCGCCCGCGCAGAATTCAATGCCACATCAACAGGTTTGTTATCGACTGTGCGCTTTGCTACGGTGAGTCTCTGGTGCAGACTATCAACCTGCAGGTGTTCTACAACAAAGGGGAACTGGGCATGAATCTGGAAAAGGTGGTTTTCGCATTCTTCATTGTGCTGGCACTGACGCTGAACTTTGGTTTCTTTATCGGGGATCTGGATGACCACACACACCATAATATATATGAACTGTTTGCCGCCCTGGTCGTCAGCCTGATCGCCACCATCATGAAGTTCGGTGATCGCGCACACATCGGTGCAGTGCTGCTGGCAACCAGCCTGGTCGCCGACCTGCAGCTGATTGCAGCGGTCATCGTCTGGACCATCACCGTACATGCCACCGATATCGGTATGACACCCAGCATCATGGCCAGCATCGTGTCACTCTCCGGCGGCGCACTACTGGCAAACATCACCTCGGTAATTATTCTCGTGACTGAAACCGTCATGTTCCGCCGCTAGACCCGCAGGCCATGCACAACGTTATCTACCTGCTGTTGCGGCGCATGCGTGTGCCGCTGATTGTGGTCATCCTTGCCTATGCAATCTCCATTCTTGGACTGGTACTGATACCCGGCATAGACGATCAGGGCAACCCCTGGCAGATGAGCTTCTTCCACGCGTTCTATTTCGTCAGTTTTATGGGCTCCACCATCGGTTTCGGAGAAATCCCCTACCCCTTTACCGACCCGCAACGTATCTGGACAACCGTTGCCATGTACATGACGGTGATTTCCTGGCTGTATGCCATCGGCTCGCTGTTTTCGCTGGTTCAGGACCATGCTTTCCGGCGCGTCGTGGCCCGCACAAACTTCACCCGCGAGGTGAGGCGCATAAACAACCCCTTTTACCTGGTTTGCGGACTCGGCGATGCCGGGCAACTGGTTATCAGGGAACTGGCGGAACATGGCATACATAGCGTCATCGTTGATCGTGACGAAGCGAAAATTCACTCCCTGCAACTGGAAGATTTACCACTGCGCGTTCCGGCTCTTGTCGCGGACGTGACTGATTCCTCTGCTCTTGTCGCCGCCGGACTATGCAATCAGCAATGCGCCGGTGTCATTGCACTAACCGATGATGACCATACCAACCTGACTATCGCCATCACCAGCAAACTGCTGGCACCTGAACTGGCGGTGATTAGTCGCGCAGAAACACATGATTCAGCGGCAAACATCGCTTCCTTCGGCACCGACACCATCATCAATCCGTTTGATACCTTTGCCGAGCGTTTTGCAATGATGTTCAAATCACCGAGCATGCACCTTGTTTATGAATGGATGACCAGTCTCCACAAGGCACCCCTGAGTAAATTTACTGCGCCACCACAAGGCACCTGGATACTCTGTGGTTATGGCCGCTTTGGCAAGGCTATCCAGAAGAGCCTGTCTTTCAAGGGTATAAAAACAATCATTGTCGAGTCGGACCCGGAAGGCACCGACGCACCTGAAACCACCATCGTCGGGCGTGGCACCGAGGCAATCACCCTGCATGAGGCCGGCATAGAGCAGGCCTGTGGCATCATTGCCGGTACCGACAATGATGCCAACAACCTGTCCATCATCATGACCGCGCTGAAACTCAACGAAAACCTGTTCACTGTGTCCCGACAGAATGGCAACTATAACGACGCCATCTTTGCAGCGGCCGATATTGGTATTACCATGCAGGCAGGCAGGATTATCGGCAAGCGGGTTGTCGACATCCTGACAACACCACTGCTGACAGATTTTCTGCGCATGGCAGTCCTGCAGAGTGATGACTGGGCCAATGTGCTGGTAAGCCGGGTTGTTGGTGTACTGGGTGACCAGCCGCCGGAATCCTGGGCACAGGTCATTTCAACCATCGAGTCACCGGCCGTTGTACACCAACTGAAAAAAGGCATGGCCGTGACCGTTAAGAATCTGCTGACAGATCCTCGTGACACCCAGTCGATGCTGCCCTGTGTTGCGCTGTACCTCAAGCACCCCAACCATGACGACCGGCTGTTACCGGACGATGACACCCCGCTACAGACCGGCGACCAGTTGCTTATCTGTGGCCGCGTATCGGCAGAAACCCATATGCGCTGGACCGCTAACAACTCGCATGCGCTCAACTACATTTGCTACGGCGTCGACCGGCCCAGCGGCAGTCTGTGGCGCTGGCTCTCGGCACGCCACCGCAAGGGCAGTACCTGATTCCCAGTCTGGCACGCAATGTGCATTATATATGTCGAAACGACAAAAAACCTGCCCTGCACTTCCAGGCCAGGAATAATGGAGAAATCGGCATGAAAACACTTGATTTACAGTTAATTACAGTCGGTTTGGACGATGGCCAGCAAGGTATCTTTGTCGGCCTGCCGCTACTCACAAAACAGCAGGCGGAAACCGACGGAGCTGTTGAAAACATATGGTTTTCAGATATTAAGCAGGTGCCAGACAGCCTGACCATGGACGAACTGATGGAAATCGTGCGTAAGCAAATGTACGAGTGCATGAACACTGTTCAGTAGCCCCAAAAGCGCCATTTTTAAGGCACATCGTCAACCCAATGCCGCCCTCACCCACCTGTCCGGGCAAAAGCTGACGCTGCCGCCCTTGAAGGCGACAAGCCCTCGCTGTAGCAGCCTGCTAGAATGCTTGCCAATTCAGGCATACCGGGAATTCCCCCGGACCATTCGTTATGAAAATCTCGGTCATTATTCCCAGCTGGAATCGCGCTGATCGGCTGGCCGCAGCACTGGACTCGGTACGGGCACAGAGCCTCGCCGCACACGAAATTATCGTGGTCGACGATGGTTCCACCGACAACACCCGCGAACTGCTTGGCCGGCACTACCCGGAGGTCCATTACCTGTACCAGCAAAACGCTGGCGTTAGCTGCGCACGCAATACCGGGATCAAGGCCGCCAGCGGCGACTGGATTGCTTTGCTGGATTCCGATGACCAATGGCATGCATCAAAACTGGAACGCCAGCAACAGGCCCTGCTTGCGCAGCCCGGTTACCGCCTGTGTCACTGCGATGAGATCTGGATGCGTAATGGCAAGCGCGTCAACCCGATGAAGAAACATGCAAAATCGGGCGGTCACATCTTCCGCCAGTGTTTGCCGCTGTGCATTATCTCTCCCTCTGCCGTGATAATAAAGCGTAGCCTGTTTGACGATACAGGCCTGTTTGACGAAAGCCTGCCTGCCTGCGAAGACTATGATTTATGGTTGCGCATTTGTGCCACCCAGCCGGTGCTGTTTGTGGATCAACCGCTGCTCATCAAGGTCGGCGGACATGCCGACCAGCTGTCGAGGCGCTACTGGGGCATGGACCGTTTTCGTGTCCGGGCACTGGAAAAGATTCTTGCCGCTGGAATACTAAAACAACAGGATCACGCAGCCGCGCTGCAGATGCTGCAGGAAAAACTGGCAATCCTGATTCAGGGTGCCGACAAGCGTGACAACCTGGTTCTCGCAGAACAGTACCGCGAAAAACAGCGCCACACCGCCCGACTGCACTGTATTGCTGATACTGCCTGATACCTGACCATGATTAATATCGTTACTGCACTGCCTGCCGAGGCGCGCCCGCTGCGCGACCATTTCAAGCTGCACGACAAGCAGCAAAACACACCCTTTCCGCTCTACCGCAATGACGACATGGCGCTGATTGTAGCCGGCCCGGGCAAGGTAGCTGCCGCAGCCGCCACAGCAGTGCTGGCAGGCGCCGTCCCGGCATCGACAAAAAGTGCATGGTTGAATATCGGCATTGCCGGCCACGCACATCATGCGATCGGCAGCGCCTTTATTGCTCATCGCATTACCGACCAGGCAAACGGTAACCGCTGGTACCCGCCGCAAACACTTGAGCAGTCTCTACCCACGGAAAATCTGTACACGGTTGATCTGCCCGAAGATAATTATCCCGAAGATACGGTCTATGACATGGAAGCCAGTGGCTTTTATGCCGTTGCCTGCCGTTTCTCAAGCAGTGAACTGGTGCAGTGTCTCAAGATCATTTCTGATAACCGCGCACAACCGGCAAAGGCCGTCACCGCAAAACTCTGCAGCCGACTGGTAGCAGACCGGCTGGCCGATATCGAACAGCTGGTGAATGCACTCAGCGGCCTGGCAAAGGAATATAATCGCTGGCATGCGCCGCATCCGGAACTGGCACAACTGGCCGGGCGCTGGCATTTCAGCGTCTCTCAACAGCACCAGTTGCAACAGCTCGGGCGCCGCTGGCAGGCACTCGCTGCTGGAGAATCGCTGTGGCTGGAACAGCTGCAGAACAAGAACAGCGCAACCGGGGTATTAGAGTACCTGCGGCAGCACCTCGACAACCTTGCGGGCAACGCCTGATCGTGTTCAATAACATATATATAGAAGAACAGGTCGCCGCGCACCCGCGGACCCGTGCTATCTGCAAACGTTTCCCGCAGGCAACACAGATCAGCTGCGAGCGCTACGGTGAAGTATTCAACCCGAAGTCTCAGGACTTTCGCCTGCAAAAGCGCAGGCCGTCACTGATCCTTGCCCACAAGCATGACGGCCGCGTACTGGAAACGCCCGAGGGCTATGGCATCGGCGGCACTAAAAATTATTATTTCTCCCACATGCTCAACTGCCTGTATGACTGCCGCTACTGCTTTTTACAGGGCATGTACCGTTCCGCAAACTACGTGCTGTATGTAAATTACGAGGACTTCACCAGGGACATTGACACAGTGCTTGAGCAATCAAACAACGAGCCCTGCTGGTTCTTCTCCGGTTATGACTGCGACAGCCTGGTGCTGGAACCGGTCTCCGGCTTCGCAGAACATTTCCTGCCGTTGTTTGCAGAGCGGCCCGCGGCACACATTGAACTGCGCACCAAGAGCACCCAGATACGCAGTCTGCTGAAACAGCCACCCGTCCCGAACGCGGTAATTGCCTTCAGCTTCACGCCGGCAGAAATTCACGCCGTGCTGGAACACAAGGTTCCCACCGTTGAGCGGCGCATCGAAGCCATGCAAAAACTGCAACATGCCGGCTGGCCGGTCGGCCTGCGGTTTGATCCGATGATTTATCACCCGGACTACCAGCAGCAGTACAGCCGCCTGTTTGCACAGGTATTCAAGCCGCTTGACAGCTCTCGACTGCACTCTGTCAGCCTGGGCCCGTTCCGGCTGCCGCGCAGCTATTTCAAAAATATCGTGCGCCTTTATCCAGATGAGGCGCTGTTTGCCGGCAATTTCACCGAAACGGCCGGCATGATTTCCTACCCGGAGTCACTGGAACGGGAAATGGCAGATTTCTGCACCGGTGAATTACTAAAATACGTACCGGAAAGCACGCTGTTTCCCTGCGGGCTGGCGGCCTGATGACAGAAAAGAACATTATTGTCAGCGGCGCCAGCTCCGGTATCGGTCGCGCTATCAGTGTGCGCCTGCTGCAACGGGGTTACCGGGTCACCGGACTGGCGCGCGACTTCAGCAAATTTCCCTGCGCTGACCCGAACTTTACGCCCGTTTGCATGGACTTGTCCGATCTTGACGCACTGCCTGCAAAACTGGATGCACTGACAAGGCAAGACACGCCTGTTGACGGACTGGTCTGCTGTGCCGGCAGCGGGCGCTTTGGTTCACTGGAAGAATTCTCTCTGGTGCAGATTCGCACATTGCTCGATCTCAACCTGACCAGCCAGCTTTACCTGGTACGCGCGCTATTGCCAGGCATGAAACAACGCGCGGGCAGTAATATTATTTTCATGGGCTCGGAGGCCGCACTCGCCGGCGGCAAGCGCGGCGCTGTTTATTCAGCTGCCAAGTTTGGCCTGCGCGGACTCGCACAGGCACTGCGGCAGGAATGTGCCGCCAGCGGCCTGCGTGTCAGCATTATCAACCCCGGCATGGTGCAAACAGAATTTTTTAACGAACTGGATTTCCGACCGGGCGAGGCACCTGATAACTACATTCTGCCCGAAGACGTCGCACAGGCGGTACAACTGATCCTCGAAACCCGCGAGGGGACGGTTATCGACGAAATAAACCTGTCACCGCAAAAGAAAGTCATCCGCTTCCCCAAACCCGGCGAAAACTGAAAACCCGTGTGAAGAAAACTGCATGGCAAAAATTTCCTCACACTTCGAAGGAAATTAGACAGGGCTTTTCTTGTATAATGCGCCGCCATCACCAGTCAAATACAACATGGAACAACGACCATGGCCAGAGTAAAGGTTTTCAGTACAGCAACCTGCCCGTTTTGCGACAAGGCAAAACAACTCCTGAAAAAATGGAACATTCCCTATGACGAGGCCATGATCGATACCGACCAGGCGGCACGACGTGAATTTACCGTGGCCACCAATGGCGCACGCACCGTGCCACAGATCATCATCGATGATGTCTGCATCGGTGGTTTCACAGAACTCACCGAAATGCACATGGATGACAAACTCGATCACCTTATTGAAGAATAACGTCAGCGGCACGGGGCATAATGAGCGAAGCAAAAATCTACCGTATCTCGTTTTACAACCAGGGGAATATTTACGAGCTGCATGCGCGTGAAATCCACCAGGGCAACATGTATGCCTTCCTGGAAGTAGAAGGCATCATTTTCGGCGAACGTTCTGCCATCGTGGTTGATCCTTCAGAAGAAAAACTTAAATCGGAATTTGGCGGTGTAAAACGCACCTATATCCCGCTGCAGGCCGTGATTCGCATTGACGAAGTCGAGCACGAAGGCAGTAACAAGATCATCACAACCGACAGCAGCGGAAAGGTTATGCCGTTTCCCAGGCCTGCGCACCACAACCTGCATCAACAAGACTGATTCTCGCCTGCAGCACAGAAATACCCTGCGCGACTTGCCTTATTCTGCCAAGTATCGTCAAATAACTGTCTAGCCAAACACGCTTTTGCTTGCCGCAGAAGAACCGTACATTGCCGGAGGATACGCATGGCCTATAACAACGTTATTGAACCAAACCGCCTTACCAACATGCAGGAAATGGAAGTGCATGTGAACGGTCCTGATGGCGCAAACCGCATGTTCATATACAACGGCATGGCTGAAGTGGAATTGACTGGCGGACTGCCTCACCCGCGCTGGTCACTGGAAGTCGTCTGCTTTGATGTCGGCCGCACCTATGACGTTGAAAATGAAGCCGTCATCAACATTGTCGCCACCTCGTCCCTGGCCGGGGTGCGCACCGACGGCGTGGCCAGCTTTGCCGGCTGGGAGATCTTCGGTGCCGCCGGGGAACTGGATGAAGAATCCGGACGAGTACGCATGAACATTGCAGCCGGCGCCCGTGACACACAGGCATTCCTCGAGCAGATCTCCTTTCATATCATCGTACTGGCCCGCGTCAAGGAATAACCGGCAACACCCCGCTGTCAACCGGATTCGAACTCCATAACAGCGGCAGCAGCCAGTACACAAATCCGGTAATCACGACCGCACCCAGCAGGTTCAGCAACAGTCCGGCACGGGCCATCTGCATAATGCTGACGCAACGGCTGCCGAAGACAATGGCGTTCGGCGGCGTTGCAACCGGCAACATAAAGGCAAACGAGGCGGCCACCACGGTCGCCACCATCAGCCCGAAGGGGCTGACATCTATCGCTGTCGCCAATGCGCCCATTACCGGCAGCAACAGTGATGCCGTGGCGGTATTGGAGGTCACCTCTGTCAGGAAAATAACCAGCAGCACCACGCTGGCAATGACCAGCAGTGTATCGACACCCTGCAATACGCTTAACTGCTCTGCCAGCCAGAGCGTCAGCCCGGACTCGGCAAATCCCTGCGCCAGTGCGAAACCGCCGCCGAACAAAATAATGATATCCCAGGGAATAGTGACCGCCGTTTTCCAGTCCAGCAGGAATTCTCTTTTTTTCAGGCTCACTGGAATCAGGAACAACAGCAAGGCACCGGCTATGGCAATTGTGGAATCCTTCACCATTGCCAGTCCGGCCGGCTGATACAGGCCGCGCAGAACCCACAACAACGCAACTGTCGCGAACACCCCGGCAACCTGCTTTTCCTGCCGGGACATGGGCCCCAGCCCTGCGAGCTGACGCTGAATCAACGCGGCACCGCCCGGAATCTGCCGGCTTGTCTGCGGACACAGCAGTCGCGTCAGGTACAGCCAGGTCAGCGCCAGCATCACCATCGACAGAGGCAACGCAAAGCCCATCCAGTCGGTAAAACTGATACTGATACCGTAGGTTTTTTCCAGCACGCCTGCAAAAATGACGTTTGGCGGCGTGCCGATCAGTGTCGCCACGCCGCCGATGGAGGCCGCATAACAGATACCCAGCATCAGAATGCTGCCAAACCATAACTCATCCGGCTGGTGATCAATTTCATGATCAAGCTCCCGGAGTACGGCCATCGCAATGGTCACCATCATCATGGTGGTCGCCGTATTGCTGATCCACATGGAAAGAAAAGCGGTCGCCAGCATAAAGCCGAGCACGATACGCCGGGGCGTCACACCGATCATGCGAATCGTATGCAAGGCTATGCGGTGATGCAGGTTCCAGCGCTGCATCGTGACCGCAATCAGAAAACCACCCATGAACAGGTAGATCAGGTGGTTGCCGTAGGCGCGAGTAACCTCTGCAGCACCCAGCACACCCAGCAACGGAAACAACACGACCGGCAACAGCGCTGTGGCCGGTACTGGAATCGCTTCGCTGATCCACCACACAGCCATCAACACGGTCACTGCCGCCACTCTCAGACCCGCCGGGGCCATCCCTTCCGGGAGCGGCAACAACAACACCAGTAAAAACAGGGCCGGGCCGAGAAACAGGCCAATCACTGCTCGTTGTCTAAACAAACGCCTGCTCCACCGGATTGATCCGACGTGCACAAGCGGTCAGGCGCCCGGTATCAAGGCGGTAAGTGGTGTCTGCCATGCGCTGATTATCATGGCCGCCCTGCACAATGGCAACGGCTGGCACACGCCTCCTGGCAGAGGCACGCAATCATCAATCGAACCGCATCTGAAACCTGCATAGCGGATAGCACACTTCACAACAGTCAGCACAAACAAACAGCAACGCACAAACACAGACATGCCCTGATGGCAGATCATCAGCAGTCAGCGTCACACCATGTCACTGACCGGCGCCCCGGCATTAATCTTATCTACATGTTTTACCTGACTATTGTTCTATCCAGAGACGCCCCGACGCACACTGGCACGGGTAAACCGACGTATCAGAAGCCGGCATGTATATTTCTCGTCGCCGCAGGCCCGCCCATGAAACAATCAAGCCGCTCTGCTGTCCATTGCACACACCACTCAATAAATCGAAAACCGGGATGAGAAACATGAAAAGCATACAACTGTCACGTTGCTACCCACTTCTGCTACTGCTTTGCTTCAGTTTCAATGCCGGCGCCGCGTCGGAAACGGCAACCGCAACGTTTGCCGGTGGCTGCTTCTGGTGCATGGAGCCACCATTTGACCAACTGGAGGGAGTTATCTCAACCACGTCCGGGTATAGCGGCGGCGCACAAAAAGATCCGACGTACAAGCAGGTATCGAGCGGCAGCACCGGACATGCAGAGGTCGTACAGATTATTTACGATCCGGAAAAAGTCAGTTATGCAGAATTACTGGATACATTCTGGCACAACATTGACCCTACCCGGATTGATGGCCAGTTCTGCGATTTCGGCAACCAGTACCGCAGCGAAATCTTTTATCATGATGCAGAGCAGAAGCAGCTCGCAGAACAGTCAAGGGCGGCACTGGTCGAACTGAAACCTTTCGATGAACCGGTGCTAACAAAAATAACCGAGGCCTCGCTGTTTTACCCTGCCGAGGATTACCACCAGGATTATTACCAGAAGAACCCGGTGCGTTACAAGTTTTACCGCTACGGTTGCGGCCGGGATGCCCGCCTTGAAGAACTCTGGGGAAAAAGCGAAAACAGCCACTAGCCTCAGCGCCGACTGCAGCAGCAAACCCTGTCCGCAATGGCCAGGGGCTTGACTGATCACGCACGCGGTGCGCGGCTACAGAAACAGGCACACCGGAACAGAATTAATAGCGTAAGGGCTACCCTTCCACCTGTAGGAGCGGACCCTGTCCGAGATATTGTTTGACATGCGCAATCGCGGACATGGTCCGCTCCTACCGGAGGTATAACAAGCATCGCGGCAGTAACTTGTTTATCATTACCGCATGCAAAAGGTCGTCATCCACAAGCCTGGCGGCTATCAACAGCTCAAAATCGAACAGCACGCGGATCTGCAGCCCGGTGCTGACGAAGTCCTGATTGACGTCAGCGCCATTGGCGTCAACTTTGCCGATTGTGTTACCCGCATGGGACTTTACGCGTCCGCCAAAGAATATGTGGGCTACCCGATTACCCCTGGTTTTGAAGTCAGCGGCACGCTGCGTTCTGCTGGCAGCGGCGTAACGGCATTCAAGCCGGGTGACAAGGTACTGGCCGTTACCCGTTTTGGCGGCTATGCCACGCAACTGGCAGTAAAGCAGTCGCAGGTTTTTCCACTGCCTGAACAGCTGTCGTTCGAGTCGGCCGCCAGCCTGCCAGCCGTATCTCTGACCGCCTGGTTTGCGCTGTTTCAGCTGGCGCATGTGCAGCGTGGTAACACCCTGTTGATTCATTCAGCTGCAGGGGGCGTTGGCAGCATGCTGGTGCAGCTCGGAAAACTCGCCGGTTGCAAGGTCATCGGAGTCGTCGGTGCCGCGCATAAATGCGCTACCGTCATGGCACTCGGCGCGGATGCCGTTATCGACAAATCAAGCCAGAAGCTGTGGGCTGAAGCAGAACGACTGGCGCCGCAGGGCTATGACATTATTCTCGACGCCAATGGTGCCGCGACCCTGAAGCAGAGTTATCAACACCTGGCCGCTATTGGCAAACTGGTGGTGTACGGCTTTCACAGTATGCTGCAAACCCGCAAGGGGGTACCCGGAAAACTCCGGCTGGCGCTTGATTACCTGCGCACACCGCGTTTCAGCCCGTTCGACCTGACCACGCAAAACCGCAGCGTACTGGGCTTCAACCTGAGTTTCCTGTTTGATAAAAACGCTATCATGCAGCAAGGCATACGACAGATACTGCACTGGCTGGAATCAGGGGAACTGCAGGTTCCCGTTGTTACCAGCTACCCGCTTGAGGCCGTCGCCGAGGCACACCGCGCACTCGAATCCGGTCAAACCACGGGCAAGCTGGTGCTACTCTGCAAGCGTTGAAGACTCCGTTCGGACAGCCCGGTATACAGCAAGCATTACATCAGCTGGTGGCAACGCGCGCGGCAGCAACCTCGGACGCAGCGATCAAATCACCCTGCTGATTGCCCCAGGCATTGCGCACACAGGAAAGAACCAGCGCCAGATCGGTGTCCTGCAGAGAGGTGCGAAACGCCGGCATGGTGCCGCGACCAAACAGTACGGTCATGATCAACCCATTAACCGGTCCTTTTGCCACAGCACTGTTTTTCAGTGCCGACGCACCCAGCGTTAGTTGCCCTTCACCCGTGGACAGATGACAACCGGCACAACGTTTGCGGTACAAGCGTTCACCATCGACCAGCTGCAGCAACTGCGCCTCGCTCCATTGCCTGTCCGGTGTATTCCAGGCTTGCGCCGCAATCACAAGGTCAACCGGTTCCGCCGGTGCGTTGGAACCCTGACCACAGCCAAACAACATGAACACCAGCAGCACAGACAGCTGAACCTTAACCATGGCAAGGCGTATTATTTCGCCTAGTCTGCAAAATCCAGCCGTTCCTGCACACTATCTATACCACGCTGCGCACAGGCGGCATCCAGATCACCACCCGGTGCTCCGCTTACACCCACCGCACCGATCACAGACCCCGCCACCCGTATTGGCAGGCCGCCATCCAGCACCAGCAAGTCATCCAGCAGGTTCAGCTCGTCAGCAATATCTGCACGATTGATACGCAACTCACCGGAACCGGTACCGGACAAAATCACGGCATTCGCCTTGCCCTGCGCCAGCTGTGTCATGTACTGGTTGGCGAACACGTCACGCATGACAACCTGGCTTCTGCCACTGCGATCCACCACCACGACCGACACCTGGTAACCATCCTTGCGACAGGCATCTACTGCACCCATGGCGATATCACGGGCCAGCTCCAGTGTCATTAATTTCACATTAACGACATCGCCGGCCACTGCCGGCAGTGTCAACCATTGGCATAGCAATACGATTGCAACAAGCAGCTTTCTGTTCATCTCTCTACCTCCACAGTGTTCGGGCGGCTTACCGGCCGGCCTTGTCAATACGTGCGAGCGTGGCAGCATCGGCCTGCAACAGACCCGCCTGCGCCAGCCGCGGGAGCAGTACGCGCCATTGCTCGCCACTCCTGAAAATAGTCGCAAACAGGGGGATTGCCGCATCCACCCGGTCCGCATTCACCAGTGATACGGCATGCCAGAACTGCATTTCCAGGTTGTCCGGCTGCAGCGCCTCGGCACGGCCATACTCCGCCAGCGCTGCCTCAATATCACCACTCTCCAGCGCATGATCACCGCGATTCATGTGTTCATAGGCGGTATTCAGTGTCAGCAGGCGTCGTAACTCGGCCAGGGGTTGCGGACTGTCTTCAACATGCAGGTCCACCAGCCGGTCCTGCCACGCACGCCCGCTGGGTTTGCCGCTGACCACCAGTATGGCGGCCGACTGCTTGCCGCGCAGATCTCCGCCGCTTGCCTGCGCCGCTTCCAGCGCAGCCAGCATGCGCTCCGCCAGCGAGCCGCTTGCCTGCTGAAATGCCAGCGCCATCGCCTGCGGCACACCCGCTTCAAGCATCAGGTTGGCTTGCACGGAAAAGTTTTCACCGCTGAGATGCCCCGCGTGTTCGATACAGTTTTTCCCGGTGTGGGTGGCCGTCTGTCCGCTGGCATCAATCATCGCAACCTGGCGCACCCCGGGATTGGCATCCGCTGCCAGCAAGGCATCCAGCGTGCGTTGCGCACCCAGGCCCGAGGCCATCAGCTCCAGCCCGGAGACACCGTAGCGCACTTCGACGAATGACTGCGTGGCAATCGCACCGACACCGGCTTTTGCCCACGGCACCAGGGAACCGACCGAGAACCAGTGTGACTGCACCGCCACGCCCAGCTGGCCGCTTTCCGGATCACGGGCAACGATTGAATAGGTGTGTACCGGCCTGCCGCTAACCGGAGCCGGTACATCGCTTGCACAGGCAACCGGTGTTAACAGCAAACACACCAGCATGAATATCCTCAGCATCACTTGTTCTCCTGCAATAATCTGTGCAAACTAAAAATGAATTACCAACCACAGGTTCATGGTATGCGAATCACCGGGCAATATCTAATCACCCTGACAACACTCTGCATGCTGCTGACCAGCACGCACGCAGCTGCCATAGAACCGCCCTACCGCGGTCCGTTTGTTGAAAATGACGACCTGCTGATGGTTCTGGTCCCGCGCACTCCGGAACAGATGACCGCATTTTACGAAGCCCGCGGTTTTCCGAAAGCCGCGCTGGAACAGATCCGGAAGACATGTTTCGTAACCGTACATATTGAAAACAAGAGTCAAAGGATCATCTGGCTGGAGACAGCAAACTGGGATCTCGCTGTCGATGGCGAACGCATCCAGCGTATCGACAAACAGCAATGGACGAACTGGTGGAACGACATCAATCTTGCGGATGCCAACCGTTCAACCTTTGGCTGGACCCAGTTACCCACCGTGCGCGACCTGCAACCGGATGAACCGGTCGGTGGCAATATCATTCTTGACGGTAATATCAGCCAGTTTGACCTGCGCGCCCGTTTTTATACCGGACAGGATAAACGTGATGGCATGCTGGACATTCAATTCCGGGATATCAACTGTCCCAAAGAGGAACCCCAACCGTGAAAACTGCCTGCTCGTATTTGCTATGCACCTGTCTGCTGCTACTGCCGGGGCTTTCGGCCCCGGCGGAAACATTACCACCGGGTGTAATGCGCATCGACGGCATAACCGCGCCCGCACTAAAACTGAACGATCTTGACGGCACACCTTACGATCTGAATGCTACCAGCGGGCACTGGCGCTTCGTACATTTCTGGGCCAGCTGGTGCGGCCCCTGCCGCAGGGAAATGCCCAGCATCGAGCGTATGATCAGCGCACTCGGTGAAAGTGAACTGGAAATCGTATTGGTAAATACGTCAGAAACGGAAGACGATGTATTTACCTTTCTGGGCATTGTGGCACCTGACCTGCTGCCGTTAATGGACCGTGATGGAAAAGTCACCGAGGTGTGGCAACCGCGCGGCCTGCCCGCTACTTACCTGGTCGACCCCGAGGGCAGGATTCAATACCAGGTACTGGGTGGGCGTGAGTGGGAGAAGACCGAGTACCTGGAGTTTCTAAGGGGATTGTAGTCAGACTGCAATCAGGAAGCTGTTGCCGAATCCTGCAACCACTCCATCAGGTAATAGATATATTGCCCTTCTGAAGACTTTGACGGCCCAACGACGCGTGCCGCGTGGCGCTTGTTAGCCGGATCAGCTGCTGCAAGCGCCGCCTCTGGCGTTGTAAAAATCTCTACACAGCCGGACGGGTAACGCTTGCGACTCGGAGTCGGAGTGAAGATCACCGCATACCGCAGCTGTGACACATCGGTTTGTGGATCGGGAGGGACCATGCCACGTAAGCTCATTTTTTCATTATTCCGCAATCAGTTGCGGACATAGCATCCACAGAATCACCCACTGTTCAGCATCCACCCGTTCCAGGCACACCACGCTACCCGGCTGGTACGCCACCTGCTGCCCCCCGGCCTCACCTGTCACCAGCAACGACACCAGCCGGCACATGAACGGCAAATGCCCGGCCACCAGGGTATCTTCATCCCAAACATCGGCATCCCTGGCAAACTCGTCCACCGGATCATTCGGATTGAGTCCTTCAACCGCCTCGGCCTTGCCAGCAGACAACACTGCCCTGGCCAGTACATCAGCGGTCTGCGCAGCCCTTCGCTTGCCGCTGTGCCAGACACGCGCAACGGATATCGGTACATTTCCGAGAAAATCGGCCATGCCCTGCACATCCAGCAAGCCCTGCTCACTCAATGGACGTTCGGGATCTTCCTGCTTGGAGACCGCCTCACCGTGTTGTACCAGATAAAGTTTCATAATATTCAGTGCTGCCGCCCCCGATATTCCAATAGATGGCCATCTTACTATCACAAGGAAAGCAGGCAAGTTATTAACCCTGATAGAGATATCCGCTCCCCAGCCGGGGTCGGTCATGACCGCCTCCACCGCGAACACCCGGAAACGATTTTTTTTTCGCCGTGTATTTAATACGACCTTAATAATTCATCGTTAAAGTAACATCCGCTGAGTCAAATCAGGGATTGGTTAGCTCAACAGCGGCGGCCTGCGTTTTTATTCGCAGGCTGCCGTTTTTTTGCATAAATTTTCTCTACTGAAGATGGAGTTACACCCATCGATGACTTCAGCCCGCCAATTTATCAACCTGTTAGTTATCTGTGTAGCAGTCTGCTGTAGCGTTACACCTATCGAATCCATTTGGTATTCGACTCCGTAAATTCAAAGCCCGGTCACCATGGCCGGGCTTCTTTTTTCCCTTTTAAGACTTCTTTTTTCCCGTTTAAAATATCAGCTGTACGTGTCTCCCCAAATTTCCATCCCGGCGCTGCTCATTGAATTCCTTCTCGGTTCGTACTTAATAAAACTCTAACACTTCATTGATAGGTTAATTAGCAACGGCATGTATGCCTGACCGGTAAGAGGAAGAAACCTTGGGTCTTAGAAGATCAACACTTCGTTGGGAGAGCCTGATATTAGCCATAGTATTTATAGTTATTATCGTGACTGTCTCGATTTTTTAAAGAAGGTAGCTGGCTGCTTTTTTTGATGGCGCGACAATATGTCGCAATCTCAGGTAATAAAACTTCTGATTTGGCTCAACATCTTTTCTTCCCGTTTATGCAAGACTTTACTGCAGAGGACATCAAGGGAGTATGGCAGCATGAAAAAACACCTAAATCTAAGGGTATTGGCCCGTTTCAGGCCAACGTTTACAGATGACCTGGATGCAAAACTGGTGCTGCTTATCGGCAAGCAAGCAGCGTTTCGTTATCACAAGTATCTGGATGAAGACGACACTCCCTACTCTGGCCAGTGGGTGTTAACTGCGGAGGATCCACAGTTCGGTGATTACTGGTTTCCGGAATGCGACCTGGAGATCCTGCAGGAAAATCTTTCTGCCTAGCCGACTCTTTTCCGGCCGGGTGTAGTCAGTTCAGTCACCATGAACGACCCGGCAGTTGTCCGGTATTCCCGAGAGCATTCTTGAGCAGACGCGCGCGTCAGCCTGCGCATCAGCAACCGGGTTTGAAAAGCGATTTGCATGAGCCCTAACAACATTCTAGACTTCGCGTTCACTGTTTATGCAGCGTAGCTATGCTGCCAGACAGCTGCCTTAATAATGACTGATTAATAAAAGAGGAGCATTCCCTTGACGTTACTCAA